>Ga0315900_10000808_pt1 | contig 51817 bp, 33 predicted proteins | sample LakEriMetagenome_FD_203521 | JGI IMG/M metagenome (GOLD analysis project Ga0315900, IMG submission 203521) | Freshwater fungal communities from buoy surface, Lake Erie, Ohio, United States - Buoy 12 MA114 | ecosystem: Environmental > Aquatic > Freshwater > Lake > Lake biofilm | place: USA: Lake... | reverse complement strand
TGAAGGTTGATTTACCAGCACCGTTAGCACCAATTAAACCATAACAGTTACCTGGAGTAAACTTTACATTTACCTCATCAAATAAAATACGTTTGCCATATTGCAAACTCACATTAGAAACAGAAATCATCTCTTAAAAAATTAGGCGGCAAAGATACAAAAAAGATTAAAGGGACAAAGGACCAAAGGGACTTTAAGAAAAGATAAAACATTGATTTAACGTATCTTTTATCTTAAATCTTTCATCTTGTGTCCTAAAAATAGTAATTTCGTGCATCTAAAATTTAACACTATGCCTAAAGGAATTTATAAAGTACCGACAGCGGTTAACGAACCAATAAAAAGCTATGCAGCAGGAAGTGCTGAGCGTAAAGAATTACAAGCAATGCTTAAAGAATTACGCAGTAAAGAAATTGATATCCCGATGTATATTGGAGGTAAAGAAGTGCGTAGCGAAAACAAATCTCGTTTAGCTCCTCCACACGATCATAAACATACTTTAGGGCATTTTCATAAAAGTGATAAAACCCACGTTACCCAAGCCATTGATGCAGCATTAGCAGCTAAAGAAAAATGGGCAAATTTAAGTTGGGAACATAGAGCTAGTATCTTTTTAAAAGCTGCTGAATTAATTGCTGGACCGTACCGTGCTAAATTAAATGCAGCTACCATGTTAGGTCAAAGTAAAAATGCCTTTCAAGCAGAAATTGATAGTGCTTGTGAAATCATTGATTTTTTAAGATTCAATGTACAATACATGACGGAAATTTATGCTGAACAGCCAATCTCTGGTCCAGGTGTATGGAACCGTTTAGAGTGGAGACCATTAGAAGGATTTATTTATGCCTTAACGCCATTTAACTTTACCGCTATTGCAGGTAATTTACCAACAAGTTGTGCGATGATGGGTAATGTGGTTGTTTGGAAACCTAGTAATACACAAGTGTACAGCGCTAATGTATTAATGGAAATTTTTCAAAAAGCAGGTGTGCCAGACGGTGTTATTAATTTAATTTACCCAAGTGGACCAGATGCAGCAGATGTCGTATTTAATCACAAAGATTTTGCGGGTATTCACTTTACAGGAAGTACAGAAGTTTTTCAAAATATTTGGCAAACCATTGGAAACAATATTCATAAATACCGTTCTTACCCTCGTATTGTTGGTGAAACAGGTGGAAAAGATTTTATCATAGCTCACAAATCTGCTGAAGCTAAATCATTAGCAGTAGCGATTTCTCGTGGTGCTTTTGAATACCAAGGGCAAAAATGTTCTGCTGCTTCACGAGCTTATATCCCTAGCAATTTGTGGGAAGAAGTAAAGGGCTTTGTTTTAGCTGATTTAAAGGATATGAAAATGGGTCCAACCGAAGACTTTACCAACTTTATTAATGCTGTAATTGATGAAAAAAGCTTTGATAAATTAGCTAAATACATTGATGCAGCTAAGAAAGATAGCAATGTTGAAGTTATTGCTGGCGGGAACTACGATAAATCGAAAGGTTATTTTATTGAACCAACCATTATTGTCGCTAAAGACCCTAAATACGTTACTATGTGTGAAGAGTTATTTGGACCAATATTAACAGTATTTGTATATGATGAAAATAAGTTTGAAGAAACTTTAGATTTAGTAGATTCAACTTCTATTTATGCCTTAACTGGAGCTATTTTAGGTCAGGATCGTTATGCCCTAGAGTTAGCAACTAAAAAACTAAGCAATGCGGCTGGTAACTTCTACATTAATGATAAATGTACTGGTGCAGTAGTTGGTCAGCAACCATTTGGTGGAGCTCGTGGAAGTGGAACTAATGATAAAGCAGGAGCAAAAATCAATTTATTACGTTGGGTTTCTCCAAGAACAATTAAAGAAACCTTTACGCCTCCTACGGATTATAAATATCCATTCTTACAAGCAGATTAATAGTTTCATAATCAAATTAAAATCCTCCAAAATTTGGAGGATTTTTTTTAATATAATTTGGAGATTAAATTACGATTAACTAAATTTATCTTCAATATAACAAGATATATCTGTAAATAAATTGACTTTATCTAAAAAAATAACCTTTCCTAATTTTGAAGTCGAAATCAATGATTTTGGATTCTATAGAGTTTCAGTTAATGAATCGGAAGAATTTACGGTGGAAGATTTAAAAAAATTAGTAAACGCTCAAAAAGAATTAGGAGGCGAAAAATTACCAGTTTTAGTAATATGTGCTGAACATGCTACTACCAATTCTGACCTATTAAAAACAATCTCAAAAAACTGTAATAATCCTTTTTCAAAAGCGGATGCCTTTGTAATTAAATCAATGGCCCAAAAAATATTAGCCAATTTTTATATTAAAATCAATCAACCTGAAAGACCAACTAAGTTTTTCAATGATAAAAATGAAGCTGTTAATTGGTTAAAACCTTTCTTATAATTCGTTTGTTATTAAAATAAACTATTTCCATTGACAAAATCAATATCAGAAAATAAATTCACTATTTCGTTTAGCTCTGATGGATACTACGATTTATTTATAAAAGATAATGTTGAGATCTTTATTGATGACATTCATCTTATTGTAGATTTTCAAAAGCAATTAAGCGGCACAAAATCATCCATATTAATAACTGGTGGCCAATACTCTACAACCAATACAGAAACACTAAAGTACATATCTATAAACGAAAACATGCCTTACTCTAAATGCGCTGCGTTTGTTGTGCGTTCTATTTCCCAAAAACTTTTAGGCAATTTTTATCTTAAAATTTATAAACCTCAACGCCCAACCAAAGTATTTAATAATAAAGAAGATGCTATAAATTGGTTAAAACAATATCTCTAGATTTTAGTTACCTTTATATCGTTTTGAAAGCGCTGTTTATTATATTATACTTTTTACCACTTTACTTTTTTTGTCAAGAAAAAAAGAGTGCCTTTAATTTATTAATAACTGCGGGGGTTTCCCCTTCACAAGTTCATGGTGATGCTTATAGTGGGTTCAACAAATTGGGGGCAATGGGCGGCATAGGAGTAGAATCAGTATTTTCCGAAAAAACAAGTGCCAATTTATCGTTTATTTTTATTCAAAAGGGTGCTCAAAAAAATCAGAATTTAGAAAAAAACGATTTAAACTATTATTACTTGAATCTTAATTATGTAGAAGTACCTGTTTTATTTACTTACACACAGAAGAAATTTTTATTTGACGTGGGCGTTTCAGCAGCCTATTTAATAAATTATTACGAAGCTTCTGAAGCTGGAAATTTCACAGGAACCTTCCCATTTCAAAAATTTGATTATTCTGTAAAAATAGGATTAGGTGTGAATTTGAATCCAAAATGGTTTGTAAATTTCCGAAGCAGTAATTCTTTTATAACCACAAGACCAAACAGAATTAAACAGGCAATTTATTACAACAATATCATTGCTCGTTCGTTTAATAGAGGCTATTACAACAATATATTAGAGTTTACTATAGGGTACCGCATTACTTCAAAAAAGAAATAACATTGACTCAAAAACATAAAATAATCGTTTCGATAACTGGAGCTAGTGGCAGTATTTACGCCAAAGTATTGTTAGATAAGCTAGCTATATTATCTGAACAAATTGAGCAAGTTGGCATTGTAATGAGCGATAATGCTAAGGATGTTTGGCGCACAGAATTAGGAAATGAGGATTATAAAAACTATCCAAAATTTACCTTTTATGATAAAAACAACTTTTATGCTCCTTTTGCTTCAGGCTCTGCAAAATACAACACTATGATTATTTGTCCATGTAGCATGGGCACTATGGCTCGCATTGCAACAGGTATTAGTAATGACTTAACTACCAGAGCTGCTGACGTAATTTTAAAAGAAAGACGAAAACTCCTTTTAATGATTCGCGATACGCCATATAGCCTGATTCATATTAGCAATATGCGAACTATTACGCAGGCTGGCGGTATCATTTGCCCTGCCTCCCCTTCTTTTTATAGTAATCCTAAAACGTTTGAAGAATTAGCTGCAACAGTGGTAGATAGGGTTTTAGACTTAGCTGGATTAGAAGTAAAAAGTTTCCGTTGGGCCGAGTAAATAGCTGTTTTTTAACATTTTAGCTTCTAATTTGTTAGTAATTCTTGTTTCCAATCCCAGAAAAAAGTATAATTTTGATGAATAATTAAATTCATCTAACATGAAACACCTTTTATCTATTATTTTTATTGCTTTAACAGTAAATCTTTTTGGTCAAACAGCTATTGTAACGCCTGGTACTCAAGCATCTAATGTTACAATAACAAATATTACCACAACTTCTTTTAAAGTTGACTGGACATCAGGGAGTGGATTATATGAAATTGTAACTGTACGCCCAGCAACATCAACTAATGTATTACCTTCAAATGCTAACATGCCAACTTATGCTGCTAACTCAAACTATGGCTCTGGAACAAATTTAGGTTCATCGAATTTTGTAGTTTATAAATCTTCGGGAACTTCTGTTACAGTTACAGGTTTAACTCCCGGCATTAATTATGAAGCAGTCGTTTACAGTTATAATTTTGGATGTGGGCAATATTTTTTGGGAACCTGTACTCAACCAAATGCCTATTTAGTAAGAACATCTTATTCATCTAATAATAGCGAACAACATTATACTTTAGCTACGCAGCCAACTGTTGCTCCAGGAATAAACCTAGTTGGCACACCTGGGGCTACAACGGCAACTTTATCAGTTACTGGCTCAAGTACTTATAATTTAATTAGCGTTTATAATCAAACTGGTACTTTTTATACACCATTAGATGGGAATTATTATGCTCCTTCCTCTACATTTGGATTTGGTTCTCAAATAGGAGGAACTGGAACAAATAATTTCTCAGTTTATAGCAGTTCTGCAAACGGTACAGTGAATATTACAAATTTAACGCCTGCAACTACTTATTGGGGGATTGTTTTTTCATATAATGGTTTATTTGCGAGTTCAACTAACAATAGCTATAATTACAATACTAGTAATTATGATTATGTTTCATTTTCTACCTATAACACCCCTCCAACGTTAAATACAATTTCAAATTATACGGTTTGCCAGGATGCCGCAACTACCAACTTATCTCTTTCTGGTATTGGTGATGGAAGTACCGCAGAAACACAAACAGTTTCAATAGCCGCCTACTCTAGTAATACAGCATTGATGCCTAATCCAACAATAAGCTACACTCACCCTAATTCTACAGGAACTTTATCATTCAAACCAAATGCTGGCCAATCTGGAACAGCTGTTATCACAGTTGTTGCGCAAGATGGTGGACCGAATAATAATGCTACTACTAGAACATTTACTGTAAACGTTTTAGCTATTCCTGCTAATGCCGGAGCGATTTCTACTACTACAACTACACTTTGTCAAGTAAAAAACGGTGTGGTATTTACAGTTCCAACAATTTCAAATGCAACTACTTATAATTGGTCATTACCTTCTGGCTCAACAGTTACTGCTGGAGCAAATACAAGATCAATTACAGTTAGTTTTTCTACAACCGCACTTTCACATAATGTAAGCGTTTTTGGGAGTAATACCAATGGATGTGGCAATGGAATAAGTTCTTCACTGCTAGTAAATTTTGATAAATTGCCAACAGTTTCGAATGCGGGAGCTAATCAGCAAATATGTAATAATTTAACGGCCTTAACAGCTAATGCTCCATCTATTGGAACAGGAGCTTGGACATTCTGCTCGACAGGTTTAGGAAATTTATCATCAACAACGACTCCTAATACAAATTTATCTGTTGTAAATAATCAAACCGTAACAGCAGCATGGACAATCAGTAATGGTGTTTGTCCTGCAAGTACATCATCTGTTACTGTTGCCAATATTAATGGCTCTCCTAGCTGCACACCTTATGCAGATTTCGTAGCTAATAATACTGAAATTTGTGTTAATTCAGTTGTCACATATAGCAATACATCTGTTGCCGCCGTTGGCGTAAACACTTACACATGGAATTTTGGTGCAGGTGCTACTCCCGCTACCTCAACTTCTACAGTAGCAGCAATTACGGTAACATACTCCTCAGTGGGGACTAAAACAGTTACATTAGCTATGAACAGCGGAGTTGGTGCTTTAACCATGATAAAAAATTCATACATCAATGTTATTACTGCTCCAACTGCTCCAACAGTTGTGTTTGGTAATAGTCCAATTTGTCAAGGCCAAACGGCGGAAGCATACTTTATTAATACAGTTGCCAATGCCACTGGTTACAATTGGACTTTCCCTAGTGGAGTGTCATTAAACACTGGAGGAAACACGAATGCTATTACAGCTAATTTTTCTACAATAGCAGTTAGTGGTAACATTGGAGTAGCGGCAACAAATGCTTGTGGCAGTAGTTCTGTTACAGTTAAAAGTATCACAGTATCTCCTTTGCCAACTCAAGCAACAGCTATTACAGGAAGCAACACTGTTTGTCAAGGTGTAAATAGTGTTGTTTATACAGCAAACAACTTAAACAATGGTTTATCATTTACTTGGTCAACTCCAAATGGAGCGAATATTGTATCTGGTTTAAATACCAGAACTATTACTGTAAATTATGACAATTCGGCTACTTCTGGTACAGTAAGCGTTTATGGAACAAATGGCTGTGGAGACGGTGCTATCAGAAATAGAGTTATTACTGTTAATCCATTACCAGGTGCTGCAGGAACTATTACTGGACCTTTGTCTAATCAAGTTTGTCCATTATCAACAAATATTAATTACTCAATTGCACCTGTAACAAATGCAACAAGCTATGCATGGGTTTACCCATCAGGTTATAATGTTGCAAGTGGAGCATTAACTAATTCACTATTTTTAGATGCAACTTTAGGTGCAACCACTGGTGGAATTAAAGTAGTAGGAAAAAATGCTTGCGGAAATGGAGATACCTCAAGTGTATTAAATGTTAATATTGCAGGTTTACCAACACAACAAATATGTGTAGTTACTGTTGATAGCTCATCCACTTATAATGAAGTGTTTTGGCAAAAAAATGGCGTATCAAACGTAGATAGCTTTAGAGTTTACCGAGTACAATCCTTAATACTGGATACATTAATTGGAACAGTTGGTTATGCTGATTTAAGCAGATTAGTTGACAGTACAGCAAATCCAAACGTAACAAGCTGGACCTATAAAATTGCGGCAGTTGATTTATGTGGAAATGAAGGTCCAAAAAGTTTAGAACACCAAACCATTCATTTACAAAGTATATACACACCTTCTCCACAAAAAATGGATTTAAGTTGGAATTTATACGATGGTGCATTAGTAAATAACTATAGGGTACTAAGAGACACAAATAACTCAGGAAACTGGGTAGTGTTAATTAATAACTTAGCTCCAAATGCAACAAGTTATACAGATTTTGGAATTCCTGCTGGCGCCATGAGTGTGCAATACCGTGTAGATGTTATTTGGGCAAATTCTTGTGATCCAACTGCAAAAGTGGCTCAAAGTATTGTTAATACAACTAAATCTAATACTAAGGATTTTGTAATCATGATTCCTACTGGTATCTCTGCTCAAGACGAGTTATTGAACTCAATCTCCTTATACCCTAACCCTACAAAAGATGTATTTGATATTGAACTAAAAGCAGGTATTGAAAGCTTCGATGTAGAAGTTTATAACCATTTAGGGAGCCTTCTAAAAACATCTCATGTAGCTTATACAGATAAAGCAACAATTGATATTTCTGATTTTAGTTCAGGTATTTATTATGTAGTTGTAAAAACCAAAATGGGATCAGTAACAAAGCGTGTTTCTAAGCTATAAATATATTTTTATAAAAATTAAAGGCTGTCTGTACAAGGCAGCCTTTTTTTATTAAATTTATGCTGCTAAATGTTAAAGAGACTGTTATTCATATTATTTTGCCTTGTTAATCTTTCTATATATAGAGCTCAAGATTACAACTTTAAGCATTATGGCCAAAAACAAGGTTTAGCAAATGCTAATATCAAGTGTATTTTCCAAGATAGTTATGGATTTTTATGGTTTGCTACACAAGGTGGCGGCATCAGTATATTTGATGGAAAATCCTTTAAAACTTTTGATAAACAAGATGGTTTAGTTGGGAATGATGTGATCTGTATAACTGAAGATGATCAAAAAGCGATTTGGATTGGGACTGTAGATGGTGTTTCAAAATATGACCGAAAAAAATTCACCAATTACACTATCGAAAATGGACTAAAAGAGAATAAAGTGTTTCATATTCTTTGTGATGGCACTAAAACATGGATTTCGACATTTGGTGGGGGTATTGCCATTTTAGAAAATGAAAAATTTACATACCTCAATACAACAAATGGATTAAGTTCCGATAAAGTTTTTTCTGTTTTTAAAGATAAAAACAAAAAGTATTGGATTGGAACCAGCAAAGGTGGTATTAACATTTATAATGGAAAATCATTTACCGTTATCAAAGAATCTAAGAACTTTAATTCGGCCTCAGCATTTTGTTTTAACGAGAGTAGTGATGGAAAAATATGGATTGGAACACCAGGAAAAGGTATTTTTTATATAGAAAACAATATTTTTCATCAAATTAATATTGATTTAATCAATACTGATTATATCTCTAAAATTGTTGAAGATAAACAACACAATATTTGGTGTGCTACTGAGCATGGTTTAATCAAATTATATAAAGATTTAAGCTACAAACTATTTAATAAAGATAATGGGCTAGCTGGAGTTGATATATCATCCGTAATATGTGACTATGAAGGGGAAATTTGGGTATCGTGTTTTGGAAATGGCGTGTATAAACTTACTAACGAAGCTTTATCGGTTTATACAAAACAGCATGGACTAAACGATAATCGTGTTATTGCCTTCTGTAAACAGAACGATGGCTTTTTATTTAGCACAACAAGTGGACTAAATAATTTCCACAACGGAAATATTGAGTCAGTTACCATTCCAAAAGAATTGACAGAGGAGATTATTACCGCTCTATATCTTGACAATAAAACGCTTTATGTTGGAACCCAAAGTAAAGGTCTTTTTATTTTAAATGAAGTATCAAAAAACAAATTTTCTATTTCAAAACACATTAATAAAATAGACAATCTTGAATTAAAAACAATTGTTACTAGTATTCAGAAAAATGAAAATACAATTTGGTTGAGTCTATACGGAACAGGAATTATTCGAATTAAAAATGATGAATTGAGATTGTATACAAAGGAGAATAAACTCATTCCCACAAATGATGTGATGTGTGTTTATTCTATTCTTGATGATTTATGGATAGGTACTATTGGTGAAGGTGTTTTAAAACTGAATCTCACCACTGGCATAATGAGTAAGTTTAGTAAAAAAGAAGGTTTTACTAGCACTAATGTTTTCTCAATCAATGAATTAAATGGACATATTATCGTTGGCTCTATCGACGAAGGATTATTTATCTTCAATAAAAATAAATTCAATAACATAAGTAAAAAAACTGGATTACTAAGTAACTCAATCAACGTTATCCAAAAATCACCCGATAATAGTTTATGGATTGGCACTGATCTGGGAATTAACAAAATCACACTTAATAAAGATTTTTTACTTCAAAGTATAAAAGCTTATACGGATGAAGATGGTTTAAAATCATCAGCTATTGAGCAAAATGCATCCATTGAACAAAATGGATATTTATATTTTGGAACTGGCGAAGGCTTGGTTGCCTATAATGCAAAAGAAGATATTGTAAGTAATGCAAAGCCTAAAGTTTTAATCAGTGAATTACTATTAAAATATAGTAAAATTGATAGCACAAAAGTAAAATACGATTCATTATCAAAATTAAACTTACCTATTAATCCTGTATTTACATACAAGCAAAACGACATCACTTTTAAATTTAAAGCCCTTTCGACTCAAACTTCTAATTATCAATTTTTATTAGATGGTTTCGATAAAGACTGGTCGCCGGTACAAAACAATAGCGAAGCTGTATTTACAAACTTATATCCAGGAAAATACATTTTTAAATTAAAAGCAATTAATAAATACAATATCGAAAGTGATATAATTGAATATGCTTTTGAAATAACCCCTCCTTTTTATATGCGTTGGTGGTTTTTTGTTCTATCTATCGCCACGATTATTGCTAGTATTTTTTCTTTCATTAAATATAGAACACACAAACTTATTAAAGAGAAACAAGTTCTAGAAGCAAAAGTTACCGAACGAACCTCTGAATTAAAAAGTGCTAATCTTAATTTAAACCTTGCCATCGAAGAAATAAAAGATAGTATTAACTATGCCGAGCGTATTCAAAGCTCGATACTGCCTAATATAAGTGTGATAAAAGAACATCTTCCAAATGGTTTTATTTTGTTTAAACCTCGCGACATAGTAAGTGGCGATTTTTATTGGTTTAATCAATTAGATGGTAAGTTATTTTTTGCTTGTGTTGATTGCACAGGACATGGAGTACCAGGTGCATTTATGAGTATGATTGGAAACTCTTTATTAAATGAAATTATACTTACTAAAAAAATAACAAGTCCTTCAGCCATTTTATCAAGTTTAAATAGAAGTATTTTTAAAGTCTTAAAGCAAAATACGTCCGAATCAAGAGATGGCATGGATATGGCTTTATGCATGATTGATGCTAAAACAAATACACTCACTTACTCTGGAGCAAATAGAGAATTGCTCCTAATTAGAAATGGCGAATTAATTGAATATAAACCCACTAAAAATGCTATTGGTGGCTTTACAGATTCAAATACTATTTTTAACGAAACAGTTGTTGAGGTAAAGCCAAATGATTTATTTTATATGACTACTGATGGATACGCAGATCAATTTGGTGGCGAAAAAGGAAAAAAATTAATGACAAAAAACTTTAAAGATTTTTTATTGCAAATACATACATTTCCAATGTCTCAGCAGCAAGAGATGCTTGATAAAAAAATCATGGATTGGATGGGCAATGCTCATGCCCAAGTAGATGATATTTTAATAGTTGGTATTAAACTTTAATAAATAAAATCACTTATCTATTAAACCCTCATAATCAATGCTCATTTATTTCGTAGAATAATAGAATATGTTTTTACATTATGTTTACTATACATGTATAATTAATTGATGAGGCGTTTATTTTTAATACTACTATTTTTCATAATAGCATGCGTTGTTTCTGCTCAAAAAATGGAAGGAGATACAACATACTACAGAAAATATAATAACAAGCTTATTATCTCTTACTTTCAATCCTATAAAAGTTTTGGCATTGATATGTCTCAAAAACTTAAACCAGATACGCTAGGTCAGTCAACTATCGTAAATATTGCTGAGGCAAATTTAGTTTCAGGTTTTGAAATAACGTATGATAAAATAAGTGTATCTATTGGTTTTAAAAGTCCTTCAACACTATCCGACAAAAAAGGGAATACTTCCTATAAAAACTTTGCACTTAATATAGGAGGCAATAAATGGATACTCGAAAATAGTTACCGAAGCTACATGGGATTTTATAATAAAAACACAGTAGCCTATGATACAAGTTTTTATTCTACTGGTATCTTTGATCAATTTCCTAGTTTAAAAGCCGAAGCCTATAAAACCAAATTTTTATTATTTAAAAATCCTGAGTTATTTTCATTTAGGTCAGGCTATACAGGAAACTACCAACAAATCAAATCTGCCTTTAGTTGGGTATACTCTGCTAATATATACTATAACAAATTGAATTCAGATAGCTCTTTTTTTCCTTTCCAAATTCGCACTTATTATGATAATCATCGTAACATGAATGGATTAAATGTGTTTGCTTTTTCAATTTGCGCTGGCGGAAGTTTAAATATTGTAATTTGGAAAGCACTTTTTGCAAACCTTACTTTAATTGGAGGCCCTGAACAGCAATGGCGCACATACCGTTATCTTGATAATTACAATAATTCAACACTTAGTTACTTGTCCTTAACAGGAGACGCGAGAGGTTCGTTAGGTTTAAATTTTAAAAAGTGGTATATCTTGATTAATGGAACTACCGACTTTAGTTTTTATTCTATTTCAAAAATCACGTTTAACTCCAAATACAATTCAGGAAATTTTACACTTGGATTTAGGTTTGGAGTTAAAACACCAAAATTTTATTCAAAGTTTCAAAAAACCAAATTATACAATAAGCTTTAAAACTTTAAGTGCTTTACTGAAATCCCTGCTTTTTGTAATTCCTTTAACGAATCTATTCCAATACGTAAATGATCCTCAACAAAAGAAGTCGTTACCTTTTTATCACTCTCTTCGGTTTTCACACCTTCTGGTATCATTGGCTGATCGCTTACTAATAATAAAGCCCCAACAGGGATTTCGTTATGAAAGCCAACGCTAAAAATGGTAGCCGTTTCCATATCAATAGCCATGGCGCGCACTACTCTTAAATACTCTTTAAACTCCTCATCATGCTCCCAGACACGACGGTTTGTGGTATAAACAGTTCCTGTCCAATAATCACGACCACTTAAACGAATGGTATATGAAATGGCTTTTTGTAAATTAAAGGATGGCAAAGCCGGGACTTCGCTCGGAAAATAATCATTTGAAGTACCTTCGCCTCTGATAGCAGCAATTGGTAAGATTAAATCGCCTATTTGGTTTTTCTTTTTTAATCCACCACATTTTCCTAAAAACAAAACTGCTTTTGGATTAATAGCCGTCAATAGATCCATGATAGTAGCAGCCATGGCACTACCCATACTAAAATTAATGATTGTAATTCCCTCGGCTGTTGCTGTTTGCATTGGTCTTTCTATACCTTCTACCTCAACCCCATTCCATTCGGCAAACATCTTAACATAGCCGCCAAAATTGGTAAGCAAAATATACTCTCCAAATTCCTCTATTTTTTTTCCAGTATAACGTGGCAACCAATTATTTACTATTTCTTCTTTCGTCTTCATAATCTATCTGATTTTATAATTAAGCTAAGGTACAAAAGTTTTAGCTATATTAGTCACTTGGTAATTTTACCATATCTTTATCAAATTAATAAGATACATGTCTCTAGCAACATTAAACTTCCCGAAATTTGAATTTCGTTTTCAGAAAAACGAAAAAGGAAACTTACAGGTCTTTGACATTATTAGAAAAAAATTTATTGAAGCAACTCCTGAAGAATGGGTAAGACAAAACATCATTCATTACTTAATTAACCATAAACAAGTGCCTGCTTCGATGATTTCGATTGAAAAACAATTGTTACTAAACTCTACCAAACGACGCACAGACCTTGTTATTTTTAACTCGAACTTAAAACCTTTATTAATTATTGAATGTAAAGCACCTCAAATTGAAATCAATCAGTTAACTATTAATCAAGCGTTACGATATAATATTGAGTTAAATGTTCCTGCCATTTTTTTAAGCAACGGCTTACAGCATATCTTTTTAAAATTAGAAAATAATGAGCCAAAAGTGTTAAAAGAGATTCCTGACTACCATAGTCTACTAAATTTTTAGATTATAACAAGAAATTTGTAACCTTTTTGTAATTAAGAGGTTAAACAATTTAGGAAACGACCTAAAAGACAAAAATGTTAATAACTTCAAGAGTGTTAACATCAATTAACATTGCTTTTACCAAATAAAAACAATATAATTGCAAATCTCAAAATTTAAAAGAGTTAAGTGAAAACAAAAAACATATCTACTTTACTACTGATGATATCTACATCATTAGTATTAAGTGCGTTTTCACCTAGCACTTTAAATGCAAATATTACGCCAAAATCTATTTTTACTATACATAATTTATCTCCAGATGAAAAACCAATTAAAGATGATGGTAAAAAGAAGATAGTAAAAAGAGATGATACTACAAAAACGGCAATTAATCCAGCGATATTAGCAATATCTAATGAAGAGCATGATCACGATCATGAAGATATAGAAGTAGATTCATTACTAGCCTTTCCTTCAAACGATTTATATGCAAGTTGGGATACTGCAACTATTCACCCATACTCATTTGTTCAATGTTTTAAAAAAGATTCGGCAACTATTAACTTAACAGAACCTACTGACTGTGGATTTGTATTACCATTTAATGGCAATGTAACATCTGAATTTGGTTGGAGAAAAAGAAGACCACACTACGGAACAGATATTGACTTAGAAACTGGTGATACAGTTGGAGCTGCATTTGATGGTATGGTTCGCATCGCTAAATTAAATAGAAGCTATGGTAATGTGGTTATTATTCGTCACAAAAATGGATTAGAAACTGTATATGCGCACTTATCAAAAATATTAGTGGAGGCAGGACAAACTGTAGAAGCTGGACAAATGATTGGATTGGGTGGAAATACTGGACATTCTTTTGGGTCCCATTTACATTTTGAAATGCGTTATTTAGGCCAGGCTATTGATGCGGAAGATTTTATTGATTTTAATGCCGGTGTGTTAAAAAACAACACTGTAATGATTACTAAAGCTGATGTTGAAAATAAATATGATTTAAGAGCTTTACATAGTCGCCAAAAAAAGGATTTAAACTTAGCTCGTGTTTCTGGTTCAAAGTCAAAATACGGAAAAGTTTATACCGTTAAAAAAGGAGATACTTTGGGACGTATTGCACAAAGAAACCACACTACCATTAAGGCTATATGCAAAAAGAATGGCATTAAACAAACTAAAGTTTTGCGTTTAGGACAAAAATTAAAAATTTAGTTAATTTAAAATCCTGCTATTAAACTGGCTGAATTTTTTACTTTTTTTGAAATATTTATTTAGGGGCTGACTGTGTATTTAGCAGTTATAAGGCAACATAAAGAGTAATTCAATTCATCCTTCTAGTAAATTTAAATCACCCTTTCTTTTTTCAGAAACCAAATCAAGACACTATCTCAGTAAATAAATGTCAATGCCTTTACAAGTATTTGACAAATCCTTATTTTCAGAAATGAAAGTATTCTGCTGTTATATGTATTTTCAGGCGAAGTAAATTAAAAACTGCGTAGTAATATTTTAAATGGTGCTAGCGAATTTATAAATTAGAATCATACCCAAACAAAATAAAAAAGCATTCACAAATTTGTGAATGCTTTTTTAATATTTTTTTGTGTATTAAAACTTCGCTCTAATTTTACGAATTTTTCCACGTTTACGCTTTCCAAAGAAATGACCGTAACGGCCTCTATAAAAACTAGACTTTCCTCTTAATACATAACTATAGCTTAAACTCATGGTCATATAACCATCCTTGTTTGTTTTATCACCACGTTTTTGACCAATACCTAAATTATTATCAAATCCAAAATTCTTAACAAACTCTGGGTCTAAGCCTTTTAACTCATCTGTTCGATTTGCTAAGGCAGCTGCTTCAGGTGATTGAGTGGATGGATCAACATATACGCCACTAATATCATCCAAATAATCTGTAAATGTTGTACGGTAATTTATTTCATAACCAATGCGATGTTTTTTGTGAATTGTAAAATAAAAACCAATACCAGCCGGAATATTAATTCCTACAGGAGAATAAGCAACGCCTTCCGTTTGCAATGTACGAAGTTTTACTCCTCCATCTAAAGTTTTAGGATTTGAATAATATGCGCCCAATCCTGCAAAGAAATATGCTCTAAAGCCATTTTTGTATCGGTATGTATTCCCTAAATCATTATCTTCAAAAAAGAAAACCTGACCAGTTACCGCCAAATCAAACATGTCATTTTTGAAATTTAAGTTACGACCATTACGACCAGGATTAGAAGATAATTTATCATCACCTTCAATACGTAAATAATCTAAAGCCATCTTAACGGAAAATTTCTGATGAACCTTATATCTAGCAAAACCACCTACATTCCAGCGTGTTTTGGCCATTTTCATATCAGCTACAAAATCTCTACGAGTTTTTTCCTTACCACCGATATCTCCTAAATAGTTGGAAACGCCCACGGAAACACCATAATCCCAAAGCCATTGTGCTTTTGAAACTGTTGTTAAAGCTAAAATTAATAATAAAGTAAATACATTTTTCATTAAGTAAAGGATATTAAAGTATACAAAAATAAGAAAATCTTTAACTTTACACCAAAAAATATACCATATGGACACAATTAAACAATTATTTAATATAAAATATCCCATTATTCAGGGTGGAATGATTTGGTGTAGTGGCTGGGAATTAGCCTCGGCCGTTTCAAATGCTGGTGGATTGGGGCTTATTGGGTCTGGTTCGATGTATCCTGAAATTTTGAGGGAACAAATAAAAAAATGTAAACAAGCTACTAGCAATCCATTTGGGGTAAATGTGCCTTTGCTTTACCCAAATATTGAAGATCATATAAAAATTATTATTGAAGAGGGAGTTAAAATCGTATTTACCTCTGCTGGAAACCCAAAAACTTGGACAAATCACTTAAAACAACATGGCATTGTTGTGGTGCATGTAATTTCTAATGTAAAATTTGCCATAAAATGTGAAGAGGCTGGAGTTGATGCAATAGTAGCAGAAGGTTTTGAAGCTGGCGGACACAATGGTAGAGAGGAAACAACAACATTGGTTTTAATTCCACAAGTAAAAAAAGCGGTTAAAATCCCATTAATTGCTGCTGGAGGCATTGGATCTGGAAGAGCTATGGCTGCAGCATTTGCCTTAGGAGCTCAGGGCGTTCAGATAGGAAGTCGTTTTGTAACAACTATTGAATCATCAGCTCATTTAAACTTTAAAAATGCTATTTTAAAAGCGAAAGAAGGCGATACTCAATTATCCTTAAAACAATTAACTCCAGTAAGATTACTTAAAAATTCTTTTTTTGAAAAAGTAAATGAACTTGAAAAAAATGGAGCTAGCTCAGAAGAATTATCGGATCTTTTAGGAAGAGGGCGTGCTAAAAAAGGAATGTTTGAAGGAGATCTAGAAGAAGGGGAATTAGAGATAGGGCAAGTTTCGGGAGGAATTGATAAAATACAACCCGTAAAAGAAGTTATTGATGAAATAATTAGCGAATATAATTTGGTTATAAAAACTATGGAACACCGTTACTTATAACTTAATCAAATAAAAACAGTTTAGTTCTGTGGTGTCTCCTTTACTTATATTTATCCCAATTGTTTTAGGATAAATTTCGGCAATACTTGGTTTAGACAATAAAACGAAATCAGTTTTGTCAAAAATATCTTTATAATTGCTTGGACTTAAAAAATAAGAATGCCTATCAGCCAATAAACTTATAATAAAAGGTTTAGCAAAGGCAATACTCTCGTTTTCTTTAACAATCTTTTGTATTTTTTTAAAATCACTTAACACGACTTCGTTATAAGGTCCGACTGACTTGTTTTCATTTTTTATAGCTAACCATATTGTCTTAGAATTACTCAGTAGCACCGCGCTTAAACATCCCAAAACAATTGCATTAGAACCCCATTTAATCTTAAAGTAAGATAATGCTGAGATGAAACCCGACAACGTATAATAAAAGAATAGCGGTATAATCGGAATTAAATATCTTATCGTGTCATTATTTACAGGATAAGAAAATAGAAATAAAAAATAAATAACATAAAAGTATTCTATAAAACCTCTTTTACTTTTCAATGAAATAGAGAAACCAATAGCAAAAAAAATAGTAACCAAACTAATTATAATTGTATTAAGCCAAAACGGGATTTCTTGTTCAAAAAAAAGTGCAATGTATGTAATGTATACATAAGCATTTTTAAAAAATAAATTAAACTCAAAGTTTTCAAAAAGGTACGACCCGTATAATTTAATTTCCTGATTATAAACTTGTTGCAAAAAAACTGTATTTATAATTAAAACAACAATTGCAAAAACAGCAAGGGCTTTTATTAGCTCTTTTAATTTTTCTTTTCCACTCTTTTCGGTATTAAATAAAACATGAAGCAAATAAGCCAAAAACATAGTTAAACCTAAAAATCTAACAGAGAATAACAATGCTATTAAAAAAGGAATTATGACTGATTTTGATTTCTTACATTTTTCAAACACAAAAAAAATAAAAAAACATAAAGCTATAAACAAAAACTCAGGCACTACTTCAGACTTTAATCTTAAGAATAGAAAATTATAAAACACACATAAGGTGGTTAAAAAGCTTATTGATGGCAGATAATAGCAGCTTAAAAAAAGAAAAAAAGAAACAGCTGCCAAAATATACGTTACAGCAATAAAATTAACGTATTTTTCAATGACAAGTGTTGGAGTAATTGCACTCATAGTTAACGAAAAAAACACACTACGTTTTTTTCCACTGCTATACTCCTCAATATTTAAAACCTCTTTGTAAACTTTTGAGGGTGTATTTATTTGTTGAGCTTGGTATACATATTGCGCAAAATCATCTCCCCAATCTGGATATGATCGTGTGTGAATAAAGTAGGTAGGGATTAATACTAAAATCAATAATAGTCCAAATACAACTTTTTTATTTTTAACAATTTCAGAAAAAGTGTATGACATACCTATTATTTACGTTTCAATTTATGTATTTCTTTGGTAATATTTTTTAATCGACTTCTAATTCCTGGTCCATTATCATGGATACTTAAATCATTTAAAATCATCAATAATTCGTCTAAAAGTTCAGGATAAGGCTTAGATATATTAAAAATAACAGTCATCGCAAAAGCTCTTACTGCTATAGCTTCGGTTGGATTTTTAATATATTCAAAACACTTGTCTAATAAAAATGATTCCTGCTTTTTAGGTACGGTATGTTTTTGGAATAATCTTAATGTATTTCGAATAACACCATTGTGTAAATTCGAATTTTTAAGATTATCAATAAGTATGTTTAAAAATGGCTTTACCCGATTATAATCTATATCACTGCAATGACCCAAAACCCACATAGCTCTGCTACTTAATAATTGATCTTTATCCAGTGCAAGAACAATCAACTCCTTTTCTTGATTGTACTTCAATATTTGTCGGGCTAAGACAGGGGCTTTAAACACTCTGATGTCCGCTACTAATTCGTCTTTTATATTTAACTTATTAATCTTCATTCGTAACTAAATGGCCCACTTACATATTGAATTTGTAAATTAATAAACTATAAAGTAAAATCATAAACCTTCAAATTATAAATGAAGCATATTCTGCCAAAACAAACAAGCTTAAGATTAGATGAAATTTCTAGTCAAAGAAGTATTCCAAAACACCTAATACTATTTTCTACACATATACAATAATTCTCCTTTTGGTAAACAGTAACGCTCAACTAATTCACTACTTATTTCGTTTGTATAATCTTCCACTGTCACCTTAAATCCAGCAGCTGCTAATTTATCTTTATAATCCAAGCCAAATAAACGAACATGGTCTTTTTGCCAGAAATGCTTTTCTCTATCTGCTTCGCTAGTGATCGACTTATCCTCGTATGTTTCGTAACGATTAACATCTTGAGGAATTTGAAAAATTCCAAAACCACCTGGTTTCATCATACGATATAATTCGCGCATACATTGATCAGCATCTTCAACATGTTCTAATACATGATGACAAAAAATCACATCAAATGAATTATCCTCAAATGGGGCATGATGCAAATCGAAATGATGATCTGCAATAGGAGAATTATAATCTCCAGTTACATAATCTAAATTGGGCATGGCTTTAAATAATTTATAAAAACATTGCTCTGGAGCAATGTGTAATAATTTATGTTTTGCTGTAAAAAAATTTGTCTTTTCTTTTAAATACAACCACAACAAACGATGCCTTTCCAAGGATAAACTTCCAGGACACAAGGCATTGTCACGAGCAACACTTTTACTATATCCATAAGGTAAAAATTTACGATATGTTTTACCACTAATTGGGTCCTCATACTTAGTTCCATAATAAATAAGAGGTGCTATTTTACTAAAAATTAAACTTAATTTAATTAATATAGGTCTGGGTATGGTACGTAAAATAAAATGAAACATTTAGAATATAATTTTATACGGTGTGATTTATTAATAAGCTATTACAAATTGTAAAAAAGTTCTTAAAATTAAGCAAAATTGATGGCAATTTTAAATTAGCAAGGCTTATTTTATTTGCTATTTTTGTGAATTGAGTTAAAATTATGGCTAAATCAACAACAACTAAAAACATTTCTGCAAATACATCTAACAACAAAACAGTATTTGATAAAATAGAAGCTTGGGGAGAAAAGAATAACAAAAGATTACTGTTCTTGTTTTTGGCATTGTCGCTATTTTTTTCATTCATGTTATTTAATGCTCGAATTAGTGAAGCACATGATGATGCCTTGTATTTAGAAGGTGGCTGGAGATACGTTAATGAATTTCCTAATTATTTTTATACTCAAAATGCTCCTTTATATGTATTGTTTCTAGGATTACTCACAAAGATATTTGGCTTCAAACTACTACTTTTTAAATTATTTAATGTTCTATTTAGTTTTTTTGCCGTATTCTATTTTTACAAAGCCTTTTCTAAAAGAATACCATTTGCTGTTTTTATACCAGTAATGATTTTTGTAAGCTGTAATCATTTGATTCAGTATTATGCCAGTATGACTTTTACGGAAGCTTTCTACTTATTTCTGCAAGCCTTGTTTTTTTATTGGTTCTTTAAATTACACGATGCTTTGCAAGTTGAATCAAATGGCATCAAACATATTAAGCTTTGGTTAATGGTTGGACTGTTTACATTTTTAATTGCTACATGTAAAAGTGTGGCAATTGTTGCTGTACCTGTTTTGATTTTATATTTTTTAATTGAAAAACAATGGAAAAACGCAGGATTAGCATTAGGCTCTTACTTGGTTTTTAAAATACCGTATGAGTTAATTGTTAAACTAATTTGGGGTTCTCAAAATCAATTTAGCGGGCAAAGTAAAATCTTATTATTAAAAGATCCATACGACAAAGCTGCTGGAAATGATGACTTTGCTGGTTTTGTTGGTCGTTTCTTTGACAACTGTAATCTGTATTTAGGAAAACGTTTTTACGAATTACTTGGTTTGAGAGAAGAGTATACTAAGCCTTTAGAGACGCAGCTACAAGCTGATAAATTACAAAGTGAATACAAATACTTAGCATTTTTTGTCATTATTATTTTAGCTATTGCTTTATTTCAGGTAATTAAACAAAAAAACAAACCCTTACTATTTTTTGGACTATTTACAGGAGCGCAACTTTTATTATCCTTTGTCATCCTTCAAGCACGTTGGGACCAGCCTCGTATTGTATTAATTTGTATGCCAATTATGCTGATTTTAATGTACTATTTGTTTTTTAATACAGTAAAAAAATCAGGGATGGGTCAAGGAATTTACCTGGTAATTATAGGGATAATATCTGCATCCGTATTAATGTCATCTTTCAAACGTGGCTCAGAAAACTTACCAATCGTTAAGAAAAATTTATCTGGTAATATTTATTATGGATATACGCCTGATTGGCAGAACTTTTTGAAATGTAGCCAATGGTGTGCAGACAGTTTACCATCAAATACATTAGTAGCGAGTAGAAAAGCGCCTATGAGTTTTGTGTATGGAAAAGGAAAAAAATTCTTCCCTATTTATAGTGTTATCGTAAAAGATTCTTTAACACAACAATCTAATCCCGATAGTGCTCTGGCCTTTTTTGCTGCGAAAGGTGTGACACATATTATGGTTGGAAGTTTAAGAATTAATCCGAAAATTAACAGTGGAGATGTGATTAATACAGTACATAACATTGTTCAACCTATCTTTCAAAAGTATCCTGACAAATTAAAACTAGTTCACACAGAAGGGGCATCCGAACAATCATATATTTTTGAAATTACTAAATAATGGCATCATCACTAAGTATAGCACTCGGTAATTTTTTATACAAAAATTGTTTTCCGATTTATAAACTCACCTATAAATCGTTTAAGGAAAAACAAGACGCGTTTGAAATTTCGTTAATGAAAACATACATCAAATCAGGAGATACTGTTTTGGATATTGGTGCTAATATTGGTTTTTACGCAGAAATATTATCTAGTATTGTTGGAGAAAAAGGAAAAGTACATTGCTTTGAACCTGATAAAACTAACTTTAAACATTTAGAAAGTAGAAGTAAACATTTACCAAATGTGACCATCAATAACAAAGCGGTTTCCGATAAAACAGAAACCATAAAAATTTACACTTCTAAAAAATTAAATGTAGATCACAGAACATACAAGCCTGATGAATATGATCAAGAAATTGATATTCATGCAATCGCAGTGGATGAGTATTTATCCTTCGACTTCGCTCAGGATGACAAAAAAGTGAATTTCATTAAAATGGACATTCAAGGTTTTGAAATGAGTGCTGTAAAAGGCATGACAAAAACATTGCAAAGTCCACATTTAAAAATGCTTTCAGAATTTTGGCCTTACGGCATGCGCAAAGCCGGAACCAGTGTGTTAGAGTATTTTCATTTCTTAAAGCAAAACCATTTTTATATTTATTTAATTGAGAACAATCAATTAATTGAATTAACTGAAGAGAAAGTAAAAACGTTTTTGGATTTACCAGAAACCACTTATATGAATATTTTTGCAAGTAAAGACCGTGTTTAAAAAATACACCATAGCATTTGATTTAGATGATCCAAGAGCAACCTTGGCGCATAGAGATATTATTTTACAAAAACCTTTTTTAAAACGTTTGTATCAAGATTGGTATCAAATTTTCATTCAAAAAAGTAAAGAAGTTGGCAAAGGTATTTATTTAGAAATTGGCTCTGGTGGAGGCTTTTTAAAAGACGAATTTCCTGAAGTAGTCACTTCAGATATTCTAGATTTACCAGTCGTGGATAAAGTGTTTAGCGCCGAAGAAATGCCTTATAAAGAAAATGAATTAGGTTGCATTATGATGCTGAATGTATTTCATCACATCCCTCGCCCCTATTTATTTTTAAAAGAAGCAGAACGGACATTAATCTCTGGCGGGAAAATTATTATGATTGAGCCTGCAAATTCTGCGTTAGGAAGATTTATCTATAAACGCTTTCATCACGAGCCATTTGAAGAAAATGGTCCGAGAGAAATAAAACCAGGAAACCCTTTAAGTAATTCAAATCAGGCATTACCTCACATTTATTTTGAAAGAGATTTAGAACAATTTGCTAAAGACTTTCCGAAATTAAAAATCAATAAAATCACTTATCATACTCCTTTTATGTATGTATTAAGTGGTGGTGTTTCGAGAAGTGCGATGCTTCCTTACTTTATGTATACTATTGCAAAAGCTATGGAATGGCTTTGTAAACCATTTAGTAAACAATTGGGATTGTTTTGCACAGTGGAAGTAGAGAAAATTTAAGCGATTGCAATTCTCTTCTTCACAAACATTAATCCTAATATTGTAATTCCCGCATTAATTAAAATCAATTCATTTCCAATTTCATATGTCGTCATGGTTTTAACTACATAATTTGCTAGTATGTAAGTAATGATTGGTGCTACAACACAAACAACTGGCACTAATCTATCGCTCAACTGTTGTTTAGTAAATAGGCCAATTGCAAATAAACCTAATAATGGTCCGTAAGTATAACCCGCCAGCATCAAAATCGTATCAATAATAGCCCGCTGATTTAGAATATCAAATACAATAATTACTAACCATAAAATCACCGCAAAACCAATATGAATATAAGTTCTACGTTTAGATTTTTGTTCATCTGTTAACGTTGTATTGCTATCATACTCCAACATATCAATATATGTAGAAGTTGTTAAAGTCGTTAACACACTATCAGCACTGCTAAATGTAGCTGCCGTTAATCCAATAATAAAAATTAAACCTGCAAACATTCCTAAATGATTTAAAGCGAGATTAGGGAATACTTTATCAGTAATAATTTTACCTGTTTCTGCATTCATTGGTAAATCAATTGCTGCATGCGCATAATATTGATACAATAAAACACCTAATGATAAAAAGAAAATATTGACAATCACCATCACAATACTAAACCAAAAAATATTTTTTTGTGCATCTCCTAAGGATTTACAACTTAAATTTTTCTGCATCATGTTTTGATCCAAGCCAGTCATAGCAACTGCTATAAAAATTCCACCAATAAATTCTTTCACAAAAAAGTTAGATTTATGCCAATCCCAAAAAAATGTTTTCGAATATTCTGAATTTGCAATATTAGAAACAGCTTGTCCAAAACCAATGTCCATTTTATCAATAATAATAGCGATAGAAACAACCACTCCAAGTACTAAAAACAATGATTGAAAAGTATCCGTCCAAACTAAAGTTTTAATTCCTCCTTTGTAAGTGTATAATAACATTAATACTAAAATCACTGAAACGCTTAACCAAAAAGGTACATGAACACTTTTTATTTGGTCGAATACAAAAAACTGAATAACACCTGCTGCTAAATACAATCTTCCAGAGGCTCCTAAAATGCGAGATAAGATAAAAAAGAAAGCCCCCGTTTTTTGTGTATGTCGTCCAAAGCGTGTTTCTAAATACGTATAAATAGAAACCAAATTCATTTTGTAATAAATAGGCAACAACACTTTAGAAATAATGAAATAACCTACAAAATAGCCAAGAACCAATTGTAAATACGAGAAATTAGCTCCACCAACTTTTCCTGGAACAGAAATATAAGTTACCCCACTCAGAGAATCGCCAATCATACCAAAAGCTACGGCATACCATGGCGATGTATGATTTCCTGAAAAATAACTTTCGGCAGTAGAATTTTTAGACGTTAAGTAGGCTATTAGGAGCAATCCTCCGAAATACAAACCTATACATGAAATAATAAGTAATGGTGACATACTTTAAAGATAAAGTGAAGGCAACTTAATTTTTGGATTAAAAAACTATTATTTTAAATACCTGAACGTTAATATCTTTTAACATTCAAAACCCTTTAAAAATCAACAATAATCCTCATTTTTTGCTACCTTGTAGCCTTAATATTATTTATGCAAGACATCATAGCAAAAATACCTCGCGAAGCATTATTGAGCGAGTTAACTAAGGAGCGCTACATACGTAAGACCAATAATGGTGATAATGAGATTTATATTATTACTCACCACGATTCACCAAACACGATGAAAGAAATCGGTCGTTTGAGAGAAGTAAGCTTCCGTCATGCTGGCGGCGGAACAGGCTTAGCTTGTGACCTAGATGAATTTGATATTGGAGAACACCCTTATAAACAATTATTAGTATGGGATCCAATTGAACAAGAAATAGTAGGTGCTTACCGTTTTATTTTATGTAGAGATGCGGAATATAAAGACGGAAAAGTATTATTGGCTACAACCGAATTATTTGATTTCTCTCCTGAATTTTATAAAACCTATTTACCTTATACTATTGAATTAGGACGTTCTTTTATTCAACCTCAATATCAACCATCCGAGCAATTCAGAAAAGGATTATTTAGTTTAGATAACCTTTGGGACGGCTTAGGTGCTATTGTAGTAGATAATCCTGATATGAAATATTATTACGGCAAAGTAACTATGTATACGGATTTTAATGTGGAGGCTCGTGACTATATTTTATCCTTCTTAAAATATTATTTTCCAGACCCAAAAAAATTAGTAACTCCAATACATGGTGTTGATATTAAAACAGATGTATCTGCATTTTTAAAAGAGATTGAAGGTAAAGACTACAAAGCTGGTCACGCAATCTTAAACAAACACGTGAGAGCTTTAGGAGAAAACATTCCTCCTTTAGTTAATGCATACAGCAACTTATCAAGCACCATGTTATCTTTTGGAACTGCTGTTAATCCAACCTTTGGTGGTGTTGAAGAAACAGGGATTTTAGTAACCATCGCAGATATTTACAAAAGTAAATCCGATAGACACATCGAAACGTATAACAAAGAGTTAAGAGAAAGAATTTAATTACAGATAAACTTAGCGAGCTTTGGGTATCACGCTGCAGCTTGATTGCGTTCTTTGCGGTTAAATACAAATACAAAAATGGAAATAAAAAACGCTAAATTTTTAAAAAGCAGTTCTAATAACAAACACTGTCCCCCACCCGATAAGCCAGAGTTTGCTTTTATTGGAAGAAGTAACGTTGGAAAGTCTTCGTTGATAAACATGTTATGTAATGAAAAAAACTTAGCAAAAACTTCATCCAAGCCAGGTAAAACACAATTAATTAATCATTTTATTATTGATGATAAATGGTATTTGGTGGATTTACCTGGATACGGTTACGCAAAAACTAGTAAAACCAATTTAGATAAATTTGAAGAGTTAATTAGTAACTACATCACTAAACGTAAAAATTTAATTTGTGTCATTATTTTAATTGACAGCCGTTTAGAATTACAACCAATTGATGGACAATTTATGGACTGGTGCACTGAACATGAAATCCCATTTTGCTTGGCATTTACTAAAATTGATAAATTAGGGAAAAATCAATGGGCAAGTAATTTTGCAAAATACAAAAAACGCCTAATGGATTATTGGGGTGAACTCCCACAAATATTTGAAACTAGTGCTGAAAATAGGCAAGGCAAAGAAGCTATATTAAATTATATAGGAGAAAATATGCAATATTTTATTCCGCCTCCAAAAGGAGTAAAAGCAACTAACGACGAGGACGACGAAGATGAGTACAACAACGACACTATCTGATTGGCAGATTCTTCAAAATAAATTAAAAGAACGTTTTGGTTCTGAAATGGATCATGATGCCATTTTATTTATGATTGGACTGCAAGAATTAGATAAGCCATATAAGAATTACAAAAAAGACGAAAAGCTAGAGGTCATGCATATTGGAGTATGCACCGTTTTAGCCCCTTATGGTTTCTACGAGTACAAAGGAAGAGATGATGATGATTGGCCTCACTGGGAATTAAAAGAAAAAATTCCTTTTTTAGACGCTAAAAGTCAAAGTAAATTGATGAACGAAGCCTTGATTGATTATTTTAAGAAAATTGATTTTTTTGGAGAATAAAAATGCACAAAGCTATTTTACCATTTATCATTTTTTGACTAAAACATATTATCTATTTAATACATTTATTATTAAAATACATCCAACATGAACAAATCTATTTTTTCAATTCTTGCAATAGCTTCATTAACTATGAGCGCGCAAGTAAAATCAACAACTGGTCCTATATCAAAAGCCTCAGTAAAACCTGCAAGCAAAGCACCTAAGTTATTACAAACGGTTGCTAAAGTGGGAAAAGAAATTGTTATTCCTTACAAAAAATATGTTTTAGCAAATGGCTTAACAATTGTTGTTCACGAAGATCATTCTGATCCAATTGCATACGTTGATGTTACCTATCATGTTGGTTCTAACAGAGAACAACAAGGTCGTTCTGGTTTTGCGCATTTCTTTGAGCATATGATGTTTCAAGGTTCAAAAAATGTAGCAGATGAGCAACACTTTAAAATTATTACCGAAGCTGGCGGAACATTAAATGGTTCAACTAATTCCGATAGAACAAATTATTTTGAAACAGTGCCATCTAACCAATTAGAAAAAATGCTTTGGTTAGAAGCAGATAGAATGGGATTCTTATTAGACTCTGTTACTCAAAAGAAATTTGAAGTGCAACGTGCGACTGTAAAAAACGAACGTGGTCAAAACTACGATAACAAACCTTATGGTTTAGTTGGGGAAAAAACAGGTGAAGCTTTATTTCCAAAAGGCCACCCTTACTCTTGGACAACCATTGGATATATTGAAGATTTAAATAGAGTTGATGTAGGAGACTTAAAACGTTTTTATATGCGTTGGTACGGACCTAACAATGCTGTATTAACAGTATCTGGTGATGTAAATACTGCTGAAGTTGTAAAGTTAGCTGATAAATATTTTGGTTCTATCCCTCGCGGACCAGAAGTGAAAAATATGACAAAGCAAGCAGCCGCATTAACTGAAAATAGATATATCTCATATGAAGACAATGTGAAATTTCCAATGTTTAAAGTAACCTACCCTACTGTTGCATCAATGGAAAAAGACGAGGTAGCCTTAGACGTGTTAGGCGAAATTTTATCTTCTTCAAAAAGTTCTCCGTTATACACAACCTTTATCAAATCACAAAAAGCGGTATCGGCCAATGCTTACAATTACAGCAGAGAATTAGCTGGGCAATTTGAAATTTTGATTAGAGCAAACGCTGGAACAAAATTATCCGACATCGAAGCCATGTTAAATCAATCGTTAGCAGAGTGGGAAAAAACAGGAGCAACTGATGATGATATTAAAAAATATAAAGTTTCATATCAAAGTAATTTATATGAAGGACTCGCAACTGTTCAAGGTAAAGGTAGACAACTTGCCGCATACCAAACCTATGCGAACAATCCAAACTATTTAAAAATCGAAATGGCAAATAATTTAAAAGTTACTAAAGAAGATGTCATGCGTGTGTACAATACTTATATCAAAGGTAAATTTGGAGTAATTTTAAGCTGTGTCCCTAAAGGAAAATCTGATTTAGCAGCAAAACCAGACACTTGGAAAATGTATGAAAGAACTATTGAACAAGAAAGTGCAGAGTATAAAAATTTATCTTATACTGATCCGAAAGATAATTTTGATAGAAGCAAAACTCCTGCAGCTAAAGCAGCAAAATTAGTTCCATTACCAAACTACTGGACCTCAAATTTCACAAATGGAATTAAAGCAATTGGTATTAACAACAATGATATTCCAAAAGTAAACATTCAATTTACTATGCCAATCGGCCATCGCTATGAATCAAAATCTGGCTTAGCTGTATTGTTAACTTCCTTAATGGAAGAATCTACACAAAAACATAGTGCCGAAGAGATTGGAAGTATTTTAGAACGTTTAGGTAGTTCTGTTTCTTTCTTCGCAAATGATAACGAAATTGGAATGTATATTTCATCTTTAAAACAAAATTTAGACTCTACTTTAAAAATTGCGGAAGAAATGTTATTCATGCCTAAATTTGATCAGGAAGATTTTGATTTAGTAAAAAAAGAACAATTAGATGGTATCACTAATTCGCTAACACAAGCTACTGCCATTGCAAGTAATGTGTTTGCGAAACTTATGTATGGCGAAGGCTCAAACCTATCCATCTCGGCTAATGGAAATACTGAAACAGTTTCATCTATTACATTAGACGATGTTAAAGCATATTATAAAAACTTCTCAGGATTTAATTCTGTTTTAGCAGTAAGTGGTGATATCGATCAAGCAAACGCTTTAAAGAAATTAAGTTTTTTAAACAAATTACAATCCGCAGGTACGATGCCTTTAGCAAAATATAAATTACCTGAAATTGATAAAACACGAATTTATTTTGTTGACAAAAAAGGAGCTCCTCAATCAGAAATTAGAGTTGGTAATTTATCATTAGCTTATGACGCAACAGATGAGTTTTTTAAATCAAACATTATGAATTACTCTTTTGCAGGAGCATTTAACAGTCGTATTAATTTCATCTTACGTGAGGTAAAAGGTTTTACCTATGGAGCTCGTGGAGGTTTTTATGGAAATAAATTCGTTGCACCTTATGCTATTAGCGCAGGTGTTAAAGCTAATACGACAGACAGTTCTTTAGTAATTATCATGGATGAATTAAAAAAATACAGCGATGGTGGAATTACTGCTGAAGAATTAGAATTCACAAAAAATGCAATGGCGCAAGCAGATGCTTTAAAATATGAGTCACCACAACAAAAATTAGGCTTTGTGAAACGTATTTTAGATTATGATTTAGATAAAACCTACGTTGCAAAACAAGGTGAAATTATTAAGACAATTACCAAAGCAGAAATCGACGCTTTAGCTAAAAAGAATTTACCTTACAACAATATGGCCATATTAGTTGTTGGTGATAAGGCAACTAACTTCGAAAAATTATCTAAACTTGGTTACGAAATAGTTGAGTTAGATGTAAATGGAAATAAAGTAAATTAAAATTAGTTCAGAAAGTTGGAAAGTTTAGAAAGTTGAAACATCAAACAACTTTCTAAACCTTTTAACTTTGTAACTTTTAAACTAAAACAATGAATATAGGAATTGTATGTTACCCAACTTTTGGAGGCAGCGGCGTTGTTGCCACAGAATTAGGAATAGCATTAGCACATAAAGGACACAAAGTACATTTTATCACGTACTCACAACCATTTAGATTAAATCAGTTTAACGAAAACTTATTTTATCACGAGGTAAATGTAAATGATTACCCTTTATTTGACTACCAACCATACGAAAGTGTGTTGGCTAGTAAAATAGTTGATGTTGCTATTTATGAACGTTTGGATATTTTACATGTGCACTATGCTATACCACATGCATCGGTTGCTTATTTAGCGCAACAAATATTAAAATCTCGAAAAATTAAGCTGCCTTATATTACAACCTTACATGGTACAGACATTACCCTAGTTGGACAAGATCCTTCTTTTGAACCAGTGATTTTCTTTTCATTAAATAATAGTAATGCCATTACCTCTGTATCTGAAAGTTTAAGAAAAGATACTTTGAAAACCTTCAAGATTGCTAACGATATCAAAGTAATTCCCAATTTTATTAAAATTGAAGATTACCAGCATCCAACAGAAGCTTGTCATCGTAAAAACTTTGCTGCACCAAACGAACGGATATTAATTCACATTTCTAATTTCAGAAAAGTGAAACGTGTGGAAGATGTGCTTCGGGTTTTTGATATTGTAAGAAAAGAAATCCCATGTAAATTAATTTTAGTGGGTGATGGTCCTGAAAGACCTGCTATCGACAAACTATGCAGAGAATTAAAAACATGTAGCGATATCATTTCTGTTGGAAAAATTGCTAATCCTAAAGAAGTATTATCTATTTCTGATGTATTTATTCTTCCTTCAGAAACAGAAAGCTTCGGACTATCAGCATTAGAAGCTATGGCTTTAAAAATCCCTGTGATATCTTCAAATACAGGTGGTATTCCTGAATTAAATATTCATGGTAAAACTGGTTATATGAGTAAGGTGGGAGACTATGAAGACATGGCCAAAAACACCATCAGTTTATTATCCGACGAAAATAAATTTCAACAGTTTAGAGAAAATGCTTTTGAACAAGCAAAGAAATTTGATATTGAGTCTATTCTTCCTATGTATGAAAAATTGTACAAGGAAGTTATCGCAGCTGGAATATAAAGTTAAAGAGGTGATAAATGCTTTCTTGCAGGCTTTTCGCATTCTTCGAAAACAGTGCCACCTAAGTAGGGTAGCAATCTTGCAAAATCTGTAGTTTTTATATAGTAGTTTCCTAAAGCAGTGTATAATTTTGTTTGGTCAGTTGTACTTTCTTTGGCATAATAAGTTTTAATGTCATCAATTAAAACCATAGTTAACAAATCATCTAACTTTCTTTTACTTTTATACCACTTCAATTTTTCCATAAGTATATTTTACTTGCAATGTAAACAGTTTTCAATAAAAAAGCCCTACAATAAATTGAAGGGCTTTTAAATATTTAATAGTTCTTACTTAGTAATTTTTGCTCTTAAAGCATAAATTTTTTCAGAAATTGATTTAAAGTTAGCCTCTTTCATGTCCTTAGGATCTTTAATTGCATCAATATCAGTATGAATTTTTTTCAATTCATCATTTAAAGCAACGCATTCTTTTTTGTCTTTATAATCATTTAATAAATCAGTTAAGTTTTTTAAATAAAAACGTTGATCCCATAAATGCTTATAAGCCTTCTCTTTCACCGCAGCATCAGTAACACCTTCTGTTATTTTACAAGTCAAATATAAACTTTCAATCCAAGAGCCTGCAAATACAGAAGAAGCAGTGTAAACACGCTCATTTGTTCTTAAATAAGAATCACTCTTAACAAAAATTTCATCTAAAATTTTTAATAAAGAATCTTTATTTGATAAATTTTTCTCAGCACGTTTACCAACCATTTGATCAACTGCACTTTTTAATCCTAATGCATCTGAAGTAGTAACTACAGTTTTCATGTATTTTAAAACATCTTCGCCTTTGTTATTAACCATAGCATAAGACATATCAATATTAAATACACCCAAAACTAAAGCTTTTGAAAATTCATTACTTGCCGTAATTTGTTTTTTTGCATCAACTAATAACGCATTATTATAATCAACGCCCCAATTAGATAGTTCATTAATACTAGCCACTGGCGAAGGAATGTTTGCGATAGCAAAATCAAATTTAAATTTAGTCTCTTCATTTACAGTAACAGGAGTTGTATCTTTTGGAGTTTCAGAAGTTACTGTTTCTGCAATTTCCTCAGAAGCTTTGTCTCCACAAGAAGTTAATATTACTGACAAAGAAATAGTAGTGGCAAGAAATAATTTATTCATATTATTTAGAAGTTAAAAGTTACACAAAAATAAGAGTCTTCTTTTAATATGCAAGGCTAACAATTAATTAAGATTTACTATTTAATTATTTTTATTAACAAAAAAGGAGGCTAAAAGCCCCCTTTTTATAAAAACTAGTTAGTATTATCTATCTAAATCTCCGTAGTCCAATTTCTTGCGTTGCATCCATAATATTAACTGGCAAAACGCTACAAAAAACGGCACATACATAACTACTTTTGGTAAATCAAAGTGTGCTAAAATCACCTCCGCTTTACGTTTTAATCTTTCAGCAATTAAATACATAGCAGGCACTAACAATAAAGTTAAGAAGGTTGCGAAAGCTAAACCAAAAATCATGGTCCAGCTTAAAGGCCCCCAAAACACCACGTTATCTCCACCAAAGTGAATGTGTGGTTGACCATGCGCTAATAAATCTTCGAAATCAATATTTAAACCAACCGCTAAAGGAATTAAACCTAAAATAGCCGCAGTAGCTGTTAAGAATACAGGCGTCATACGTGTTCTACCAGCATCAACGGTCGCATCATATAAGCGCACTCCTCTTAATCTCTCTTCTTCAGCAAACTCCACCAATAAAATACCATTTCGAACCACAATACCAGCAAGTGCCACAATACCAATACCAGTCATAACAATACTCATATCCATTTTAAAGATGGCAGTACCTAATAACACACCAATCACACTTAACACAATTTCAGATAAAATAATAATTGGTTTACCGATAGAGTTGAATTGAATAACCAATACCAATAAAATAATTCCAATAGCACTCATCATCGCTCCACCTAAAAACGCCCCTGTTTCTGCTTGCTCTTCCTGCTGTCCTGTAAATTTAACTTCCACGGAACCCGTTGGATTATATCCTTTAGCCACTTCCTCTAGTTTAGCAACCACATTATTGGCATTAAATCCTTCTAATACATCTGATGATAATGTAATCACACGTTTATTTTGTTTACGTTTAATACCTCCATAAGTATTTTCATACCTAATATCGCAAAAGGCAGACAAAGGAACTGAACGTAACATACCGCCCATATTCATATCTCTAAAAATAATTTTCAAATTTTTTATTTCTTCAACATTTGTTCGTTGATCATAATTATAACGCAATTGAATTGGGTATTCATCATTAGCATCTCTAAACTTACTGGGATTATCAATACCAAATACCGCTTTACGAATTTCCATCGCTAACTGTACTGTTGAAATCCCTTCTCTATTAGCACGCTCTCTATCAATATCAAAAACAATCTCTGGTTTATTGTCTACAAAATCAGTCTTTAAATCGGCTACTCCAGGAACATCTTGCTCCTTTAAAAACCTTTTCAATCTCTTAGCATTTTCAACAAGTTCTTCAAACTTATCTCCAGCTATCTCAATATTAATAGGTTTAGCAACTGGCGGACCTGATTGCTCTTTATTTGCAGTTATTTCAGCGCCAGCAATATCCCATTTTGTTGTTTGTAATTCTTTTAAGTACTTCATCGTGCTTTGCCCATCACGTTCGCTAAACTCAACAAAATTAATGGCTATTTTTCCACGGTTAGAATATGAACTTTGATCTTCATCTTGAGGATCAGTTACCCCGATAGTAACATTGGTAATAATTGAAGATACTACAGGATTATTTTCTCCAACAATGGTATTCACTTTTTTCTCAACCAACTTCATCACTTCATTCGTTTTAACTGGATCTGTTCCTTCAGGTAATTTCACATAAACAAACACGTTGTTTGGGTCTCCTTCCGGAAAGAATACAACATTAGGTGATCTTACTTTCATTAAAAATATGGAGAAAACAAATAAAAGAAGTGTGTATCCTAATAAAGTATAAGGTCGTTTAAGTCCCCAAATTAATAAGTTAGTGTATCCTTTGCGGAAAGAAGGCCATGCTTTTGTTTGGAAATTTTCTATCACCTTGTATAAATACAAACGATGAACAACCATAAATACAGCAAAGAAAATCATTAAGTTTCCGTAAGCTACACTTCCACCTGCATAAAAAATAACAGCCACAATAGCGTATAATCCTAAACGTAACCAAGCTTTACGAGTAATTTTACCATAGCTCTTAAATTCTTCGTGATGCGGCTTCATGAAATCAACCGCAAAAACTGGATTGATGATATAAGCCACAAATAAAGACGCTAATAAGGTTACAATTAAAGTCACAGGTAAAAAGAACATGAATTTACCAATGATTCCTGGCCAAAAAGCCAATGGAATAAACGGGGCCAAAGTTGTAATAGTACCGCTTAATACAGGTAAAAACACTTCGCCTGCTGCTTTTTTAGCGGCCACTTTAATATCTAGTTTTCCATTATCAAAAATACGATGTGTGTTTTCAATAACAACAATAGCATCATCAACCACAATACCCAGAGCTAATAGAAATGCGAAAAGAACTATCATGTTTAAACTAAAGCCCATTGTTGGCATAAAAATAAAGGCTATAAACATCGACAATGGTACTGATAGAGCAACAAACAAAGCGTTAGTAACACCCATAAAGAACATTAGAATTAATGTTACTAAGATAAATCCAATAATTATGGTGTTAATTAAATCGTGTAAGGTTAATTTTGTTTTATCGGATTGATCTGCCGTAATTTTTATTTCAATGTTTTTAGGAAATTGAGTTTCTTTTAATTCATCAATAGCCTCTTTAATTTTATCTGAAGCCGAAATTAAATTCTCACCTGCACGTTTAATTACATTTAATGTAATTACATTTTTTCCTCCTAAACGAGCGTAGCTTTGAGTTTCCGCAACAGTATCAATAATCTGAGCAAAATCCTTCAAATAAACACGAGCGCCAGATTGAGAATTGATAATTAAGTTTCCTAATTCATCAACTTTCTTAAATTCATTTTTAACACTAATCGTTCTTTTAGTTCCATCCATCGGAATCTGTCCACCACTAATAGTGATATTTTCACTTCCAATTGCTCGCTCCAAATCGCCCATACCAAGCTGTAAAGCTTGCATTTTGTACATATCCAAATTCACTTGGATTTCTCGATCAGGTGCACCAACCATTTTAACTTCGGTGATTTCTTTTAAGCCTTCAATTTTATCTTTTAAATCATCAGCATATTCTTTCAACTTTTGTAAATCCATATCGCCTGCAATATTGATATACATAATTGGTAATTCAGAGAAAGCTAATTCTTTTACAAAAGGCTGACGAGTTAACCCTGATGGTAAATCGGATTTAGCTTCATCAACTTTGTCTTTGATTTGTTGACGAGCCTTATCAATAGTTACACTGGTATTAAATTCGACCGTAATTAACGACACATCTTGCATGGAGTTGCTCGTTAATTTTTTTACACCAGGAATAGATTTTAATTTTTTTTCTAAAGGCTTGGTAATAGTGTTTTCGATATTACTCGGAGAATTACCAGCATAAACTGTACTAACAAAAAATTTAGGTACAACTATATCAGGAAAACTTTCTTTTGGTAAGGAATTGTATGAGCTTATGCCCATTAAGGTAATAATAAAAACTACTATATATATAGCTGTTTTATTATCAATGGCCCAACTACTGGGTTTAAATTGTTTGAAATCCATATCTTTAATTTTTGAACTAGAGAGTTAGTTAATTTTTGAGTTTTAATAATTTTGCGAAGCAGTAATAAGAAAATTTTTACTTCTTTATCTGTATTGCATCACCCTCATTTAATCCATCATAGCCTTCAGTAATTAACAAGTCTGATTCCGTTAATCCTTCTTTTATTTCAGCTAGGCCATTATATTCTTTTCCTAATACAACGTTTCGCTTTGCAGCTTTATTTCCATCAGCAACTAAAACAAAATGAGTTCCCTTTAAATCTTTTTGCACATAACTTACGGGAACTGTTAACACTGGTTTTTCAGATTTATAATCGTTAATATTTAAAATAGCAATTTGATTTGGATGATAATCTTTAGTGTTTCCCAATAAAATTTCTATACTAAATGTTCTATTCATCGGACTGATAACACGAGAAGAATAATTAATACGTGTAGTTAATGTATCTTTTGAATCTGGGAATTTAATCATTACCTCATCTCCTTTATGAACTTTTGCTGCATAACTTTCTGCTAAATCAGCTTTTACTTTTAAGTTATTAAAATTAACAACTCTAATGGCTGGCATTCCTGGTGCTGTTAGCTGTCCTAGTTTAATATCAACCGCATCAATAGTTCCATTAATTGGAGAAATAATTTTCGTCATTCGAACTTGTTCTTGAAGCGTTGCTAATTTTTTCTCCATACTTTCTTTTTGAGTTTTAGCTTGCAAATATTGAACTTCAGTTCCAATTTTTTGATCCCACAATGCTTTTTGTTTTTCAAACAATTGATTTACTAATTCGGCATTGGTTTGCAAATCAGATATTTGTTGCAAAATGGCACGAGCATCAGTTTCTGCTAAAACCTGTCCTTTCGAAACTTCATCACCTACTTTTACATTAATTTTTGTAATTGTTCCGGGCATTTCTGAAGATAATGAAACACTTTCTTCAGCATCAACTCTTCCTTGAACATTAATATACGTTTTAAAAATAGTTGGGACTATTGCATTAGCTTCCACTAAAACAAATTTCTTTGCTGAATCTCCTTCTAACTTAGAAATTTTAGAAGTAATTTCTGCCAATTGTGTTTTTAGCTCTGCTTGTTTAGATTTTAAATCTATTAAGCTTTCTGGACCGCCACTGCATGAAGCTAAAAACAATGAAGCTGTTAGAGCAGGGATAATGTAATTTTTAATTTTTTGATATTGTATTGTATACATAATTTATTTTTTAATATTTAATGACTATATTTATTTAACTAATGTTCCTATTGCTTTTAAATAATCTGTTTTAGAAATCAACAAATCATAAAGCGCATTATAATAATTTGTTTCCGCCTCTCTTAATGACGTTTGAGCATTAATGATTTCTATATTTGAACCAACACCTTGAGAATATTTTTTCTGAGAAACATCATATACATGTTGAGCTAATTCCATGTTTCTTTTATTGGCATTTAATGTTTTTAAAGCATTGTTATATGAAATAGTTGCAACACTTGTTTCTAATTGCGCTGCTAGTTCTAAATTCTTTAAATTATTTTGATTTTTAAGTGACGCGATTTTTGCCTGTTGTATTTTATTATGTCTTTGTAATCCATCAAAAACATTTAAATTTAAGGTAACACCAACTAAAGCAACCTCGTACCATCTTTTAATAGCACTTGATTTGTCTGTCTCAAAAATATTTGCACTTGGTCTTTGAGTATTATATTGATAAGCTCCATAAGCTGCAAGTGTTGGTAGGTAACCCCATTTCAATCGTTTTACATCTATATTGTATAGACTTTGTTGAGCATTTAACAATTGTACATCGGTTCTATTAGAAAAAGCAATATTGGAACTTGTCAATTCTTTTTTTAAATCCTCCGAAATATTTAGACTATCGGTTAAAGTAATAGCATCATTAATTTGATATCCCATTTGAAACTTCAACATATTTTCACCTAAAGATAAAAGTTGAGTTACTTTATCTTTTTCAACTAATAAATTATTGTGAGTAACTTCTAGTCTTTCTACATCAATTAACTCTACAAAACCTTGCTGATGATATGCCTTAACCTCCGTTAATGTTTGTGTGAGTTTATCAACATTAGCATTTAATAATTTTAAACGTTCTTGATTAACTAATACTGCATAATAAGCCTTGGTAACTTGCGATACTAATTCGGTTTTTGAACGATTAATATTAATTTTAGATAAGTTAACGAATTCTTTAGCTGCTTTTAATCCAAATAAATAATCGGCACTAAACAATAATTGAGACGCACTTAATCCAGCAGTAGCATTATATTGGAGCCCAAATCTAACTGCTTGAAAAGCATCTGCTGGTGCTAATGGATTAAACGTACTTAAAGGAAAAAGAGAAGTTGGTATTTCTAAATAATCTTTAAAATCAAAACTTCCAGACACTTGAGGTAAACCAGCTCCTGCAATTTCTCTTTTACGATAAATGGAGTTTTTTAAATCTAATTCTGCATTTAAATGATTAGGACTATTTTTAATAGCGTAATCAATTGACTGTTGAAGGCTGAATGAGTTTGATTTTGCTTCTTGAGCTTTTACTTGAAACATCATTATCGAAAAAGCGACGAGTAATGAGTATTGATTAATTTTTATCATATACCTGTTTTTATTCTTTTATTTTTTTATATTCATTAATTAACTTATGACCTTTTATTGTGCAAATACCGTAAACAAACATATCAAGCAATAGTTGATTTGCTTGACTGAAACTTATTTTATCAAATGAAAAATAATTTCCAAACATTAGCATATCAATTTGTGCTAATCTGTATTTAGCTGTAAACTCTTCATCAATGTCAGACTTATAAACTCCCGAATCTTTTCCTGCTTTAATATTTCTTAATAAATCCCTATAGGCACATTCCTCTTTAAATTTTTGAAACTGCAAAAAAGCATTACCGTGATATTTTTGAAGATCTAAAAAGAAAATAGGATTAATATGTTGCATCATTTCGCTCATAGTATTTGATATCAAAATAATTTCATGAATAGGATCTTGAGACTGTTCTTCTATATTCTTAAAAATACATTCTTGCTTTTGCATTTCAACAATGCAAAGCTGATTAACCAAATCATCCTTTTCTTTATAGAAATGATAAATTGTTTTTTTTGACATCCCAAGCTCTTTAGCAATATCATCCATCGTTACACGCTTTATTCCATATTTAAAGAATAACTCTAAGGATATTTTTAATATTTTTTCTTGTGGCTCCATTTTTAAATTCGGACACAAAACTAAAGAAACTATTTTTGTTCTACAAGTTTCCTAAAATTATTTTTGGCTTGATAGTTGTTAAAAAAATTAACAATTGGTTGAAAGTCTGTACTTTTACGCATAACTTTTTATTTGTCGATTAAAAAAACTGCTCTATCTTTGAAAAACCTATGTTTAAGAAAACAACTTTAATCATTCTTCTGTTTTTAACATTTTTTTTGAATGTTAAATCTCAAATCGACACCTCTTTTTGGTTTGTTGCTCCCGATATTTCTCAAGGGTTAGGAGACAGGCCCATTTATCTGTATTTTAACACCTATGCTCAAGCAGCTACGGTGAGAGTGAGGCAACCCGCTAACGGTGCTTTCGTTCCTATTACAAAAGTGATCCCTGCAAATTCGATTGATTCCATCAATTTAACTACATTTATTAATTCCATTGAAAATAACAGTGCAAATACAGTTCTTAATAATGGATTGTATATTTCCTCGACTGAAAAAATATCTACTTTATATTCTATTAGAGCAACTAATAATAGGGAATATCTAAGTTTAAAAGGTCCAAAAGCATTAGGTGTAGATTTTTATGTTCCAATGCAAGAATTTTGGAACCAATCTCCTGCGACATCACCAAAATCTTTTTCTTCATTTGATATTGTTGCTTCTCAAAACAACACCACGGTTTTAATTACTCCAAGAACTAATATTATAGGCCGATTAGCTAATTCAACCTTTACGGTTTTATTACAACAAGGGCAAACATTTTCTTGCCAAGATACTGCTCGATCTGCAACTACTAGCTTAGCGGGATCGATTATTTCATCAAATAAACCTGTTGCGGTTACTATTCAATCAAGCGGTTTAAATGAACTAGGTTGCTTAAGTTCGGTAAGCGACCAAATCACTACTTCTGATTATTTAGGAACTGACTATATTGTGAACAGAGGAACTGCCAGCTCTGAAAAAATATTTGTATTAGCTACTGAAAATAATACTCAGCTTACTATTAATGATGGTTCTGTGACGAATGTTGTTATGAATTTCGGACAAAACTACACCTACAATGCTACTCAGGGTGTAACCTATGTAAAATCTAATAAGCCAGTATATACTTTGCATGTTTCGGGTTATGGTTGCAGACTAAGCGGAGCTCAATTACCACCATTCTTTTGCGCTGGAACTTTCACAACATCATTTACACGAACCTCATCAGATTCTCTTGCTTTAAACTTATTTACTAGAACGGGTTATGAAGGAAATTTTGCATTAAATGGAAACCCTTCATTAATTCCAGCATCTGCATTTACTGTTGTTCCTGGCTCGTCAGGAAATATTAAATCAGCAAAAATTTATTATTCTACAGCTACCGTTCCTGTTGGTTCTCATAATGAAGTTACAAATAATGGAGATGTATTTGGAATGAGTGCACTAAATGGAGCATATAATAAAGGTAGCGCTTATGCCTACCTTTCTGAATTTGTTTCTTACCCATCTATTAATGCAGGTAGTGATTTTACCATCTGTGCGAACGGAAGTTTAGCGCTAAATGGTCAAATAGGAGGTGGAAATATAACTGGTATTTGGTCAACAAACGGATACGGAACCTTTAATGGTGGTTTTTCTGCTTTATCAAACACTTATACTCCCAGCCAATTAGATACAACGGTAAAGCCAGTTAAATTATTTTTAACTACTAATGGTCAATGTCCTCAACAAAAAGACACATTGCTATTATCGGTAAAACCTTCGCCTCTCGTAAATGCATCAATTGATCAAACAGTTTGTGGAAACAACAATACAGTATTTTTAAATGGTAGTGTTTTTGGCGCATCGTCAACAGGAATATGGACCAGTATAGGAACTGGTAGTTTTACGCCAAATAATACAACGTTAAATAGTACTTATATTCCAAGTGCGACTGAGATATCGAGTGGATCTACTAAATTAATTTTAACCTCAACATTAAACGGAATTTGTGGCCTTGCCAGAGATACCATGCAAGTTACCATTACTCCCGTTCCAACAGCTAGTATTGCCGCAACAAGTGTTTCGGTGTGTGCTAATAACCCAACATTAACCGTTAGTGGAACTATTGGTGGAATTACAACAACAGGAAAATGGACTACTACTGGTTCTGGAAGTTTTAACCCAAGTAATATTTTATTATCAACTAACTATTTACCAAGTGCCGCTGATTTGCTGGCAGGACAAGTAAAGTTGTATTTAAGTTCAACTAACAATGGCAATTGTAATCAAGCAAAAGACAGTTTAATGGTTTTCTTTACAAGCCCTCCTAATGTTAATGCTGGCGCTAATATTTCCATTTGCAAAAACAATCCTACAACTGTTTTAGCTGGAATTATAACTGGTCCAACAACAACTGGTATTTGGGCTGGAGGTACAGGAACATTTACTCCTAATAATACTGTTTTAACTGCAACTTATATCCCTACTGCAGCTGAAATAGCATCTGGAATAGTGAATTTATCATTAACCTCAACTTTAAACGGAAACTGTAATCAGGTAAGTGATAATGTCTTAATCAATTTCACAAACCCTCCATCTGTGAATGCTGGTGTTAATTTGGCGATTTGTAAGAACAACTCTTCGGCCGTTTTATCTGGAATTATTTCGGGCACTACCACAACAGGTATTTGGACTGGTGGAGCAGGGACATTTAATCCAAGTAGTGCTGTATTAAACGCAACATATACTCCTACTCCTGCCGAATTGATAACAGGAGTAGTATCTTTAACATTAACATCAACTAACAATGGTAATTGTCTTCAAGTAAGCGATAATGTTGAAATAAATTATACTCCTTCCCCAGTTGTATCTGCTGGCTTAAGTATATCGGCTTGTAAAAACAATCCCACAGCTGTTCTTTCAGGAACTATTTCTGGAGCTACTACTACCGGTGTTTGGAGCGGTGGTACTGGAAGTTTTAATCCAAGTAATGCTGTTTTAAATCCTACCTACACTCCAAGTGCATCTGAATTAACAGCAGGATTTGCTAACTTAACTCTTACTTCATCTAATAATGGAAATTGTGCGCAGGTATCCAGTACGGTTCAAATTGTTTATACAAACGCTCCATCATCAAATGCTGGCTTAAATATAACCTCTTGTAAAAATAATGCAGCTTCAGTTCTTACTGGATCCATATCCGGACCAACTTCATCAGGTATATGGACAGGAGGTGCTGGCACATACAATCCTAACAATACAGTTTTAACAGCTACCTATACTCCTACAGCTGCAGAGTTAGCCGCAGGATTTGTAAATCTTACATTAACATCCACAGGTAATGGAAATTGTAACGCCGCAAGTGATAATGTTTTAATCAATTTCACAAATCCTCCAACTGTTTTCGCAGGGGTTGATTTATTCTCTTGTAAAAACAATCCTAATGCGTCTCTTTCTGGAATCGTATCTGGACCAACAACTACAGGAATTTGGGCTGGTGGCACTGGTACATTCACGCCAAGTAACACATCTTTAAATCCAAATTATATTCCTAGTGCAGCTGATTTATTAGCTGGTTCTGTAACTCTAACTTTAACATCAACAAATAACGGAACTTGTTTACAAGTAATTGATAGTGTGAAAATTGCTTACACACCTTCTCCTGTAGTAAGCGCTGGTTCAAATATTATTGCTTGTAAAAATAGTGCTTCAGCAGTATTATCTGGAACAGTTTCAGGAGCTACAACAACTGGTATTTGGAGCGGCGGTTCTGGTAACTATAACCCTAGTAATTCAGTTTTAAACGCATCATATAGTCCAAGTGCAACCGAATTAACTGCTGGTTCAGCTACTTTAATACTTACTTCTTCAAACAATGGAACTTGCCTTCAAGTTACCGACACGGTTGTTATCGTTTACACAAATTCTCCTCTAGTAAATGCTGGTTTAAATATTACTTCTTGTAAAAATAATGCAGCGACTATTCTCACAGGAACAGTTGCTGGAGCCACAACAACAGGTATTTGGACTGGTGGCGCAGGCACTTTTAACCCAAACAACACTGCGTTAACTGTCACTTACACGCCGAGTCCATCAGAAGTAACTGCTGGTTTTGTCAATTTAATTTTAACATCTACCAACAACGGGAACTGTTCGGTTGCCAGTGATAATGTGATTATTAATTTCTCAACAGCTCCCTCAGTTTATGCAGGAATTGACTTATCATCTTGTGAAAATAATGCAAATTCAATTTTATCAGGTTCAGTTAATGGCCCAACAACGTCTGGAATTTGGACTGGTGGAGCAGGAACTTTTAACCCAAATAACACTTCTTTAAATCCTATTTATATACCAACAGCTTCTGAAATTGCTGCGGGCTCTGTGACGTTAACATTAAACTCAACCAATAACGGAAACTGTAACCAAGTAAAAGATAGTTTGATTATTAATTTTACAACACCACCAATAGTAACTACAGGAGTTGATTTATTCTCTTGTAAAAATAACCCAGTTACTGCATTGTCAGGATTAGTTTCTGGAGCAACAACTACTGGTATTTGGACTGGAGGAACAGGTTCTTTTAATCCTGGTAATACATCATTAACAACAACCTATGCGCCAAGCGCAGCAGAAATTGCAGCAGGTTCGGTAAGTTTGACCTTAAATTCTACTAACAATGGAAACTGTAATCAAGTTAGTGACACTATAATTATCAATTTCACAAACCCTCCATCAGTAAATGCTGGTATTGACCTATTTTCTTGTAAAAATAATGCCACAACTGTTCTATCTGGTATTGTTTCAGGACCAACTACAACAGGTGTTTGGACTGGAGGTTCTGGTACATTTACCCCGAATAATACTGTTTTAACTGCAACCTATACACCAAGTGCTGCGGAGGTTTCAGTCGGATTTGTGAACCTTACATTAACTTCAACTAACAACGCAGGTTGTAATTCGGTAAATGATTTAATTAAATTAAACTTCATGCAAAAACCATTTGCTAACTTTAATTATAATAATGTTTGTTTAAATAACAGCACTACATTCACTGATTTCTCGTTACCTGGTTCAGGGACTTTGTCTTCATGGGAATGGACATTTGGTGATGGTACACCTAATGCGACGACACAAAATACAACGCATAGCTATTCTAACTCCACAACTTATACCGCACAATTAGTTGTTTCTAACTCATTTGGTTGTTACGATACTATTAAAAAATTGCCACTAATTTATCCTTTACCAAATGCAAATTTTGGCATTAATAGAATTTGTAATGGAAGTTTACTAACCCTGATTTTTTCTGATAGTTCTACAGTTAATGCGCCATCAATTCTTCCAAGTAGTGGTTATTTTTGGGATTTTGGCGGCCCAGGTCAGAGCAATGTTCAAAATCCTACACAGTTGTTCCCTGGTTCAGGATTTTATAACATAACATTAATAGCAACCTCAAATCATGGTTGTAAAGACACCATGGTTAAACAATTAAATTTAACACCTAGGCCTTCTGCAGGTTTTGCATATTCTTTATCATCTGGTGTTAATGTAGGAACAACCGTTAATTTTGTTGATACTTCGAGTTATGCAAATACATGGTCTTGGAATTTTGGAGATGGACAAGGAAATGTATCTACATTACAAAATCCTTCAACAATTTATTATGATAACGGAACTTACATTGTTACTCAAGTTGTGAGCGACGGTTATGGATGTACTGATACTGCCAGAGTCGCAATAAAAATTAATAATGTAACATTTGAAATCTCTACTTTAATACCTAATGCTATTTCACCTAATGGTGATGGAAAAAATGATGTTTGGAAATTAGATTTCTTAAGTTTATTGTATCCAAATGCATCTGTAAAAATATATAATAGATGGGGTGAAGAAGTATTTAGCTCTGTTGGGAATTATGATATACCATGGGATGGAACCTACAAAGGTCAATTATTACCAGTTGGAACCTACTATTATATTTTAGAGCTAAACGATACAAAAATCACAGAACCATTTAAGGGAGGTATCCTTCTGATAAGATAATATGAAAAAGAAAATCAAACTATTTTTTCTCGTACTAAGCATATTGATGATTAGTAAGTTGGGTATATCTCAGCAGTTACCGATTTATACAAATTATATGCTTAACCCATATGCTTATAATCCAGCTGTTGCTGGATCTAAACCAACGGCGGTATTTAATTTGAATTACCGTAACCAATGGGTTGGATTTCAAGATGCACCTAAAACATACATGATTAGTTTACATAGCCCAATTGGCAAGCAAAAAAAACTTTCAGTTGGTGTTTTAGTGAATTCAGATAACACAGGATTATTAAGCCGTACGTCTGGTTATTTAACCTTAGGTTACCATATTAAACTTAATAAAAACTATAAATTAGGATTAGGTGTTTCTGGCGGAATGGTTCAATACCGTGTTAAGTTATTTGATGCTAAAATTGCCGATGCTGGTGATGATTTGCTAACTGGTAATATTTTATCTAATAACGTATTTGATTCAAATGGCGGATTGTATTTATACAGCGATAAATTATTTTTTGGTGTAGCAACATATCAATATATCGGTAATAAAATCACTTGGAAAGATTCGCAAAGTAACTTATCACAGCACATGTATGCCACTTTGGGTTATACGTTTAAAGTATCAAAAACTATTTCAGTTCAACCATCTGCATTAGCAAAATTTAATGCTCCAGCTCCATTTCAGCCAGAATTTAGTTTAAGAGCTTTTTATAAAAATATAATTTGGTTAGGCGGATCTTATAGAATGAATGATGCTGCAAGTGCTTTAGTAGGAGTTACTATAAAAGACAAATTAACAATTGGTTACTCATATGATATTATTACATCTAACATAAAATCTTATTCGAGAGGCTCTCATGAAATTGCTATTTGTTACCAATTTATTAAGCCTAAGAAAAAATTGGATGCTGATGAACAAGAATTAAACGATATTGATAACAGTATTAAAACCAAATTAAAAAAAGAAAATGAAAAAGGTACTAAATAGAATATTATTGATTTTACTAATCTTGACCAGTAAATCAGTTGTATCACAAATAGATACAGTTTTTTGGTTTGCTGCGCCATGGGTAACAACAGGTCATGCTAGTAATATCCCTGTAGTCCTTCGACTATCGTCTTTTAACAATGCAACTACTGTGCGTGTAAGGCAGCCAGCTGGAACATTTGATACTACATTTGTTATACCAGCAAACTCTTTGGTATCTGAATCCCTTTCACATTTAATTAATCAAATCGAAAACAATCCCGCTAATACCGTTTTTAATAGAGGATTAAAAATCACATCTAATTTTCCTATTACCGCAATATATGAAGTAGTTACTGTTGTTAATAATCCCGAAACATATTCTCTCAAAGGTCAAAATGGAATGGGATTGGAATTCGTATGTCCTTTTCAGACCAATGGTAATAATGGAGGATATACACCTACCCCAAAATCACAGATTGCCATAGTTGCCTCCGAAAACGGGACCATTGTATGGATAACACCAAGGTGCAACGTTGTGGGACATGCCGCAAATGTTACCTATTCGGTTGGATTAAATGCAGGACAAACATATAATATTGAAAACGTTACGAGATTTGCATCAGTGGCAGGACAAAATTTAAGTGGAACAATTGTAGTTTCGAACAAGCCTATTTCTGTTACTGTATCTGATGATTCTGTGGGTGGCGTTTCTGGTTGTTTTGATTTAATGGGTGATCAGATTGTTCCAGTGGAGGTTGTTGGAACTGAATATATCATTAATAAAGGCGGATTAAATGCCGCACAATTTGAAGGAGCTTATATAGTTGCTACTAGGAATTTCACTCAAATTACAATTAACGATGGTTTAATTACAACTGTATTATTAAATAAGGGTGATACCTACTTTTACAAAACATCTAATCCGCTAACTTATATAACTGGTGACAAGCCTGTATACGTAATTCACGTAAGCGGCTTCGGTTGTGAATTAGGAGAGGCTATCCTTCCACCTTTAAGTTGCGCAGGATCCGACCAAGTTAGTTTTACAAGAACTAACACTCAAACTTTCATTTTAAATATTCTTTGCAAAACAGTTGCTACAGGTAATTTTTTATTAAATGGTAGCGCTGCTTTAGTTCCAGCATCTGGTTTTACAGTTGTCCCTGGAACTGGAGGAGTTTGGAGCGGATTTCAAAGAAGTTATACTACTCTTGAGATTCCAGCAGGTGCAACTAACCTATTAAGAAATACACATCCTACTGATAGTTTATTTGCCATGGGAGTTATTAATGGAGGAGCAAGTAGCGGATGTTTATACCATTACATGTCATCATTCTTAAGAAAAGTATATACTAATGCAGGTATCGATCAAAATATTTGTACAGAAACTACTACCATTTCCTTAAACGGTAGTGTTGATGGAGGAACAACTACTGGTATCTGGACAACTATTGGCGGTACTGGAACATTTGGAAATCATACAAGTTTAAACACCACTTATACTTTAAGTACAAATGATTTAAATCAATCCGAACTCAAATTTATATTATCATCCACAGGAAACTGTGCCTCAATAAGAGATACGATGTCTCTGAATATTTTTAAATCTCCTGTAGTTGATGCTGGTAATGGTTTAACCTTATGTAAAAATAATATTTCTTTAATTCCATTAAATGGTTCGTTGCAGTTAGCTGCTGGTGCCAATTGGACAAGCTCAGGATCTGGATCATTTGGTAATTCAGGCGCATTAAATACAACCTATTTACCTTCTTTAGCAGATTTAGCGGCGGATAGCGTGACTATTAAATTAACATCTACTGGTAGCTTAAATGGTTGTCCAAATAGATATGATAGTTTAAAAATAAAGTTCACAAATGCACCAGTTATTACTCTTGGTTCAAACTTATCGGTTTGTGCAAATAATGCAAGTGTCGCCATAAGCGGATCAGTTACTATTGGCTCAACAACAGGTGTTTGGTCGGGCGGAACTGGATTGTTTAGTCCTGCAAGCTCTGCATTAACCTCAACATACACTCCTACACCAACAGAGGTTGCTGCTGGGTCTGTATACTTGGTATTAGCTTCAAGTAATAACGGAAATTGTAATCAAGTAAAAGATAGTATTTTAGTCACATTTACTGGGGCTCCAATAGTTAGCGCAGGTTCTAATATATCTGTGTGTAACAACAATCCTATTTCCTCTCTTTCAGGTTCTGTAAACGGCCCTACTTCAACTGGTATTTGGGCTGGCGGAACTGGCACCTTTACACCTAACAACACTACATTAAATTCACTATATACACCTAGTGCTGCCGAAATAGCCGCTGGTTCAGTTAGTTTAACTCTTATTTCAACGAATAATGGTAATTGCAATCAAACTGTAGACGACATCATAATCAATTTTACTAATGCGCCAATTGTTAATGCAGGTACTAACATTACAGTTTGTCAAAATAACGCCTCTGCTACAGTTTCTGGATTAGTAACCGGACCAACAACAACTGGTATTTGGAGTGGAGTTTCTGGGTCATTTAATCCTAACAATACTACATTAACTGGAACTTACACACCAAGCGCATCAGAATTAACAGCTGGTTTTGCAGATTTAATATTAACTTCCACTAATAACGGAACATGTAATCAAGTAGTTGATACAGTTAGAATTTTATTTACAAACTCACCAGTTGTATTAACAGGTCCAGATATTTCTGTTTGTGCGAATAATCCATCGGTATCGATAACAGCGTCGGTTACAGGAGGGTCTTCAACAGGAATTTGGTCGGGAGGAAACGGAACATTTAATGCTAACAACACGTCACTAACAATTACATATATTCCAACACCTGCAGAAGTACTAGCTGGATCTGCTAATCTAGTTCTAACATCAACTAATAATGGCATTTGTAATCAAGAAAAAGACAGTGTTTTAATTCTTTTTACTAACTCTCCAATAGTTAACGCTGGAAGTAATTTAATATCTTGTATTAACAATCCTTCTACTCTCTTATCAGGTAATGTCGCAGGTCCTACAATTACAGGTATTTGGGCTGGTGGAACAGGAACATATACTCCTAACAATACCACATTAAATTCATTGTATACACCAAGTGCTGCTGAGATTGCTGCAGGATCAGTAACCTTAACACTTACCTCTTCAAACAATGGTAATTGTATTCAAGTTCAAGATGCACTTGTTATCAATTTTACTAATGCTCCTGCAGTAGATGCTGGTTTAAGTTTAACTGTTTGTAAAAATAATGCCGCCATATCTTTATCTGGTTTAGTAACAGGGCCAACAACAACTGGTATTTGGAGTGGTGCAGCTGGATCTTTTAGTCCAAATAATGCCGCATTAAATGGTACATATACACCAAGCGCATCTGAACTTGCTGCTGGTGTTGCTAATCTAATTTTAAGTTCTACCAACAACGGAACTTGTAACCAAGCTGTAGATACATTGAAAATTATATTTACTGGCGCTCCAGTAGTCGCAATTGGTCCAGATATTTCAGTCTGTATTAACAATGCTACAGTTGCTCTCAATGGATCTGTTTCTATTGGAGCAACTTCAGGAACTTGGTCTGGAGGGCTAGGAACATTTAATCCTGGTAATGCAGCTCTCACGACAACTTACACTCCTACTCAATCTGAATTATTAGCTGGCTTTGCAACCTTGGTATTATCATCAACCAACAATGGTAATTGTAATGAGGTAAAAGATAGTATACTGATTAGCTTTACCAATGGACCATCTGTTGACGCTGGATTTAATTTAACAGCCTGCGCTAATAATGCATTCAGTATTTTATCAGGTAATGTATCTGGGCCAACAACAACTGGATATTGGAGTGGAGGATCTGGAACATATAGTCCAGATAGTTCAATTCTTGGAGCTACATATACACCAAGTGCTGCCGAAATTGCTGCTGGATTTGTGAACTTAGTTCTAAACTCATCTAATAATGGTAATTGTAGTCAAGTTAAAGATACTGTTTTAATAAACTTTACAAGCGGACCTTTAGTTGATGCTGGTTTAGATTTATCTATTTGTAAAAATAATCCTATTACTTCACTTTCAGGTTTAATAACTGGAGTTACAACTACTGGTGTTTGGACGGGCGGATCAGGAACCTATAGCCCAAATAACACAGCATTATCAGGAACTTACAATCCTAGCGCTGCCGAAATAGCTGCTGGATTTGTTAATTTAGTATTGACATCAACTAACAATGGAACTTGCTTACAGGAAACAGATACATTTAAAATTGAATTTACTAATGCACCAGTTGTAGCAGTTGGTTCAAATATTTCAGTATGTGCAAATAACGCATCTGTTTCAGTTACTGGTTCCGTAACTGCAGGGTCAAGCACGGGTATCTGGTCATCAACGGGATCAGGTTTATTTTCACCAGCCAATACTTCATTAAGTACGGTATATCAATTAAGTCCAGCAGATATTGCAATAGGAACAGTTAGCATAAAATTAACTTCAACTAATAATGGTAACTGTAATTCAACTAATGATAGTTTAATTATTAATGTCACTCCTAGTCCAATTGTTGATGCTGGGATAAATGACACCATTTGTTCAAGTAACATTTTTTATCCTGTTAACGGATCTGTAAGTGTTGGTGCCAGTGCGGGAATTTGGTCAACATTAGGTAATGGTGTATTTAGCAACGCTACTAATTTAAATACTATTTATACTTTAGGACAAGCAGATACACTAGCTGGTCAAGTAAAATTAATATTAACATCAACGGGAAGTAACTGTCTTCCAGAAACTGATACCGTTTTAGTAGTAATTGCGAAATCACCAATAGTAAATTCTGGAGCAGATAATTCTGTTTGTGATAATCAATTAATACAACTTACAGGCTCAGTGGTTGGATTGACGACAACTGGCGCATGGACGACATTAGGAACAGGTTCATTTACACCTGATGATTCTTTATTGACAACATATTATCAACCATCACCTTTAGATATTTCAAGCGGCTCAGTAACATTAGTGCTTAACTCAACTAATAATAAAGGTTGCGCAGGCGTGAGTGATACTGTTAAACTGAATTTCAAATCTTCTCCTGATGCCAATTTTAATATGAACAATGTGTGTGCTAAACAACTCTCTGCTTTTAGTGATCTTTCTTCAACAACTTCTGGAAGTATTACAGGTTTTTATTGGGACTTTGGAGACACACAAACCTCAACTGCCAATTCAGGAACTCATAGCTATGTGAATCCTGGTACTTACACAGTTTCACATGTAGCTTATGGAAGCAATGGATGTAATGATACCATCAAAAAAACTGTCGAAGTATATTTTTTACCTCAAGCATTATTTTACCAAACTACCTCTTGTGTTGGAAATGCAACTCAATTTATTGATTCAACGAAAACTCTTTCAGGTGGAATTACAGGTTGGCAATGGAATTTTGGAGATTCTCAAAGTTCAACAATTCAAAACCCTCAACATTCATATGGAAGTGCCAATAACTACACTGTTAGTTTAATTGCCACTTCATCGTTAGGATGTAAAGACACAGTTTATAAAACAATTACTGTTATTTCTGGTCCAACAGCTGATTTTAGTATTAATCCAAATCCTGTAGAAGCATTAGAAACAACTTACTTTACAGATTTATCAACTGGCCCTGCATCCTTAGTAAATTGGTATTGGGCCTTTGGAGATTCA
>Ga0315900_10000806_pt1 | contig 51865 bp, 51 predicted proteins | sample LakEriMetagenome_FD_203521 | JGI IMG/M metagenome (GOLD analysis project Ga0315900, IMG submission 203521) | Freshwater fungal communities from buoy surface, Lake Erie, Ohio, United States - Buoy 12 MA114 | ecosystem: Environmental > Aquatic > Freshwater > Lake > Lake biofilm | place: USA: Lake... | reverse complement strand
AACTCCTACCTGACCATCGGCAAGGCCATGGAGTTGCACGACATCGCACGAGGGCGTGGTGGGCTCAAAAATGCTGTCGCTCGAATTAAATGCCCAACACTCGCAATTGGTATTGAGACAGACATGTTGTACCCCGATTATCAAGAGAAACAGATCTACAACCTGCTGAGTGATGCAGGCACTTCGGTGGACTATGTGAACATCGACACCCAGCACGGACACGATGGCTTCTTGCTTGAATCAGTGCAGGTGGGCCGGGCGCTTGGCGCCTTTTTGGATCGCGTCTGACCTGCGAGAATGAAACCCGTGCAATTCGCCCTGGAGACGACCACCACCATCAAGACCGTTGGCGCGGTACTTGTGTTGTTTGGAATCGGGCTTGCCGTTTTTACCTACTACTACTGGAAGTCGGCGCGTCCAGAGCCTGAGGCGCTGGCACCGCTTGAGGTGATGAGTGCGAAAAAGTTCGCTACAACCGATCCGTTGAACCAGCAGCGCCTCCTTGATGAAGTACGACCCGAGGGAATGGCAGCTCCGAAAGAGACCGTGCGGATGGCAATGCATGCGGTTGTGATGGCCACACAGGCTGAGAAAATTGAAGCTGCCCGTATTGCCGCTGAAAGGGAAGAACGCGAACGCTTGGCGGCCGAATTCGGCGATGATCACGATTCGGACTCGGATGATGATTTACCAACCCGCGCCAACGCTCCAATTGATCCATTGTTGGGCTGAGCAAAAGTAGGTTTGAGGCATGGCAAGTTTTGACCCTAACGAAATGATCGCCCGCTACAAGGAGCGTGCCGCAGCCGTGCGCCGCCGCCCGTTGCCACCTGTTGCTGGTGAAGAGCGCCAACACTTCATCGAACAAATGCAGGTGGACTTTCAGGATTTCGCCATCATCGGCGACGCTGAGGCATCGATTGAAGAGGGTGTGCTTGTGTTGCGCGTCGACTTGCGCCCGCAAGAGCCCAAGTCGTGACCGACGTTTCGCTACGAGGCAAATTCGCAGCCAAAAGCGAGCGTGACCAGGCACTTGCAGGCACGAGTATCGCGGTGTTCGTGTGGGGCATCACGCCGTTGTTTGTGAAAGAAGCAACAGAAGTGGTGGACGTAGCCACGATGACCTTCTATCGAAACATCTTCTCCCCACTGCTGCTCTGGGTGATCTCACGCGCCGTCGTTGGGCGCTGGGAATTTGGCCAGATGCGTCGGTGTCTAGTGCCGGGTGCTCTTTTCGGGTTGTCAATCATTGCGGGTTTCATCGCAATGGACGAAACATCGGTTGCCAACGCCGCGCTTATCGGCGCATTGCAACCCGCGTTGGTTTTGTTGGTGGCGCCGCGACTATTTGGCGAGGAAGTCACTTTGCACAAAGTGTTGCTTTCTATCGGTGCGCTGTCAGGTGTTTCGGTGGTGATCCTTTCAGCATCCAGTACCAGTGGCGCGTCAATGCAGGGCAACATGTGGGCTATTGCCAACGTAATCATTTGGACCGTTTATTTCCTCGTGGCGAAACGGCGTCGCGATGATGGGGCTGATTCGAGTGTGTTCATCGCATCGGTGATGACTATTGCTGCAGTCTGCACTCTTCCGTGGTCGCTCACACAGGCAGACGATCTGGGCAATATGACCAGCAAGACATGGTTGATGATTGCCTTGATCGCATTGCTGCCAAGCGGACTCGGCCACACGCTGATGACTTGGAGCCAGAAACATTTAGATGTCACGGTGTCGTCGTTGCTGATGTTGGGCAGCCCGTGTGTGGCGATGGTGTCTGCATGGCTGGTACGCAATGAAGCGCTCGCACCACTCCAGATTCTGGGTGCTCTGGTGGTGATTTCGTGTCTCGCAGGAATCATGGTTAGTGCACGCCGTGAGCTCGACCCATTTGAGGAGACTCTGGGCGAACCCGTTTAAGGCAGGGGATTGGGCGGTTATCCGGCTTACCTAAATTGCCGTTGCCTTGCTATTCTTGACTCCCTACGCGGACGTGGCTCAGTTGGTAGAGCATCACCTTGCCAAGGTGAGGGTCGCGGGTTCGAATCCCGTCGTCCGCTCCATTTCAGGTCCCGCAGTACTGGAACCATGATCCTGGTCCCGCGCCAGCAAAGAAAAACACTGGCCCAACGCAGCCAACCGCGACGATCGCGAAGACAAGTGCGTGGCGTCCCGCACGCCAACCGTTGTGTCGAATGAGTCGAATAGCTGAAACCAACGAAATCAGGCCCACAACACCTCCTCCAAGGAAGATGAGACCGATTGAGATGCCGAGCGTGTTGGGGGACTTATCGCCAAGGTCGCAGTCGCCGCGCTGACGAATCGCTTCAAGCAAGTAGCCGCCGAGCCCGCAGGTTGCACCAAGAAGTGCGACGACGGTGGTCCGTGTTCGGTGAATGACCATGATTCACTTTGGCACTTCTGTGCAGCGTGTGGCGCCCGTAGGTATTTCCTTACCTTGAATCGCGCCGACAGCAGATCAATTCACGGTGTCACCGGGCGCGGGCAGGAAGAAACTTCAATGCAACAACTGAGCCAACTAATGCCACCACGGACACCGATAGGCATGCAGTTCCAAACCCGTGCATAAATGAGTCACTGACAGCAGACAATACGGTGGGGCGCACGGATTCGGGTGATCCCATCGCAACCATGTATGCGGCACCGACAGAGTCTTCTGCCGCTTTGAGTGCATCTGGCGGCACCGAAGCAACGAGACCAGGGATTGCTTCGAATCGGTCAACCAATCGTGGTGAGTAAAGGCTCACAAAGATTGAGCCGGTTACTGCGACACCGAGAGTGCCACCGAACTCTCGCGACACATCGTTTACCGCTGAACCCACACCGGCTTTTTCGCGCGGTAGTGAACCCATTACCGCATCGGTGCTTGGCGAAGTTACAAGGGATAGACCACACGCCATGAACAACATCGAGATGATGATTGGGCCGAAGTAAGCGGTATCGGGTTCAAAGGTACTTGCGTATCCGAAACCGATTGACATAAAGAACAGACCAGTGGCGACAACACGTTTTGTTCCGATTCTCAGAGCTAGTCGCGCGGCAATGGGAGCTGTGATTCCCGCACCGATGGCGAAGGGGAGCGTGTGAATGCCGGATTCAAGGGGGTCATAGCCACGTACAAACTGGAAGTACTGCGTGACAAGAAAAGTAAAACCAAACAGAGATAAAAACGCAATTCCGATTGCTGCTGTTGCTGCACTGAAGCGCGCATTCTTAAAGAACTGAAGTTCCAGCAGCGGATCGTCTCGATGCTGTTGATGGCGAATGAATAGAGCGAACAACACAATTGCAAGTACAAAACCTGAATTGGACGCAAAACTTCCCCAACCCCAGTGCGGCGACTCAATCACCACATAGACAAGGGCGCCGACGGCACCCACCGAAAGCAGTGTGCCAACACTGTCAAATCGACCATGAGTTGTGTCACGCGATTCGGGCACAAGGAAATGCCCAGCGATCAATGCAATTGCAACAATTGGCACATTCACCAAGAACACCGAACCCCACCAGAAGTGCTCAAGTAAAAATCCGCCGACAACTGGCCCAAAAGCCACCGCCATTCCAGACACCGCAGACCAAAGACCAATTGCTTTTGCGCGCTCGATCGGATCGGTGAACACGTTGGTGATGATTGCAAGCGTGGCAGGGAACACAAGTGCTGAACCGATGCCCATCGCGCCGCGCCAGATGATCAGTTGTGAACTCGATTCAGCAAATGCCGCAATCGCACTGAACACTGCAAAAAGAATCAAACCGATTTGCAGAGATCGCTTACGTCCGAATCGATCGCCCAAACCTCCTCCGGCGAGAAGTAGGCATGCGAAAACGAGAGCATAGGAATCAACGATCCACTGCAGTGAGGTGGTTGATGCATCTAGTTCGCGTTGAAGAGTGGGGAGTGCAACGTTCACAATGAGGTTGTCGACAACCACCATGAACACACTCGCGCTGAGAACTAAGAGAATCCACCACCGCTTTGGATTCTGAGTTTCAAGGGTGGCTTGTGAGTTGGTACCGATATCCATACTTGACATTGTCTAACCTCCTTACTTGACAGTGTCAAGTACCCTTTGGGAATGGATGTTCGCAGTGAGGTCTTGGCAGCAGCGGTGGAAATCTGCGCCACCGAGGGGCCCGACGCTGTATCGATGCGGGAAGTGGCCCGAAGATCAGGGCTAAGCCACCAGGCGCCGTACCACCATTTTGGTGATCGTTCTGGAATCTTTGCATCGATTGCTGAAGATGGATTCAACAAGCTTGCTGACGCAATGAACGCAGTTCTCGCGCGCGACGGAAATCATTTAAGCGAATGCCTCGAGGCGTATGTGGGCATCGCGCGTGAGTATCCAGGTCATTTTCGTGTCATGTTCCGTCAGGACATTTGCGGTACTGATACTCATGAAGCCACACGTATCGCCGCCGATCGGGGATTCAACACGCTAGAGGTGGTGGTGGAGCGAGCATTTGCTCGTCCACTGAGCACCGATGAAAAAGCAGTGTGGGCATCGGTCCTTTGGTCGCAGGCCCACGGCTTCTCGGCGTTGCTGATTGACGGCCCGCTAGTAGCGAAACTTCCTCCGGGAACTGATCTTGATGAACACATAGCAGAGTTCATTCGAGTCATAACACTGATGATCGAAAATCAGGCGCGTCTTGAATCGGACGTCTCGTTGCGCAAGTAGCGTGAGGGCATGTTTGGTCGACGCATGCCCTCGATGGTGAACCCAGAAGATGCCCTGCCAGGGCGCACTGATCAATCAATGCCGATTCCTGCCGAACATTTCGAGCTCGGCACCCCGCTGAGTGGTCCGTGGCCAAAGCACATGGAATCACTTGTGGTTGGCATGGGTTGCTTTTGGGGAGCGGAGCGTATTTTTTGGCGACTACCAGGCGCGTATTCCACCTCGGTTGGATATGCGGGTGGCTATACGCCCAACCCAACCTATGAAGAGGTGTGTTCGGGTTTGACCGGCCATACGGAAGTAGTGCTCGTCGTATTCGATCCAGGCGTCGTGTCACGAGACGTGATCCTGCGAACTTTTTGGGAGAACCACGACCCCACTCAAGGAATGCGCCAAGGCAACGACTTTGGTACGCAATATCGCAGCGCCGTTTATTTCGCCAACGCCGAACAACGTGAAGCTGCAATTGCCACGCGTGACGCCTACCAAGCGCAGTTGACCGCTGCTGGCTATGGCGAGATAACCACCGAGATTGCGCCACTTACCGACTATTTCTACGCCGAGCCGTATCACCAGCAGTATCTCGGCAAGAACCCCAATGGATATTGCGGTATCGGTGGCACGGGCGTGTCCTGTCCGGTGGGGCTTATCAGTTAACTCAAATGAATAGTGAACACGCAGAAGCAGTCTTGGGAATTCTCAACTCGCAACGTGCGCATCGGGATTTTCTTCCTGATCCAATACCCGAAGCTGACATCGAAAAGATTCTGACTGCAGCAACACACGCCCCATCTGCTGAAAACGGTCAGCCTTGGGAGTTCATTGTTGTCACTGATGACAAACTGCGCGCCGCCTTGGGCGAATTGATGCAACGCGCGTGGGATGGCGGCGGCCGCGATGCGAGCCGTGATGTTCTTTCTGCCGGCGTGTTCGCCGACGTAGACCGTGGACTCACTGGTGGGATTGCATCTGCACCAGTGATGATTCTTTGCTGTGCGGATTTGAATCGAACGCGTAAAGAAACGGTCGGATCTTCACTATTCCCAGCTGTCCAGAATCTGCTCGTTGCCGCCACTGCCCTTGGTTACGGCAGCGCATTGACCACCATTGCCACGGTTTTCACCCACGAGTTGCGAAATCTGCTCGGATTTCCAGAGAGCGTGGTTCCAGTGGCTTTGGTGCCGATTGGGCGGCCGGCTCGCAAAATGGGGCTCCCACGGCGAGACCCCGCCGGCGAAAGAACCCACCAAAACGGTTGGTAGCTAGGCCCGTTCGCCAAAAGTTCACTTCGGCGCCCGAAATTTGAATCCCTAACGGGGTTACAATCTAGGTATGAAGCGGATTCTCGTCACTGCCGTGTTAGCCCTGACTGTTTTTGTCGTCCCTGCGCCGATTGCTGGTGCGACCGATGCGGCAGATCCCGTAATTGAGACACCAGTTGAGCCTGAGCGCCCCGATGCTGAGTGCACAATTTCTGGCACGGAGTCAGCTGACACCATTTACGGCACCCGCGAGGGTGACGTCATCTGTGGTCTGGGTGGAGACGACACGATCTATTCATATGGTGGCGATGACATCATCTACGGCGGCGAAGGCGATGACCGAATCTTCGGTGGTTCCGGATCGGACGAACTGGATGGAGACGACGGAAGTGATCGTCTTGTTGGCGGTGTTGGAAGCGACACCCTTGACGCAGGCACAGGCGATGACACCGCAAATGGTGGCCCCGGTGATGACACAGTTGACCTCGGAGACGGCGACGATCGGTCCCTCGGTGGCGCTGGCTCTGACTCAATTGACGGCGGCGAAGGCAATGACAGTTTGAACGGTGGTCGCGGTGTCGATTACTGCAACTTTGAATCAGGTGAGATTTCGCTGAGCTGCTACTACGACTCGTCGCAGCCCGAGATCACCTCGATCACAATCGCGAACAACACGGTCAACACCGGCGCCTCTGAGCAACTCGTGGCAGTTGATCTCGGAATCTCCGATACCGGAAGCGGTTTGTCTTGGGTGTCGCTGAATTTTGCTGATGCGAATTATTTGGTGAACCTAAGCGGGTTCGCTGGGTGGTGGCAGCCGTGTGACTCATCATTTGACAGCACGCAGCCCGAGTACTGGTATCAATACAACGGGTGTCTAGTCTCGGGTGACGCTAATGATGGTGTAGTGCGTGTGAATGTGCGCGTACCGCAATACACACGGGCAGGCACCTTTGACCTGCGATATGCATTTCTCTCTGATGCTGCTGGGAATTATTCCTGGATGGATGGCACTCAACTCGAAGCGGCTGGTCTAGCAGCATCGATCATCCAAGTAGATGAGGGCGATGCCTCTACTCCGGAGATCACTTCGGTGAATTTGCTTACTCCAACAATCAACACTTCTGAATCCAACCAAGTTGTGGAACTCGAAGTTGGAGTGAGTGATATCGGGTCTGGCGTGTCTTGGATCTCTGTGAACTTTGCTGACGAGAACTACTTGGTCAATCTTCACGGTTGGGGATCGGCATGGATGAGTTGTGATGATGTCTGGGCCCTTACCTATTCCTATGGATGTTTGAGTTCGGGCACCGCAAATGAAGGTGTGTACACGATCAAAGTGATCGTGCCTCGCCAAACGCGTACGGGCACCTACCTGCTTCAGGGTGTCTACCTGGCTGATCTCGCGAATAACTACAGGTACTACTCGCGCTCCGAGCTCGACGGTGCGGGTTTGGGCGCTTCCTTCGTCCAAGAAGACGAAGGTGATGCCTTCGCGCCTGAGCTGGTCTCCATCACTGTGGATCCAACACAAGTGGACACCGGATATGAATCGCAGCGGGTAACGGCACGCGCTGAAGTAACAGATATTGGTAGCGGTGTTTCATGGATGTCGCTGTATTTCATTAATCCCGAAACCGGAACCTGGGCCTACGGCTGGTCGAGTGGAAGCGAAGTGTGCACTGAGGAAAATCGTAATTGGATCTACTTCGGGTGTTTGGAGTCCGGCACCAACCTCGATGGCGTCTACGCGATGAATGTTGAGTTGCCTGCACATGCGGCAGAGGGCACGTATGAATTACAAGGTGCATGGATCTCTGACGCTGCTGGAAACTACTCGTGGCTATGGACTGATCAGCTCGCAGAACTCGGTATCACAGCCTCATTCGTAAACGGCCAGCTGTAGCTCAACTTCCCGCACATTAGATTGAGGCGGGGGTTGCAATGAATCGAATTCAACACATCAAGGTCGTATCCAATGATCCTGAAAGGATGCGGTTTTTTCTTCGCGAAATCGCCGACCTTCCTGAAGGTTTCGACATTCCGTCATACGGCGCTGATCCCACCGATGGTGAACCGCGGCCGGCTGTGGTGCCACCGAAGAAAGATCTGCGTTGGGAAGACATCGGCTCAACTCGACGCATGACTGGTGAGCCTGGATTCATTGCGGGCTCAGTTGAGAGCCGCCAAATTCAGGTATTCCCAAGCGATCAGCCAGACATCTGGGCGATAGCCATCGGTACCCGCGATGTCGAAGGCACTCACGCAAAGTGTCTGGCAAACGAATTCCCAACCACGCCGATCGTTGCAACGCCATTTAACGGCGGGATCATTCGCGCTTTCTTCGTGATTGTCGGCGGGATCACATTTGAGTTTTTGAGAGTTGAACCGCTTCCTGAGAATTCCTAACTCTTGAATTGATCAAGAGTTGCCCCTCAATGGTGGCATTGTTAGGCTTGCCTAATAGATGTTAGGGCGACCTAACCACAGGGAGGGCCAGTGAAAAAGTCAGCATTCGTAGCACTTGTGGGCATGGCGGGCCTTGGGCTTGTTGGTTGTGGTGGCGAAGACTCGGCGAAAACTTCGACAACCCCTGTTGATCTGGCCGAGTTTTGCACGAGCGAAGACGCCACGGGTTCGATCACTGTCTATTCGGGTCGTTCCGAGACTCTTGTTGCAGATTTCTTCAATGAGTTCGAAGCAGCATCCGAAATCGACATTGATGTTCGCTATGGAGACAGCGCAGAACTCGCTGGGCAAATTCTGACCGAAGGTGCTTCCACTCCCGCTGATGTTTTCTTTTCGCAGGATGCGGGTGCACTCGGTGCGTTGGCCAATGCCGATCTTCTCACTGAGTTGCCATCTTCAATTCTGGATCGTGTAGGGGAGCAGTTCCGCTCATCGGAATCAAAGTGGGTGGGTACGAGTGGTCGAGTGCGTGTTGTGGTCTACAACACCGAGATCGTAAGTGCTCCGCCGACCAACATTGATTCTCTTCTAACTCCACAGTGGAAGGGCAAGATTGGCTTTGCTCCAACTAACGCATCTTGGCAATCCTTTGTTACCGCTCTCAGAGTGATTCGTGGCGACGACGCCGCACGCGAATGGCTTGAAGGCTTTGCCGCCAATGACCCCGTGGCGTATGAGAAAAACTCAGCCGTCCGCGATGCGGTGAATGCCGGGCAGGTCTCAATTGGCCTTGTGAATCACTACTACCTGTATGAATTGATTGCTGCTGAAGGGGACGCTGCAGTAGTTGCCGAAAACCAATTCATGGACAGCGGTGATGTTGGAGGGCTCATCAACGTTGCGGGTATGGGTGTGCTCGGTGACTCGGACTCAGCGGCACTTGGTCAGTGTTTGGTGGCGTTCGCATTATCTGACGCCGGCCAAAACTACTTTGTCGAACGCTCATATGAATATCCACTCGTTGAGGGCATCGCTCAGTACCAAGGCTTGCCAGCATTTGATGAGTTGAATCCACCAGCGCTTGATTTGTCTGATCTTGAGTCACTTGATGCAACCCAGGAGTTGCTCGCAGATGTTGGATTGTTGACCGACTAACCAATGTTGGCAAAGCACGAGGCGCACGGTGCGAGAAGGCGGGCACCGCTTTCGATAGTGGTACCCGCTGTACTGGCGGGTCTCATTGCACTGGCGCCGTTGGCATTTCTTGCCCAGGTGATGTTTGAGCGTGGCTTTGACTACGTATGGGAGGAATTGTTTCGTAGCCGAACACTTGAACTTCTCGTGAACAGTTTGAGCTTGACCGTGGCAGTAACGCTTGGCTGTGTTCTGATCGCAGTGCCCGCAGCCTGGCTGGTCACACGTACGAATCTCTGGGGTCGTTCAATTTGGCGAGTTGTGTTGGCGCTTCCGCTTTCCGTTCCGAGTTATTTGGCAGCTTTTGCTTGGGTTAGTTGGCGTCCCGGTATCGCAGGCTTCTGGGGTGCGGCGTTGGTTCTCATCGCAGTCTCGTATCCGTATGTATATCTTCCGGTTGCTGCAGCGATGACCCGCCTTGACCCAGCAATAGAAGAACTAGCCGAGATTCATGGTCGTGGAGGCTCGATTCGGCAAATGGTCGTTGCGGCGCGGCAAGTCCGGGGACCGATTCTTTCTGGGATGTTGTTGGTTGCGCTGTATGCGCTGAGCGATTTTGGTGCCGTTGCGGCGATGCGATTTGATGCCTTCACCTGGGTGATCTTTGGTGCGTATCGAGCTGGATTTAATCCGTCGCGTGCTGCTGTGCTCGCAAGTGTGTTGATCGTGGTTGCTCTAGTGCTAGTGATTTTGGAGTCCGCGTCTCGCGGGGCCCAAGTCCGCACCGTATCTGCACGGTCTGTGGGGCACACTCACAATGTCAAAATCAATCAGCCAGTGATGCAAATCATCCTTGGGGCGACGGTGGCAATTGCACTTGCGTTTCCCGTGTGGCGAGTTACAACTTGGGTTTGGGGCAACTTTGATAGTGACTCAATCACTCCAATGCTTGAATCCGTTTGGGCTTCAGTTCGGTATTCGCTTTTTGCTGCTTTGATTACAGTGTTGCTTGCACTCCCTGTTGCAGTCTTGGCCTCGCGCTACAAGAGTCGTGGGGCAAAAATTCTTGAAGGTGCGACTTTTGTGACCCACGCACTCCCTGGAATCGTCATCGGTATCTCTATGGTGTTTGTGGGTGTGAAGGCACTACGACCGATTTATCTGGAAGCACCCTTGTTGATCCTTGCCTACGTGGTGTTATTCCTTCCACTGGCAGTTGCATCTTTGCGTGCCGCTCTAGACCAGATCCCAACATCCTTGGACGACGTTGCGCGTTCTCTCGGTGCAAGCCCAATCTCTGTGTTGCGTCGCGTTTCGGTTCCACTTGTGCTTCCAAGCGTTGGTGCCGCGGTTGCGCTAATAACCTTGGCTGCAATGAAAGAGCTCCCTGTGACCATGCTGTTGCATCCCACCGGCGTGGACACAATTGCGACCCGACTGTGGACCCATACTTCGGTGTCTGATTACGCGTCAGCTGGGCCTTATGCATTAGCGATGCTTTTGTTTGTTGCTGTGCCGACGGCGATTGCGTCAAGGAGTGGACAGTGAGTAGCGCACTTGAACTTCGCAATGTGAGCAAGACATTCGGCACAACCAAGATCTTTGACCAGATTTCATTCACTGTTGGTCATGGAGAAATTGCGGCGATTGTTGGGCCATCGGGCCAAGGCAAGACCACTATCTTGCGTTTAATTGCCGGTTTTGATTCACCGTCCACTGGCGAGATTCTCATGGATGGCGTCTGCGTATCGGATACCGAATTACGAGTGAATCCCGAAAAACGCGGCATCGGTTATGTGCCACAGGATGGCGCACTGTTTCCGCACCTCACGGTGGCTGAAAACGTGGCCTTTGGATTGCGCCGCGGGGCCAATCAGCGTGTTGAAGAAATGCTGCGTCTTGTGGGTCTCCATGGTTTGGGTGACCGGCGGCCAGATGAGATTTCTGGCGGCCAGATGCAACGAGTTGCGCTGGCGCGAGCATTGGCACCCGAGCCACGAATGGTGCTGATGGATGAGCCATTCTCGGCACTTGATGCGGCGATGAGAATTGAAGTACGCGATGAAGTACACGCAATTCTCCGGAAGACGGGCACTACGACAGTGATGGTCACTCACGATCAAGCCGAAGCAATGTCAATTGCTGATCACGTGATCGTGATGCTCGATGGAGGTATCGCGCAGGCTGGTAGCCCACGTGAGATTTATGAAAATCCAAAAAATAAGCATGTGGCGGGCTTTGTGGGCGAGGCGAATTTTGTTAGCGGAGTTGCAACTGGTGGTCACATTGCCCACGTGTTTGGTCAACTTCCATACGCAGAAGCAAATGGCACTGTGACCATAATGTTCCGCCCCGAGCATCTGCGGTTGGTAAGTGATGGGGTGCGGGGCCGGGTGGAGACAACCACGTATTACGGTCACGACGCTGCGGTAGGCGTGCGATTTGAAAACGGCGAGCGTGTCACGGTCAGAATCAGTGCGGGTGTAATACCGGCGGTGGGTGAAGCTGTGAGTGTTGGCACTATCGGAACGCCAGTTGTATTCGCTGAATAATCGACGAAGGTAATCAGTCGTTGAGTTGAGTGAGTGTTACTTCGGACTCGTCAATGGACCGATCTATTACTCGTAGCTTTGCAACTCCGATGCCGGGCGAACGCTCCGGGGTTACATTCGCAAGGTGCGTCCATTGTGCGGGGTGGTGAAATACCTCGTGCGTAAATCGGGTAATGCGATATCGCGTGTACACCTCGCCATGATCGGTTACATCAGTAAACACGGGTTCATCAACGAAATCTTCGACGCTCAATAATTCGGAGAGGATACGGAATTCAGGTTCGGGCATTTTGGTTACCGATTCAAAGCGACATCGCTACGCGAAGTCGGGAATCGACCAATCAATTGCCCGTAACACGGCTAACTGTGTGCGGTTCGACAACTCATTTGCATTCAGCAGTGATTCAATGTGGTTACGCACACTTTGCAAGCTCAATTGCATCGCAGTGGAAATGTCTTGGTCCGTTAAACCAATTCCCATGAGGTCTGCAATTCCAATTTCAATGGGATTTGCGTACTGTATGCGTCGATCGAGTGCGCCAGGGCTCAGGTCAAGTGACTTGATAATCGGGTGTTCGGACAACAAATTTTGTCTGGCAAGTACAGCCTTTAGTTCAGCGGTTAGCTCTGCTGACGATCGGGGACTAGTCAAGATGCCATCGAAGCCAAGTTGGTGTGCCTTGACAATCAAGGGGGTCGTGGGAGCTTCTGTAGCCACCACTCGGGAAACTGATTCCGCAATCTCATCACGAAGTTCGTGACGAATAAATCGTGCGAGGTCAACCGTGTCTTCGGAGTGAATTGATAGGTCTATCGGTCCGCTATTGAGTGCCTTCAGTGCCTCGCGCCCAGTTCGAGCTACTGCTACTACCTTTACATCGGGTGCCCCACCCAAGAGCGTGGCCATGTTCTGTAACGGTGATTGTGCGGTTTCGCACAGCAGGACATTCATCGCTTACCTCCAATAAATCGTGGCAGCGGCAATTGGCACCGAACGCAATCGATTGCGTCTCACCGTATCGGGAATGGGTCGGGTCTAAAGTCACTAAATGCAATTTGGAATTCATCTTGGGCCCCAAAACACCTCGGTGGCCGAGCTCCGTAAGTTATGGACATGGTTGGACTCGGTAGGGATTGACTGGATTTCTCTTTGGGATCACATCTACGAGACCCCGCCTGCTAATGGCACCATTGAGCATCATGAAGCCTTCTCGATGCTCGGTGCCTTGGCGGCAGATACGAAAAATGCGCGTCTAGGTTGTCTTGTGTTTTGCTCCCAATACCGAAATGTTGGAATCCTCACCAAAGGAGCAGTTTCTGTTGACCATATTTCTGGTGGTCGATTTGAGATGGGTATGGGAAGCGGATGGCATGACCAAGAAGCGAAAGCCTTCGGAGTTCATTTTCCACCGATCGCCGAGCGTATGAGGACACTTGAACACCAACTGCAAGTGATCAATGAATGGCGCAAGGGTGTGAGGGTTACTCATTCCGGAGAGGGTGTCGAACTGGTAGATGCGGCGATAAATCCAGCGCCGTTGGGGAGATTTCCAATCTGGGTCGGCGGTACTGGCCGTACCAAAACTCTGCGCATGGCGGGCGCTTATGCCGACGGTTGGAACGCTGCGTACGTGCCGCCAGCGGAATACGCCGAGCTCAATTCGATCCTTGATGATTGGTGTGAAAAGGCTGGACGCAATCCAAACGAAGTCGAGCGCAGCATCAACTTGATGTGGGCGTTATCTGACGATGATCCAAAAGCGGTGCGCAAAAAAATGGAAGACCAATGGGGCCCAGCAGCACAGCGAGTAATTGAGGGCACACTGCACGGTCGTCCCGAAGATGCCGTCGAGCAAGTGGCGAAGTTCTTTGAAGCTGGCGCCCAGATGCTTAATGTGGCAATCAGGCCACCGTGGGACCAGGAGATTCTTGCTGAGTATGTTGAGCGCATCATTCCGGTAATGAAGCGTGAATTTGCGAATTAGCCTTTGCCCATGAATCAGGCCCCATTTTCTTGGCTAGAGCGTAAAGGCGCCACGGTCGAGCAGATTGAAGCAGCCATCGCCGCGTTTGAAGGTCGAAACGGGATTCGTCTCCACTGGATTGCAAAGCATCACCTACTCGATGGTTCGGGCATCGCCGACGATCCATTTCCACGCATAGAAGAACACGATGGCTACTTGTTTGGAATCCTCTACATTCCCTCAAACACCAAGGACACTTTTGCCCAGTTTGACGAATTGGTCTTCATTGCTACACACGAAGAGATTTTTGGTGCGTTCAGTCGCACCGAGACCAGCACTGCGGGATGGCCTGAACTATTTGAGCTGTCTTCGTCGGCGAAAATTTTTGCGGGGAATAACGACGCCGGCGGGCAGTCAATTGTGCGCACGCTAAAGACAGTGGTAAAGCAGTTGCTGAATGACGTCGAGAACTTCGCGGACGTCGTATATGAAATTTCCGCAACGATCGGACAATATGGCAGTGCTGATGGTGATGTGTTGTCAGACATGCACACCATGTCGCATCGTCAACGACGCGCGCTACATCGCGCTGCTCAAGAGCAGCGAGAATCCGTGGCACGGCTGCGGCGTGAATTGCCCCTTATGCGCCGTGTAATTGTTGAAACCGAGACCGTGTTGAATCAGCTTGCAACTGACATCATCGATCTGAAGACGGAAGCATCGGGCAGCCAACGCCAACTATTTGCTCGCGATCTTGAGATTTTCATCTCCGACCTGTTTGTTGATGCGCGTCATGCCACATCTGTCGTTAATGACATTGATGATCGGTTGACACACCTGATTGATTATCTGAAACAACTTCGTGCCGAGGAGACCGTTGCCGCAAGCAGGTTTACTGGCGCTATTGCATCGATCATGCTGGTGCCCACCTTCATCGTTGGCCTATATGGCCAGAACTTTGATCAATTGCCGGAAACTGATTGGGACTACGGCTATCTGTTTTCCTGGGGCCTCATCCTGCTCGTGACCATCGGGCAGGTTTGGTTCTTCCGCAAGCGTCGTTGGATTTGAACCAATTTCAACAAAAGCCATTATTCCCGGGGTGAATGGGACAACATTGAAGGAAGCGATACGATACCTGAGCGACTTGGTCAGGAATTGACTTTGCCCCGATAAGGAAGCCCCATCTTGAATCTGACCCATCTGCAGCGCCTCGAAGCCGAGAGCATTCACATCATGCGCGAGGCGGTCGCCGAGAGCGAGAACCCCGTGATGCTGTACTCCGTCGGCAAAGACTCGGCGGTTATGTTGCACCTTGCCCGCAAGGCGTTCTTTCCCTCCAAACTTCCGTTCCCGTTGTTGCACGTTGACACGACCTGGAAGTTTCAGGCGATGTACGAATTCCGCGCGCGGATGGTCAAAGAGGCCGATGCTGAATTATTGGTGTACCAAAACCCCGAGTGCGTGCGCCTTGGCATCAATCCATTCGATCATGGTTCTTCAACTCATACCGATATGTGGAAGACCGAGGGCCTAAAGCAGGCACTTGATAAGTGGGGTTTTGACGCTGCATTTGGTGGTGCGCGCCGTGACGAGGAGAAATCGCGTGCAAAAGAGCGAGTGTTCTCAATTCGTTCTGAACAGCACCGCTGGGATCCGAAACAGCAGCGCCCTGAGTTGTGGCATCTCTACAACGTGCGTCGCACCAAGGGCGAAAGCATTCGAGTATTCCCGCTATCAAACTGGACCGAGCTTGACATCTGGCAGTACATCTATCTCGAACAAATACCGATCGTGCCGCTTTATTTTGCGGAGAAACGTCCAGTCGTGGAACGCGATGGCACTCTGATCATGGTTGATGACGATCGGATGCGCCTGCATCCTGGCGAGAAGCCAATGATGAAGAGCGTTCGATTCCGCACACTTGGCTGTTACCCATTGACCGGCGCGGTGGAGAGTGAAGCGAGCACGTTGCCGCAGATCATCCAAGAGATGCTGCTCACAACAACTTCAGAACGCCAGGGGCGCGTGATTGACCACGACTCAGCGGGATCTATGGAGAAGAAGAAGCAGGAGGGGTACTTCTGATGGCTCACGCAATGGAAGACCTGATCGCTACCGATATCGAGGCGTACCTTCATGCGCACGAGAAGAAGTCCATGTTGCGGTTCATCACCTGCGGAAGCGTGGATGACGGCAAGAGCACTCTCATCGGACGGCTCCTCTATGAGTCAAAACTCGTGTTCGAAGATCACATGGCTGCACTTGAAGCCGATTCCAAGAAGGTGGGTACCCAAGGCGGGGATCTGGATTTCGCACTCCTTGTTGATGGTCTTGCGGCTGAACGAGAACAAGGCATCACAATCGATGTGGCTTACAGATTTTTCTCGACCGAGCGCAGAAAATTCATCGTGGCCGACACGCCAGGCCACGAGCAGTACACGCGCAACATGGTGACTGGAGCATCGACTGCTGAATTAGCAGTAGTGATGATCGATGCCCGTAAAGGTGTGCTCACCCAAACTCGGCGTCACAGTTACTTGGTATCGCTGCTTGGGATTCGCAAGATCGTGTTGGCTATTAACAAGCTGGACTTGGTTGATTATTCAAAGAAGGTCTACGACGACATTGAAACCGAATACCGCGCCTTTGCAGCTGAAATTGGCCTAACCGATATTCAATGCATCCCGATGTCGGCTCTGAAGGGTGACAACATCGTTGAGCCCTCACCTCACACGCCTTGGTACCACGGCCCAACGCTTGTGGCGCATCTTGAAACCGTTGAGATTCAAGATGCTTTGCAACACTCGCCATTCCGTATGCCTGTGCAGTGGGTGAATCGACCCGACCTGGATTTCAGAGGTTTTTCTGGGCAGGTCCTGAGTGGCATCATCCGCCCCGGTGACCGCATCCGCGTTCTTCCCTCAGGGCAGGAAAGTGATGTGGAACGAATTGTGACGTTTGGTGGAGATCTCGATGAGGCTGTTGCGGGACAATCGGTAACTCTCACGCTTACTGATGAAATTGATATCAGCCGTGGTGATGTGATTTCGATTTCCAATAACCCACCTGCAGTTGCTGATCAGTTTGAAGCACACATCGTGTGGATGGCCGAGAATGAAATGCTCCCTGGACGCCCTTACCTAGCGAAAATCGGAACACGTACTGTTGGGGTAACAGTTACGCATCCCAAGTACAAAGTGAACGTGAACACACTTGAACACACCGCGACCAAAACTCTCGCTCTAAACGAGATTGGTGTATGCAACATCAGTTTTGACCGACCGGTTGCGTTTGATGCTTACAAAGAGAACCGCGACATGGGTGGCTTCGTGATCATTGACCGCATGACCAACACAACTGTTGGTGCGGGAATCATTGACTTTGCCTTGCGTCGCGCCGACAACGTCCATTGGCAGGCGATCGAGGTAAACAAAGATGCGCACGCCGCAATGAAGGGTCAAAAACCTGGAGTTGTTTGGTTCACGGGCCTATCTGGCTCAGGAAAGTCAACGATTGCCAACATCGTTGAGAGAAAACTGCATCAATTGGGCCGCCACACCTACATGCTTGATGGCGATAACGTGCGCCACGGTTTGAACCGTGACCTTGGTTTCACCGAAGAGGATCGTGTCGAGAACATTCGTCGTGTTGCCGAGGTGTCGGGATTGATGGTTGATGCCGGATTGATTGTGCTGGTTTCGTTCATCTCACCGTTCCGTGCCGAGCGGCGTCTGGCACGTGAGCGCCTCGCCGAAGGAGAGTTCATCGAGGTGTTCGTTGACACACCGATAGAAGTGGCCGAGCAACGTGATCCGAAGGGCCTGTATAAAAAGGCTCGTCAAGGTGAACTCAAGAATTTCACGGGAATTGATTCACCGTATGAGCGGCCCGAGAATCCTGAAATCAGAATCGACTCAACGGTAACCAGTGCCGAAGACGCTGCCGACATCGTGGTTGCGTTCATACTTTCGATCCAACCGCTTTAGATCAACGAAATGAATCGTTAGCTCTGTCACGGTTTAGTGAAAAGTATTTCTGTTTAGAAGTTTGGAAATTGGTCCAAATTTAAAATTTGGGCTGTGAGCCGAGATGATCATTTAAGTCGATGGGGTTATAGGCCCGGCTTGGATGCGTTGAGAGCACTAGCCGTGTATTTGGTAGTCCTTTTCCATTCTGGACTTCAAGGATGGTCTTCTGGTTGGGTGGGCGTCGATTTATTCTTCGTCTTGTCGGGCTATGTCGTCTTGAGTGTTGTGGTCACTGAGATTGACGGAACAGGCCGATTTAATCTTCAGCGTTTTTATGCAAGACGAGTACGTCGTTTGTTGCCTGCGGCCATTTTTCTCATTGTCTCTGTTTGTCTTATCTGGGTTGCCATTGGTTCGGTACTTGACCGTGCAGATTTCGTGGATGACATGCACGCATCCTTTTTGTACTTTGCAAATTGGCATTTTATTTCTGAATCAACTGACTATTTCGGTGAGAGTGTGAGTCCATTCGCACATTTTTGGTCGCTTGCGATTGAAGAACAGTTCTACATTCTGATGCCGCTACTGGTGGCTGTAATCACCAGGAAATACTCCCGCAGCTGGCGGCAAGTCATGCTGTGGTCAAGTCTCGCCGTTTGTGTTCTTTCTATTGTGCTCCAAATCAGATTCTCAACGTCCGATGTGACAAGGGCTTATATGGGAACTGACACGCGCATCTATCAAATTCTCACCGGGGCATGCTTGGCACTTTTGGCACCAAGATGGATCCCAGCACTTCGTCGACTTTGGGCATCAGGATTTCTGGTTGGGGCTGGTCTATTCGGGCTAATTGTTCTTGCGTCTGACCGTGTTCAACTGAGCGTTTCTAACCGTGGATTCGCAGCCACGCTCGCCGCTATTTGTCTGGTGGTGGGTGTTGAAGGTGCAAGGGAAAGCAATTTCGTCTCCGTTATCGCAAAATCACCTGTGGTGTACTTGGGGACGATCTCATACGGAATTTATCTTTGGCATTGGCCAATCATGGTCGCGTCAAAACAGCTTCTGGATATCTCGCCAATCCTTCTAGCAGTGATTGGAATTGTGGGTGGATCAGCAATGGCTGCTCTTAGTGCACAGCTACTTGAATTGCCAATACGAAGATCGACCTCGCTGGATCAACTAGGTGGGAAAGTAGTAGCAATCGGGCTATCTGTTTCGGTTGTCCTCGTGGTGATGATGTCACCAGTACTTGAATCGGAAAATGTGCCGATGATTCGCCCTAACGGAATCGCTCTTGCTGGAGGCACACGAGTGCCCGAAGGAATTGATTGGATATTTGAGAGTTCCCGAGAAGGGTCTCTCGATTTCTGTGGGGGAGATAACGATGATTCATGTGCGATGGTGAATCAGGGTGAGCGACGTGTACTACTTGTAGGAGACAGCCATGCGCGGATGCTCTCGGGTATGTTCGCAGAACTTGCGACCGAGAACGGTTTTGGATTCTGGTATCTATCCCAGCCAGGTTGCCGATTTTGGGGAGTATCTGTAAGTCATGAAACGCAGTCCCAGTGCAACAACATCTCTGGCGAGAATCTTGTCGACTATGCAATAAAGAACTCCATCGATACGGTTGTTGCAGTTACTAACGCAACTATTGGAGCCGAGACAGTAAGTGCCGACAGCGAAGCTGACATCACCAATCTGACTGAAAGCGACGTTTCCAAGATTTCGTTGACCGTACAAAGTCTCGCTTTTAGTGGAATCAGAACGATTCTGATCGAACCAACACCCCGAACGGTTAACTTTGACCCACTTCGGTGTCTTGCGTCAGCATTCTTCATCGAAGAGTGCGACTTTCGCGATGTCCGGGCTGATGACGCGCTAGTTGCTACGTATTCCTCACTTAGGGAATCAAATCCCGATCGAGTTGTGACATTGAATTTGGATACGTTGATCTGCCGGCATCTTCCAATTTGTGAAGCAATGAGGAACGGAGAGGTCGTCTTTCGCGATGACCACCACATCAGCCCGAGATACTGGTCCAAGATTCGTGGCTCCGTGTGGAGATTGCTATCAGCCACGGGCTTCTTCATGTCGTAACCCACATCACAGACGGGGTCATTTAATCGGATACTATTTTTCCCGAGCCCAGAAAAAGTGTGAAAGTGACTGGCAGCTCAAGATGGGGGTCGGGGTAAATGGATCATCTGAATTTCATGATGCTGGGCTTGGGCAACGGCGCAGTATTTGGGGCGCTTGCACTTGCGCTTGCAGTTACCTATCGAAGCTCGGGCGTATTGAATTTCGCCACAAGCTCACTGGCGATCTACGGCGCATACACCTATTCATTCCTTCGTAACGGTTACCTCTACAACCCGATCCCGGGTATCAAATCAAAGATTGATATTGGCGATGGGTTGGGAATGTGGCCGGCCCTAATTGTGTCAGTGCTCATTTCGGCGTTGGTTGGGGTGATTCTCTACGTCGCAATTTTCCGCAATATGCGTGCAGCCTCCCCAACGGCGAAAGCGGTGGGATCAATTGGCGTGATGGTTCTGATGTCGGGCTTAATGATGCGCTCGGTCAAAGAAAACGACATCCAGGCAGTCAAGGCAATCTTCCCTGAAGACACCTGGACACTTGGGAGCCTTCGCATTAACTCGGACCGTTTCTATCTGGTTCTGACCATCGTGGCTGTTGCCGTTGCGTTGGCAGCTGTTTTTCGCTTCACTCGATTTGGCTTGGCAACTCGCGCCTCAGCTGAAACAGAAGTCGGTGCGGTGGTTTCTGGTTTGAAACCAGAGCGAATCGCCATCATCAACTGGGCGATTTCTGGCGCCGTATCGGGTCTCGCAGGAATATTGATCGCCCCACTCACTCCGTTGCAGCCAGGTATCTATACGTTATTTATCGTGCCTGCACTAGCTGCAGCGGTACTTGGGCGATTTACGGCGCTTACCCCAGCGGTTCTTGGCGGCATTGCGATTGGCATGTTGCAAGCCGAAGCCCAGTTTCTTGGATTCAAGTGGTCATGGACACTTTCGTCTGGCAACTCAGAACTTGTACCACTGATCCTCGTGCTGGTCGTGCTCCTCGTTAACTCGAAGCCACTTCCCACGCGTGGAACGCTGATGGAGAAATCTCTTGGCAAGTCGCCACGCCCATATTCCGTGCTACTTCCCACAGTTGTCTTTTCAGCGGTTGGTGCAATTGCTTTGATGATCACCGATGGCAACACCCGCGGATCTATTGCGGTGTCCATGATCATGGCAATGATTGCGCTATCGCAGGTGGTAGTCACTGGTTTTGCAGGCCAGCTTTCGCTTGCGCAGTTGACACTGGCTGGAGCTGGCGGTTTTGCTCTTTCGCATCTAACCGAAGGGCTCGGTGTGCCTTTTCCAATCGCGCCGATACTTGCGGGTGTGGTTGCGATGGTCATCGGTGTAGTGGTTGGTCTGCCTGCACTACGTATTCGTGGATTGTTGGTAGGAATTGTCACTTTCACACTCGCGGTTGTTCTCGAATCGGGCTGGTTCCGAAATATGGACTTCAACAACAACGACGGGGGCACTGGTTCGCCAATCAAAGACGCAAAGTTCTTTGGCATTGACCTAAGCGTCGGCACCGGCCTTACTTATCCAAAACTGGCGTTCTGTTTGATGGTGTTGGTCACTCTCGTACTCGTTGGCGTTGGTGTCGCGTGGCTTCGCAATTCGCGTTTGGGTGCTGCGATGTTGGCGGTGCGAGCCAATGAGAAGTCGGCTGCTGCTGCTGGTATCTCGGTAGTTCAAGTGAAGATCATCGCCTTTGCAATCGGCTCGTTCATTGCTGGCCTCGGGGGATCAATGCTCGCCTATAAGCAGTCGATCGTCACCTTTGACACATATAGCGCAATCGCGGGCCTTGGCGTTCTGGCAGTTGTTTACATTGGTGGAATCACATCTATCTACGGGGGAATTGCAGCAGGACTCTTGGCGCAGGGTGGTTTTATCTTCACGCTGATTGATAAGAGTTTCAGTATTACCCAGTGGTTCGGAATCATTAGTGGTCTTGGTCTCATCTTTAACGTCATCAATAATCCTGAAGGCGTTGTTGCGCCGACTCACAAGTTCCTGGAAAAGCGACGCCTCAAAAAGATTGCCGAATCCGAAGTCGCGGTGGTGCGAGCTAGTGGCACCTCTGCAAATGCTTTCGGAGTGCGCGGTTCAGTTATTGCCGAGGTGAGTGGTCTTTCGGTCCGTTATGGCGGAGTTTCGGCAGTGACTGATGTGTCATTCAATGTCCACGCTGGGTTGATTACAGGATTGATCGGGCCCAATGGTGCCGGCAAAACAACCACGATGGATGCCATTTCTGGTTTCGCTCGCTACACGGGTCGGGTCACATTGGATGGCAAAGAACTTGATGGTCTTGCGCCGCACCAACGTGTAGCTACGGGTCTTGGGCGCACGTTTCAAGGCGTGGACCTTTATGAAGATCTCACTGTTGCTGAGAACATTGCGGTTAGCCAGCAAGTTACAGGGGAGAGTGTCGCAGAAGCTGAGGCCTCACTTGCACAACTCCTCGACATGCTTGGTTTGACCGCAAAAAGAAATCGTGGAGTTGCCGAATTGTCACAAGGCGAACGCCAACTCGTATCAATTGCTCGTGCACTTGCCTGTAAGCCGAAGTTGTTGTTGTTGGACGAGCCCGCCGCAGGACTTGATAGCGCAGAGAGCCTTTGGTTAGCGGACCGACTACGTGAGATACGTGACACTGGTGTAACGATTTTGATCGTGGATCACGACATGGGCCTGGTGCTCAGTTTGTGTGATGAGATTTTCGTGCTTGATTTCGGAAGGCTCATTGCCACCGGCTCGCCAGTGGAAATTCGATCCAATCCCCAAGTGGCTTCGGCATACCTTGGCGCTTCAGTGGAGGGAATCTGATGACTGCTTTGCTCGCAACTACGAATTTGAATGTTGGGTACGGATCACTCGCTGTGGGCCGCAACATCAACATAGAAGTGCAACCCGGAGAAGTTACCTGTGTGCTTGGCCCGAATGGTGCCGGCAAGACAACGCTGTTACTTACTTTGGCCGGTTTCCTAGAACCACTGGGCGGCGAACTTTCAGTGAACGGTGTTGTGCAGAAAAAAGCCAATGCACAGAAATTGAATGAGAACGGGGTAGTGCTGATCCCCGACAATCGCGCATTGTTTACACAGTTAAATCCGGTTGAGAATCTGAAACTGGCGTATCGCAAAGGTGGACGCACGGTTGATGAAGTTCTGGACCTGTTTCCTGCACTACGTGAGCGCTCACGCATCAAAGCCGGAATGTTGTCGGGTGGTGAACAGCAGATGTTGGCAATGGGTCGTGGAATCGTTCAGGGCCCGAAAGTGCTGTTGATCGATGAGATGAGCATGGGGCTTGCGCCGGTGATTGTGGAACAACTCGTACCCCTTGTGCGCCAAGTGGCCGATGAAACCGGAGCTGGCGTGGTGCTTGTGGAGCAACACGTTCGTCTGGCACTGGAAGTAGCCGATAGTGCGGTCGTGATCGTTCATGGTGATGTAGTGCTGCAAGAGTCAGCAGCGGCCCTGAAGGCCAACCCAAAGCGCATGGAAGACGCCTATCTCGGCGCGTCCCACAGCTGAACAAACCGTCAAGGGGGCGTGTCGCGCGTCACCTGAAAATGGGTTACTATTAATTTTTATCGGCGTGACCATCGGGCTCGCCGCTTAAGCAAAGGGGAAAATAGTGAGCAAACTCAAAGCGGCGCGTACGCGTCGTCTCATGGTTGCCGGACTCGCGGCGTTCGCTCTCGTAGCGGCTTCGTGCTCCGACGATGACGGCGGCAGCAGTGACACAACTGCTGGCGAGGAGACCACAACAACCGTGGCCGACGATGCACTTGGTGAACCCAATCCTGCATCTGGTGAGCCAGTTGTTGTCAGCCTGATCAACGAAGAAGGCGGCGACTCGAATGCGCAGAGCCTTAACACGCATGCTGGTATCGATATCGCCGTGGCTTACGTGAACGAGTATCTCGGTGGCTTGAATGGACGCCCAATTGAAATTCTGCATTGCGCAGGCAAGGGAACACCTGCTGACAACCAAGCATGTGCAACCGAAGCAGTTCAAGCTGGAGTCGCGTTCTACACACAGCCATACCAGGCACAAGAAGAGATCGTGGTGAACACTTTTGCTGAAGCCGGAATTCCGAGCATCTTGAACAGTTCTTCATCTGGCCCTGGCATGACCGGACCACACGCTTATGCGTTGACCGGTGGATACCCAGGAACTCTTGGTCTTTTTGCACTTGCTGCAAAAGAGGCTGGAGTTACCAAGTTGGCTCACATGGTGACCGACGTTCCTGCAGCTACTGGTGCCGCTAAGGCTCTTGGTGGAATCACTTTCGGTAACGCAGGTGTTGGTTATGAAGTTGTCGCAGTGCCGCTTGCTACCCCAGACTTCTCCGCAACAATGCAGACAGCAGTTACTGGTGGTGCTGACGCGCTCATGGCAACTGGTGACGCGAGCTTCTGCTCGTCGTTCTTCAAGGCTTACAAGGCCCTTGGTCTTGACCTCAAGAAGTTCGTCATCTCAGTTTGTGTTACCGACTCGGTGATTCAGGAAGCCGGCGATGTTCTTGCTGGTTCCTACTCGCAGGCCGCTAAGAACCCATCAGCTGAGGAAGCCGCAATTTATGCAGCTGCAGTTGCCAAGTATGGCGCAGATGACATTGATCCAGATCCGGCAAAGTCGTCTTCCGTATCCGACGGCTTCTCGGTGATCATGAACGTATGGGCAGCCTTCCAGGGCTACACCGGTGCGTTCGATCCAACGAGCATCGAAGCACACTTGGCTGGCATCGTGGATGTTCCGCTGTACTTCTCAGGTGGCGGTACCGCAACCTGTGACGGTAAGGCAATCCCGATTGTCAAGAACGTTTGCTCAGGCTCTGGCCTCGTCGGCATCGTTGACGCCGCGGGTGTATTCAGTGATGTGAAGGAATACAACGCTGCTGAGGCTTACGCCACACCAGCCGGCTGATTCACGCAATCAATTTGTGGAAGGGGCGGGTCGAAAGACCCGCCCCTTTTGCATTCCCTTGCCGAGGTTCTCAACGCTTTAGATTGGCAAGATGCCCCAAGCCGGTGATTCTCCTTTTCTGCGCATGGAAATCAATCCAGATGGGGCTGGTGGTGCCACAGGCGAGCTCGTAATTGACGCTGTGCATCGCAACCCCTACGGAATTGTTCATGGAGGCGTCTATGCCGCTTTGGCCGATAACGCAATGGGGGGTGCGATCACAGGTTTGATGGGTATTGGCAAAACATTTACCACTGTCGATCTTCATATCCGCTACTTGCGTCCTATCAAGAGCGGTGTGATTTCGGCGCGAGCCACTGTTGTGAAGGCTGGTCGTCGCGTCATTCAAGCGGAATGCACCATGCAGGGAGATGATGGCAAATTGGTTGCCACGGCGACGGCTTCATTTTTCGTTGTTGAGGACTGATATCTGTTTAGGCATAGGCTGACACCATGAAAATTGGTGCACAACTACATCCCCAAGCAACAACCGTCAAAGAGCTGCGTGATGCGTGGCGCGCATGTGACGACATGGGAATTGACTCAATCTGGACCTGGGACCATTTCTATCCTCTCTACGGTGAACCAGATGCAGCCCACTTTGAGGGCTACACGCTTCTATCTGCGATGGCTGCAGACACCAAGCGCGCTCAAATTGGCATGCTCGTAACTTGTTTCACTTACCGCAATCCGCAGTTGCTTGCCGACATGGCGCGGACAATTGATCACATCAGCGATGGCCGCTTTGTGCTTGGTCTTGGCTCGGGTTGGTTTGAGCGCGACTACGACGAATATGGGTATGAATTCGGCACAGCTATCGGGCGTTTACGTGCACTCGAGGCGGGAATACCCGTCATCAAGGACCGCTTAGCGAAACTGAATCCTGGGCCGGTCAACGGCAAGATGCCAATCATGATCGGCGGCCGAGGTGAGAAAGTGACTCTGCGCCTAGTCGCAGAACACGCCGATCTCTACAACACCTTTGGGCCACCAGAGCATTTTCGTCAGAAGCTTGATGTGCTCGAAGAGTGGTGCGCAAAGGTTGGTCGTAATCCGGCTGAAATCGAAAAGACGGTTTGTGTGGGTGTTGATGAAATAGACAAGCTCGCCGATTACGCCGCCATCGGAGCGGACCATGTCATCGTGATGCTTGGCGGACCTTTTGATCTAAAGGCGTTGGAAAAGGCCAAGAAGAATCTCGGCTGAATTCAGCCACAGAACGATTCGTTCAGATCGCCGAAGTAATCAAGATCAACCTGTTTGGTCTTGCCCTCGGTGACACTGATCGGCACCAAGGTGATGTCGGTGCCTACTAATGCAGTCATCATTCCAAAATTACGATCATGTGCTGCGTCTACGGCCGCAGCCCCAAATCGGGTGGCCAACACACGGTCGTACGCGGTTGGTGAGCCTCCACGCTGCACGTGTCCGATCTGCACGACTCGTACTTCATAGCCTGTGCGTCTTTCAATCTCGGGAGCAATCAAGTTGACTATCCCACCGAATTTCGGGCGTCCGATTGCATCAACTTCGTATTGAATCTCAGGGAGCGTTCCATCACGCGGTGTTGCGCCTTCAGCAACCACAACAATTGATGCAAACCGGCCACGTTTGTGGCGCGCACCAACTTGGTTGCAGACCGTTTCAATGTCGAACGGGATCTCAGGAATCAAAATTGATGTTGCTCCACCGGCAATACCCGCTTGCAGCGCGATCCAACCCGTATCGCGACCCATCACTTCCACCACCATCACACGGTTGTGGCTTTCTGCTGTGGTCTGCAGGCGATCGATGGCATCGGTTGCGGTTTGCACCGCAGTGTGGAATCCAAATGTGCAATCGGTTCCAACAATGTCATTGTCGATGGTTTTTGGAATGCCGATCACCTTGATTCCGACATCCCGTGCAAGCTTGCTGGCCACGGTCAAAGAGCCATTGCCGCCGATCACAATCAATGCATCGACACCTAGCTGTTCAAGATTGTTGCGAGCAATCTCAGGGCCATCTTCGTAGTCATACGGAGAGCCACGGGTGGTGCCAAGGACCGTGCCACCTCGGCCAAGAATTCCGTAGACGGAGTCGCGGGTGAGGCGCTCGTAATCAAGCCCCATGACACCCTGCCATGCGTTGTGAAACCCGATCACGTCATCGTCATGAATGGCGCATGAACGCCTCACGACCGAGCGAATGGCGGCGTTTAGCCCCGGGCAGTCACCGCCACCGGTCAGAAGTGCAATTCGCATAAGCAGATGGTACTTGTGGTTACGAGACAACCTTGTCGCAGGGGCGCAGTAACTTGCACGTGTGGTCGGTATGTTTGTTTCCCTTTGGTCGCGATGGAAATTGCGACGGCTGACCACCGATCGTCTACCTATTGTTCGTGCAGCACAGCTCGAGGTTCAACGCTGGGAGAGTCCCGTTGGAATGCCTCTAACCAAACTCGAAGGTGTTTGGCTATACGAGCGAGCGCTCAATATCAATGGTGAGATTATTCGCTTGGGCGATGTGCGCGCCCAAGCGATTCCGATGGGTGAGAGCGGTGTTACTTCGAGTCCCACTCTCACGCGCGCTGCAATAGGTGGCTGTCTATTTGGATGGCCTGGGGCATTTCTTTCAATCTTTGTTCCGAAGCGCCGGGTAGAGAGTACGAGCCTGCCAATTTTGCAACTTTGGATAGGCGAATATGAGCGCGTTCTCCGATTCAAGCCCTACCACGGTGGTGTCGTATTTGAACTTGCCGCCATGATCAACAACGCCAATACCGATGCACCACAACTGGAAGCTCATCGGGAGCAGTTTTTGCGTGAAGCGAGAATGGAACTTCTTCAAGCCCGCGCCGACACCCCCGAAATGGCCGCAGTTAGAGCGCGCATCAGGGCGAGAAAGCGTGAAAAGATAAACCATCGAACTCTCGGGGGCGTCGATGGCATCAACAAGAAGTCGTAATTCGGCAGTGGGGCGTCGTGTCGCCTCGATTAGTGGTGTGTGTTTGCTGTGGATCGTTCTGCTTGCATCGGCCCCGGTCTGGATAATCGCTGCCGGCCTTTACGACTCCGTTCGTCTCAAATTCCGCTTTCCTCACGTGCGTTTACTCGCATTTGGTGTGTTGTGGGCAACCTTTGAGATTTGCGGAGTTATGGTCTCCGCACTTTTGTGGTGTGCGGGGTTGCGGCGAAATGAGGCTGCGCATTACGCACTCCAACGCTGGTGGGCGGGGATGTTGATGAAGTCACTTCGTGCCACCTGCGGGATCAAAGTGGAAGTTACTGGTGAAAAAAATCTGCCAGATCAACCATTGATTGTCTTAGCGCGCCACGCGAGTTTGGCAGATTCGCTCGTGTCGGCCTGGGTGCTCGGAAACCTCGCGGGTCGGCAGCCTCGATATGTACTGAAACGCGAGTTGGCGCTTGATCCGTGTCTAGACATCGTTGGCCATCGGCTGCCTAACTATTTTGTGAACCGTGAGGCAAGTGACCCTGCGACTGAAGTTGCAGAACTGGAACAGCTCGCAGATGGTATGGGCTCAAGTGATGCGGTAGTGATCTTCCCTGAAGGCACGCGATCAAATCCCGACAAGCGCACAAAGCGCCTTGCCGAACTCGCAACTAGAAGCCCTGCCCGAGAAGCCCGATTGCGTGAACTCAAGCATTTGTTGCCACCGCGTCCAGCTGGGACCGTTGCGCTCTTGAAGAAACAACCCAATGCAGCGGTTGTGGTTTGTGCGCATTCGGGATTTGATGGCCTCGACACTTTCAAAGGAATCATTCGTCGACTCGAATCTGGTGTGGGTGCGACAAAATTTGATTTACGGGCCGTTGATCGCCCAGAAGATGTGGATCCAGTCGAATGGCTGGACACACTGTGGGTGGAAAATGATCGCCGCGTTGCGGCACTAATGGAGGAATGATGTTTGCTCTCATGAATCAGGGTGATGCAATGGCAGCCGCTGCAATTGCAATTGTGATCCTGATGGTTAGTACATGGCTTGTAAGCCTTGTGTTGAAGAACGCATCAATCGTGGATCTCATCTGGGGATTTGGCTTTGTCGTTGTTGGCTGGGTTACATATCTGGGCAGTGATACGACCTCGGCTTTATCCACATTGTCCCTGGTGTTGGTAACAATTTGGGGCTTACGTCTCGCCGTGTATCTCACATGGCGCAACCACGGCAAAGGCGAAGACTTTCGCTATGTGGCGATGCGTAAGCGGTGGGGGCAACGGTTTCCAATCATCAGCTTGTTCACCGTGTTTGGGTTGCAAGGCACAATCATGTGGGTTGTGTCGTTGCCAGTGCAGCTGGTGATGACCAAATCCGATTCTGAAATTGGATTGCTGGCAATCCTCGGCGTCATTCTTTGGGCTGTTGGTCTTGCGTTTGAAGCGATTGGTGATGCCCAATTAACGCGGTTCAAATCCGACCCATCAAATGCGGGCAAAGTAATGAATCGTGGCCTGTGGCGATACACAAGACACCCCAATTATTTTGGGGATGCCTGCGTGTGGTGGGGTCTGGCGATCATCGCTTTAACCGTTACCCCTTGGGGCTTAGTGGGTGCGGCTCTTATGCATCTTTTCCTGCGCCGAGTTTCGGGTGTGACGCTCTTGGAGAAGTCGCTCGTAAAACGCAGAGAGGGCTATGCCGAATACATCAAGGTGACCAGCCCGTTTATTCCGCGTCCGCCAAAGAAGTCCTGAGCGGACAACCAACCCCGCCAGATTGGCTAGCCTCGCCTTTGAGCAACTGACGCTTTAGAAGGGGAGATAATGCAGTTCAACCTTGCCGCCGAGAAGATGCCCACCGCGTGGTTTAACGCCTTGCCGAGGATGCCTGAGCCTCTGAAGCCGCCGCTTCATCCCGGCACCAAAGAACCAGTTGGGCCCGATGATCTTGCGCCACTCTTTCCGATGGCGCTGATTGAACAAGAAATGTCGGCGTCGCCCTATATTGACATCCCGGGCGAGGTCCTCGATGTGCTGCGCCTGTGGCGTCCAACACCGTTGCGTCGCGCGATCAGACTCGAGCAGGCCCTTGGCACTACAGCACGTATCTATTACAAAGACGAAAGTGTGTCACCAGCGGGATCGCACAAGCCGAATACCGCCGTGCCACAGGCGTACTACAACTCCAAAGAAGGCATCAAGCGATTGACCACTGAAACGGGAGCAGGGCAGTGGGGAACTGCGCTTTCGTTTGCGTGCGCACAGTACGGCATTGACGCAAAGGTCTACATGGTGCGCAACAGTTTTGAAGCTAAGCCGTATCGCAAAATCATCATGGAGACTTGGGGTGCTGAGTGTGTGCCTTCACCAGTTGACGATCCATCATCACCTGGTTCGCTTGGTATGGCGATTTCTGATGCCGTGCGTGATGCGGTGAGTCGCGATGACACGCACTATGCACTTGGATCAGTTCTGAATCATGTTTTGCTTCATCAGACCATCATTGGTTTGGAGGCTCGAGAGCAATTGGCAATGGCAGGCGAGAAGCGCCCCGATGTTGTAATTGCACCGTGCGGTGGCGGATCAAATCTCGGTGGCGTTGCCTTGCCATTCATGGAAGACAAAGAAGTGCGCCTACTCGCAGTTGAGCCGCTGAGTTGCCCAACCCTCACTCAGGGAACCTATGGATATGACTTCGGTGATACCGCAGGAATGACTCCAATGATGGAGATGTACACACTTGGTGCTGACTTCATGCCGCCGACCATTCATGCCGGTGGACTCCGCTATCACGGCGATGCTCCAATCATCTCGTCGCTTGTGCATTCGGGTCGTATGGAAGCGATTGCCTACCCGCAGTCGAAGACATTCGAAGCAGCAGCATTGTTCGCCAAAGTGGAAGGGCGTTTGCCCGCCCCAGAGTGTGGACATTCAATCCGTGGGGCAATTGATGAGGCATTGGCAGCTAAAGAAGCAGGCGATGACCGTGTAATCCTCTTTAACTACTGCGGTCACGGTTTCTTGGATCTCGCTGCGTACGACGACTACAACCAAGGACGCATGATCGACGCCTGAGTCAGGCGATTAAAAAGTCGAACTCAGATCGGCCCAGAGATCCTCGGGATCCTCTAGACCAACCGAGAGACGCAAGAGCCCAGGCGATACGCCAGCAGCGGCCAATTCGGCGGGGTCGGTGCCTGCATGGGTGCTGGTTGCGGGATGGCAGATAAGTGTCTCGGGCCCACCAAACGAAGTCGCAAGGCGTATCAACTTAAGTGAGTCCATGGTTTTGGTCGCCGCTGCGAGACCGCCTTTCAATTCGAAAGACAATATCGTGCAACTTTGGTCAAGCATCCTCTTGGCGAGTTCGTGTTGAGGATGGGATTCGCATCCGAGATAACGCACGTGGCTAATTGCCGGATGTGATTCCAATTGTCGTGCAAGGGTCAATGCAGTTGCGCTCTGATGTTTCGTGCGCAAAGGCAGAGTTCTGATGCCTCGCAGTGCGTTATGCGCATCGTATGGAGATGGTGCCGCACCGTGCACTACTGAGTATGCCCAAATCGCATCAATCAGTTCAGCCTCACCAGACACCACGCCAAGTGTTGCATCGTTATGCCCGGCTATGCCTTTGGTTGCTGAATGCACCACTAGGTCTATGCCGTGTTCGATGGGACGCAATGCAACAGGTGTAGCCACGGTGGAGTCCACGAGTTTGAACGGCCCTTTAATCTGCGTAAGTGCTGCCAGATCGACAATATCCAGCATCGGATTAGAAGGTATTTCAGCGATAACAAGCATGGTCTTGCCGGGACGCACTGCTTCAGCAAAAGCGGAAGGTGATGTGCCATCGACAAAGGTGACGTCGATGCCAAAGCGCGGGCATGCTGCCTCTAGGAAAGTGCGAGTGCCACCGTAAAGCTGTTTTTGCGCCACGATGTGATCTCCGTTGGAGCAGAGCGCAAGAATCGTCGACGCTATTGCGCCCATGCCGGAGCCGAAAGCCAGTGAGGATTCAGCACCTTCGAGTACGGCCATTGCTTCTTCAAACGACCGGACGGTTGGATTCGAATAACGGCTGTACAGGCCGCCTACACGCATGCCAGTTGCCTTGGCTGCCATCTCGGCGAGATTGTTTGACTCCCATGTGGTTGAGGGGGTCAACGGATTAACAAGTGATCCATTCGTATCGCGTCCGGCGACTATCGCATCTGTATCTCGGCCGAAGGGCATTTAGCGATAGTAGTTGTGGCGAATTGGAAGTGCTCAGCCCATTATTTGGGCGTTGGACCAACTGACGATGCGCTCATCGGGGGTGAACCTGATGGTGACTGATTTGGCGTAAGTGGCTTTCGCGCTATCGGGCATTGCGGAGGTCTTGGTCCGGTATGCCCCGTACTTAACATCCATGGCTTCGCGAATTCTCTGCGCCAGTTCATCGGAAACTTCAGGCATGTCTGAAGTGCCCGTGAGGTGAACCGCTTTGAGCTCGCGCCAGAGTTCACCTGATTCAACCAGGAATGAAGAGCGCGGGTTATTCCCGATTCGTACCACCTTCTTGGAGCGCTCGGGTGTGCTCATCCAGATGATGTTGTCTAGAACTACATACCAAACCGGCAGAGCAATTGGAGTCCCATCTTTTTTGAGTGTGGTGTAGACACCCGTGTGCGAGTTGGTAACCATCTCCCAGGCTTCTTCGGGGGCGAGCCTGACACCGCGTTTCTTCTTCTCAGGAGTTTCTGACATTTCCTAGGCCTTCAGCTCTTCGCGAATAACTCGGCGCAGTACTTTGCCGGTGTCGTTGTAGGGGAGTTCAACGCGGTACTCAAAGCGAGCGGGCACACGGCTGGAACGTAAATGCTTTGCCACCCATTGCTTTAGCTCGTCGTCGTCACACGCAGTGCCCTCTGCGGGCACAATTACCGCTGCGACAATCTCGCCCCATTCCACGTCAGGGAGTCCAATCACGCAGACTTCGCGCACACTTGGATGATCCAACAAGACGTCTTCAATTTCGCCCGGTGAGAGGTTCTCGCCGCCCTTGACGATTACATCATCAATTCGGCCCTCTACGAACAAGAAGCCACCTTCATCGAAGAAGCCTCCGTCTTTGGTTTGGAACCAGCCCTCATCTGATGAAGTCGAACCTTGCTTGGCATATTCGCCGGAAACCTGTTCACCGCGCACCCATACCTCGCCCGAAGTGCCGACCGGTACTTCTTTGCCGTCTTCATCACGAATTGTGATTTCAACACTTGGTAATGGTCGCCCAACAGAGCCGAGGCGCTTGCGAACCGCAGGATCATCACTAGCCATCGCATCACGGTGATCATCGGGTCCAAGGATCGAGATGGAAGAACTGGTTTCGGTGAGGCCGTAAGCATTCACGAAGTTCACGTTTGGAATGAGCTCCATCGCCCGCTCAATGATCGGTAGCGGCATGCGTCCACCACCGTACGAAAGATGGCGCAGTGATGGAAGACCCTTGCCATCTTCGAGCACTTCAAGAATGCGTGCGAGCATTGTTGGAACAACCATTGCGTGCGTGATTTCCTGCTCTCTGGCAAGACGCACCCACTCGTTCTCTTCGAAAGCGGGAAGCTGGACAATGCGACGTCCCTGATAAACGCCAGTGAGCATCGCGGATATTCCGGCGATGTGATACGGCGGCACGCTCACAAGCGATGCCTCATCTTCTTCGGCGCTCATGAACTCACAAGAGCCAAGTACGTAAGACACAAGGTGGCGCTGTCGGAGTACCGCAATTTTGGGATCACCCGAGGTACCAGATGTGTGGAGGAGCACTGCAACGTCTTCGGGTTCGCTCGACCAATCGGCGCTTGGTGGCGTGACTTCACTCCAAGAATTGGAGAACTCTGTATTGGAGAGGATCGTTAGCCCATCGGCTGGATTGATTAGCGACGCAACATTGGCACCACCAACAACCACTGCAGGGGCTTGGCGCTGAATGAGAGTGTTGAGGCGATCGGTTTGGAGTCGATAGGAGACCGGAACGAACGGCTTTCCCGCCCATGAAGATCCAAATAAGGCAACCGGAAGTGTGGGGGCTGACTCATCCACATAGATGAGGCGATCTGCATTCTGCTCTCGCAGCCAACCTGCGGTTTTCCCAGCTTGGTCTGCCAGCTGGGAGTAGGTCATTCCTGTGGTCTTGTCGCCGATAGCAACACGATCACCGAACGCTTCTGCTGCCATTTCCAGCAGCATCATGATGTTCATTCTTTTGCCTCAGTCCGAGCTTGGAAGTGCCTTGGCTTGCTTCAGCTCAAGAGGCGCACCACCGATTGCAAGGTTCCCTTGACCAGCTTTTGTGACGAGGATTTCAATACCAATTTCGTCGTCGGCATAACGCTTGCCAGTCTGGGTGCCACCTGACGCATCTGCGGCAAGGTCGTTCTTGGTGTCCTTGTCTACGCCTGGTACTACCGGATGGCCACCGCAACGGAGGTCCACATCGCTGCCTGGGGCACGGACCACGATCATCTCGGTGGTACATGCCGTGCTACGGAGCTTTTCGCCAACTTTCAACTGCATTTTGAATCCCCTCATGATCAAAAAGTGCTCCTACTTATTACCACGCAGAGCCCGAATTTGCCGAACGCAGTCGACCTGCCGTCGGGCGGTTTGCCTCACCGCCCGAGACCTATAGTTGGCGCAAGAAGTTGCTAGGAGGACAGCATGCGAATCACGGTCGATCCAGAAGTTTGTTCGGGCCACGGGCGTTGCAACGCCATGGCCCCCGAGGTCTACCAGCTTGATGACATGGCTCACTGCACAGTGCGTGACATGGAAGTGCCCGCTGGACTCGAGGACAAGGCCCGACTCGGTGCCGCCTCCTGTCCGGAGCGCGCAATCACCGTTCACGAGTAAACAGCAAAGCTTTGGCGTTCGTAGCGGACTTCGCGCGTCAGTTTCCCGACCGTGTCGCGGTCGTGATGAATGGTGACGGCGCCAAGATCACCTATTCCGAACTTGATGCGCGGTCAGTTCGTATCGCAAACTCGTTGGCCCAGGCTGGTCTTGGTTTTGGTTCCGCTGTTGGTGTGCTGCTTGAGAACGCAATCCATACCTATGAAGTTATGTGGGCTTGCCAAAGAAGTGGGATTCGCTACACGCCGCTGAACACCCGACTAACCGTTGAGGAAATCGCCTACATATTGAATGACTGTGGTGCCGAGATTTTCATCACCTCGCCCAAGTTTGCTGCAGTTGCATCAGAAGTAGCAGGCCTCACACCCAATGTGCGGCGACGGTTTTGTGTTTCAGGATCCATTGACGGGCACGAAGATCTGGATGCGATCGCTTCAACAATGTCTGACGCTCCTGAATATGAAGAACTCGAGGGTCATCCGATGATGTACTCATCCGGTACCACGGGCAAACCCAAAGGTGTGAAACGTGGACACACCAGGGCGCCAGCGGGCAGCGCAGCGCCGATTGCCGTGTTCATGACCACACCAATGGCATACGACGAACAAACGGTGTACTTAAATCCGGCGCCGCTCTACCACGCTGCTCCGATGGGGTGGTCAATGGCGGTTCATCGTTATGGCGGGACCGTTGTGTGTATGGACCATTTCAACGAGATTGATGCACTTCAACTCATTGAAAAGCATGGCGTAACTCACGCGCAGTTTGTTCCCACGATGTTCGTTCGCATGCTCAAGCTTCCAGCGAGTGAGCGGACACGATTTGACCTGAGTTCCCTGCGAGCAGTTGTTCATGCCGCAGCACCATGCCCAGTCGAAGTGAAGCAGCAGATGATCGAATGGTGGGGCAACATCATTTATGAGTACTGCGCAGCTACCGAAGGCCACGGGATCACATGGATTGGTCCTGAAGAATGGCTTTCGCATCCTGGTTCTGTCGGCAAACCCTTGTTGGGCGAAATTCACATCTGTGCGGACGACCTGAGCGAACTTCCGCGCGGTGAAGTTGGCGTTATTTGGTTTGGTGGCGTTCCAGTGCAACTTGAATACCACAATGACCCTGCAAAAACTGCTGAATCAACTCATCCACAAGGTTGGCTGACCGTTTGGGACATGGGTTGGGTTGATGAAGATGGTTATCTCTACCTGACTGATCGCAAGTCGCACATGATTATCTCTGGTGGCGTAAACATCTACCCCCAAGAATCCGAAGATCTTCTGATCGCCCATCCGATGGTGGCTGATGCTGCAGTGATCGGTGTGCCAGATGAAGAAATGGGGGAGCAGGTCAAGGGTGTCGTGATCTTGGCCGACCCAAGTAAGGCATCGCCTTCTGTTGAACGCGAATTAATTGACTACTTGAAGACTCGTCTTGCTTCGTACAAGTGTCCGAAGTCGATTGACTTCGTGACCGAATTGCCTCGACAAGAAAATGGGAAGTTAATAAAACGAGCCCTCCGCGACCGTTATTGGTCGGCGAAGGGCTCGCGCATCATTTGATTACCCGGTTTCTACGCGGGTGCAAAATCACATTGGAATTGATTGGTTCCATTCAATATCGCCCCACTTATCGGCGGCAGCTTTCAATTCGCTAACACTCCAGCGATGATCAACTGCGACTTTGTCGACAATCGTGTACGGCTGGAATAGGTGGACTTCGCCGCCATAGACAAAGAATGCCTTGCCATGGATTGGGCAGTCCGCCATTGCCAAGTAGGCAACCATCGGTGAGATGTTTGCTGGATCGCCCTTATCAAAGCCTTCAGGCTTCTCGCTGAGGCGACCACCAAGAGGTGCAGTCAGTCGAGTGAGAGCGGCTGGCGCAATCGCATTTGCGCGCACACCATATTTGCGAAGTTCTTTGTCGATGATTTCAGTGAAGGTGGCAATCCCTGTCTTGGCTGCTCCATAGTTTGATTGGCCAGGGTTGCTGAGCAAACCCGATGTGGACGAGGTGTTGATGATCGACGCGTTTACGGTTTTGCCGGACTTGGCTTGCTCGCGCCAATAAGCGGCTGCCCAACGCGTAGGTACAAAGTGCCCGCGCAGATGGACGCGGATAACTGCGTCCCACTCTTCGGCGGTCATGTTTGCGATGACGCGGTCACGAAGGATTCCAGCGTTATTTACTAGTACGTGAATGTCGCCGAAGGTCTCGATCGCTGTATTGATGAGTCGCTGACCACCCTCCCAATCAGCGATGTCGTCATAGTTGGCTACGGCTTCGCCGCCAAGTGCCTTGATCTCATTGACAACTTGCTGCGCTGGTGTTGCATCCGCGCCTTCACCATCGGCTGCTCCACCGAGGTCGTTAACCACAATTTTTGCGCCCTCTTTAGCAAACAGCAACGCGTGCTCGCGTCCTATGCCACGACCCGCGCCAGTGATAACTGCGATACGGCCATCAAGTGCTCCCATGTTTTCCCCTGTCAGATAGTGAGTCATTTTCGATGACCCATTCAACGGAGTCTGATCCTATTGCGGATTTTGCGCGGTTATTCCTTGACGCGGTCAGCCATGATTGCCGAGTTCGGCGATAGGAGCAGAACTTCTTGGCTAAAGGTGGCGATCCGGTGGCCTGATTCAGAAATCATGTAACCGTGGGCGACTCCACGCCCGTTGGCGGTGGCGGTGCATTCTGATTGAACCATCACCCATTCGTCGACCACGATTGGATGGTGAAACCAGACGGAATGGTTGAGCGTGAGGTTGAAATTCGAATCCGCCACTGACACGTGCGGAGGAAATCCCGTGTTACTGATCCCTTGGTCTGAAACATACGCCGCAGCAATGATGCGGTCGTGTTCGTCATTGGTGTCACGGCGGTAGTGAAACCAATAAGGGAAGTAACGGATGTTTCCAAGTGCTTTGCTCACCATGTAACCCGCTGGTCCGAGAAACCAACGAACCTCCGCATCCTCAGAGGGGTCGCGATCATGGCCGCCTGTATCCGTCACGGCACTCCAACGCTCTTTTTCTGACTTTGGTGCCACAGCAGCGCTGATGGACATGACCGCTAGTGGAGAGCCATCTTGGTATGCCCGCACCACTGCGGTGCTGGTGCTTTTTGCGTCACTGGTCACTTCGAGTTTGTAGTCCACTGCTTTGTCACTCGTACCCCGGCCAACAAATTGCACATGAAATGAATGTGCGAACTTATTCGGAAACACATCTGCCATTGCACGTAATGACTGGCAAATCATCACGCTTCCCATCACCGTTCCACCGCCGCGAGGTGCGCCACGCCAAGTTGTGTCACTGAGCCGTTCGAAAATCGGCGCCCTAGTGAGGGCGAGAGCATCAGTAATCACATGTTCCATGCGCCAAGTTTTGTGGGATGAGCCTCTATTTGCCAACCTGAAATGCATGGGGAATGCTTTTGGGCTGCGGGCTACGTCGGATCCCATGCATTGGCAACTGACACTGGCGGACGAAAACATCACCCCTGGTGGCGCTCTGCAGGGCGGCATCGGGATGGGTATTGCTGTAGATGCGCTCGAATCCGTGACCGGGCGGCAGGCAATCTGGTCAACTGCCCAGTATCTGAGCTACGCAGAGCCACCAGGAGAAATCGATATCAAACTCTCGCTTGAAGTAGTGGGACACCGAATTACTCAAGCGCGAGCAACGCTGCACTTAGGCAAGACGGAAGTACTGACCGCTCTCGTTGCCCTCGGATCACGAGACTTTGAGATTGAGGGCACTCCAGTACAAAAACCCAAAACCGAACCAGTGGAGCGATGTCGATCACAAGAGATGGCGCGTGAAGATATGGCGTCGATGTTTGACAAGATGAGCATGGTTATCGCCAAGGGAAGAACACGTGATGAAATCACTGAGGTTCGTGGCGACGGGAACAGCATCTTTTACGTTCGTATTGCTGATGGACCCCGTCTCATTAATGCAAGCGACATTGCAGCAGTTGGAGACACGATGCCGATGGCGTACGGCGATGCGTTCGGCGCCAACGTCAATGGAAACAGCATCGATAACACGGTTCGTTATGGCGGTCGCTGTATCACTGAGTGGGTGATGATGGACTGTCACGTCTTTGATCTGCAGCGTGGATTTGCACATGGGCTTGCGCACATGTGGGCTGACGACGGCACATATCTTGGAACTGCGAGTCAATCAACGATCATGCGTCACATCGCACCAGAGGGCGGGCTTTTACGCACAGCGCCACGACGTCCCGCCAAGTAGATGTACTCAACCTTTGAGGTTGCGCTTCAAGAAGTCGATGATCGAGTCGTTAAACAAATCATTGCTGTCGCCCGCGACCATGTGGCCTGCGCCAGACACATCAACGCTTTCAGCGTGAGGGATCATCTCCAGCAGTTCCTCAACGTGTTCAGGGTCCACGATGTCGCTCATCTTCCCGCGAACCAAAAGAGTGGGTGTCCCAAAGCCACCAATCTTGCGTGCGGCTTCAGCTGCTGGCCCACCTGGTACTGATGCCATCTCTTTAGGAATGCGGACAGCATTGATGAAACGTGGGTCATAGTGCCAGTGCCAGCGCCCATCCTCGCGGAGCCGCAGGTTCTTCTTGAGCCCCTCCAGGTTTGATGGGCGGGGTCGATGAGGGTTGTATGCAGCAATCGCATCGGCTGCGTCTTCCAACGAGGCAAAACCTTCACTGCCCGATGCCATGAAGCTTCCAATCCTGCGCCCTCCATCTGCATTGATGCGATGGGTGATGTCAACCAAGACCAGTGCGCGCGCAAGTGACGGACCGGTAACTCCGATTGCTTGCATCGCGGTCATTCCTCCAAGAGAGGCCCCGACAAGGGCTGGTGATTTGAACTGCTCAGCAAGGCCAATGATGTCGTCACGGAACGCAAAGTGCATGTAATCGCCATCTGCGGGCCAATCCGAGTCCCCATGGCCACGTAGGTCAACGGTGACCGAACACCAGCCATTAATGGCCAGGATCTCAGCGGTGACACCCCAAGAGTGTCGGGTCTGCCCGCCACCGTGCAGGAGTATCACGGTGGGGTTTGACTCATCGCCGCGAATGTCGACTGCGAGGTCGAGTCCGTTGGTATGAATCTTGGTTGTGCGCGGACTGGTCGGCGTCGTCATCTCGTGTGCCCCACATGTGTTCTTGTGTACCTACTCTATTGACCATCGGATAGCTGGTCGTCTACGCCAACACTGTTGATGCTGCGATATTGTGACTTCATGTCGGGGTGATCACCCTGGCGGTTCACAGGGGGGAAAGTGAAACCAGCTCCATTTGAGATGCACCTGCCTACTTCAGTTTCAGAAGTTGTTGCGTTGCTAGATGAGCACGGCGATTTGGCAAAACCGATCGCGGGTGGGCAAAGCCTTGTGCCGATGATGTCACTAAGGCTGGCGTCATTTGAACATCTGATTGACCTCAACGGTGTGAGTGAGCTCAACCAAGTTTCAGTTAGCGGTGACTCTCTTCGAATTGGTGCAATGGTTCGCCAATCCACCGCTGAGCATGATCCTCAGATCGTTAAGTCTGCGCCACTTGTTGCCAAGGCGATTCCACATATCGGACACTTTCAGATTCGCAACCGAGGAACCGTTGGTGGCTCGATTGCACACGCTGATCCATCAAGTGAATTGCCAGCTGTGGCACTCGCCTTGGACGCAACGATCGAAGCTGTCGGCCCGAATGGGAGTCGTGAAATTGCAGCCAAAGATTTCTTCGTGTCCACGTGGGAGACATCGTTGATCGACGGAGAGATTCTCACCGGTGTGCGTTTCCCGATCTGGTCAGGGAAATGTGGATTTGTGGTCGAAGAAGTGGCTCGCCGACACGGCGACTTCGCCCTCGTTGGTGTGGCAGCCGCTGTGCAGGTTGACGGATCAAAGGTCACGAAAGCGGCCATTGCCTTGTTCGGGGTTGGCGGCACCCCGGTTCGTGCATCAGAAGCTGAACAAGCTTTGATCGCTGGAGGCATAAGCGCTGATCTTGATGCAGTCGGAAAGCTGGCAGCTATGAATCTTGCACCGTCGGATGATGTTCATGCATCGGGTGAGTATCGCAAGTCGGTTGCGGCAACCATTGTGGCCCGTGCAATTGCCAAAGCTCTGAAGGAGGCACAGTCGTGAGCAGAAATATCACTTTGAATATCAATGGTGCACAACACACTGTTGATGTTGAAGACCGCATGCTGTTGTCAGATGCGATTCGAGAAAAGGCAGGACTCACCGGTACGCATGTGGCCTGTGAGCACGGAGTCTGTGGTGCGTGCACGATTCTTCTTGATGGTGAAGCTGTTCGGTCATGTCTAATGTTCACCGTGCAAGCTGCTGGTCATGAGATAACAACAGTCGAAGGTATCGCGCCAGCACCTGGTGAGTTGAGCGTGGTGCAACGCGCAATGCAGGACAACCATGGTCTTCAATGCGGTTTTTGCACACCGGGAATTGTCACTTCATTGACCGCTTATCTGCGGGACTTTCCAAACGCAAGCGATGACGAACTGAAAGAAGCATTGTCTGGCAATCTGTGCCGTTGCACGGGCTACATGGGAATTGTCAATGCAGCGCGCCAAGCGCAAAAGGAAATCCAGGGGAGTGCGAAATGAGCGGTCAAGCAGCCGGTCGCTATGTCGGCCAATCCATCAAGCGCAAAGAAGATCCAAGGTTGTTGACCGGCCAGGGTCGCTATGTAGATGACATTCAATTGCCGAACACGGCACATGTCGCTTTCGTGCGATCCAACATTGCGCGCGGCAAGATCACAAACCTTGACATCTCCGAGGCTCTGCAAGTGCCTGGAGTGATTGCGATCTACACGGGCGAAGATCTGAACCCACACATCAAGGAGTACTGGCACACCATGGGCGGGCCACGCCCCGCCTTAGATGATCCATCGGGCGCGCACCCGCCTGCTTCGGTTCTAGCTCCCGGAGATGTTCGCTTTGTAGGTGACCCAATTGCGATGGTGATCGCAGAGAACCGCTATGTGGCAGAAGATGCCGCCGAGATGGTGATTGTTGACATCGACGCTGAAGAGCCGATCATTGGTTTGGATATGGCCGTTGCTAATCCTGAGATGAAAGTGCATCACGAACTCAATAAAAATTTCTCGGGAATCATGCCGTATATGGAAGTGCCACCGGTTGACGAGATGATGGCATCTGCACCGCATGTCGTAACACGTCGCTTTAAACAAGCTCGTGCAACAAATGTGCCGATGGAGCCGCGTGGATTAATTGTCAAGCATGATCGCGGGGCGAATGAGATCACAATCTGGTCAGCAACACAAAACGCCCACGAAGTTCGTTCATTCTGTGCGCGCTTGATTGGTTTCCCGGCACAACGTATTCGGGCAATTGCCGGCGATGTCGGTGGTGGATTCGGGCAGAAGATGATGGTGAGCCGCGACGAGGCAGCGATGATGATCGCTGGTTACCTGCTCGGTGATCGCCCGATTAAGTGGATCGAAGACCGCCGCGAGAGTCTGATTGCGGCGAACCAAGCTCGCGAAGAGTGGGTTGATGTCACAATGGCAGTGACGCCCGAAGGCGACATCATGGGATGTCGAGTTAACTTCCTTGAGGATGTTGGTGCATACCCACCAGGTGCTGGTGGTGGAGCGGGCATGTCGGCTGGAATGTTCCCGGGCCCGTACAAAATGCCAGTTGTGATTCCCCAGGGGGCTTCGTATTTCACTAACACCTGCGGCAAGGCGCCATATCGCGGCCCGTGGATGATGGAAACTGTGGCGCGTGAACAGATGATGGATCATGTTGCTGCGGAAATCGGAATTGATCCAATTGAGTTCCGTCGTCGCAACATCATTCATCAGTCCGACCTTCCGTACACAACCTGTACAACTCTCGTGTATGACGTGGTCACACCGGAAGAGACACTTGATCAGGCAATGGAGATGCTGGATCTTGCAAAGTTCCGTGCCGAGCAAGAAAAGGCACGCGCAGAAGGACGCCTGCTTGGTCTCGGAGTTGGTGTTTACATCGAGCCCTCGGCAATCGCTTTTGGCATTCTGAGTTCCGACCAAGCGAATGTGCGAATGGATGAAAGTGGGAAAGTTCTTGTTGCACTTTCAAGTGGAAGCCACGGGCATTCAATTGAAACAACGATGCCTCAGGTAATCGCTGAACACCTTGGTTGCGACATTGATGACATCATCATCATGCAAGGTGATACTGCTTCAGCCCCGATTGGTCCTGGTACCGGTGGCAGCCGCACCGCAGTGATCGTGGGTGGTGCGTGTCAAACCGCAGCCGGAAAGCTCAAGGCAAAGATCCTGGAGATTGCTGCACACACTCTCGAGGCCAATGTTGATGATCTTGAGGTCAATGACAGTGTGGTTTCCGTAAAGGGAACACCCGCCAAGCAACTCCCGTTTGCACAGATTGCAGCAATGGCCTACATGATGCCTGAGATGCTTCCTGAAGGCATGGAAATGGGTCTTGAAGTCAGTGCTCGGTACAAGCCTGCTGGTTCGTTCACTTATTCAAATGCCACACATGCATGCACCGTTGAAGTTGATCCAAAAACTGGAATGGTAAAGATTTTGCGCTACATCGTCTCTGAGGATTGTGGGCAGATGATCAACCCAATGGTCGTCGAGGGCCAGATTGCCGGTGGCGTGGTGCAAGGAATTGGTGGTGTGTTGTTTGAGCACATGATCTATGACAAAGACGGCAACCCGCTAGCCACTACATTCCTTGACTATCTCGTGCCGACTGCACCTGAAATTCCAGACATTGAATATGGACACATTCAGACCATGTCGAACTCGCTCGGTGGTTACAAGGGTATGGGCGAAGGTGGAGCCATCGTTTCACCGCCAACGGTTGCAAACGCGATCCATGATGCCGTAAAGCACCTTGGCGTGCACCCAACTGACTTCCCACTTGGACCATCACAAATACGTGATTTGCTCGTACACGCAGGTGCCGCAGTCTGAGTCACAACGACGCCCAGATTGAACTGACCCTTAAGTGGGTAGCGGCGCTCCAAACCCGTGGTGTGAGTGTGGGCGATTCTGTAGTTGTTCGTCTATCGGATCCAAACGTGGAAACGATTGCGAATGCTGCGGCGAGTTGTGCGGGTGCGATTCGCGCCACGCACGGAGATTGTTCATTGTTAATCACTGACCACGATGCGCCCGTGAATGATGTGGTGGCTCGAGTGGTGATTGACGTGCGTTCATTTCTATGGAGTGCAGAGCTTCTAGCGGTTGGTAATGGCGAATGTATGTGTGGGGAACACGGTTAGGGTTTGATGATGGTTGAAAAAGTCGCTTACGAAGAGTTCTCGTATTTTCATGAGAATGCACAGGAATATGGAATTCCGTTCAAGCCACCTACTGTGCGGCGCGAGTTTGTTGAAGTTGAGCCGGGTCGTCGCCTAAGTGTGTTGGTATGGGGAAGTGCCGAGCCCGAGCTGGTGTTTCTGCACGGTGGAGCACAGAATGCTCACACTTGGGACACCGTTGGTCTCGCACTTGATGTTTCAATGATCTGTATCGACCTTCCCGGTCATGGTCATTCCGATGGGCCAAGCAGCACTCGCGCACATGGACCAACAGACCTTTTTGGCAATGCAGAAGATGTGGCAGTGGTGATCCGTAAGTTGGCACCTAACGCGAAGGCAGTCATTGGTATGTCACTCGGTGGAATGACCACCATCGCTTTGATGCATGTGGCGCCAGAATTAGTTCGCAAGGCAGTGCTGGTAGATGTAACTCCCGGCGTGAATCAGGAGAAGGCCAAAGCAATCACCAGCTTCATCAATGGCCCGCGCACATTCCCTTCCTTTGAGGAACTGCTGGCACGCACGATCGAACACAACCCGACCCGTACCGAAGCCTCGTTGCGTCGCGGGATCTTGCATAACGCCATTCAGCAAGAGGATGGATCTTGGGTATGGAGGTACCGCCTCCATGGAGACGCGAGTGTGGGCGAGAAAGTGGCTGACGAGAAACCCATGGAGGGATTTGCGTCAATGTGGGATGTGCTTGCACAGGCAACGATGCCGATCCTGCTGGTGCGCGGTATGCGCCCACAATCAGTCATGGACGATGCCGATGAGGAGATGTTTCTAGAGACCGTTGCGGACCCCACGGTGGTGCGCGTGGCTGAGGCGGGCCACAGCGTTCAAGGTGATACCCCAGTTGAACTGGCGGAGATGATCCGAGAATTCAGCTTCTAGAAGTAGAGTGTTAACCATGTTCTCTTACCTTGATCCGGGCACCGGAAGCATGATCGTCACGGCTATTGCCGGTGGTGCAGCTGGGCTGGCTCTGACCGGAAAGATGGGCTTTCGTCGCCTTAAATCCAAGATCACTGGTAAGCCGATCTCGCAGTCCGAAAGCGTCGAAGACGACTCGGACGACGAAGACGACGAGTAGCCCTCGCCTTGAGCGGATTCAAGGCTGACCCGGGTTCTTTCCGTGACCCACTGAGCCGAGTGTTTGTCGGTCATGACGCGGTATATCGCGCGTTCACCGAAATGGGTAAAGCCGACCTTGACGAAGTGTGGTCGAAGCCCTTCGTTGAGAAGTGGCTAAAACGTGGTGACTTGATCGCCACCGATTTTGTTTCTCCCGCCAGCGCACCAATTGAAGGTGACTGGGCCACAGTGATGCGTCATCCCAAACTGCCGTTCATCTCCTATCCATATGAGTGGACCTTTTCAATGTTGCGTGATGCGGCTTTGTTGCAACTCAAGCTCACCAAGACCGCATTGAAAAATGGCGTTGGGGTAAAAGACGCAACCCCGTACAACGTGCAGTTCGTTGGTTCCAAGCCCGTGTTTATTGATGCCGGAAGTTTTGAAGTTCGCCAACCGTCGGATCCTTGGTATGGGTATCTGCAGTTTTGTCAGCTCTACCTATATCCACTGATGCTGCAAGCCCATCTCGGAGTCGGATTCCAGCCGCTCTTACGAGGCTCAGTAAATGGCATTGATCCTGTAACCATGCGCAAGCTGCTCGGGGCTGGGAAACCTTGGGCTCCACGGCGTGGCCGTCTCACAAACGTCGTGTTTCACGCAATGGCGCAACAAAGGTTTGCAAACAGTGATGTAGAGATACGCAAAGAGGCTTCTGCTGCTGGAATGAATCCAAAAATTCTCATCGCCACGATGGAGAAGCTCACGAAGACCATCAAAAAGATGTCCCTGAATGACAAACGGTCGACCTGGAGTGAATACTCCGAGCGCGGGCATTATGTGGAGTCGAGCCTTGACGAGAAGGAACGCTTCGTACGCGATGCGGTTGCCATTCAACATCGGTCACAAGTTTGGGATCTTGGTTGCAACGATGGCCGGTTCTCTCACATTGCTTCGGCTCATGCCGATTCGGTGGTGGCAGCAGATGCTGACCCACTAGTAGTTGATCGCTTGTATCAATCATTGAAAAGCGAGAAGAACACCAAGATTTTGCCGCTCTACATTGACCTTGCTGATTCCGGTGGCGGTGTTGGCTGGCGCGGAATGGAACGCCCGGGTTTCTTTGGTCGCGGCAATCCCGAAGTGGTCCTATACCTAGCTGTAATTCACCACATGGCGATTACACACAATGTTCCGCTTGGTTCGCAGATTGACATGTTGGCTGAACTCACGCCTGAGTTAGTGATTGAATTTCCACACGATGATGACCCGATGGTGCAGCGTCTACTTCGCAATAAGCGTGACGGCATACACGCGGATTACACATTGTCTGTTTTTGAAAATTTGCTGAAGGCACGCTTTGATGTGCGGTCTAGCAAATTGTTGGAAGGCGGAACGCGCACGATCTTCCACGCCACGCGCCGCGGCTAGATCACTTTGCGGTGATTGTTACTTCAGCGCCGTATTGACCCGACTCCACCTCGAGAATGCGAGTGGTGTCAAGAGAGGCTCCAAAGAGGTCAACCAGCCACGCCGTGACAGCTTGGCGAATGATCGGGAAGCCGATCTCGCTGGAGACTGCGGGCGGTAGACATCCATCGGAACCGAGTTTGCGGAACTGTGGCTGGGTGTCAAGTATCGGTCCGAGACCAGAAGCCTCAGCGACTCCAATGATTCCCTTGCCATCACCAAATGTGCAGAAGTCGTCAAATCCGTTATGGCCTACACCATCAACCAGCCAGTAGATGGAAGGGGAAGGCGCTTTTTCAAACGCAACCTGGGTGACCTCAGTGGGGGACACGACTTCATCCAGGGTGCCAGCAATAAAGAACGAAGGCTTGTCTGGCATCGCAGGTGCGGCGGCGTCACTTCCGCCGAGGCTTCCCGATGCCATCGACACGTAGCCGATGATGCGGTCATCGGCAGCCGCCATGAGGGCAGTGCCACCACCAGCTGAGTGACCGAGTGTGGCGATCTGGGTTTGGTCCATGACATCGGTGAATCGCGCGTCTGCAGTGGTTGCTGCGAGGGCGTCAAAGAGGTCGGTCACTGCTTGCTTGGGGTCGCCGGTTTGACCGACGAATGCGTGTTTCAGGTCGCGCACCGCGTGGTCAGGGGAGATGACGATCATTCCCCAAGATGCGAGATGCGATGTGAGAAAGCTTGACTGGAGTCGCATTCCCGAGAACCCATGCGAGAAGAGAACCACTGGGTACTTGCCTGCTTTGACATCAGCGTCACGAGTGGCATCGATTGAGTAGCTCGCGGGGATTTCTGCGGTTAACAGCGCCTTCAGTGATTCGGGTACGAAATCGCGTACGTCGTACGACACTTGCCCGGTAGCGACCACATCGGTGGGGTACCAAACCTCAACGCCATCACCATTAGGTAGTGCGAGTGTGGTCACGCCCACGTTCTCGGGCCCAGCTTCGATGTATTCGACATCAAGTGGTGTCTCAGGAGCGACTGCCGAGGAGTTCGTGGACTCACTTGAGTCCTTAGAACCTTCGGACTCCGAACAAGCCGAAAAGATCACAGCTGCGGAAATGACTACGGGCAATGCAAGGCGTCGAAACATGCACTGCACTCTATTGGGGCTACGTGTCCATTTCGCCCAATGTCCTTGTGGGGTCTGTGGACTAGGGTGATCTTTGCCTTGAAAGAGGCATGGCGGCGTGGCCGAGTGGTTCAGGCAAGGGCCTGCAAAGCCCTGTACCCGGGTTCGATTCCCGGCGCCGCCTCCAGTAAATGAAAGAGCCCGCCGGCTTGCACCGACGGGCTCTCACTAGATGTGCTGGTAACTAGGCGCGAAGACCTTTGTTCACCATGCTTATCACTGCATCCTTGAGCGGAACAGCGGCATAAACCATCGCGCCGTTAGCGACGATGTTCAGCCATGTGTCATCCATCGTGACGCCCCAGCCGCCGGCGGGATAACCCATGCCGCGCTCGCCGAGTAGCCACACCATGAGGATCGCCACAGCGAGCCCCCAGTGTGCCCCGACTACGGGGATCTTTTTGATGACTGCATCAACTTTGAGTAGGCCAAGCACCGATTCGACGACCGCGGTCACCGCTCCGAGCAGGGCTGCCAATAACAGGAATGCTCCTAATGTGTACATACGTACCACCCCTTTCTGCAGGACGAACCTGCAAATCAGTAACCTAAATTGCACAAGAGCACAAGTGGTGGATTTCCGACCAAAACGTTATTTGGCGTGGGTTTGCGGGCCGCCTAATGGCCGATTTGAGCCCTTGTTGCGGCTGAAAAGGCCTAATCCCGCGCCGCATACAAACAATGCCCCGAGGATTATTTTCATGACATCCATACCTGCGCCAGTGGGTGGCAGGGTGTCGGGTACGGCGACCTGCACGGCGGAAATTTCCACCCGATTCGCCACCATATGGTGAGCAGCCGTCCACCCTCCGAAGGCGTAAATAAGGAGCGACTTCTTGTTCGTGCGTCCGTCTTGATTCGCATTTGGATCGATGAGTGACGGGTAGTAGATGTACTGCTCATGATCGATGAGTGATTCTGGCGCCACGAGTGTGACACCGCGCATCAGCATCCTTGGTGTGGCCCAGTTAACCCCATCTGGCGAAGACGTGTAGGCGAACCCCTTGAACGTGACGAAAACAGCGAGCCACATCTTGTAAGTGGGGTTCCAGCTGACGCTTGGAATACCTGCCATACATCCTTCTTGCCCCGGCGGCTCCCGCCACATGTCGCTGCCGAGTCCGCCGAGACCAGGTTGGCTCCAACTGTCTTGGTAGTAACGCGTCCATGTGCCAGGCCCCAGCCCCGAAGAGATTTCTGAACGCGACACGGTGATGTAGCACGACTGCTCTGGGTGCCAGATGTGGTGGTACAGGTACAGGTACTTTCCATCGGGGCTGACCACACCGCTGAAACTGCCAGCACCAAAGAACTGACGCTCGTCGCAGGACTCGAAATCGTATGGCGTTGCCGCGAGTATTTTTCCGCGTCTGTGCCAAGTGGCGCCATCGTCATCTGAGATGGCGAGGCCCACGTTGACTTCGGCGCGATCGCCCGCGCATGGATGATGTTCACCGTGATAGATCATCGCAAGATCACCATTTGGTAACCGCAGAACTTTGCTGCCCCCTGCATATTCAGAGTCAAATCCGTTACCTCGAGGCCAGAACGTTTCTTCGGCCGGAATGGTCATGGCATGGACATCCAGAAAATTTGTGGTCTCGAGTTCTACTGTTCCTCCGTTGATCGGGGCCCACATTCGTAACTGTCCATCTTCACGGAGGAAGGTGATGTGACCATCTGGGCTTCCAACAAGACCATCTTCGTCAACTTCCAACAGAGTCATGCGTGGGCTCGTGACTTTAAGGCGGAGTTCGATGTTTGATGTGAGTGCTTGCCCAGTATTTAGACCAAGCGAGCTCACACCAAAACCACAGACCACAACTGCCAGTGCGAGTCTTTTTGTGGCTCGGCTCATGAACGGCACTATTCGAACCAGTCCCATTCCCATGGATAAATCGTTTCAGCAGTCGTCGCGTAGACGACATTCTGAGTGGCTTCGCCCTGATCGCGTAGTGCTTTGATTAATGCAAGGGCGATATCCACGGGGTCATCGTCCAGCCAATAGACCGTTACGTACTCGGGCTGCTCAGTGCCGACTTCATTTGGACCAAATTGTGAACTGCCTGAGACCCCAGGTAGTCCAATCAGTGGTTCATGTGTCGGTGCACCTACCTCAACGACAACGAATATGCCGAGATGGGGTCGGTAACTGATCGCTTTGTCTGAGATTCGGGTTCGTGTCAAGGCTGAAGATTCGCAGTGACGCCCGATCATTCGAAGGCGCTCAGTCACGCCGAGCTTTAGCTGGATCTGATCAAGACTGTTTGTGTCAATCCGGTCAAGATCGCTTTCGAATGAGTCAGCGTCATCATCAACAAGCACACCCCAGATGTATTGGACATCGGCGAACTTTGAGTCACGGATGAGTGAATAGTCGCGGCAGTCCGGACTTACCACCCACATTGCTGAAGACGAAACAGATTCGATCGTTTTCACGGTGGGAAGGTATTCCAACTGGTGCCATGAGTTGAAGGGTATGTGGGAGTCTGGATCGGAGAGTTCAAAGAAAACCCACGCGCCGAACTCAATTCGCCTCACGATTGGCTCCTGAACTCAGATCGACAGCAGGATGCAGCCTGCAATTGGGCCTCCACCAGCCGCTGCCACCGCCACGTTGACATCTTTTTTGGCTTGGCGTTCGCCGCCTTCGCGCCAGAGTTGGGTGCAGGCCTCGTGAATGAATCCATAACCATGTAGGCGTCCCGCCGACAGCTGGCCGCCGTGAGTGTTGACCGGTAGTTGACCTTCGAGCGATATGCGTCCGCCGCCTTCAATGAACTTTCCAACTTCACCCTGTGGGCAAAAACCGAGAGCTTCGATCCACTGAACGGTCAAATAGCTGAATCCGTCGTACAGTTCGGCCACATCCACGTCGGTTGGTTTGATTTTTGTGTTCTCCCACATCGATGCAGCGGCATCGTGGGCTGCCATTGTGGTCAGATCGGCACGCTGATCCCAGGTGAACCGCTCATAGAGACCGCCACCAAAAGCCTCAACATTGATTGGAGTGCGGGGGAGTCCGTTGGATGCATCACGCCGCGACACAATGATCGCGATCGCGCCATCGGCGGGAATGTCGCAGTCATATAGGCAAAATGGCGTGCTGATGATGCGCGCCGACATGTAATCGTCAAGCGTTAGCGGATCACGGTAAATACCTGCGGGGTTAAGCCCGGCGTTACGGCGTGCGTTGAGTGCAATCATCGCGAGTTGCTCTCGGGTCATTCCGTTTCGATGCATGTAGGCATCACAAAGCATTGCGATCCAGTTGGCAGCTGAAATGGCACCGTAAGGAGCTGTCCATTCCATGAATCCACTTGCTCGATATGAGCCGCGGAACGAGCCACCAAAACCACCAGAGCCTTGTGCGGTTGACTCCCAAACTGATCGAAAACAGACCACATGGTTTGCGAATCCCAGTGAAACTGCCATGCACGCTTCCATGAGTGGCCCGAGTTGGCCCGCAACTTCACTCGCGCCGAGATACCACTTCGCTTTGATTCCGAGTGCGGCGTGGAGTTGCGTAGTACTGGCGCCTGACATTCCCGTTGCACCGAGACCAGGGCCCGGATAGGAAGCAACGCCATCGATGTCCTCCACGCTGAGACCGGCATCGGCGATTGCTTTCTTGCAGGCTTCAATGGTCAGTTCAAAGCCTGTTCTGCCCAATCGGCGTCCAGTTTGAGATTGCCCGATGCCGGTAATAACCGCACGGCCTTGAAGATCGCCGCTCATGATGCCACCGGCCTGAAAACTGGAACCCAAACATCTTCATAATGCTCAAACTCAACTTGAACTTTCATTCCAATGTGTACGGATTCTGGTGGGCAACCAATCACATTTGTGGTTAACCGCGTTGAAGCGTCCTCTTCAAGCTCAACGATCGCGACAGAAAATGGCGATGGCATGGCGGGGTTGAATGAATGCACATTGATGGTCTTGGCAG
>Ga0315900_10000804_pt1 | contig 52009 bp, 87 predicted proteins | sample LakEriMetagenome_FD_203521 | JGI IMG/M metagenome (GOLD analysis project Ga0315900, IMG submission 203521) | Freshwater fungal communities from buoy surface, Lake Erie, Ohio, United States - Buoy 12 MA114 | ecosystem: Environmental > Aquatic > Freshwater > Lake > Lake biofilm | place: USA: Lake... | reverse complement strand
GAGTTATACACACCTTTAACCACGGTAATAGACTACAGAGTCCTTGGGCGAAAACTCCATTCTTGCCCATCAGACTGGAGATAGAAAATCTCACTGGAGCCGCGGGCACACACTATCTATGGCAGGGCAGTAATAGTATTCTAGCAGAAGGATCGGTTGAAAAACTAGGCATCGCTGAAAGTATTCTAACACCGTTAACTGGTATCAACATGCCCTTGTCCAACACATTCTATCCCGTAGTCAGTATTAGAATAAAAAGCACAGCATTAACAGGCATTGTTATACCTACTTACTTCCAAGCAGGCACTGTAGACAACACTGACATTTACTTTAAACTTATACGCAATGCCACAGTAAACGGCACGTGGGTGGATCATCCAGATCCCAATGCTTTCACACAGTACAACTATACTTCAACGGGTGCTATCACAGACGGTGTTGAACTGTCAGCAGGTATCATTACAGCAGGCGGCGGTGCCGCACAGATTAGAGTGGACACCGACACAGTTTATCAAATTGGTCGAAGTAATTTAGGCACAGTCAGCGATAACTTAACCTTGGCTATCGCTGCCAAGAATGCCAACAAGAATGCTGTGGCCACAATGACTTGGATTGAACAGAGATGATCTACAGAAAATATATAAACATCGTAGAAGCAGCCAACAAAGGTTGTCCTATTGCTACCTACGACATAGACGTCAACCTAAAGAATCGTCAGAAGGCCATTGATGATTATCACTACGGCCCTGCTAATCCTGAGGAGCCAGAATCATATTGGAAGGATGCCGCAAAACGATGGGATATTACAGAAAAGACTGCTCGTACAATGCTGTGCGGTAACTGTGCGGCTTTTGATGTATCAGACAAAATGTGGACATGTATTGAAGATGGTATCAAAGGTGATGAAAAATCTGCAGATGCTATGGCCACAATCCACAAAGCAGACTTAGGCTACTGCAACTTCCTACACTTCAAATGCGCCGGAGATCGTTCCTGCACAGCGTGGGTCACTGGCGGAGCAATAGATGACAAGGATCGTACAGAATGAAAATACAAGATGTAGTTTCTGAAGGCAAGTTTAGATCTAGAGACATCGAGGATTATAAACCCGATAATGAAAAACTCAACGATCTAAAAAGCAAATATCTTCCAGACTGGGAAATGTTAGATCATAAAACTCTACAAGCCAAATACGTTGCTAAGGATCACAGACATGCCTTATCATTTGTAAAATTCATTAATGGTCTTTCGGAACGTATGGATCATTTTGCAGAAGTTACACAGGATGTTGCAGAAGTCACAGTAAAGACTACTACATTTGATGTCAAAGGGTTAACTGTATTAGATTTTAAACTGGCAATGAAAGTTGATCGTTACGCTGAAAAGAATGACATAGAACAAGTGCGTATGCAGGGCAACTTTGGTATGCATGAATAAGGGAGCGAATAATGGAAAAGGAATCAATTTGTAATTATTGTAAACATCAAGCACATTGCGGACAAAGTTGCTTAGACGAAAGTTGCGACCATTGTTCAGAATGCGCCTGCGATCATTGTCAAGCAGAATCTACTAGAGAAGAATAATGTTTCGTAGACATCAAATTACATTGATGTCAAATCCGTCCTGTAATAAAAAAATTGAAAATTTAGAATTGACAGATTTTCAATACTACGATAAAGATGGATTTGAATTAAATCGCGCAGAACGTAAATTTTACGCTGCAATGAAATATCCTATTGATAATCCTATATTGAATCATACCTGTTGGCAAGAACCGTGGTTTGAATTAGAAAAAGACAATTTAAATTTAATATTAGATCACAGTATATTTCTTTGTAAATGTAAGTTTGATGGTGAGGCAGAACAACAACTTAGAAGGTTAAAAGAATCAATTCCTCAAGCTGATTTATTATTAAGAACTAAACAAAAGTGGGGTTTTGATTTTGCGTTAGATGCAGTGCGTGATGGAACAGTGTTTGAGGTTCTGCATATAGAATACGATCATTACAACTATGATATTTTTAAGAATCGTATGATTAATTTTGAATGGACAGTGCGGCATACTGATTGGCGTGACGCTGCTGATCGTATATGGTCAGTCAGAGACCAATGGCAAGGTCTACAAGGATTTGATCAAAATCACTGGAAAGCTAACTTTTTATTAGGTTGGACCAAAGCTGAATTTACAGAGAAAAGCGTATAAATACAGCTATTATTAGTGAGGTTTTCATGTTTAAAGAAAAACTATTCCTAGCTATGCTAGGATTTTTGCTGTTTTTTCCACTTAGCAAAGCAGCTTTTGCACAAAAAGCACCACAAGGTGTTACGTATGACGCACAAATTTTAAGGGTAAGCGACGGTGACACTATTGTTATCAGTGCACCATTTCTTCCTAAGCCGCTCAAACCAGAACTTGCAGTTAGAATCTACGGAGTTGACACTCCAGAAAAAGGCCACAGAGCTCAGTGCCCAAGTGAAGCTCAGCGAGGGGAAGCAGCCTCAGCATTTACCAAAAACGCAGTAGCTACTACTCAAAAACATCAGGTTACGCTTTACGCCTGGGATAAGTTTGGTGGTCGTGTACTGGGAGATATCATTCTAAATGGTGTTAGTCTACGTGCCGAACTAATTAAAAATGGGTTTGCCCGTGAGTACTACGGCGAAGCCAAACAAAGTTGGTGTCAATAATGAAATCATTCCGCAATTATCTTTATGAAGTAGAACGTAGACGTCAGCCTGATGAGGATGATGATTCTGAACGTAAGCCTACTAAAGACAAACAGAAAGATCCTTTTGCGGACTTTGATGATCTATTTGCTCCTCGAGATGACAAGTTACCTGCTGCCCCAGAACCGGAGCGCAGACAAGAGGAACCACCACGTGACGATGGAGATAGACGCAGACGTGCTAGTCAGGCTGATACACAACGAGCAGCTGGTAATATAGCACCAAATCAACGTATGCGTGATCTGTTAGGTCGTATGCGTGATATTGAAAATGATCCAGATGATCCAGGATATCCTGATCCAGAACCACCGCAAGATTTGCCCGATGTTAGAGTGAACAATCAAAACTTACCAGCGGTAGCAGGTGCTAATCTAAGAGCAGCAGGAGTTCAAGATCCAGACTTTCATAAGGTATCTAACTTACCAGGCAATATGAGTCGTGCTATTCGTACATTAGGCCGTCAACTGTTTAGATCATTTACCACAACAGATACAAACGACATCTGGATGGTAGGTAATTTAGGTGGGCAAGGTCCTAACTCAAGACAAGAAGTAAATGCAGTTGCTGGGTGGGTTAGGAATAACGGTGAAGATATTGGTACTGGTGATATTGATTTTGATACTAGTATTCCTGGATATCAAGCAGAAATACAACAGTATTCAGCTGGCGGCATTCGTTGGCTATTAGTAAGAGATGAATTTGGTGACTATATCTATAGTTGGCCAGAAGCAGATAGTGTGGGACATAATCGTGCTGCACAAATAGGTCGTGACCGACCACGTCTAGGAAATGATTAAATAAAATTATGACAAACGCTGGAAAATTATTTGCCGATATGTATAAAGAATCTCTCACAGAGGCTTCTACCACTGGAGATATTATTAAAAGTAAACCTGGTGGTTCGGCCATTATGAAAGATCTACACACCACCGAACAAACTCCACATGATTTAAAATATGATAAAATAGAAAAAATCAGTTGGAGTGAGTTAAAAGATTACAGTCGTAAGAGCTGGGTAGTTATTGTAGGTTCCGAAGGAACTGGTGCAATTAAAGTCGATAACAATACATATCTTGCCAAAGCTGCTAAAGCAGATGGTGAAGTTAAAAGTTTTAGAAATGACAGAGGCGGCAATATATTAGATTTCCTTAAAGGTAACATTGGAAAATTAAGAGAGTTCCATGTAGCTTTAAAACAAAAAGATACCTCGGATACTCAAAGACAGCGAAAAGAACTTAATAAGAAACCCGATGCCGTTAAAGTAAGTCAAGAATCTCTTGTACAAAAATTCAAACCTTTATGGACTAAAGCTATTAATTCAGCCATTGTGGATATTAAAGGTCACGTAGTAAATCAAATTAAAAATGATGCATTTGAAAAAGCAGAAAAGAAATTACATCATATTAAAAATTTAGAAAATGCTATACAAAATATGAATCAAGATAGATATGGAACAGTTAGTATTATTAAAAGTTCAGTAAATGTAGCAGTCATGATGACCGCTGCTCATTACTATCCAGAAAAAACTGGCGATATAACAAAAGATCGTAATGGGTATTCTGTTCAAAATAGAGAAGGTGTGAATCAATTGTTAACAGATCTTGAACAAGGTGATACAGCTAAACTTGGAACAGTCCTAGCATTCTTTAAAAGGACATTGATATCAGGATGAAACTAACACAAATTATTCTAGAAGCAAACATTGCTGCCAAATTAAAAGATCCTAAAATTATAAAAATGTTAGGTATTGCCGTGCGTCACGACGAAACTTTACCAAAACATAAGATAGCAGCATTAGGTCCAAAACCTGAAGATGATCAGATTCTTAATTTATGGAGCGAAATACTAGATCAAAGTTTAAGCTCAACTAATTATGGTAATATATCTACCGATGGTAAATTTGATGATTGGTTAACACGTCTTTATATTAATGGCGTGGTTGATTATGAGGATATCAGCGGAGAAGGTGGAGACGCTCTCGGTGCTTGGAAGGCTCTGAGTATACGAGGTAAATTAAAGCCAGAACATCAAGACTTTAACAAATTTAAAAGCATAAAAGAAATACAACGTATCGTAAGAATGCAAGAATATCGTACAGAATTAGATAGAATTAAAAATGCCGAAGTTATTGAAAAACATAAGCGTGAAAAGAAAGAAACCACACTTATAGATAACGAACGTTTCTTGATTACACTGCCTTATAACTACGGTGCTTGCTATACATTTAATAATTCTGCAGGATTCCAAGCCAGCTTCTGTACAGGATCTAGTTCGGGGCTACGTTGGTTCGAACGCTATGCTCCAGAAGGTCCAATTATTTCTATTTTTGATAAACAAAATCAAGAAGATGAAAATGGTAAATGGCAAATGCATGCCCCAACCGGACAGATGAACAACGGAGATCAAAGCGTAACTTATAGAAGTGGTGACAAAAGGTTTTCAGAATTATATCCTGGATTAATGAAAGAAATTATTGCAGCCATGCAGCAAAAGGCTGAAGAAATTAAAACCAATTCTACTGAAATTACCAGTGGCGGGTACGATGTTGAAGCAGCAATTAATGACATTAAAGATAAGTTACCTTCTTCTTACGCATCAGAAGCTCCTAAACCAGAAGTTGAACCAGAAGCCGAACCAGGAGCACAAGTTGACGGTCCTGGAGAATATCTAGTTACACATACTCCTACTGGTAGACAGGCACGTATTAATGCAGACGGTCGTGATGATGCACAACAGAAGTTATTACAAAGACATCCTAATATTAATTTAGATGACTTTACATTTGAATTACAGCCCGGAGAGGCTCAATAACACCTACCTTAGGACGTTATCGTTACTTTAGGTGTGCCCGGCTGCTGGGCAGAACGTTATGGGAGTCGTGCCCCGGAATGGCGTTCTAAGTGAGCACTAATTCAACTAACTATCTTTTGATAGATTTCTTTCCAGTTCTTGACTCGTGGTATCGCTGAATCTTCGTAATCCATATTGTGTCCGTGTTCCATCAGTAGACTTTTAAGACCTAGGCTATTGCCAACTTGACAGTTAACAATTTTATCTTCAATCCACCACAGTCCGCTATCACGATAAGGTTCTAAGGCTTCATCTTTGTCTGCACCTGTGTCTAAGAAAATAAATTTTTCAAATGCTGTTTCTCCAAACAATTTCTTTAAATTCATTTTACGTAGTTCTTGTGCATTTTCATCTTTACTCAATGATGTAATACAATGAAACACATACCCATGTTCTTCGTGTAGCCGTTTTACATAATACATAGCATCGCGCAATGGAGGCAGGAATCCCATGTGTGCAGATTCGTTAAAAATCTTTATAAGCTTTTTACCTTGATCCATGTCAATGCCATAACGGGCACCAATATTGTATTTTAAGTTTCCACCATCAACTTTATTAAAGCCATGCTGTCGCATGTACACATCAAAAGCGTATTCCCAATCTAGCAGAACACCGTCTGCATCTGTTAATATAATTTTATTTTTCATATTGTGATATCTATGTTTTGTCCTAATCGATTATCAAGTTCCCTGGCTCTTTGCATATTTTCTATTTTTAGTTTATCAAGATGTTGTTGATGATCTACTCTATCGTCATACAGAGTTTTATCTCGCATTTTCGTAAGATAACGTGCATATTCTTCGTAGTAGCGTACTGTAGTGGGATTGATTTTCATTTGTAGAATAATCCTATAACATAGATAATTAATAGACCAATATTGATTACTACTAAATTCCATTCTTTAATCCGTAAACTCCAAATCAAATATAGAACAGCACCAATGTTAAGCAACCAAATATTTGTAGGATCAATTCTTAAACTGGTACACATGGCCCCTGCTAATGTTATAAAACAAGCAGTCCATTTTAGGATAGAGTTTAGCATATTGTGATTATATAATCTGTTATTGAGTATGTCAAGCTATAAATACTTGATGGAAATTATTATAGCAACGTTAGTGATGACGCACATCACAATAGTGTGCGTTACACTATATCTACACAGAAGCCAGGCGCATAGAGGATTAGAGTTTCATCCTATAGTCAGTCATTTTATGCGTTTTTGGTTATGGCTCACAACCGGTATGACTACAAAACAATGGGTTGCAATACATCGCAAACACCATCAAATTACAGACGTGGAAGGCGATCCGCACAGCCCGCATGTATTTGGAATATGGACCTTAATGTTTAGTGGTTGGAGTTTATATAATAACGCCGCCAAAGATCCCGAGTTCGTAGTCAAGTACGGAATGGGCACTCCTAACGACTGGATTGAACACAAGCTTTATACACCTCACCACAAACTTGGTATTCTCTTAATGCTGATCATAGACTTATTGTTATTTGGACCATGGGGATTCTTAGTGTGGGGCGTTCAGATGATATGGATTCCATTCTGGGCCGCTGGTTTTATCAACGGTGTTGGTCATTGGTGGGGATATCGTAATGGCGATACAAATGATTACAGTCACAATGTTAGCCCAATAGGTATTCTTATCGGTGGTGAAGAGCTACACAACAATCATCACTTAGATCCAGCAAATCCTAAACTAAGTCGTAAGTGGTTTGAATTTGACATTGGGTGGATGTGGTTTAAGATATTTGAGTTTTTGAAATTAGCAAAACTTAGAACATAAAGAAAAAGCACCCGAAGGTGCTTTTCTTTTTTCTAGTATATTACTCTACGAGCGTATATTATTTCTTCACGCCGCTATTAACAAATGCGTACATTTTTTCGGCGGTTTCAAGTACTTTATCTAGACCTGGAAACTCTGGCATGCCAACCTTAGTAAGAACTTGTCCAGTTTTCTCATCACGAGAAACTGACATTTCCCAACCGCGAAACTTTGAATGAAAGTCTTCGCTAACTAAGCTCTTAGCCATGTCTAGGATGTCTGTACGGATTTCATATCCGTTTTTATTAAATTTAACTTCTGGTAGTCTAGGGGTATCAAAATTTGACATAATTTTCTCCTTTGTGTGTATGTCCGTACTATCAAGCTACTTCTGTTTCGCTGACAGTTTAGTATATATGCCTAAAATAAAAAAAACAATTATTTTATGACGCTATCTATCCGTTTGCGAATTATTTCTATTACTGGTTCTGCCAATACCACTTCATAGTGATTGTAGCCAACCTCTACTAGTTCCATATCCTCGTGGTGCTTCTGACTATGTATACTGACTACTCCGTCGTTAGGAACTAAGATAAAAGGACTGCGACCCGTAGTAGTAACTATGTTAGTCCAAGGATGCTGTATCTTAATTTTAGCAGCTTCACGCATAGCCCAACTGCTAGGCCCTATGTCACGCATAAGTCTGCTAAATGGCAAGAAGTATTGAGCATAGTCTGCTACTTCTGCACCGCCATAAGGTGTGCTTAGAGTTACTGCTCCTAGAACATGTGCGGGCAAATGATGACTAAGGTGTAAGGCATAAATCCCTCCTAGACTATGAGCAATAAAAAAGCACTGTTTTGAAGCCATTAAACTGATCTTCATAGAGGCTAAGTTATGCTCAAACCCATCGCGGCTGTCGTAGTTTAGATCTAGCCCTGCACCTAATTGGCTTCTAATATGATTAAAGCTTTCACTAGTGGCATTGGCCCCGTGTATATAAACCAATTGCATGGATTATTTACTGGTTATTTGGCCATTATACGTTTAGCTCCGTCGTAGTCGCCTCTACGAGCAAGATAAGTGGCGGCACGAGCTTTGCCAAAAGATTCAAATACTGACCAAATATAGTTAAGAACTGTTTTCATAGATAATTTTCCTTATGGGAGTTAAATTGCTGGATATAATTTTCCAACTGTGCAGCATCGGTAATGCCTTTGGTGCTTAGATATTCTTCTAAGCGATTTTGATAGCTAGATCCCGGAAACATTTCTGATAACCGTTCTAAAATTCTTAGCATTCTGTTTGATATGTGTTTCATATTGTCCTCTGTAAGTGTGTGTAGATTCTTATGGTTTCTACTGATATATTTATGTTGCACCCGCACATACAAAATTTTACTATACTAAATTTTTTTGTTACAATACAATTAAATTGGTTAAATACTTGAACAGGCTAAATTATTCTATGAAACTAAAAACACGATCAATATTACAAGAGCTGAATTCAATAGCTGAAGTGCGCCACACTGATGCTGTTGTAGAAAGTCGTGCCGTTAACGTTATTAATTCGGCCATTAACCTAATTGAATCAATTAAAAATAATTACAGTGCTGAGGAAGCCGATGAATTAGAGCGTAGATTGATCAATGCTATCAAAGGGCAGGATACCTCCAAATTTTCCAGAGGTATTCGTAAAATTGCTGAAGATCGCAAAATTAACAAAAAACCCCTCTAAAACCATAATTTTTTCCAATCAAAATAAATACTATGCCAGCCTCTGAGCGAGGCTTTGATTATGAGGAGAAAATATCATGGCAGATCTATTAAACGAAACAGTTGCAGCCAATTATGGCAAGCATGTAATCAACCAAGCTGACGTAGGTCGTGAGCTTATTGTTAAAGTTGCTTTAACTAACATGACAAACGCAAACGTTACAGCTATCCGTAACGCAATCACTCTACCAGGTGGTTCAGGCGGTACATTACCAGCCGACACCGGTGATGCATTTACTGTAGCAGCTATTGGTACAGCAGATGGTTCAGCTTTTGTAAGCGGAACAACTGACGTTATCTATATGCGTGTTCAAGGTACAGGTACATTCAGTACTGTTGATGCAGCAGGTGCAACTGGTGCTACTGTAACTGTTGAAGCAATCTTTACACCAGCACTATAATTTCCACTCGGGATGGGAAGGAAGAGAGCGGATTTATTCCGCTCTTTTTTTATCTGCGTAAATAGTAGCACATTATGGCAAGATACACCATCATCACACTAGTAGACATTACTAGAACACAACCAACAAGATCTGAAACAGACAAAATTAAATTAGGCCAACAATCTAATTTTAACAGTCTACTTCAGGCCATTGGTTTACGATCAAATGTCAGTTGGGATACTGATCCAAAAATGCATACTGGTTCAATACCTACAACAGACGGTAAAGCCAATCACTGGATTTGGGAGTTTGATACAGAACGCGATGACAGTTTTTTAAAAGATAAGGATCCAGTGGGATTATTGGTAGATGATTTACACGGTGTTCCTATAATAACTAATCTTAATGAAAATACAGATATTCATCCTGCTGCTTTTGTATCTAAAGGTGACAATACCAATACATGGATAAAATCCAATCATTGATAAATATTCAGTAAAGGCACATTTATCTAGGCAATTTCACAAGGCACATATCCGAAAGGAACTTGACCAACAACAGGAGATTAGCCTAAAATGGCGCGAGTAGCAATGTTACAGCCAGTCGCGGAGCGTGTCAGCGTACTGGAAACAAAAGTTGAGAATATCGACGAAAAAATTGACGATCTTAAAGTAGATGTCAGAGACATGCACGATTGTCTAGATCGTACCAGAGATTTATTAGATGCTAAATTAGACGAAATGTTAACCGAATACAAAGCTAACAGAGATAAATTTTATGAACATGCTGATCGTTTACATTTAGAAGACGCTGCGGCACATGCAACTTTAGCAGCTAAGATTGAATCACTAGAAAAACAGAAACATAAATTTGTAATGTACGCTATGGTTGGATTGGCGTTTGCAGCAGGAGCAGGGTGGATTAATCAATTAGATCTTAATTCAATTGTCAAATTCTTTTTATAACAATCAAACATAGTTTAAATAAAAGGGCCCAGTGGGCCCTTTTTTATGTCTAACTTAAATTCAAAACTACAACAGGTAGTTGAACGCACTCATCGAAAGTTATATGAACAGGACCGAATTATGCCTGTTAAAACCAGCGAAGGTATACTGGTTGGTAACGTTCTTATAGCGTCTGTTGGACATGTAAAAAATCTTTATCAAGATAATATTTTGATCTATAAAGAAATAAGTTTAAATGTTGTGGCTATTAAAATTGCTAACATTTTAACAAAAAGTGGAACTACAGCCAGGGCTGAAGCACTGTATCGAGCTGATCAAGAGTACGGGCGATGGCTTCAAGAAAGCCAATTTTTAAGGCATAAGTATCAAATAGCTCGCAAAAATGGTAACAACGACCGTGCTGATATATATCTAGCCAGGTACTGCACAGCTAGAGACAAGGCAAAAAACGCACATTCACACGTACTTGCTTTGGCTGCGTTCTGAATAAATATACGATAATTCTGGATTTTAACTTATGAAAACACTTGATATTTTTACTAGGCCGTCTGTAAAAAAACTAAACGAAAGCTTTGAAAAAACTTACGGCAAAAAGCTCAATCTTGAAACTTTTACATTGCCGCAGTTAGAGGACGCTAGAAACAGATTAAGAACAAAAGTTCATCAAATGCGCAATGACAGCACATTTAATGAAACTGTTGAAAACGAAGATCACCAAAAAACACAGTGGATGCTTGATATCATTAATCAAGAAATTGCTGAAAGATTAGAAGAAGTAGTTGAAGAAGATCAAGATCTAGCATCTATGTTTCAAGGTATCGAGACTGAAACAGCAGAAGTTGAATTAAATGATTACGAAACAGATGAAGTCACAGAAATAAGCGGAAGCGATGATGACGAGTCATTTGGTATATACGACGGCTACGATTTTAGCCAACAGGAACAATTTGGAGAAAGTATGAACACTCAAGTAAATGAAAACGAACTAAACAAAGCTTCTGCTGTAGTTTCAGCCAAAGGTATGGTTGACAAGGTTAGCAGATGGATTGAAGAATTAGCAGGTATTGAAAACGACACATTATTATCTTTAGGTGATAGTATTCGTGACGAAATGGGACAAGAACAAGCCAAGGCATTTTTAAGCTCAGTTGCTCCTGCAATTCAATCTGCATTAGATACACTAAAGCAGGCTAGAGAAACAATGAGTACTGGTGTAAGAACCTTAACAGGTGAAGTACAGCCGGCAGAAATGCTAGGCGGTGGTGAAGCTGAAAATGAAGCTCCTCCAGGATTTGAAGAGCCGGGTGTAGAACCAGCTGATCCTGACGCTATGAACTCTGATGAATTAGAAGCACCAGAAGATGATTTTGCCGCAGCAGAACCAGCAGCAGGTGGTGCAGAAACCGCAGGACGTGAACAGCGCGAAAGTATTAACTTTCAAAGTCGTCTATTAAAAGCATTGGCAGGCTAGCATGAGCTCTTCACAAATTTTAAGGTCATACCTTGATATTTTAAATGAAAGAGGCGGAAGGGGTGGCGCAGCCTCTAGACCGGCCGCGGCAAAACCTGCTATGCAACAACAGCCAGCTCAAACTGCTCAGCCTGCTATGCAACAACAGCCAGCTGTACCTAAACCTGGTCAACCTGCTAATTTACAACAGACATCAAAGATACAACAAAAAACAAAAGTAGGATTACAAACTGTTGGAAAATCACTTACAGGAAAAAATCCTACCGGAGTAGGTCAAGCGGTTCAGGGTTTTAACAAAATTTCACAAGGATCAGCTGTGACTGGTACTCAGTCTACTGCCTTAGAACCTTTTATCGAACCTTTACAAATGATTTTAGCTAATCCGCAACTGAAACAAAGATTTTTAGCATTGGTTGCACAGGCAAAACAGGCTACTGCTAAGATTGATCCAACAGCAATACAACAACAATAACAGATTTCAATAAATTATGAGATTAAAAGATTTAAAAGAGCACGATGAACAACTAGACGAAATACTGCCAGCGATTGGTGCTATTGCTGGCGGTGCTGCTCGAGTAGCTGGTGGTGCAATGAGTCGAGGACTTACAAAAGCAGGCGGCGCATTGGCTAGGGGAGTTAGTTCAGCGGGCGGTGCATTGGTTAGGGGAGTTAAATCAGCAGCCACCACTGTTGGACAAAAAGTAGCAGGTGCTGCCGGTCAAGCTGCATCTGGACTAGCAGGTGGCGGGATGGACCCTGCCCAAGCCGCCGCAGAAAAAAAACAGCATGATGACGATAAAAGGTCCATTCAGGCAGCTATTAAAGAAAAACAAGCTGAAATAGCAGAACTACAAAAACAACTGGCAAGCATAGGATGAGATTCTACGAATTTGTTTTACCTTTAGATGAAATTGAAACAGAGCCAATTGATAAATTCATTTTAGCTCTTAAGAATTATATTGGCACCGCAGCTATTAAAAAACAACCAGCCGAATTCAATTGGAATGGGTTTGCTAAGATGATGCGTAGTCAAGGATTCGAGATGGCTGCAGACTATGAAGTTTTTAAATCAATTTATGATCAGCTTCCTCCAGATATGCAAAACTTAGTTTTAGATTTTAATGATAAAACTGTTCAACTTAACGTTCCCGGAATTAAGAACGACAATCCAGATCTTGAACCAGAACAAGATAGTCAAAATGCTGTAAATCAAATGGCTCAAGGATTGGCACCTCAGCAGTTAGCTAAACAATCACAAACTCCACAAGTAACACAAGCTTGACATACATAAAGTAATAAATTAAAATACTTTATGACTTTACTAATCGAAAAATTTCAATACCCCACCACCACAAGAACTACTATAAACGGTAAAAGACATTACGATGCCGGAGACGGCATTCCTGTTCCTAGTGTTACGACTATTCTTGATGCAACAAAAGATAAAACTTTTTTACATGAGTGGCGTAAACGTGTAGGCGAACAAGCAGCTCAACAGATTACTACAGAGGCTGCAGGGGTTGGGACCTCAATGCACAAGTATCTTGAAGATTATGTCAAAGGAGAACCGCTGACTCCTAAGAGCAATATGGTGCATCAACAAGGTTTTAAGATGGCGCATGTCATTATTGAAAAGGGCATGAGCAATGTCAGCGAAATGTGGGGCTCGGAAGTTAACTTATGTTATCCTGGGCTGTATGCTGGTACCACTGACGGCGTAGGAGTGTTTAACGGCAACCCTGCAATCATTGACTTTAAACAGACCAATAAACCCAAGAAAGAAGAGTGGGTAGAAGACTACTATCTACAACTAGTGGCCTACGCAATGGCTCACAACGAGATGCACGGAACAGACATAAAGTACGCACATATCTTGATGTGCAGCAGAGAGCTTCAATATCAACAGTTTGATATTACTCCTGACACATTTAACAAGTGGTCTGACAAGTGGTTAGAGCGGGTTCAGCAATACTATGACTCTAGATAAATACCCTAACAAGGGTATATTTCTATGGCCGTAGTCCAAATAAGCAAAATACAAATCCGTAAAGGAAAAAAGTTACAAACTGGGATTCCTCAGTTAAGTGGCGGTGAGTTCGCCTGGGCAGTTGATACACAAGAACTATACATAGGTAATGGTTCCGTGTTCGAAGGAGCTCCTTTAGTTGGTAATACTAAAATTTTAACAGAATACGATAATATTTTAGATCTTGCTAGAGGTTATAAATTTGCTTCCGGAAATCCTAGTATAACTAGAAGTGTATCTCGTTCAATACAATCAAAATTAGATGAATATGTAAGTGTGTTTGATTATGGTGCCAAGGGTGATGGCACTACAAATGATACTGTTGCATTTCAAAGAGCATTAGATGATCTTTTTTTAAATGCAAATACAAATTTTAAAAAAGCATTATTCATTCCGTCTGGAAATTATCTAATTTCTTCAGAATTACGTATTCCTAGTAGTGCAGTTATTATTGGAGACGGCCAGAATAATACAACTCTTCTCATGAATGCTAGTACTGTAACTTTTAAAACTTCTAGTAATTCAACTTTAGGAAATTTCACAGGGTCTAATAGGCCAGAAAATATTTCTTTATCAAATTTTAAATTTTATTTTACAAGTGGATCTTTAAATTTAACAGGCGTAAAAAATGCAAAGTTTGATAATATAATTTTTGAATCAACATATTCATTAGGCAACAGTACTGAAACTTCAATGGTTAACTGGTCTAATGACATTGACAGCACTAAAGTTACTGATATTTTCTTTTCTAATTGTAAATTTACCAAAGGATATATTGCAGTATCTGCAATATTTTCATCGGTACTAACTACCAGTGTAAATTTTAATAATTGTAATTTTTATATATGTGGTAAAGGAATTTATTTACAAGGGCAAGCCAATCAAAGCAATCAGTGGTCAATTCAAAATTCTCAGTTTGAATTAATCTTCAATCAAGCCATACATGTAACCAACGGTTACAATATGTCTGTGCAAAATAGTAAATTTTTAATTTGTGCAAATGGATTGAATGATGCAGCTACTCCAACTTTACCTGTTATATCATTTTCTCAAACAAAAAATAACACAGTCATTGATTGTTATTTTGATAGAACACAAGAAGCCGGAGTATCAAATACATCATCTAAACCGGGATGGCCAGAAGTTCAGAATAGTTCAAAAACTACAATTATTAATAATGTTGTTACTGACATTGCACTGTCTGATGGTCAAAGAACTTTAGCAGTATTTTCTGCGTTTAATAAATTTATAAAAATTGATTATGTATTAACTTTAGGAACAAGTATTAGAAAAGGTATATTAACTCTAATAGTTGATGGACTCAGTCCTAGTACTATATCGTTAACTGACGAATTTAATTTTACATCGGGGGTAACAGTCATGACAGGATTTGAATTTGGAACAAACGTATTTGATAATAATTTAGATTCTGGGATTGATACTATTCAGTTATGGTATAGAAATCCAATTGCCAATCAATCCACTGGCACTATTTCTTATTTCATAACATACGGTGTTTAACCTCTATCGCGACGATAGAATTAAAATTTGGAGAGAATTTAGAGATGTGTTAGAAACAAGCAATAATCCGCTACAGGATATTGCTGAATTTTGGTCTTTAGCTCCATTTGTTAATCCTTATCTAAATCCACAAAAACCTTCTGAATGGCCAGATCCTTGGCGTTTAATTCTCGAAGGCAAATACGATGATCTTGCAATTTCATTAGGAATGCTGTATACTCTGAAATTAACACAGCGGTTTATGAATGCCTATTGCGAGATACATACGTCTATGCTCCTCAATGAAAAACATCCTAAATTTTTCGTAGTTGTAGAGCGGTCTGATGTTTTAAATTTTGAATATAAAAGAAGTTTAAAGATACATGAAGTTTCCCAAATAGATTCACAGATAATATGGCAAGGTAGCACTCTGCCATAAATATCTGCTCATCATAAAAAATAATATTGAGGCATAAAGAAAGATGAACATTACAGTTATTAAAAGAAACGGGGAGAGAGAGCCACTAATGATTGAAAAGTGGCAGGCACAGGTGGCAAAGGTATGTAAGAGCATTGCTGATGTTAGCCAATCAATGATAGAAATCAAAGCGCAGTTACACTTTTATGATGGTATTACAACTGAAGAGATTGATAATATTACTCTTAGAGCGATTGTAGATTTAATCGACGTAGAACATAATCCTGATGTAGGACATACCAATTATCAGTATGTTGCCGGAAAACAAAGATTATCAATGCTTCGTAAAGACGTATATGGATCTTATGAGGTTCCCCATCTTTATGAAATCGTAAAGAAAAATATTAAAGTTGGTCTTTATACTTCGGAACTTCTTGAATGGTATTCAGAAGATGATTGGAATAAGATGAATGATATGTTAGATCATTCTAAAGATGAAGAATATTCCTATGCTGCTATTGAACAACTAATTGAAAAATATCTAGTGCGTAATCGTGCTACAAAAGAAATATACGAAACTCCTCAAGTTCGTTATATGATTGCAGCAGCTACAGTATTTCATAAGGAAGAACCAAATGCTGCCAGAATGCGTTACATAAAGGAATATTATAATGCTGCTAGTGATGGTCTTTTTACTCTTGCTACTCCTGTCCTTGCTGGGCTTGGCACTCCGACGAAACAATTTTCTTCTTGCGTTCTCATTAGGTCTGATGATGACCTGGATAGTATATTCGCTAGTGGCGAGATGATGGCCAAGTATGCCAGCAAACGTGCTGGCATTGGCTTAGAGATTGGACGTTTGCGTCCTTTGGGTAGTCCAATTCGCGGTGGCGAGATCATGCACACTGGCATGATCCCTTTCCTTAAGAAGTGGTTTGGTGACCTACGCAGTTGCAGTCAAGGAGGTATTCGTAATGCTAGTGCTACAGTTTTTTATCCTATTTGGCATCATCAGTTTGATGATCTTATCGTCCTTAAGAACAACCAAGGCACAGACGAAACCAGAGTCCGTCATATGGATTATGGGGTTGTGCTTAGTGCTTTCTTCTGGAGAAGATTTAAAAACAGAGAAAACATAACCTTCTTTGATCCTAATGAAGTACCGGATTTATATGAAGCTTTCTACAGCAATACAGAACGCTTTGAAGAATTATATGTTAAATATGAAAAGCAAAAAAGTCTCCGTAAAAAAGTAATGAGTGCTGAAGAGGTATTCAAAGGAGGCATTTTAAAAGAGCGCACAGACACAGGACGTATCTATCTTGTATTCATTGACAATGTAATGAATCAAGGTCCGTTTGATACAGAGTATCATACCATTTATCAGAGTAACCTTTGCTGTGAGATCCTATTACCTACGAAACCATTTAAGAGACTCGACGATCCGGAGGGCAGAATTGCTCTTTGCACCCTTGGGTCCATTAACTGGGGTGCCTTCCGCAATCCTGAAGACATGCGTCGTGCTTGCCGTATATTGCAGCGTAGTCTTTGCAATATATTGGATTATCAAGATTTTCTAAGTATACAATCTGAGTTAAGCAATCAAGAAATACAACCGTTGGGTATTGGTGTTACTAATCTAGCCTACTGGCATGCTAAACGTAGTTTGAAATACGGTGAGAAGGATGCACTACAAGAAGTTAAGTCGTGGATGGAACACCAAGCGTTCTATCTTACAGAAGCAACAGTGGATCTTGCTAAGGAAAGAGGCAAATGTTTAGACAGTAACAAAACTTGGTATGGTAAGGGTGTGTTTCCTTGGGAGCGCAGAGCTCATGGTGCAAACGAGCTAGCAGATTTTACTCCAGAGTTAGATTGGGAACCTTTACGTAAGGAGATGAAAGAACATGGTGTACGAAATGCTACTCTTATGGCTATTGCTCCAGTTGAGTCTAGTAGTGTTGTTATTAATAGTACTAATGGAATAGAATTACCTATGAGCCTTATTTCTACTAAAGAGTCAAAGGCAGGATCATTTACACAGGTAGTTCCCGAGTATCATAGATTAAAAAACAAATATCAATTAATGTGGGAACAGCGTGACTGTTCTGGATATCTAAAAACAGCAGCAGTGTTAGCTGCCTATGTAGATCAAAGTATTAGTACCAATACATTCTACAATCCAGCACATTTTATAGATCGTAAAGTTCCAACTACATTAATTGCTAAAAACTTAATGCAAGCTCACATGTGGGGTTTAAAAACTTTCTATTATAGTTTGATTAACAAACAAGGTAGTAAAGCACAAGAAGAAAAAGTTCAGGAAGTCGTTAATTATAATGGCTACCATAATGAAGAATTAGAAGATGATTGCGAGGCATGTAAACTATGAGTACGGCACAGTATAATTTAAACACAAAAACAGACTACCTTAATCGCAAAATGTTCCTTGATCCAGCCGGACCAGTTACTATTCAAAGGTTTGAGGAAGTCAAATATAATAAAATTTCAGACTTTGAAAAAACAGCTAGGGGTTTCTTTTGGGTTCCTGAAGAAATTAGTCTAGCTAAAGATGCAAATGATTTTAAGGAAGCCAGCGATGCAGTTAAACATATCTTCACTAGCAACCTGCTTAGGCAAACTGCTCTTGACAGTCTGCAAGGCCGCGGCCCAAGTCAAATCTTTACTCCGGTCGTAAGTCTACCAGAACTAGAAGCACTGGTCTATAACTGGACATTCTTTGAAACAAACATCCACAGTCGCAGTTACAGTCACATTATTCGTAACATTTACAATGTGCCCAAGGATGTATTCAACACAATCCATGACACCAAAGAAATTGTCGACATGGCTAGTTCAGTAGGTAATTATTATGAATCTTTACATCGTATCAATATGCAAGTTGAACTAGGTATGGATGTCAAAAAAGAAGATCATATTAAAGCAATCTATCTAGCACTACATGCCAGTTATGCTCTCGAAGCATTCCGCTTTATGGTATCGTTCGCTACATCACTAGCAATGGTTGAGAATAAGATCTTTATCGGCAACGGCAACATCATCAGTTTGATTCTACAAGACGAATTGCTACACAAAGGATGGACTGCTTGGTTAATCAATCAAGTGGTCAAAGAAGATCAAAGATTTGCCCAGGCAGCTCGAGAATGTCAAGAAGAAGTAATTCAAATTTACAAAGATGTTATTGCAGAAGAAAAAGGGTGGGCTGACTATCTGTTTAAGAAAGGTCCGGTGATTGGATTGAATGCTAACATTCTAAAAGACTTTGTAGACTATACTGCTGTTGGAGCATTAAAAGATATTGGTATTAAATATTGGGATGTTGCTCCTAAAACTACACCAATTCCTTGGTTCAATAAACATTCAGACACCAGTAAAAAACAAACGGCTCTGCAAGAAAATGAATCAACTAATTATGTCATTGGTGTAATGAGTGATGCTCTAAATTATGCAGAGCTTCCAGCAATTTAATTAAGTAAAGATATGTATAAAGCACAGTTTAAAAGTAAGAGTCCATACGAATCGTGGACTACTCTTGGAACATTTGGAACAGAAGCCCAAGCTATCTCTGCTGCTCTACAAAAAAAACAAAAAGGTGCTGTTATGGTTAGAGTTGTTGATAAAAACAACAGCATTGTTTATTCAAGTTAAGGAAGAAAGATGAAAGCAGTAGTATGGAGTAAGTATCATTGTCCATTCTGTGATCAAGCTAAGGCACTGCTCACAGCAAAGGGCATTCAGTTTGAAGAAAAGAAAATTGGCGATGGATTTACCAAAGAAGATTTATTAGAAGCTGTTCCTAATGCAAGAACAGTTCCACAAATTTTCTTAGATGATAAGTTAATTGGTGGTTTTACAGAATTAAAAGCATATCTAGCAAAGGAACAAAATGTTAATTGATAAAGGCGTAACAGAAGGTGAAGTAGTAACTCTAAAACTATCAACTGGTGAAGAGTTAATAGCAAAATTAATTGAGGATGGTGCCCTCTATTACAAATTAAGTAAGCCCATGGTTCTTAGTATGACACAAAAGGGTGTGGGCATGATGCCTTATCTTTTTACAGTTAATCCAGAAAAAGAAATTAAATTGTTTAAGACCAATGTAGTGGTGTTAGAAGCTACTGACAAAGATTTTGCTACTGCATATACGCAACAAACAACAGGAATAGCTCTAGCATAATATGGTAAAAGCAATACAGAGACTCAAGGATGAAAACACATCCGGTGGTGAGATTGTCGAAACCGATGGCAACACTACTGTTTATGCTAATGATCGTTTAGTATCTGTTAATACAAGTTTAGTTGGAGAATTCATAGAAGGCGATATACAAGCCAACGATGTAACCGCTAACGGAAGCAATGCAGTGTTTGTTCGTTTAATTGGAGTCAACTACACAACTAATAAAGACGAAAGTGGTGCTACTAGAATTGGTGGTAGTTCGGACGTTTTTGTTGGAGATGATGTTGATCAAGATATTCCTAGTATTAGAGAAGTTGTAACTGCCGACGATCTTGACCTCGATCCTGAAGATCCAGGAGCTGGCCGAAGAAGGTACGAAGAGCTAGTAAGAAATGGTACTATTAGCAAACGAGAACAAGATGTTGCTTCCCCAAAACCCAGTGGAAAGAAAGATACTGCTCCTAGTAAATTTACCGGGACACCAACAACTGCCTGCGAAGGAATTGAATTAATAGTTGAACCCCCCGGTCTTCCTCCATTACAGGGATCGGTGTTAGATGCTGTTCAATTGTCACCAAGATTCACTGTTGGAAAACTAACTAGAGCTCCTAATATAATTTTTGATCATCCCCTTAAACTTGGTGATTTAAGATTATCATTAGCAGAAACTGTGTGTAATTTAAAATTACTAGCAATCAATGTTTTAGAACCTATTTTTTCTAAATACCCAAATGCTTTTATAACAAATACATTTAGACCTGCATCAACAAGTCAAAAAAGTCAACATGTTACAGGACAAGCGGTGGATTTGCAATTTAGAAATGTCACTAAAGGTGATTATTATATAATTGCTCAAGATTTAAAAAATTTAGTCCCTTTTGATCAATTTTTATTAGAATATAAAACTACAGGTACTAGATTACCGTGGATACATATAAGTTTTAGTAAATCCAACAATAGAAAACAGGTTCTTACTTTGCTTAATGATACAACATATGGTCAAGGACTAATTGATTTACAGGCACAATAATGAAAAAATTATTTTGGAACATTTTAGGATTTTTAAGTTTGGGTATGGCCTACATAGGTTTGGTAACCCCCGGCATTCCTTACTCACCATTCATTGTATTTTCTGCATATTGTTTTAGCAAAGGCTCAGAACGTATGCATCGTTGGATCTACAATCATAAGATTTTTGGTCCGTTCTTAACCAACTGGACAGAAAAGCGTGTGTTCCCAACTAAACTAAGATATCTCATGTTAGCCATGATGAGTCTAAGTTTAGTGCTGATGTGGACGGGAGGGGTTAAGCCTATAGGGATAATCAGCACAGCAATATTCATGCTTTTAGTTGCAGTGTGGGCCTGGAGATATCCAGCAACACCAGAAGAACATGATCAAAGAAAATTAGATAATAAGAGGATTGGATGGCTAAAATAACATTGAACGAATTAATTGACATTGCTTTTGCTGCCGAGGAAGGGGATCCAATTGAGTGGGGAATCTTTACCAACGGTAAAGAACAAGCAATGACAATGATCGGAACTAGTATCTTAGAACAGTTCGACAAAGACATTATTACAGATGAAGATAAACTAATACTGTTAGCAACAATTACTAAATTGGTAACAGAAAATATGGTATTAAACACAAAGCTATTGACATTGTCTAAAAAAGATAGTTAAATAACATATGAACGATGATTTAACAAGATTCTTAGTTGGTTTTCTTATAGTCGCGGCTGTGCTTTTTATTATACTACTATGATTTTTAATCTTTTAATTTTAGCATTTGCTGTATACTGTTTAGTAGTATGGATCCATGCGTTAGTAACATACGATTGGACTAAATTTGAAGAGGATTCAAAAGACGACGATTTTTTGAAACCTTATGAATAAAGAATTGTTGTAATTCCTTCAAAGTGAAGGCATTCTGGACGCGGGTTCGACTCCCGCCAGGTCCACCAATAGAGATGATTATGAACACTACACAAACTATAAAATTAGCAGGATTTTTTCTAGGAACGTATATTTTATACAGACTAGGATTAGAAGTTTGGTGTATAGTTTATGGACTACTTTATTGATGGGCCTGACATGGTTTCGACAGGGTGAGATAATAGAGACGGCAACACGGTAGGCGATGACCGTAAATCAAGCAAATCTATAAATGCAAACGATAATGCATTTGACTTTACAGCAATGAGCTTCACCGGTAACACTGTTGCCAATGACAGCAAATTTGCTCTAGCAGCCTAAGAAACTGCAAGTCCGGGGTAGCTATACCTTGTAACCCAAAATAGTGAAAAGCCCCCTTGGGGGCTTTTCTTTATTGCGGATAGACTAAAACGTTTTCTTCGGTTCCGATAATAGGATCAACTATAAGTTTCCCAAATCCTAGCATGGTCTGATTAGTGTTAATAGCAATGTCTTTGTTATTGTTGCTGTTGACTATGGCAAGATCAGTGCTTTTCCCAATACCATAAATTTGAGTAAGGCTGGGCACAATTACACTAGCCCACCGCAGAGCTGTGTCGCCTGTGCTAGTAGGTTGCTGTAGCTTAGGACTGTTGTTTTCCGGTGCGCCTTGCTGTAATGCAATTACAGCGGCTACACGAGCCGTGGTGTCGCCACTATTGGCAATAGCTTCTAATGCCTTGTATCGTGCAATTTCTGCTTCTGCTCTTGCTAGGGCAATATTTTCTTGGGTTTGGGCGTATTGTTGGTAGTTGTTAGATGCACAACCAGTTAGTGTTATGACGCAGATGGCGCCGGCGAGAATAGTTTTTCTCATAATAGTTTCCTTATAAATGATTTTATTTGGAAACTACTTAGATCAACTTACTCCCAATATAATATTGGCATATAAGGCTTAACAGCGAAAGAATTGCTTTAAGAAGTCTCAAATATATTTATGCCTTTTATTTAAGTTAGAATATTAAACCTAATATAGCAAAGGCTACTTCGGTAACTTTTTTTTGAGTTTTTATTCTAAAGACTATATAATAACTCTTATGAAACGTACCTCTATTAAAGAACTTTTTGGCGGTGAAGTTGCCTTCACCAAGTTCATCTCTCAAGATATTCAAACTGCCAAACGTTTGATTAATGCTATTTCTGCAGACTATGACGATGATTATACAGTCAAACCAGAGGATCATACGATTGATTCAAAACGTGTTGATCTTGTAATCCGCGATTCAGAAAACGTAGTTGCGTATGTAATTGAAAGCCAAGATTGTACTGGCTGGCTTGATTCAATTCATGCCAGCAAGATTCTTTATTATATGTACGAAAAAGAATGTTCAGAAGGTATTTTACTTTGCGAAGATGCAGATGAGCATATCAAAGGATTTGTTCGTTGGTGCAATGAAAATACACCTGTACAGATTTGGTTGATGAGTGCTGTATGTTTTGAAGTTAATAATTCAAAGTATGTAGACTTCATTCCTTTGATTCGGCCAGGTATGCTTAAAGATAAAAAGATTCGTCGAGTATCATCAAACGGATCTACATCAGCGTCTGTAGACTTTTCAGAAATGTTACAAGAAAAAGCAGACCAACATCCTGGTTTATTCACGAATGTAAGATCAAGATATCTCAGTACAAATGGTGTAGGAGGATCTGGGATCAACGTAGGTATTAGTCCACGTAAGAGTGGTTACTTTATGGTTACCATTTGGCATGCAGGCAAATGGAATAATGATAAATTTAGAAATAGTTTTAATGAATTTGTTAAAAACGAAACTAATCTAGAACCTAAGTGGCAAGATAGACAGAGTTATGTAAATGTAGATTCTTGGGACGAAGGTATAGAAGTTTATAAAAAATTTATAGATGGTTTAAAGTCTAAACAGATTGTCGGATAATTTGATATTGAAAAATCCTATTATCGTCATTGAAAAATATTAGACAAAATCTATAGATTTTGTTTGATTTATAGGATAACTAAATGTATAGTTATACATAGAACTTGTTGTTCTTTACGTTTTCAACACACACTTAAGGAGATAAAATGAAAACAGTTGGTGATAAAATTGAAGCATTTGCCGTAACCGGCGTTAATCCTGGTAAAGATGATTTCTTTACCATTACTGAAAAGTCATACGAAGGTAAGTGGAAAGTAATTGTTTACTATCCAAAAGACTTTACATTTGTATGCCCAACAGAAATCGTAGCATACGATAAATTGAATAGTGATTTTGCCGATCGTGACGCAGTATTACTAACTGGTTCAACAGATAACGAATTCTGTAAACTGGCATGGCAAGCAGCCCATGAAGATCTTAAAAAAATCAAACATGTTCAGTTTGCTGATACACAGCGTAACGAATTGAGCCTTATTGATCAGCTTGGCGTATTCTATGCTCCAGCAGGTGCTGCACTTCGTGCAACATTCATTGTTGATCCAGAGAATGTTATCCAACACATTACTGTCAACAACTTGAATGTTGGTCGCTCACCAGAAGAAACACTTCGTGTATTAGACGCATTGCAAACAGGTGAACTTTGTGCTTGCAACCGTACAGTTGGCGGAGAGACACTGTAATGACTGCTTGGGTAGATCAAATTAAAGAAACTATTCCGGACTATGCTAAAGACACTCGTCTTAACATTGATGCAGTAGTTAAGCGTTCTACTCTACCCCAAGAAGAAGCAGAAGCTGTTGCTATCGCAGCGGCTTTTGCCACAGGTAATAGTAAACTGTGGACTTGGATGCAGAGTCAGGCAATAGATAAGAAAGAAGCTGAAGCAGCAGTTACCGCAGCTAGTCTAATGGCCATGAACAATGTATGGTACCCATTCGTTGAAATGGCTGAGGATCCTAATCTAACAGGATTACCGGCACAGTTGCGTATGAACGCAATTACTACACATGGCGGCACTACTAAAGCAAGATTTGAAGCATATTCTTTATCTGCTAGTATTGTTGGCAAGTGTCATTTTTGTGTGAAAGCACATTATGAAACACTCAAGCAAGAAGGATATACAGTAGAACAATTACGTGATATTGGGCGCATAGCGGCAGTTATCACCAGTGTATCCAGAGTACTAAATAGTTAATCGCCGTAACAGAACTGTAATCTTAGGTCTCTTAAATAAGAAGGTACAACATAGTGTTGTACCTTTCTTTTTATTCACTCACACAAGGAGATTACAGTGAAAAAAATCATACTGACACTACTGGCGGCATTGACCGTTTCAGCACATGCAGCGGATCTAACAGGAGCAGGGGCAACATTTCCTTATCCTATCTATTCAAAATGGGCCGAAGCATATAAAGCAGCAACAGGCATCGGACTCAACTATCAATCAATTGGTTCAGGCGGCGGCATCCGTCAAATCAAAGCTAAGATTGTAGATTTTGGCGCCAGTGACATGCCACTAAAACAAGACGAATTAGACAAAGACGGTCTAATGCAATTCCCTGCAATCATTGGCGGAGTTGTGCCGATTGTAAACATTGATGGTATTGGTGCAGGACAACTTAAACTTACCTCAGACATTATTGCTGACATCTATATGGGTAAGATCGTCAAGTGGGATCATCCCAGCATCACAGCAATCAATCCAGGATTAAAATTACCTAATGCAAATATCTCTGTGGTTCACCGCAGTGATGGTTCAGGTACAACCTTTATATGGACTAACTGGTTAAGCAAGACTAATAAAGAATGGGCAGATAAAGTCAAAGACGGCACCGCAGTCAAATGGCCAATGGGTGTAGGTGGTAAGGGCAATGAAGGTGTAAGTGCTGTGGTCCAACAACTAAAAAATAGTATTGGTTATGTAGAATATGCCTATGCTAAACGCAACAAGATTCCACACGCACAAGTCAAAAATCGTGATGGCAACTTTGTACAGCCTAGCGATGATACATTCAAGGCAGCGGCAGCAGGTGCAGACTGGGCAAATGCTCCAGGGTTCTATCTATTGCTAACAGACCAAAAAGGCAAGGACGCTTGGCCTATTACAGGTGCCAGTTTCATTCTCATGCATAAGCAACAAGAGGATGCACTAACAGGTCGTGCAGTTCTTAAGTTCTTTGATTGGAGTTACAAGAACGGCGGGCAGATGGCTACAGATTTAGAATATGTACATCTTCCACAATCTGTTATTACATTAGTACAGAATCATTGGAAGACTCAGTTAAAAGATAAGGATAGCAACGCTATTTGGAAGTAAGCAGTACCCACCGCCAGTGATCACTGGCGGATCTATTTTATAAGGATTTAAAATGAAAACATTACTTAAGGTAATGCTGGCGTCATCTGTGACAGCATTTATACCTGCACCTGCACACGCAGACGAATACAAAGACACACTTGAAATTCTAAAAAATAAAAATATTCTTACACAGAAAGAATATGATATTAAACTTAAAGAATATGAAGAAAAAGAAGAAAACAAAAAGTTTATTGAACAGAGAATTGACAGAGATGTCAGCGACTCAGTCAAATACAGACAGGCCAGAGTTAATGACGGATCAGTCACAGAAAACGGAATTGGACTCAAAAGCAAAGATGGCGGCAACACCGTCCAGCTTACAGGTCGACTACATATGGACTATCGTCAGTACTCCCCGGATTACGGTACAGGTCAAACCACAGATTCGTACCAGAATACTGCTGAAGCACGACGAGCCAGATTTGGAGTAAGAGGTCAGTTTGCCAAAGATTTCAAATATCAATTATTAGCAAACTTTGGTGCCAGTGATGGTTTTAGTTCAACATCGAGTACAGCAGATGAAATGTGGGTCAACTATGCTGCAAATCCAGAAGCACAGTTTCAATTTGGTTTATTCAAGATGCCATTCAGTCTTGAGCAGTTAACAAGTTCAAACAATCTTGACTTTATGGAACGCAGTTTAATTGGTCAAAATGATACAGAGTTTATACCTGCTAAAGAAACTGGATTTATGTTACATGGTATTCCTAAGCCTGGCTTAACATACGCTCTAGCATTAAGCAGAGGTAAGAGCAATAAGAGTGCCGAGTTTGATGGCTTTGACTACATTAGTCGTGTAACTACAAACATCGCTGAACTAACCGGAAGCAAAGCATATACAGCACATTTAGGTGCCGCTTATAGTACAGGTGAAATCAAAAGCGGTGTAGCTCCAGCAAGTGGTAGAACAGAATCACGTATGCAATCAGGATGGTTTACAGGATCTGCTCTTAGCGGTGCAACTACAAGAACACGTCAAGGCCTCGAAGCTGCATTTGCTTATAATGCATTTAAGGTGCAAGGCGAACATTTTCAATTTAATTATGATCCTGCAACAGGTAACGATCAGAAAATAAATGGATACTATGTGCAAGCTGTGTATAATCTAACAGGTGAGTCACACTCATATAAAGATGGCGCATTTGGTTGGATCAAACCTGCTAATCCTTTGGACAAAGGTGGTCGTGGTGCATGGCAAGTTGGTGTACGTATGAGTGAGTTTGATGCCAGTGACATTACTGTAGCTACCGGCAAATCAAATCGTGCTACTGCTATGACATATGGTGTTACCTGGTTCTGCACAGACAACCTACGTTTTATGTTAAATTATGTAGACACAAAATTTGATAGTCTAGTAGGCAGTTCAGGTAGTCGTGTAAACGGCGAACGTGCTGTTATGTTTAGAAGCCAACTAAGTTTTTAATAAATAACTTGGCATTTATAATGCCCCATCTAATGGGGCTTTTTTTTGGACACACTAAATGGAAACACACAAACGAACACTAACACGAGCAATTACATGGAGAATTACCGCAACTCTTATAACTGCGGCATGGACAGGATTGGCAGGAGCTATCGTTATTAATATTTTTATGACTGTTGCCCACTACATACATGAACGATTTTGGCTAAAAATTGAGTGGGGTAAACAGATCAATTAGCCTATTTTAATGAATTTCACTATGGTTTTCTGGTAGTTTTTATCATATAATGCAGATACATACTGTTGCAATAGTATGTTTTTATTGTTGTTAAAAAGGAGAAGCATTATGTGGACCAAGCCAGAAGCAACCGAGATGCGTTATGGTTTTGAGATCACTATGTACATCGCTAATCGCTAATACATAGTATCAAAAATCAAAACCCGCTCCGGCGGGTTTTTTCTTGACTTTTATTGCAAATATGTTATACTATATGCTCAGTAACTAATTTTGGAGATATACTTTGAGTATGCATTTGGAAGGTCCGTGGCTCAGTACCACAGGCAAGAAAAAAAGCAAACGTAAATTTCGTAATGCTGAAGAAGCACGTAAGTCTCGCGAGTTACAAGATTCTTGGCAGTCGTTGTTAGAAAAGTATGATGTGCCAAAAACTAGTAAACAGAAAAAATTTGAACCATTAAAGGCCAAATCAGCACCTATAAGAGAGACTCCAAAGATTCCTAGTCTTCCTTTTACTGCTGGACCTTGTACTAAACCAGAGCAGAAAGTTTATACTGGTACAAAAGTTAAAGGTATTGGCACTATGCATAAAAGTAATGCTGTTCCAATTTTTTCAGACGAAGAAGCTGTAGAAATTGCCAAAATGAGGCGATAATACCACATTTTAGTACCAAAATGAGTGATATATGCTATATAAAAATACGTTTCGCAAAGAAACTAAGATAGTAGAACCAAAGTATGTCAAAAGCTGAAACGGTTCCGCGAGTCTTGGCCAATTGGAAACCCGTGAGATTCGGGCGGTCAAGGCTCCAAAGGCACACAAGTTATGAGATTGTGCGTCCAATGGAGACAACTACACGAACCCAGGGTTCTTCATTTAGAGCCTCGTGAAGTTTACTCCCTTAATGTAATGTAATATGAAGTTCGTATTACACCAAATGAAAGGAGATACAAAATGGAAAAAGTAATAAAACCTATAATTTTGATTATTGGGTTAGTACTAACAGTAATGTCTATTAAAGCTGTTACAGCCGTAAAACTAAATCAATTAAAACAGACAGCAGGAGTTTCTTATTCTGATGTTGTCACAATTCGTGAACGTGAGCGTCAGTTAGATTGCTTGGCTAGAAATATCTATCACGAAGCGGCCAGCGAACCATTTGAGGGTAAAGTTGCGGTAGCACAGGTTACAATGAACCGTGCATCCAGCGGCAAATTCCCAAATGATATTTGCGGTGTTATATACCAAAAGAATGTTTTCTATGAAAAAGTAGTTTGCCAATTTAGTTGGTACTGCGAAGGTCACGGTAAAAGCAAACCAATTCGTAGCAAAGAAATGTACGACGAATCATATCGTGTTGCTAAAAAAGTATTGTTAGAAAACTTTAGACTTGACGTTATGAAAGAAGCCATGTATTATCATGCTGATTACGTGAACCCTCAATGGGGTAGAGAAAAGATTGGCAAAATTGGTCGTCATATATTTTACAAATAAGGATTAAGAATGGAAAAGTTTGAGTTGTTGTTTAATAAATGCAGAGAATTTTTATCTACCAAATTAAGTCACATCAGTAGCGAAGCTTTGGGTTGGTTAGCTACTATTGTGATTCATGCATCAACCTTGCCAACGTTTCTTGCAGTTATGATGGGATTAACTGACAAGCTACCTGGCGTTGATATCATTCTAATGGTTTGGGGTGGACTAACCTTGTTGTTCTTTAGAGCCGTGTTAATCAAAGACATGCTCAATGTAGCAACAATTGGATTTGGTTTTATTCTTCAAGCTGTATTCATGTCACTGATTTTCTTTAAGTAATTTTGGTAATCACCGTAGTTGACTTTGGTCGACTGCGGTGTTATATTAGTAACTGTCTTAACACACACAGAAAGAGGCATTATGAAAAAGGCAATTTTAGTAGGCTTAATGGCAGCGGCTATTACAGGCTGTTCGTCTATGAAAGATATTCCAGAACGTAAAACTTATGCTCAACCTAGTTGGTATCAGGATTGCGCACAAGAAGGCATCAAAGGCTGGTTCTGGTGGAAAGAAGACTATGTCTATGCCTGCGGTGCAGGTGAATCAGCATACGCACAGGCTGCTGAAGAGCAAATGGATGCAATTGCAATGAATAACTTTGCAAAACGCATTAATGGTACAGTAAACTCTGAAACTGTAATTGATATCAAAGACGATAAGAAAACTACTCGTACACTGATTTCTTACAAAGTTACTGATACTGCTATTCGTCGTCACGTCAAGACCGAAAAAGGCCACTTTACGATGAATGGACGCCACTACACTTATGTACGGCTTGAAATGAAAAAGTCTACATTTGAACAATTGATGAACGAAGCTAAACAGAAAGCACAATAATGAAATTATTGATTATTGCTGCTACCGCTGTAATTTTAGCGGGCTGTAGTTCTGCCCCTAAAATTGCAGCCGAAAAGCCGCAGTATTGTCACACTTATCAAACAATAAAATCTAAGAACGGTGATACTGTTAATAGTGAGACTACTGTCAAATGTACTGATGATCAGGTTGAACGTGTAACTTCAAAACGTCTAGGTATGGCGGACAATTGTGGTTATTTTACTAGTTATATGAAAGTTGGAGGCAAAGATGTTCCGTATCGTGCGATTAGTTGTTTTGACGGTCGTAATTGGGAAATCATTAATGTTCAGTAATGCATTAGCATCTGATTTTAATAATCCTAAATTTTTTGAATATTCAGGTGGTGATTTTATAAATCGTCTTTCTGATCTTAGTTTTGGATGGTTTAAAACACTATCAACTGAAGAAAGTGTAGCTTATCACCAAAGCATAACCCATGCGATAATGTACGCAGATAATGGGCAAAGTGTACGTTGGTTTAGAGGAAATGCCAGCGGCGAATCTACCCCAATTATGACATATCCCTCAGGCAATGGTTATTGCAGAAGGATATATATTAGAGTAATTGCCCATGAAACTGAAAAACGCCTAAAAAATACGGCCTGTTATAATAAGACAAACGACAGGTGGATGTGGGTCAATGAATAAATATAACATTAAGGAGATATTTTTATGGCCTCAGGATTCCAACAAGACACAAACCAACTAAGTCCTAATTTTTATAGAGTAACTATTGATCTTAGTGGTTATGATTCCACAGCCGCTAATACGACTTCGGGTAGTGTTGAACCTGATAGCGGCGATTCTTTCGCAACAATGAACACAACTTTAGCAAATTCAAGACGTCGTGCTAGAGGTAACTTACGTTGGGAAGCAATTATCAGCAACCTGTCAAAGCACAGTGATTGCCAAATTTTAGATGTTACTGCTACAGAAGCAGGCCCATCAACTCTAGATGTAGCAGATGATGTTACTACTGCACTTTCTTTCACAGTTAGATATGATCGTGATGCATTTGTATTGCCTGGTGTTCAAGCTCAGTTAATTGCCGAGGGAAGAATTTCCGGTGGAGCAGCCAAAATGACTGATCATGAAACTCTTGGCAGTGCAACTAGTTGTACCACAACTGCATTAGCTGTTAAAGAAATGATAGTTCGTGGTATTACTAAAGGATATGCCGATTATCTAACTAACGTTTCTACTGCTGTTAATTCATCAACAGACGTATTTCAAAAGTCTGCTAGAGTTTATGACGGCATCGGTGGTGGTCAAGAAACGGTTACAGTTGCATCCCCAGTAACTCCAAAGGTTGCTCATACTGATGTGACAGTGACACTGGTTGACACAGTTACCTTGGTGAATGCATAATAGCTTAATGCTACTAGCCTATCTACTACTACTAACTGGTTTAACAATTTCAGCGGTCGCAATCTACTACTCAGTAGTTGGTTTGGCCGCTATTTTCTCTGCGGCTGTTATTCCTATCTATATTATGGGAACAACGTTAGAGGTTGCCAAACTAGTTTGCGCCAGCTGGTTAAAAGCCAACTGGGAACGTGCTCCACGTTTTATGAAATACTACATGAGTATTTCTGTAGTAGTATTGATGATTATTACTTCTATGGGTATCTTTGGATTTCTGTCAAAGGCACATACCGATCAAAATTTAGTCAGCGGCGATGTACAAAGTAAGATTGCTGTGTATGACGAAAAAATTAAAACAGAACGAGATAACATAGACGCAGCCAAGAAAGCTTTGAGCCAAATGGATGCACAAGTTGATCAAATGTTGGGTCGTACAGACACTGATCGAGGAGCAGAACGTGCTGTACAAATTCGTCGTAATCAAGCAAAAGAACGTGCAGCATTGCAAGCAGATATTGCCAAAGCTCAAAAAAATATTTCTCAGTTACAAGCAGAACGTTCTCCAATTGCAGCAGAAGTTCGTAAAGTAGAAGCAGAAGTTGGCCCTCTAAAATATATTGCTAAGTTTATCTACGGTGATAAAGGTGCCGATGTAAACATGCTAGAGAAAGCTGTTACCTGGGTAATTATCCTTATTGTTATTGTGTTTGATCCATTGGCAGTTATCATGTTGTTGGCAGCACAAATGACATTCCAGTGGAATCGCGAACAGAAAAAAGTCAACGATGAAATGCACGATGAGTATGACTTTTCTAATGGAGTAAAAGGTCCGGTACTTCCACCTGAAGTACCTCCAGCACCTTGGCCATTTCCTGCTAAGATAGATACTCTTGTTGAAGCCGAAGATCGTCATAATGAATCTATTGATCTAGAAAAAGTTGCGACAGAAAAACCTAACAATGTAGATCCATTTCCGGATGCAACAGTTAATCCTTTAGATACTCCAGATTTTTTGAAAAAAGCTGAAAATCGTGTTAAAGAAAAAGTAGAAGAATTGGAAGAAACTCCAATGCCTATTGATCAATGGAATAAAATGATTGAGGAGGCAGAGAAAGCTGCAGAGGAAGAAGCCAACAGGCTTAAAGAAGAACTAATTGCAACTGAAGAAGCTAAGAAATGGGCTGAGGAAAATCCTCAAACTGAAGAAGCCGAAAAAGCTAAAGAGTGGGCGGACGAAGAAGAGACCAAAAAAAAAGAGTTGACTTGGTTCGAGAAGGAAGGCAAGGAACAGGTCAAAAAGAGCCGCTTAGAATAGAAGGCTATCAACAGAACAGCGAACAAAGCAATTCTACAGTTTGGAAAAAAATTAAAGAAAGACAACCAGTAGAAGATAACTTTACCCCACGCGATAGAATATATAGAAATCTAAACAAAGACAATTTAAGTTCTTTGGATCTAGAAATTTATAATGAAGAAGATCCCGAGCTAATTAGAATTATGACGTTTATTAAAAAATTGCGGTCTCGTGAAATAAAACCGGAAGACTTGTCAGTCGAAGATGCTGAAATCGTTGCAGAAGTATTATCTAAAATCTAATGAATAAAATTACTTTGGTTACTGAGCCAGATGATATACTGGTAGATGCTTTTAGAATATTGTGCGTAAATCTAACCGTAGATCAAACACAGTTTCTTTCTGACATCGTAAATGATATGGAATATATAGTTGACACTGTTGTATATGTTTGGAACGATGGAGATGACGAAAAATGGTTATTTGATAAAAAGACAAAAAGTAATCTAATTGTCTTTAATGCAAGTACAGAATGTGGAGAGATAAATGGATATCTAGCTGCACAACCAAATTCGTTTTATTTTGGTCCTCTCAGAAATTTATCTCTCGTAAATATTAGAGATATATATGATGCAACAGATTTTAAAGATACTTTATTAGAATATATCAGGAAATATGAACAAATTTACGAATAAACCTTCTGGTAGTGTAGTTACAGTTAAAGATGGCGAAGATATTAATCGTGCTCTTAGACGTTTTAAGAAAAAAATAGAAGAATCCGGCACACTTGACACCCTCCGTAAAAAAGAATTTTACGAAAAACCTACTACAGAACGTAAGCGTAAAAAATCAGCGGCTAAGGCACGTTGGCGCAAACAATTACGTTCACAAGAATTACCACCTAAACTCTATTGACATCTGAAAGAAAGTAGTTTATAATAGTACTATGAACTCAGATATAATGATAGACCTCGAAACCCTTGCCACCACTCCTGATGCTGCAATTTTAAGTATTGGCGCAGTGAAATTTGATCCGTTTGGGCAAGAATTAAAAGAACCAGCAATGGAAAGTTTTTATCTACGTGTAGATATTGACAGTTGTGATCGGTTAGGATTAGCTACATCACAAGATACTCTTGAATGGTGGGCAAAACAAAGTCAAGCAGCTCAAGACGAAGCATTTGGAACCGAAGGTAGAGTTGATATTGTTAGTGCTATGAATCAACTTTATAAATTCTGTTGGGGTGCTAAACGTGTATGGAGTCACGGTGCTGGCTTTGACGTTGTTATTTTAGAAACAGTATTTCGCAAAATGGGAAAAGGTTACCCTTGGAGTTTCTGGCAAGTAAGAGATACTAGAACAATTTTTGATCTTGGTATCAATCCAGACCGCCCTGAAGTATTAGCTCACCATGCGTTACACGATTCTTATAATCAAGCAATTGGTGTGCAAAATGTTTTCCGTAGATTGCGAACATCGTCGACATTAGACGGCCAATTGCTTTCTCCATTAAAGGATTCAAGATGAGAATCGAAGATGAAATCAAATTAGATTTCAAAGATGTTCTTATTCGTCCTAAGCGCAGTACTTTATCAAGTCGCAAAGAAGTTGACTTAACAAGGACTTACAAATTTAAACACAGTCGCGCCGAGTGGACAGGAGTTCCGATTATGGCCAGTAACATGGACGGTGTTGGTACACTAGAAATGGCTCATGCTCTATATCAACACAAAATGTTCACTTGCCTAGTTAAGAATATCAGTACGGTATACTTTGAAACAACCGTACAAGATATAGGAGGCAATCATTTCGCAGTAAGCACAGGGACTTCCGAAAAGGACTTTGAAAGATTAAGTAACATACTTAATTCTTATTCCGAAATAAAATTTATCTGTATAGATGTAGCAAATGGATATAGCGAACACTTCGGGGACTATGTAGAAGAAGTGCGTGAGGCATTTCCTAATCACACAATTATCGCAGGTAACGTTGTTACCGCAGACATGACACAGGAGTTAATTTTACGTGGAGCAGATATTATCAAAGTGGGCATTGGTCCAGGCAGTGTTTGTACAACTAGGATACAAACTGGCGTCGGTTATCCTCAGCTCAGTGCTATTATTGAGTGTGCTGACGCTGCTCATGGTCTCGGCGGCCATATTATTGCTGATGGTGGTTGTGTGTGTCCCGGTGACATTGCTAAGGCGTTTGGCGCCGGAGCAGACTTTGTAATGTTAGGAGGCATGTTAGCCGGTCATGATGAGGGCGGCGGTGAAGTTATTGAAGAAATGCACGAACTTTCAAAACTTCAAAAAGATATGTTTTCAAATGATTATGAAATTAAAAAATATGTAGAATTCTATGGAATGAGTTCAAATACTGCTATGAACAAGCATCATGGTGGCATAGCTGAATATCGTTCATCAGAAGGACGTACGGTAAGAGTACCGTATAAGGGCCCGGTCCAAAGTACAATTTTGGATATGTTGGGCGGACTGCGTAGTTCTTGCACATATGTAGGTGCTGCAAGTCTTAAACAATTATCTAAATGTACTACATTTATTAGGGTCAATATGCAATTTAATGATGTCTTTACGAGATAAATAAAAACGCAATTAGCACCCAATGGGCTAATTGTAACGAGCTCAGTGCTCATTAAATTCTTACTTTTTAAGGAGAAAAATATGTCAAAAATCATCGGTATCGATTTGGGTACCACAAACTCATGTGTAGCTGTTATTGAAAACGGCAAATCCAAAGTAATTGAAAACTCAGAAGGCGCAAGAACAACTCCGAGTATTGTTGCTTATACAGACAGCGATATTTTAGTAGGTGCTTCAGCAAAGCGTCAGGCGGTAACTAATCCCAAAAACACAATTTATGCATCTAAGCGGTTAATTGGACGTAAGTTCAATGAACAGGCTGTTCAGAAGGACATTGACCTAATGCCTTATGAAATTGTCAAGGCAACAAATGGTGATGCTTGGATTCGCGCACAAGGAAAAGAAATGGCACCTCCACAGGTGTCTGCAGAAGTTCTTCGCAAGATGAAAAAGACTGCAGAGGACTATTTAGGGCATGAAGTTACACAGGCTGTTATTACAGTGCCTGCTTACTTCAATGATAGTCAAAGACAGGCAACTAAAGATGCCGGTCAAATCGCTGGCTTAGAAGTTCTACGTATTATTAACGAACCTACTGCGGCTGCATTAAGCTACGGTGTTGACAAGACAGACAAAGCTGATCGTAAGATTGCGGTGTATGACTTAGGTGGTGGCACATTTGATATCAGTATCATTGAGATTGCCAACGTCGAAGGCGACAAACAAATTGAAGTATTGTCAACAAACGGCGATACATTCTTAGGCGGTGAAGACTTTGACCAGCGCATTATGGATTATCTGGTTGAGGAATTTAAGAAAGAGCAAGGCATTGATCTAACTAAAGATATGTTGGCACTACAACGTCTTAAGGACTCTGCTGAAAAAGCTAAGATTGAATTATCTAATTCTACACAAACTGAAGTTAATCTTCCATACATTACTGCCGATGCTAGTGGTCCTAAACATCTAGTGGTAAAAATTACCAAGGCAAAATTGGAACAGTTAGTTGACGATTTAATTCAACGTTCATTAGAACCTTGTCGTATTGCTATGAAAGATGCCGGAGTTACCGCAGATCAGATCGACGAAGTTATTCTAGTTGGCGGCCAAACTCGCATGCCAAAGGTACAAGAAGAAGTAGAACGTTTATTTGGAAAAGCGCCACGTAAAGATGTTAACCCAGACGAAGCAGTAGCAGTTGGTGCTGCTATCCAAGGTGCTGTGTTGGGTGGTGATCGTAAAGATGTCCTATTGTTAGATGTTACTCCATTAACTTTGGGTATTGAAACAGTAGGCGGTGTAATGGCCAAACTGGTTGCTAAGAATACTACTATTCCAACTAAGGCAAATCAAATTTTCAGTACAGCTGATGACAATCAACCTGCTGTTACTATTCGTGTGTTCCAAGGAGAACGCGAATTGGCACATCATAACAAATTGTTAGGCGAATTTAATCTTGAAGGTATTGATCCAGCACCACGTGGTATGCCTCAAATTGAAGTTACATTTGATATTGATGCTAATGGTATTTTAAGCGTAAGTGCCAAAGACAAAAATACTGGTAAAGAAAATAAAATTACCATTAAAGCTAATAGCGGCATTACTGAAGATGAAATCAAACGTATGATCGCTGAAGCAGAACAATATGCAGAAGAAGATAAAAAAGCACGTGAAGTTATTGAAACACGTAATGGTGCATTATCTGAACTGTATACAATTCGCAGAGAATTAGAAGCAGAAAAAGATCTTGCTACAGAAGAAGAATGGAAAATAATTGAAGATGCACTAGAGGCTGCTGAAAAATTAGTCAATGATAATAGTGACATTGAAGAAATTAAGAAAGGTCCTTTCAATGTAGCCGATGCTGCAAAACCTTTGTTTGAAAAAATTAAAGCCAAACGCGAAGCTGCCAAAGCAGAACAATCTGCACCGCAGCCAACTGATGGTGAAGTGATCGATGCTTCCTTTACAGCAACTGAAGGCAAGGCATCTTAAGAATACACATATGTGTGTATAATGTTGCGGTACCTAATGGGCCGCAACATTGAGCATAAAGCTCATATTCTTACTTTAAAAGGAGATTAATATGAATAATAATCAGTTAGCACAAATTACAGCTCTTAACAGAGCTCTTATTGGATTTGACACACTGTTTGATCAAATGGAAAGACGTTTTTCTAATAGTGTATCTAATAACTATCCACCTCACAACATTCTTAAAACTGGTGAAAATCAGTATGAGATTCAATTAGCAGTTACTGGATTTGATAAAACAGAAATTTCTGTTACTGTAGAGGACGGAATTCTTATTGTTAAAGGTGAAAGCATGGCTACAGATCATGCGCCAGAACAATACATTCATCGCGGTCTTGCTACTCGCGATTTTGTTAAAGAATTTCCTCTAGCAGAACATATTGAAGTTACTGGAGCGGAAACCAAAAATGGTATGTTAACCATTAAGTTGGTCCGTAATGTTCCAGAGTCTGCGAAACCGAAAGTCATTGACATTGTAGACATTAAGTAATATAATTAAGGGGAAGGAAACTTCCCCTTAATTAACCTACAGAGGAAATATGGCAGACGTAGAAACTAAAATCAAAGAAGTAACAAAGACAGTTGAAACTCAACCACCCAATCATTGGAAGGTAGTATTCTTAAACGATGATTATACTCCCATGGAATTTGTTGTTGCTCTTTTGGTTACTATTTTTAGGCACAGTGAACAATCTGCCGAGCAGATCACAATAGAAATACACAACACGGGCAGTGCTGTTGTTGGTTTATACACACACGAAATTGCAGAACAAAAGTCTATTGATGCAACAACCGTTTGCAGACAACACGGTCATCCTTTACAAATTACAATCGAAGAAGACAAATAAATGACAGCCGACGAGTTTAAGTTCATACGATATATGAACGCTGAAACTAGTCGGTTTTCTTTTTGGATAATTTTTCACGACCTTAGAAGATATAATTTGGGTAAAAAAGGAAGAAAGAATTTTATAAGCTTCTTTACAGAAATTCTAGGGCCAGTAGGTGAGCGTTGGCAATATGAAAAAACAATTCATACATTTTGTATAAAATTAGATAAAGAAATAGATGCCACAATGATGATACTGAGATACGGGCCTAAGTAAATAAAAAACTATGAGTTTAAAAGAAATTACCAAAGATCTTCATCACGAAGCAGAAACAACCCAATTTGCTAAGATGTTACTTAGCGGAAAAATTACTAAAGAAGATTATGCCAACTACCTTTATCAGTTAGTATTAATTTATAATGCTATAGAGTTAGGTAATCGAGTAGAAGGCAATTTTAAAAATCTTCCTGGTTTAGAAAGAACACACGCAATCTATCAAGACTTTATTGAGATCGCAGGTGTTGATCACAATTACAAATGGTTACCTGGAACTATAGACTATTACAACTATCTCTTAAATTTAGTTCGTGATCCTGCGCATCGTCCTAAAATCAAAGCTCATCTATATTGTCGACATATGGGAGATCTGTATGGTGGTCAAATAATTAAAAAACAAGTAGCACATATTAGCAAAGGTCGTTTTTATGATTTTAAAGATGCAGATGCATTAAAAATGTCCATACGTGCAGAACTAACTGATGACCTAGGAGACGAAGCAAGAGTTGCGTTTGAATGGGCCATTAAAATGATGAGAGAATTGTATAATGAGTCAGGTCTGGAACAGTCTAATTGAAATACAAAAACTGTTAGAAAAAAGATTTTCAGAGACAGGCATTGAAACTTTTGAGCCCGGAATGGAAAGATTTAATCAACCGGGTTGGGTAAATAGAGTTTGGTGCAGCGATCATTATCGCAGAGCTCATGTCGACGTAGTTGACGCCCGATCCTCAAAGGGCCTTTGGATGATGCATTGCTGCATCTTTCCTCACATACACAATCCTGCTCCTATTTTTGGATTTGATGTAATTGCAGGAAAAAATAAAATCACAGGTTGTTTTATAGACTACAGCCCAACAGCTGATAAACAGCATCCTATGATCGAATATTTTGCTGAAGAAGTCAGTAGATACGAATGGATCCGCAAACGTGAACTACCTGAATGGGCGCAACGTATATTCAGTTCACACATGGTGGCCGCTGGCAATGTGCAAGAAGAATCAGAATTATCTCAAATTAGCGGTCTAGCGAACATTCTAGTAAATCATTATTTAGAAACAGTAGGCGAAACAAATCACAAAGTTGCAGATACAACGTTTGAGCAAAATTATTACGCACAGAATCAAAAACAAAATCCGCACACCCCTAGAGTTATGGTTAGTTTGGGGCTTAGTGAAGAAGATGTTAAGCATTTTATTCAAGATTGTTTATTTCCAGAAATAAACTAAATATTCAATGCGTTTTACAGAAATAGAATCAAAACCACAGCTTATCAAACTTCACTACTTTCAAGTAGATGACACGCAGGCCGCTCGGGATATTGGTATGCGTCAAGATCGTAATGGCCAATGGTTTCTTCCACAATACAATAAAAGTGGTGGCGGATTTGATCGTAAAGTGTCATCGGCTATGAGGTTATTTGGTACACCTCGTACAATTACATTAAAAAATTAAATTTAATTAAGACACCATAATCTAGTGTTTTAATATCTCTCCTCTTCTCCTTAAATAATAATAACCCAATATCCCGGGAGCGAGAAAAAATGAAAAAAATAATAATAACGGGCGTATTGCTGGGATCTTTAACCACCCCTGCATTTTCGCAAACAACGTATGATAGTAAAAGTTTAGTAGATACCAATAATAACTCAACAAGTACTAGCACGGTTAACAGCACCAGTACCAACACTAATAATAATATAAACACCAGTACAGTTAACAGTAATAGTGTCAATACCAATGTAAACCAAAATACCAGTACTAGTACGAGTGTTAATACCAACAACAATATTAATACCGGTCATACAACCAGTGCTAACACTAATACAAATAATAATACTAATGTAAACACTAGTACCAGTACAGCAACCAGTACCAATCAAAACAATAATGTAAATCAAAATATCAACAGTGGTGATATGACCAATCGTAATATTAATGACAGTAATATTACACAAAAAGTAATTCAACCTCCACCAACTGCCATTGCACCTGCAATGATGAGCGGTGGCAATAATGATTTATGTACTACAGGAACCAGTGGTGCTGTTCAAACACAAATATTAGGTGTCAGTAGTGGTGGTACAGTAAGAGATATGAATTGCGAAAGATTAAAAAACGCCAAGACACTTTATGATATGGGAATGAAAGTTGCTGCGGTAGCTACAATGTGTCAGGATCGTAGAGTTTTTGATGCTATGTGGAATGCTGGCACACCTTGTCCTTATGAAGGTGTGATTGGTGAACAGGCTCGTGTAGCATGGAATGAAAATCCTAACAAGTGGCCAAAAACTGAGGAACCAAAGAGTGATGATTTCTATAAGAAAACTGGCTTCGGCGCTTTGCTTGGCGCTCTGCTTTTCGCACTATTCTAACGCTCAAGAACCTGGCGTTGAGTATACCACCGGCAACATAGTTCTTCCTACTGTTGCTGGTTCCGGAACGACTCCTTGGGTTGGGGGAGTGTATCAAGACAATCTCACCTGCTGGAGTTGGGGCAATCCAGGATATTGTGGACCAAACGCAATTGTTCGTCCGGGTGGAAGTATAAACTTCTCATTTGGTACGACAGACTTATATCAGAGCCAGGCCATAGCAAATGTGTTACCTAATTCCGGTACTGGATTACAAGTTAACGGATATACTTTTAGTTTTATGGCTAAGAATGGTAATGGGTGGGACGATGGTCGCGTAGATTATCTAAACGCTTATGTGCATTTTAAAAACTCTAATGGTAGCGTAGTAGAGTATGATTCATATGATCTAAACTACAAATTTAATTGGACTAACTTTAATTTTTCAAGAAATTTTACAACACCATACTCTGCTAGTACATTAGGAAATGTTACTTATGGATTTGTTGGTCGTGATAATAATGGGTGGGCAGGACCTTACGGTCCAGAAATTAATAATGTTAATTTTAGTCTAAGATATTCAGTTGATCAATGCGTGATAAATCCTCTTAGTAGTGTATCCTGTACTGGATATGCAGAAGCATTTAAAAATTATCAATGTTCAATAAATCCCTTATATGATAGTACATGTCCGGGTTACGCACAGGCTTATTATACACAACAATGTTCAATCAATGCTTTGTATGATCCCACTTGCCCTGGTTATGCGCAGGCTTATTATTCACAGCAGTGTTCAATAAATGCATTATACGATCCAGGATGTCCAGGTTACGCACAGGCTTTCTTTAATAATCAATGTTCGTTGAATGCACTTTATAATACACAATGCCCTGGTTATGCACAGGCAAAAGTTCTTAAAGATCTGCAGGATAAACAAACCGAATCAACGGAAACTGCAACAACGACCAGTTCGCCAATCCCTACATCTTCAACCTCAACTGCACAAGCATCGTCACCAACAGTATCATTGGCCGATCCTACTAGAACTGAAACACTTGTGACTACAGATGTGGGCGGAGTTGAATTAACTACCAGCGGTCAAATTAGCATACCCACTGGTCAAACTGCTTCTACTAAAGAAGCAATAAAAGAATCGACAAGAGAAGAAAATAAAACAGAATCCGCCAATAGAGAAACCGCCAATAGAGAATCTGACAGAAAACGTGTAGATCCTAGAGCTCTTGCTGTAGCCATGGCAGCAGTGGCAGCTACAGAACGTACAGCATTGGCTACATCAGAACAAGCAATAGTAATGAGTCAAGCTAGTATAGGTCCTAATGACGGAACTAGTATAGCATTAGGTTCTGGATTAACTTTACAAAATAATAGATCTCAATCATTTAATGATGACAAGTTTGAAGATAAAAAGGATGAAGGCAAAAATAATACTGCACAAAAATCTTCCGGACCAACTGATAATATTAATTTACTGATAACACCAATTCAAACAGTTCCAGATACTAATCAAAAGGCAGGACCTAGTGTAAGAAGAGGTGGAGCAGTAGAAGGTATGGAGGGAGGACCAGATCCTACCACATTAGCAAAAGCACCGATGGATTTTAATCAATATCTTAATTCACAATTAAAAGATGCACAGTTTTATCAAAGTAAAGAAATTTATCGAGGACAGCGAACTGTTGATAATCAAAGGTTGTTAAGAGGTTTGTCTGGAGGTAGTGATGCACTACACCAAAGAATGATAGAACAACAATATAATATTTCAGGACAATAAAATGTTTGAAGCATTTATGATTTTTTATCTATTAGAAGTGTTAGTGCTAGTGTCAGTGGCCGTTTGGTATTATAAAGAACCTAAAAAGGTAGAAAAAAAATTACATGACCCTTGGGGTTTTTTTAGAGGAACAAAATAAAATGAGCGAAGAAAAAGTAGACGTAAACAAAAAAATTGACGAAGCAGATGCAGCAATGAAAAAATATGCCAGCAAAGACACTGTTATCAGTATCGGCGGCTATGAATTTACTCCTGCTAAACTTATGGTAGCAGCTACGCTGATTTCATCAACACTGGGTGGGTTATATGGATGTTTTGAAGTGTACAAGGATTACATGGGCATGAAGAAAAAGATTGCCGAGTATGTCACACCCGACTTAACTGAAATCTATAAGAAGATGGAAGTGTTAGATGCCAACACCAGCAAGATGGTCGAATACACTGACAACATCAAGATTGATTTAAAGAATGATGTCCGTAGACTAGAAAATGTAGTTGAAAATGTTGAACGTAGTTCTAAACAAACTGCAAGAGATACTGACCAAACGGTCAAGGAGATAAAGAGAGATGTTGACGGTACTCTTAAAGAAGTTAGAAGATATAGCGATCAGACTGTTAAAGAAATTAATCAAGAAATAGCTCGTAATAATCAAGAGATGGCTAGAAATCAAAAAGAAACGCAAGCTGAAATACGTGCGTTAAGAAAAGAAGTAGATGACAAAATTAAGAAAGCATTGGACAATCCATTGTCTCAATAAGGAGAGGAGCAAGTGGCAGAAGATAAAGATCTAAACAAAGCAGTAGATAAATTACAGGAGATTACCAGCAAGGACACAGTAATAAGCATAGGTGGGTATAGTTTTACTCCGGCCAAACTTATGATTGCCGCGGGTATTATATCATCTGTAATTGGAGGACTCTATGGAGCATTTGAAGTATATAAGGGCTATATAGATATGAAGGAAAAAATAGCCAAATATGTAGCACCAGATTTAAGCGAGTTTGACAAGCGTCTGTCAGTAATTGAAGAAAACAGTCAAAAAACCACAGACTACACACGTGATATTAAAAATGATTTAAAGCAGGATTTGCGTAAACTTGAACAAGTCGTAGAGACAGTAGAACGTAGTTCTAAACAACAACAGAGAGAAGTTGATCAGGATATTAGGCAGTTGCGCAAAGAAGTAGACACTAAGATACAGAAAGCCATGGATAACCCGTTAGCCAATAAATAACTATATATTCAGGAGCTAAATTATGAAGCCGTTACTAGATATACTAAGATTGTCGCTAGTAGCGGCTTTCTTTTCACCGTTATTTGCTCAAGCAGAAGTAGTCTATCCAACAAAACTAGTATGTGTTACTGAACAGGAATTAACCCCTGTTTTAACAAAATATCAAGAACAACCCGTACTAAAGTTTTCCTCTATGCGAGTTATAGGAAATAGTCAGGGTTATTTGCAATCAGTCCTGTATATGAATCCTACTACTAAAACATGGACATTGGTTGAACAATGGGATGAAAATTTATACTGTATTGTTTCCATAGGAGTCGATGCCGAGCCAGCGATATCGGGCGATAAAATATGAATCAATTCCTTATAGGTGTTCAATGAATGGTAAAATAGGTTTATTTTTACACCAGCCAAAATGTTCCGTTCAGAGCGGGAACGGAATCATGCAAGCACTGTATCCGCACTATTCTTTTAAAATTTTCACTAAGCATGAGATAGAAGACGATTTTTTCAACAATCTTGATATGGTCTGCTTTCCCGGTGGGTTTGGGGACAGTGATGCTTTTGACTATCTTTTACCAAACCATATTAAAAGTATAAAAAAATTTATAAATCGTGGCGGAAAGTATCTTGGTATCTGCATGGGAGCATATTGGGCAGATAAAGATTACTTTGATATATTAGAAGATATTAGAGTAGAACAATATATCAAACGTCCTAACACAGATACAAAAAGACCACATGCTAAAGCCATAGATGTTAAATGGTTTAATAGATCAGAAAAAATGTATTTTTATGATGGTTGTACTTTTGTTGGGGATCGTTCAAAGTTTGAAACAGTGTCAACGTATGCTAATGGTGATCCAATGGCTATTATTAAAAATAACATTGCACTAATTGGTTGCCATTTGGAAAGCGAACGGCATTGGTACAACAGTTATAGTTGGATGCCACGTCACTGGCATAAAGGTTCTCATCACAAATTACTTTTAGAGTTTGTCGACAGATTTTTGACCAAATAATTCTCCGTCTTTTAAAAATTTAATCAAATCGTCTTGTTTGACCAAATACTGCCGTCCATTTACATTGACTAATTTAAAATAGTCTCCGCCCTTCCAGCCTAATCCATCTGAATCAAATTCTGGATCTAACAGAATTCCTTTTTTATTAACCACCCACTCGTATTCAAAATTTTTCATCCTTTATTTATTATTGACTTTGTCCAAACTATCTGCTATAATCTACATATTATTCAGTTGGTAAATAGACGATGAAAATTAGATTAGTATCAGATCTCCATTTAGAATTTTCAGATTGCTTCGATATTAAGAATGATGATAATATCGATGTCTTAATTCTTGGCGGTGACATTATGATCGCCAGTAAAGTTCTAAAACCTCAAAGTGAATACGGTATTCGTTTTCGTGACTTTCTAAAACGAATGAGCTTTCAGTTTCCTCATGTTATCTACATAATGGGCAATCATGAATTTTATAGTGATGGTCATTGGGTAGGTAGTGTTGAACAAATGCGCATGGCTTGCGGTGTACATGATAATATCTACATGTTGGAGAGAGATACTAAAATTATCGACGATGTAGTTTTTGTTGGTGGAACATTATGGACAGACATGAATAAGTACGATCCATTAACTATGCATGCCGTCCGAGACATGATGAACGATTATCGTGCTATTCGTAATGATCAGGCTGGATATCGAAATCTTAAACCTGCCGACACTGCCGAACGTCATCGTCAAACAGTAGATTATATTAAACATGTTGTTAAAGAACACAAAGATAAACAGTGCGTAGTAGTTGGACATCATTCTCCAAGTTGGTTAAGTGTGCATGAACAATATAAGAATGATTACATAATGAACGGTGCATATCACAGTGATCTCTCTAATATCATGTTAGATAATCCTAATATTAAATTGTGGACGCATGGCCATACACATCATTGCTTTGACTATATGATTGGAGAAACTAGGATAGTTTGTAATCCTAGAGGTTATCATCAGGCAAGTGGGTGGAGTGAAGACACTAACTGGAACCCTTCATTATGTATAGAAATTTAATCTTATTAATCCTGTTGTTCCCTATTAAGAGTTGGGCCGAATCCAACTCTTATCTTTATAATATCACCAATGATAAAATTGTCATGGGCGATAGATTAGATGAAGTACGACCAATTGCCAGCATAACAAAAATTATGACTGCTATGATTGTATTAGACTACTATAAATCGTTATCTGATAAAATTAAAACTGGCACCGGAATGCTACCTCGTAAAGAGTATACTCTCGAACAAATACTAACTGCTATGTTGGTACGAAGTGATAATGGCGCTGCAGAAACATTGGCTAGAAATTTTCCCGGAGGTAGGAAGGAGTTTCTAATCCAGATGAATCGCAAAGCCAATCAACTTAAAATGTATAATACCAACTTTGATGATCCAACAGGATTGAGTAGAAAAAACGTATCTTCTATTCACGATCTTAGTTTAATGATGACAACGGCTCAAAAATATTCTAAAATTAGAGAAATTAGCATTAAGAAACAGGCATTATTTGAAACCAAATATAAAAAGAAAATTAGAACTATTCATTTGCATAATACTAATACACCAATACTTTTTGAATTTGATACTGTAGTGGTGTCTAAAACAGGGTATACCAACCCAGCTGGATGGTGTGTGGCAATGGTAGTTGAAAAGTTCAATAACACTTATGTTGTAATTGTCTTGGGTGCTAAAAACAAAGCGCATCGTATTGACAAAGTTAAGGAAATCATGTATAATCATATTGTTGATGAAAGAGTTTTTGATAAAGACATAGACTATGATTTCCAAATCCCCCATCCTATTTTATAGAAAAGAAGGTCGCCGTTATATTCCGGTAGCAGAATATGACAACGAACTATTAGATAGTTTCCCCAAAGGGGATCATCTTGTGTCTGTATACCCCGGCGGCACTAGTCGTCGCTTTAAGATTGATCCAGCTTATGCTCCTATGATTGCTGCGGGTCGTGTTGCCGAAGACAAAATCTGTAGGGCTATCGCCAAAGCCGCTGAACTACGTCCTCCTCGTTCTCCAATTACTCCTCAGCAGAAGAAAGCCTGGGAAGCATTGGCCAAAGCATTTGGCGATGAACTTTGTACCTTACAAGGATTGAGCATTCATGATTGTGCAGAAGCAGGTATTAAAGCTATGCAGGAAGAAGCAGATAAACTTTTAAAACATGAAAGTGTTCGAAAGGCGTATGATCATTTTATGTTAATGTGCGAACTTACAAAAGAAAATACAGGAGATTAAAATGGCACTACCATTATTAATAATTGGATTTGCTTCTTTGTTTGGCAGTGGTTGTACCTTTATGGACTGGCGCAGTCATCGAGAAGAAACATCTAAAATTGTTTGGACTGTTGGTCTGGCTATTATTGGTATGTATATGGTAGTTGCTGTTATTGGACAGTTAGTAAGGCATTGCTCATGAGTTTTAATTTAGGTGATATTTGGTCATATGAAGATAAAACTAGGAATCTTCCTAGTATTCAAGTAGTACGATATCCAACTATCCATTATCAAGATTGGTTTCCAGTATCTGTAATCAATCCTAATTTTGAAAAAGGTCCTTGGATTGCTGGCGGTGCTGGTTTACGTTGGTATCAAGGAATTCCTGTAGGGGAAAGCGACATAGATGTATATTGTTCTTCTCCCATGCAGGCAGAGCAGTTACAACAGAAAATTTTTGCTTCAATGGCCTGTACAGAAAAATACAAATCAGATAACGCTGTTACATTAGAAGTTTCAAAAGATGATCAGACATGGACTGTACAAATAATTAAGAAAAACTATTTTACTGATATGCAAAAAGTCATTGATAGTTTTGATCTATCAGTTTGTCAAGTTGCTACTGATGGAAATACCTACTTGTTAGGCAATCATACAGCCAAGGATATTCGTGAACGCAACTTAAGAATGCGTATGCCTTTACAAGCAGATGCACTCAAGCGCCTTATCAAATATTGGACCTACGGGTATCGTCCAGTAGACGGATTATTAGAAGCAATTCAACACAATCCAGTAGGTCGTTGGGAATTTAACCCTGCAGAGGATTATCTATGAGAGCAGAACACAGTTGGAGTTTATTAGATCCAAGACCAGTTTTAATGTATCTAGAACATCACGATGATTATATCGTCTATTGGAATGGTGTTGTTATGCCACACAGCTATGCACTTGCTATGGCAGTAGAACAGTTTGGAATTTATGCTACTCCAGAAATGAAAAATGCAAGGTTGACAAATTATAAGAAATTATATTATACTAACGCATTTGAAACTCGAGCTTGGGACAGTAAGATAATGGATCATGATGTTTATTCATATCTAAAAAATATAATGTCATATCATATTACTAAAACATGTGAAGGTAAAGAACCACAAGAAATATTATCCTGGTTTGATTATAAACGAGCCAGAACAGAAAATTATCAACCAAAGGAAGAGAAGTAATGGATATGAATCAAGCAGCAGTATTTTTAGCAGGTAGTGTTTTAACTATGATTGGTTTTATAGTTATAGTTGTGGGATTAGTTATTATTAACAATATTCTTCATAGGTATTGGAAACCTGTTAAGATGTGGAAATTTGATGTATATCCTCCGCAGTTCATGCATCAAGAACCTTTAATGGATCAACCTAAAGAAAAGGAACTTAAGAAATGATTACCTTAAAACAGTTCATGGAAACCGTTGACTACCGTATCACTGAAGGTAGTGAGTATATGTGGCAATGCTACGGTCCTAATGCTTATAGATTAGATTCATGGTCTGGCGATCAAGACGGGCATTCTGTTAGTATTGTATTCGATACTAAAACTCAAGAAGTCTACGAAGCCAGCGCATATGATTATAAAAATCAACGTGCCTATAGATTGATTAATACTGATTATAAGACGGATCACGATGACGAATCTGAGGATCGTGGTGTGTTAGGTAATCAAGCATGGGATGATGTTAATTATGTTGATCTAGATGTCGATGAAGACTTTTTAGAAAAAGCACAGGCAATTGTAAATGAGGAAGATTACGACACTCGGGTTCAAGTTCAAGTAGAATTTACGGATGACGAACTATTTCGTTACATGAAATTTGCACATGATAAAGATATAACATTTAATCAATTAGTTGAGGAAGCTGTAAAATCAGCAATCAAGGAACACCAAGCATGATTAAAGTTGTACTGTCGTTCTTAGTTGTTGCTGTTGTATTTCATTTTGTAATCGAATCTTGGAGATATACTTCAGGAAAAGAACGTTGGAATAGTATAAAAACCTTGACATACAGTCTAGGTCTTGCTACACTAACTTTCATAGCATTATCGCTATTTGTTTTTTTATTTTAAGGATTTACACACATGAAACGTATCGCAACTCTTGGCCTTATCGCTGCCGCTGTGTTGGCAACTGGCTGTACTCGTATTGAAACCGGTGAGGTTGGTGTACGAGTTGGTTTTGACAAACAGGTTCAACCTGGTGAACTATTGCCTGGTTCGTTTAATCAGGTATTGATTGGCGACGTGCTTACATTCCCTATCAAGGATGTCAACGTCACACTAGAGAACATGACTCCTGTGGCCAAAGATAATAGCACAATGAAAGACTTTGATGCTGTGGTTGTTTACAACATCAACCCACAACAAGTATCAGAACTGTATGCTACCAAGAACAAGGCTTTCCACGCTGACTTCAAAGGCGACACTTATGTGATGTATAACTACATTGTTCAGAATGCTCGTAATGCTATCTACAAAGCCGCACGTAAGTACGAAGCCTTGGACATGGCAGACAATCGTGGCGAAATGGAGAAGTTCATCCAAGACGAGATCGTTCGCAACTTGTCAGAAGAAAAGTTGGACGGTACTATTATGATTAGTCAAGTGCTGATTCGTAATGTTGTGCCAGCAGACAGTGTGGTTGAATCAGCTAACGCATTAGTTCGTTCAAAGAACGAGTTGAAGCAGAAGGAAGTTGAAGTTAAGACTGCTGAAGCCGAAAGCCGTCGTATGGCAGCATTGGCTAACAACTCAGGTGCATCAATTGCATTCATGCAGGCCCAAGCCATGTTAAATATCTCCGAAGGTATTAAGAACGGTCAAGTGCAGACTATTGTAGTGCCTTCAAACTTTAACGCTTTGATGTTACCCAAACAATAATGTAGGATTATTTCTTAGAGGTTAATTAGTGATATTAGAAATTATGATGTGGGGTTTTTTCTCCGCCTGGGGGTGGTTTGGAGCCAGTTATATTAAAGATCAAATCTGGAAACCAGAAACTGTTGAGCAGGATAAGCAACAGAAACAAGAAAAGAAAGATTAATAATTATGAATTATAATTTCAATATCACTATGACAACTGATATATCTTCAACTATTGTAGAGGAAATAATAAAAAAAATAGTAGAAGAACAAACAGGTAAAAAAATTTCCTCTATAGAAGTTAAACTACGCCGAGTACAAAAAGGCATAGGTCCCAATGAATCAATTGACACTGTGTTTGACGGATATAACATTGTGTTTGTTGAAGAATCCACAAAAGGAAACAAACAACCTAATACTGGATTTAAACCTGCTGTTTATCAATGACTTTAACTAATCAAAGACTTATTGAAGAAATAAAAGGAATCCGCCGAGTGGTGATTAACATTTGCCACGGCGGATTTAGCCTTAGTGATCAAGCAATTGAAAAATATCGAGAGCTCACCGGTATAACTGATGAAAAATTTTGGGATCGAGATATATCAAGAGACGATCCCTATCTAATTCAAATAATCAATGAAATGGGCGAAAAAGCCAACGGTTCTTACGCCGAATTAAAAATCGTAGAGATTCCTGCAGATGTTGATTGGATTGTTGAGGAATACGATGGAAGAGAATGGATTGCCGAACGACATAGAACTTGGGACTAAACTTAAACAAGTTTTAGCTACAAGATCTCGAGCTGTCTTTAGTTATCGTATAAACTTTGACACAATAGGATATGAATCTTTAGATCTCATGAGAAAGTGGTGTGAAGATAATTGTTCTGGACTTTGGCGATTAGAGCATGTCCACGCACTATATTTTCAATTTGAAAACGACAGAGATGCTACAATGTTTATGCTACGTTGGGGCGGAGCAGAAGGAAATAGATTGAAATGAGAGGTGGGCATGACATATACTGTAGAAAAATTTTCCTTACCTAATAATTTACATGAATGGTTAATTCATGATTATGAAACGAATTTTTTAGGTCCAGGTAAACGATATCCAAAAAATTATTCAGATCAATATAAAAAAAGATATAATTGTCATTATGATTGTCATTATTATACATTTGACTCAGAAAAAGATTATATGTTATTTTTGTTAAAATGGTCATGATTTATTCTTGGCAAAAAGAGATATTAGAAAAAATGACGCAGTACAAAGGTAAAGGTATGACAACAATTACTGGACGCAAGTTAGGCAAGAGTGCCTTTTCTGCTCAGGCTTTTCAACGACTGTGGGAAGATCTTCATGCTCGCCCGGTGGAAGATCTTAAGCTCACAGAAGGCACAGTCTACGGTGCTAGATATTATTGTGTAGAACCAGTTGGTGGAGTATGGCGAGAAATGGAAGCGTGGTGTGTCGAAACATTTGGTTCAGTTGGGGAACACATGTGGGGTAACGAGAAAGCACCAGACCCTGCACAGCGTTGGTACATGAACAATCGCAAGTTCTGGTTCCACAATGAAGTAGATAGAATGGTGTTTGTATTAAAATGGCGATAAAACTTTTAAGACGAAAAGTTATTATAAGAGAGCACGACT
>Ga0315900_10000802_pt1 | contig 52085 bp, 56 predicted proteins | sample LakEriMetagenome_FD_203521 | JGI IMG/M metagenome (GOLD analysis project Ga0315900, IMG submission 203521) | Freshwater fungal communities from buoy surface, Lake Erie, Ohio, United States - Buoy 12 MA114 | ecosystem: Environmental > Aquatic > Freshwater > Lake > Lake biofilm | place: USA: Lake... | reverse complement strand
CGCGAACTTTGTTGCTGCTGAACCCTTGACGGCAGCTTGATTCCTGGTTGGATCTCAGGCAGAGACTGTCTGTGATGAGCACGCCTCCTGCCGGGATTCCAGAAGCGGATTGGCTGTCGTGGCCACCCGAGGCCAGGCAGTTCATCCTGGTCCAGCAGCAGGAGATCGAGCAGCTCCGCAGCCAACTCACCGCATTGGCAACCGAACTGGCCAGCCTGCGGGAGCGGATCGGCCGCAGCTCGCGCAATTCCTCCAGGCCTCCCTCCAGTGACGGCCCTGGGTTTAAGCCGCCGGAGCGGCGCAAGGGCAGTGGCCGCAAACGCGGCGGCCAGCCGGGCCATCCCGGATCTGGCCCGGAGCTGCTGCCGATTGAGCGGGTGGATGAGGTGGTGGACCACCACCCGGATGCCTGCCGCCGTTGCGGCTCGTTGCTTGAGGGAGAGGATCCAGATCCGTTGCGCCATCAGGTGATCGAGATCCCGCCGATCGCGCCAGTGGTGATTGAGCACCGGCTGCATCGGCTGATTTGCCCTTGCTGCTCCACCAGCACCTGCGCCACGCTGCCGGCTGATGTGGAAGACAGTCCGTACGGTCCAAGGCTCAGTGCCCTGGTGGGTCTGCTGGGCAGTGCCTTCCCCTTGAGTTTCAGCAAGACCCAGGCGCTGCTGGATCAGCTGCTGGGGATCGAGATGAGTCGTGGAGCGATCGCCGCGATCCGCGAGCGGATCAGCGCCACGCTGGAGCAGCCCATGCAGGAGGCCCTGGTCTTTGCCCGTCAGCAGCCGGTGGCCTACGTGGATGAAACCGGCGCCCCCACCGGCAACGCCGACGGCAACAATCCCACTGGAAAGCGGGGCTGGCAGTGGGTCATGGTCACCGCTGCGGTGACGGTGTTCATCCAAGGCCTGAGCCGATCCACCGCCGCCGCCATTGAGCTGCTCGGGAGCACCTTTGGCGGGATCGTGGTGAGCGATCGCTTCTCGGCCTACAACCATCTGCCCCTAAACCAGCGCCAGCTGTGCTGGGCGCACCTGATCCGCGATCTGGCCGCCATCGCCGAACGCCCGGGCGCCAGCGCCGAGTTCGGAGACCAGCTGCTGAGCTTGCAGCAACAGCTGTTCGAGCACTGGCACCGCTACAAGGATGGAACGATCGACTGGCCCGCCTTGCAACACCGCTGCCGGCCGATTCGACAAGCATTTGAGGCCACCCTTCAGCAGGTGGTGGAGCTGGGCGCTCAGCGCCGCGAGCGAACGCCGTGGGCCAGCACCGTGCGCACCTGCCGAAAGCTCTTGAAGGTGACAGGTGCGTTATGGACCTTTCTGGAGACCCGTGGAATCGAGCCCACCAACAACGCCGCTGAGCGTGCCCTGCGCCAATCGGTGATTCAGCGCAAGATCAGCCATGGGGTCCAGTCCACAAAGGGTGCGATCTGCCGCAGCCGCCTGCTCACCGTCACCACCAGCCTCAGGCAACAGGGTCGCGATGTCTGGCAGTTCCTGGAGCACGCCTGGATTGCCCATCACCGTGGCGGGGTGATGCCGTCACTGCTGCCCGATCCCTGAATCAGCAGCACAGATCACTGCTTCTTGATCACTCAGCGATGGGCCATCAGGCGTGCAGTCCTGCGCAGGGGCATCCCGACCCCTGAACGCGTACTGCGCGAGAATGTCGATGTGATCGCTGGTGTTGACGGGCATGGGCGCGGGGTTCCCCCGATTTCGTGGACACCGACCAGGAGTTCACAGGCCGGCAGGAGTTCACAGGCGGGTCCGTAGGGCAAGCGACGCTCCGCCGTTCGTAGGCGATCGGGCTGAGGTAACCGATCGTTCAGTGGCGGCGTTCGCGGTTGCGGTAGCCCTCGATCCAGAAGGCCAGATCGCGCTGCAGCTGCTGGGGTGAGATCAGGTCTTCCCGATTGTCATCGAGGTCCAACTCCAGCTTGAGTGTGGAGAAGAAACGAGCCACCATCGCGTTGTCCCAGCAGCACCCCTTGGCGGACATGCTGCAGACGATCTCGTGCCTGGCCAGCAGATCCCGGTGGTCGCTGGCCCGGTACTGGGTGCCCTGATCCGTATGGAGGAGCAGCATCTGCGGTTCCACCCGGCGATGGCCGAGGGCCCGCTGGAGGGCCTCGATCACCAGGGCGGCATCCATCCGGACATCGAGCGTCCAGCCGACAGCACGGCGGCTGAACAGGTGGATCCAGACAGCCAGGTACCGCCACCCGGCGCTGGTGCCGATGGAGGTGATGTCGCCCGCTCACCAGCGGTTCGGGCCCGGGGGCTGGAACTCCTGCAGCAGCAGGGTCGGCAAGGGCCTGCGGGTTCTGGCCCTGAGCTGAGCCCGCTGGATCGCCGGGCGACACGGTGGCGGACCACCGGATGGCCTGCGGCGCGCAGCTCCTGGTGGATCCGGGGAGAGCCGCAGAAACCACGGTGCTCCCGGAACACCGTCTCGATCTCAGCAGTGAGCCGAGCGTTCTCGGCCGCCCGCCTTCCCGGCGCCTCCTGCCGCTGCCGCCAGGCGCAGTACCCACTGCGGGCCACGCCGAGCTGCCGGCACAGCCAGGCCACCGAGTGTCGATCGGCGAGTTCATCGATCAGGCGAAACCGCTCGGCAGCAGCTGCTCCCTGGCAACGTGCGCTGCCGCCAGCCTGACGTGCGCTGCCGCCAGCCTGAACCATTCTTCTCCCTCCTCAGCTCGCGGTTCTCCCTGCAGAGCCGGTCGAGCGCGGCGCGCACCTCACTGCGGAGCAGGCCCGCGCTCGATGCGGGCCTGTCGCACCCAGCACGCCAGGCTGCTGGAGGGAAGAGCCAGGCGTTGGGCGACGGCATTGCAGGAGATCCCCTCCTGCCGGCAGAGCTCGCTGGCCTCCTGCTTCTGTGGCGCCGTGAACCGGCGGCTGGTCTTGGTGGGGTTGGTCATCGAGGGACACTCTGGTGGTGATGGCGTGATCCCTGTCGACTTCTCCCTGAATCCGGGAGAACCCCACTCCAGGCTGCCGGCCTCGGTGTGGATCGCGGCCCCGACCGCCCGGGCCCGGTAGGAGCCGTCATCGGCTTCCTCGACAACGAACAGGATCTCGTTCATGGCCCGCCCGCCGGCATCAAGTCTGGCAGGCCTCGCCGGGCCCGTCTGGCAAGAGCAGACATGGACCGTTCCCTCCCTGATCTCGCTGCTGTCCCCGCCGCATCCCCTGCCGCCGTTGCGGGCTGGCAGGCGGGTGACGGCGAGGCGATCCGCTGCGCCCTGGCGATCACCGCCAGCGCCCGGCGATGCGTGCCATCGCCTCTGCCATGGCCGATCCGGCGCTGCAACACCCGCCGGGCGCTGGCGGTGATCGCCTCGCTGGATCAGCAGCTCCGGCCTGTTTCGCAGCCCATCACCTGCCGCCTTGGACCCTCAGAAGGGGCTGGTGGCAGCGACGCTGAACGCCGGCCTGGCCTCTGATCTGGAGGCCGCCCAGCTGCAGGCCCCGGCAGCGGGGCTGGTCACGATCACCGCCGGCCAGCAGCTGCGCAGCGTCTGGCCGGTCCATCTCGCCGGCTGGCTGGAACAGGGCTGGCAACTGCTCAGCAGCGATGCCGCACCGCCGCCTGCAGCAGGAAGCAGCGCCGGGGACGAGGACGGCGACGAGGCCCCGGAGGACGATCGCCGCGTTCCACCACTCGCGGTCGGCGCAGCCGGCGGCGGCAGAGCGAACCCCAGCAGCCTGGTGGCGCTGCAGTGGATCAGGCTGTGACGCCGGAGGGTGGTGAGCAGGCCGAGGCTCTCCCCTCCCCCGGGAAGCAGCACCACCCATGCCGGTGGCAGCCCTGCGTGAGCCGGCGAGGGCGATCAACCCAGGGGCTGGGCCAGCAGGCCGGGCCCCTTTGCTCTGTGAGCGGCTCGACACCCCGTGCTGGCCCCACTGGGAACAGCCTTCTGCACCATCCCCTGGCCCAGTGGCTGGGTTCCGCTCCGACGCCCTCCGGGCCGTGGTGCCGTCCTGCGGCTGGAGAAGCGATGAAGGAGTTCCTGATCATCCTGGCCGGCTGGGGCCTCGGCGTCTCCCCGAGCTCGGTGCAGGGCTTGCAGCGCAAGGAACGCGATGCCTCCGACCGGGACCGCGAGGCCGCCCTGGTGGTGGTGCGGCTGACCACCACGGTGGAGCCCATCGCCAAGGAGGTGAGCCTGCTGCGCAGCGAGCTCAAGGAGGACCGTCAGATCCTCGATCCACGCCTCAATGCGGTGGAGCAACGCCTCACCGCTCCACGAAATCAGGGGAAGCCCATGGTGATTGCGCCCCAGTTCCTGCACCTGTCTGCTGCCTGGCAGGAGAGGGTGGCTTGCCATGGCTCCAGGGCGTAGTGCTGAGCGGTGGTGTGATCGACAGTTCGCTGCGGCGAGCGTGCAAGGCACCGGTAGCCAGGTTGTTTCTCCCCCGCGCGTTGTTCGCCTCTGAACTCAACCCGTCCACAGGGTGGTGGCGTGCGTCCTACCCCGACGCGTTCAGCTAAACGCCTGCCAGGATTGAAATCCTGTTCTCCGATCACCGATCACCGCCCTTCAGGCCAAGCTGGCGAATCAGCTTCAGAGGGGAACCACCGGTCGCGGCCTGCGCTGTCAGTGTTCTAGCTCTGGCACGTGCTGAGCGGGCCCCGGTACATCCAGTCAACGGCGGCGTGAAGTGTGGCACCAAGGCCGCAAGCCGATCTCCCTGGATCGCAGGGCGGTTCGCTCGCTTCCGCGGCGTTCGGACAACGGCTGTTCCCCCATGCCCCCGGGAGCACCGGGGGCAGACAGACCTCGTTCAGGCCGCAGCCAGATTGGCGGCCACGAAGTCCCAGTTCACGAGCTTGTCGAGGAAGGTGGTGATGTAATCGGGGCGGCGGTTCTGGTAGTCGAGGTAGTAGGCGTGCTCCCACACATCCATGGTGAGCAGCGCGATCTGGCCATGGGCCAGGGGCAGATCGGCGTTGGCGGTCTTGGTGACCTTGAGGGTGCCGTCCTCGAGCACCAGCCAGGCCCAGCCGCTGCCGAACTGGGTGGCACCGGCGGCCTTGAACTGCTCCACAAAGGCCTCGAAGCTGCCGAAATCGGCGTTGATCTTCTCGAGCAGGGCGCCGCTGGGCTGGCCGCCGCCGCCCGGCTTGATGCACTGCCAGTAGAAGCTGTGGTTCCACACCTGGGCAGCGTTGTTGAACACTCCTACCTTGGCACCATCACCAGCCACGGCGGTGATGGTGTCCTCCAGGCTCTTGCCCTCCAGCTCGGTGCCGGCCACCAGGTTGTTGAGGTTGGTCACATAGGCGTTGTGGTGCTTGCCGTGGTGAAACTCCAGGGTCTGGCGCGAGATGTGCGGCTCGAGCGCATCGAGGCCGTAGGGCAGCGCGGGCAGCGTATGAGCCATGGAACGGGGTCGAGTGCTGGGGACGCCGCAGCGGAACCGGCGGCTTCTGAATCCTAACGATCGCTGCCGGGCCAGCCGGAACCGGGGCGGTCGTCAGCCGCCCACCCGCAGCAGTTCCACTTCAAACACCAGGGTGGCGTTGGCTGGAATGACCCCGCCGGCGCCACGCTCGCCATAGGCCAGATCGGGGGGAATCACCAGCCTGCGCTTGCCGCCAACCCTCATGCCCGCCACGCCCTCATCCCAGCCCTTGATCACCCGGCCGCCGCCGAGGGGGAAGGAGAAAGGACCGCGACCGTAGCTGCTGTCGAACTCGCGGCCGTTGGTGAGGGTGCCGCGGTAGTTCACGAGCACGGTCTGACCGGCCACGGCCTCGGCACCGCTGCCGACCACCAGATCGGTGATGCGCAGGCCGGAGGGGGTGGTGATCTCCGTAGCTGCCACCAGATCCCCACCGAGCGCACCGGCCTGGGCGAGCTCGCTGCCGGCGGCGGCTGGGCTGTCAGGGGCCATGGCGAAGAGGGTGGGGTTGGGATCGTCAGGGTCGAGCTCGAAGCGGCCGCGGCTGCTCGACGGCGCGGCAGGGACCGCGGTCGCGGTGAGGGGCCGCAGGCTGGCGGCGGCTGCGGGAGTGGGATCGGCAGGACCGGCGGCCAGCACGCTGGTGGGGCTCACGAGCTGGCTCACCAAGGCCAGCAGCAGGCAGGCCAGACAGACCGCCGCGGAAATCAGGATGTCGCGCACGCAGATGCGGAAGCTGGGGGTGATTCTGCCGGGTGTTCAGTCGGGAATCTCGCTGGCGCTCTGGCGCAGGCGCAGGGCCTGCTCCAGCCGGTCGATGCGGCCGCGCAGTTCGTCCAGCTCGCGTTGGCGGGCGAGGCCGAGATCCTGCAGCAGCTGGTCGCGGTTGCGTTCCAGCTGGCGTTCGGCCTGCTCCTCCAGCCCGGGGCTCTCGCCGCGCAGCGCCTTGAGCACGTCGTCCACCAGGGCCGAGGCATGACCGGGATCGAGCTTGCCGCTGCGCACCCACTCCTGGGTCACGTAGCGCAGCCGCTCCGCCACCAGCGAGGTGGTGCCAAGCCCCCGCAGGAGCAGTTGCTGCAGCGGATTGCTCTGATCCATGGCGGCGTTCCCCAGGCTCCGGGTTACCCCTCAACCATGGCGCTTTCTACGCTGCATGGCCACAGGCGGACGCGGCATGGCGGGCGGCAGGCTGCGGGCTCCGGCTCTCGCTCAGGCGCTGGCGGGCGGGGCGCTGGCCGGCCTCGCCCTTCCACCCCTGGGCAGCCCACCCCTGCTGTGGCTGGCCCTCGCCCTGCTCTGGCGGCTCGCGCAGCGCCCCAGTCCCTGGCTGCTCGGCGGGATCTGGGGGGCAATGGCGGTGCTGGTGAGCCACCACTGGCTCCTGGGGCTGCACCCGCTCACCTGGATCGGGGTGCCGGCTCCGCTGAGCCTGCCGCTGTGCCTGGCGCTGCTGGCGATCTGCGGACTGGCCGGCGCCGTGCTCGTGGGGGGCTGGCTGGGGCTGGCGGCCTGGCTGGGAGCGGAGAAGCCCCTGGCGGCGGTGGCCCTGGCCGGGCTGTGGGGACTGGCGGAAGTGCTGCTGGCTCGGGGGCCCCTGTTCTGGCTGGGCCTGGGGGCCGCCGCCCTGCCGGGCGACCGGCCCCTGGCCGGGCTGGCGGCCCTGGTGGGGGCCGGCGGACTGGCCACGCTCCAGCTGCTGCTGGGCTGGGGGCTGGCGTACTGCCTGTGGCCCCTGGGTGGAGGCCCCTGGCGCCGGCGGCTGGCCGGCGGGGCGCTGTTGCTGCTGGTGGTGCTGGGCCTGCGCGCCATCGGATCCGCCGTGCTCGCCGGCCTGCCGCTGCAGGAGCGACAGCGGGGCGGCGAGCGGGTGCTGGTGCTGCAGCCCGCGATCCCCACCCGCGAGAAGTTCAGCTGGCTCCAGCAGCAACACCTGCGCCGGCTGCTCGACGAGGCCCTGGCGGAAGGCAGCCGGCGCCGGGTGGACGCGGTGCTGCTCCCGGAGGGAGCGCTGGGGCTGGATCCGGTGCTCGATCAGCCCACGCCGGTTGAGCTGATCGCCGGCGGTTTCCGCTGGCAGGAGGTGGGCGGCGAGCCCCAGCAGCGCAGCGCCCTGCTGCGCTTCTCCCCCGGCGCGCGCGAACCGGCGGGCGCCCTCGACAAGCACCGGGTGGTGCCGCTGGGGGAATGGGTGCCTCTGGCGCGGCTGGTGCGCTGGAGTGGCCTGTCGGCGGTGGGAGGCGTGGAGCCAGGGCCACCGGCGCGGCTGCTGCCCCGGCCGGGCGGCCCGATCGGCGCAGCGATCTGCTACGAACTCGCCGACGGCAGTGCCCTGGCCGCCGCGAGCCGCAACGGTGCCGGCTGGCTGCTGGCCAGTGCCAACCTGGACCCCTACCCGCGCATGTTGCAGGAGCAGTTCATCGCCCTGGCCCGCCTTCGGGCGATCGAGACCGGCCGCTGGCTGGTGAGTGCCGCCAACACCGGGCCCAGCCTGCTGGTGAGTCCGCGGGGGGTGGTGGCCACCGAACTGCCGACCGGCCGGGTCGTCACCGCGGTGTTCCCGGTGCCCCGGCTCAGCGCCCTCACCCCCTACGCCCGGCTGGGCGACGCGCCCCTGCTGGCGTTGACGTGCGCTGCGGGCGCAGGCGCGCTGCTGGTGAAGAGGCGCCCGTCACCGCAGCGACCTGGCTCCTGAACCGGCCCCGGCCACCGCGACCCGCCCCCCATCGTCCGGCCCAGGGCCCCGCCCCCGCTGGTGGGTGCCCTGGCCGGGGCCGATGTGTGGGCGGCCGGCGCCTTTGCCCTCGATCAGGGCCCGATCCTCGCCGCGATGCGGCTGGCCTGGAGGCTGGTGGAACTGATCGAGCGCCGCTTCCCGGCGGCGGCCCTCGCCGCCCTGATGGCCGCCCCTGCTCGTGGCTGGGGCTGATGCACGCCTGGCGGTTCAGCCAGGCCGGCACGGTGCTGAGCCTGGGCTGGGGCATGGGCGCCCCCTGGGCCGCCCGCTGTGGGGTGATCGCCCTGGCCTGGTGGCAGGGAAGGCGGCCGATCCCCGAGGCGGGCTGGGGACCATCGGCGGCGGCGGCGCACCCGGTTCAGCGGTCGCCGAGCTGGGGCGTGACGTCGGCCATCGGCAGGGAGGCGCTGCCCCAGCCATCCGGGGGCAGAAGGGGCCGGGCCCCCGGAGCTGGCGCCACCGCCGCACCGGCCGCGAAGGCCGCCTCGGTCCAGGTGCGCAGCAGCGGGCCGAGGGCGCCGCCAGCGGGGTTTTCACCGGGACGCAGGTTGAAGTGGTCGCCATCCCTGACCAGCACCAGCTGGTTGCCCAGTCGTGCGCCCCGACGCATGGGTTCGATCGCCTCGGGATCCGGGGGCACGATCCAGTCACTGCCGCCGCTCACCAGCAGAACCCGCGCCCCCAGCAGCCGCGCCGAGCCTTCGGGGAAGAGCAGGGACACCGGCGGACTCACCGCCGCCACGGCAACCACGCGAGGGTCCCGCAACAGGGAGGCATCCTGCACCCCGTTGAGCCAGCTGCACTGCAGCGTCCAGCTGAGGTTGCGTTCCGGGTCGTCGAGGTTGCGGCAGCGATCCCTGAGGCTGGCGTCCTTGGGGGTGAGGCCGGCCAGCTGCAGGGCGGTGGTCGCACCCCAGGAATGGCCCAGCACCACCACCCGCTCGGTAGCCACCGGCTGGGCCAGGGAGAGTGCGCCGCTGGCGGCGGCATCGATCACGGCGCTGAGATCCCTGGGCCGCTGGGCCAGCTCCTCAGGGCCGGGCGGTGGCGCCTGGCCGGTGAGCACCCGCTGCTGCTGGCTGTTGTCGCTGCCGGGATGGCGCGGCAACGCCACCGTGTAGCCGCTGGCCGCCAGCAAGGCCCCCCAGCCCTTGAAGTTGGTGGGTGTATCCCACAGACCATGGGAGATCAGCACGAGGCGGCCGTTGGCCCTGGCTCCCGGTTCCAGCACCAGCAGCTCGAGGGGCTCCGGACGGTGGGGCACCGTGAGGAACACCTGGCGCTGCCGTACCGAACCGGCCGGCTGGGCGGGGAGAGAGGGCGGCAGCGAAGCCGGTGCCGTGCGGGCCAGCAGGGACTCGGCCTGGCGACGCTGACTGGTGAGTCGGCTGGCGATCTGGCGCGCGCGACCGAGGTTGAGGCGCACCCGCTCCCCGGGAATCGCCTTCATCAGGCTGAACACCGTGGGATCACCGTTGGCGGAAGCCGTGATCAGGGCCTGCCGGAGGGTGGTGCCGCTGAGGTCAGGGGCCCGGCCCTCCACACTGCCCAGGGAGGCGATCACGAGCATGGCCTGCTCCAGCAGGGGCGAACCCACCGATCCCTCGGCCACCTGCTTGAGACTGAGGGGCACCGGCTGCTGCAGCAGGGCGATGAGCTGGCGACCGACGGCGCCGCGGCTGGCCCGGTCGAGTTCGGCCAGGTCGCTGTTGCCCTGGCGCAGGGCTTCGACGGAGGCCAGCTCAGTCAGGCGCAGGCTGAAGGTGGTCTGCAGCAGCGGCAGCTCGATCAGCACCTCCTCCAGGGCCCTGGCTGGAGCGGCGGGCAGCAACACGGTCGCCAGCGCGGCCAGCAGCGAGGCGTATCGAGGCGTTCTTCCCATCAGTCGCGCACCTGCAATCGTCTGAAGGAGACCGGGCCGCAATGTAGCGGCACCTTCCCAGGCAGCACCCGGCCCAGGCCCTGCAGGCTGGCTGGCCGCCATCAGAGGCTCGCGGCGCTGGGGCTGGCCGGCATCAGAGGCTCGCGGCATCAGAGGCTGGCCCGGGATCAGGCGCTCGCCCGGCAGCAGAGGCTGGCGATGCGGAGGCACGGCGCTACGTTGGCCGCACCGTAGGAGTGGTTGGCTCGTGTTGTTTCGCAGCCGTTCGTTGTTGGTTGCCGGCGCCTGTCTCTCGGTCGGCGCCGGGGCCCCCCTGGTGGGTTCGGCCCAGACGCAGTCCGCCTGCGTGCCTCCTCTGGCTGCGGACACCTACCGACAGGTACGCGTGAACGGGGGTTCCGTGAGCGAGGCCCTGCAGATGGCCAGAAATCTGGGCTATTTCGATGGCAGCAAGAGCTGTTCATCAGCGATCAAGCAGATCATGCAGACGGATCCGATGATGTACGGATCGTTCAGCGGCGATTTCCAGTAACGTTTCGTCGAAGTGCGGTAGAAGAACCTCTGTTTGAACGCCAGCAGATTGATGAGGTAGATGATGCGATCGAGGGCGGTGGATTTCCCCTCCAGCTGCATCGGCACACGGCTGATCTGAGTGCCGAGGGTTTCAGTGGTGTCGGGCACGAGGCCCACCAATCCAAGCTCTTGCCACCCGGCTTCCATGAAAGCCGTGCCCTTGGTGAGCCGAGGTCATGCAGCCGATCAACAACGCGCTTGTGCGTGGTCAGAACGATTCGCGAAGCTCACGCTTAATCTCCGCTAGCGTTGGTTTTGCGAGGTGGCTGCAAGAGAATGCGTAACCATGTTTGCGGGATCATCAACCTGATCAATCGTTCTTCAGGCACGCGGTCAGACTGGAGGACTGCGGCGTTGAGGGTAAGGTCGTTGTCCAAGGCGTAATCGGCGTTTCAGGAGGCGTTGTCGCATCCAATAACGGGCGACAGGGCGGTGACCAGCAGCGTGGAGTTGTTCGCCAATTCAGCAATCTTCTTGCCGCTTGGTTGACTGCCCTCCACCAGGCAGGTGCGGAAATGGCTGCAGCTGTCGATGATCAGGGTGAGGGGGGAGTGGATGTTGTTGATGATGAGGTGCTTGTACACGTTCTTCTCCGGGTGGCCACCGGCACCGCCAGGGCCAACGGTCAGGTTAGGGGCCATCACCTGGATGGCCGCCACGCCGGTGCTTGCGCCTGGGTGGGCGTCACCCGCCGGGCATGATCGAAGACCGGTTCATTGGCAGGCATGATCAGCTCAGCAAACCGAGCCCTCGCTCCGAAGGACATCAGGCGGATGTCGTTGGCACTCTTGTAGAGCGAGGCGGCCAGAATGCGCATCGATCACGAGAGCTGCACGAGGGCACGATGGGCGCTTTGCACGGTGAATCTGTTGGGGGCGGTGATGCAGGAAAGCCTGGTGATCCGGGCGATTTCCGCCGCCGCCGCCGCCGCCGCTTCCGCGAATCCGGAGACTCCATCGAACCCGGCGCCAAGGCAGGGCCTCCCAGGGCAAACGGCAGCACCCCCATGAGCATTGGGTGCAGCTGCGCGAAACGATCGGCCGGAGCCGCAACATAACCCGACCATCCCTGGCCGAGCGTGAGGGGCGTGGCGTCCTGCATGGAGGTGCGGCCGATCTTGATGATGTCCTTCCACTCCTCCGCCTGGCTGGCGCCGGCGTCGTGCAGGACCTGGACGGCGGGAATCAGCCCTGTTGGGCATTCACCGCTGCGGTGATGCTGATGGCCGAAGTAAAGGTGTCGTCGGATCATTGGGGGATCAGGTCGACAGGCCGTGCAGGAGAGGTCCTTCCAGCCGCCCAGAAACCCACCACCAGGATTCCCCCCGTCACGGCCACTCACGGGCGTGCGTCCAAACCCCAGCGCCGACGCCAGGCGCTGCTGGATTGCAGCGTCCCCCGCCCCAACTGTTCCGCCTGCTCCCGGCCGCGGTTCGCCAGGATCATGCGCGCATCGGCGGTGCCCAGTGGGTCCCGGTAAGGCACCCCCGCGCTGCTGCCGAGGTGCTCGAGCTCCATGGCGGCAAGCGGGCGCAGCCCCGCCGATCCAGCCAAGCTGCGAGGGCTCGCCACCGTGCCGCCGCTCCAGGCCTGGAGACCCGGCCTGCCCTCGCCGCCCCGGCCCGGGGCTGCCTGGATCGCCGCCAGCTCCAACCCGGCCAGCACCAGCCCCGCCCTCACCGCCGCGGCTGAGCTGTAGCTGATCCAGCGGCCCTGCGGGGCCAGAAGGGTCGCCAGAGACCCCAGGAATTGCACGCTCCACAGCTGGGGGCAGCGCCGCGGTGAAAAGGCGTCATGCCAGATCAGATCGATCGGGCTCGGTTCCCTGGCGCCCAGCTCCCGAATGGTGCGGCGCGCGTCGCCCCAGAGCAGGACCCCGGCGCCTCGCTCGTCCTGCCAGCTTCCCCTCCCCTGCAACTGATCGAGCACCGCGAGGGTGTGGGGCTGCCACTGCTGGCGGAAGCCGGCATCCGCCAGGGCCAGGGCCAGCGGTTGCGGATCCTGCTCCAGGCCCCACCACCGCAGCCGCAGATCCCGTTTTCGGCATACGTCCAGCAGGGCGGCCAGGTTGGTGCCGGTGCCCGCGCACACCTCGAGCACCCGCAGCGTTCTGCCGGCTGGAAAGCGATCCAGCCCGGAGGGTGCCAGAAATGTCTCCGCGGCTTCCCGCAGGGCGCCCCGGCCGCAGTGAAAGCCTTCGCCGAATTCGGCGCTCCACAGGCTGAAGCTGCCGTCGGCGGTGAGCCGTCGCTCCAGGCGGGGCGTCGCCGCGCTCCCCACGCCGTTCAGCTGCGCAGCAGCTCCAGATGCTGCCAGAACTCCGGATACGACACCGCCGCCGCCTGCGCGCGCGCCAGGTGGGTGTCGCCGCTGGCACCCAGGGCCGCCACCGCCAGGCTCATCGCCACCCGGTGGTCGGTCTCGCTGTCCACCGCGGCCCCGTGCAGCGGCGTCACGCCGGTGATCGCCAGCCCGTCGGCCCGCTCCTCGATCCGGGCCCCCATCGCCCCCAGCTGCCGCGCCATCACCGCCAGCCGGTCGGTTTCCTTCACCCGCAGTTCCTCGGCGCCGCTGATCCGGCTCACGCCCTCGGCATGGCAGGCGGCCACCGCCAGCACCGGGATCTCATCCACCAGCCGCGGCATCAGCGCGCCCTTGATGCGGAAAGCCCGCAGCGGGCCGTGGCTCACCTGCAGGTCGCCCACCGGTTCCCCGGCCACATCCCGCCGGTTGCGCACGCTCAGGCGCGCCCCCATCTGCTCCAGCACCTCCAGGATGCCCGTGCGGCTGGGGTTGAGGCCCACGTTCTCCACGGTGAGATCGGCGCCGGGTGTGATCGCCGCCGCCACCAGCCAGAAGGCCGCCGAACTGATGTCGCCCGGCACCACCACGGCCTGGCCCCGCAGAGTCGCCCCGGGGGTGACGGTCACCTCTGTGCGCTCCGGGCCCTTCACCTCCAGCCGCGCCCCGAAGGCCCGCAGCATGCGCTCGCTGTGATCGCGGCTCTGGGCCGGTTCGATCACAGTGGTGGGGCCCTCGGCCGTGAGCGCGGCCAGCAGCAGGGCGCTCTTCACCTGGGCCGAGGCCACCGGTGTGTGCAGCGTGGCCCCCCGCAGTGGTTGGCCCTGCACCGCCAGCGGCGCCAGGTTGCCGCCCTGGCGGCCGTGGATCGCGGCACCCAACCGGCCCAGCGGCGCGGCCACCCGTGCCATCGGTCGGCCCCGCAGCGAAGCATCGCCCGTGAGCACGAAATGGCGGCCGCTGCGCCCCGCCAGCAGCCCCAGCATCAGCCGCATCGTGGTGCCCGAATTGCCGCAGTCGAGCACGTCGGCCGGTTCCTGCAGGCCATCGAGCCCCACCCCCCGCACCAGCACCGGTTCGCCCGCCCGGATCTCCGACACCTCCACCCCCATCGCCCGCAGGCAGGCCGCCGTGCTCAGCGGATCCTCCGCCGGCAGCAGCCCTTCGATGCGTGTTTCCCCTTCGGCGATCGCCCCGAACAGCAGGGCGCGGTGCGAGATCGACTTGTCGCCGGGCACCCGCACCCGGCCGCGCAGGCTGCCGCCGGCCCTCACCAGCAGGGGGCTGCTCGGGTGTTCGTTCACGCAGGGCGGCTCGGCTGGCGCGATCCTATGGAGCCCCTGAGCGGCCACTCAGCCCAGCATCAGCCCGCCCTCGTGCCGCTGGGCGGCGCGGGCGCTGCGCAGGTCGAACAGCAGCTCCTCCAGGGTGAGCTGGACCAGTTCCCGCTCCAGGGCCCGTTGCAGCCGCCCCTCCAGCAGTTCAGTCACCTGGCGGGTGGCCGGCTCGCCGCCCTCCACCAGCGCGGCGGCCGGCAGGGCGTTCACCGCCACCAGCACCTGGGCCAGGGCGATCTGCCGCGGTGGCCGCGCCAGGCGGTAGCCACCCCGGCGGCCTCGCCGCGCCTCCAGCACCCCGCTGCGGCGCAGCTTCAACAGCAGCTGTTCCAGCATCGGCGCCGGCAGGGCCTGGGCGGCCGCCAGCTCATGCACCGAACGCCAGGCCGGGGGATCGAGGGCCAGCTCCAGCAGGACCTGGATCGCCTGCAGCCCGCGGCGCAGCAGCATTACACCTGGGCCTGGCCCGCCAGCCGCTCCAGCACGTGCTCGAAGGTGTAGCCGAACATTGCCGGATCAGGTTGGCTTCCGCTGAGATCGGCCAGGCCCAGCTCGGCCCAGCGCCCATCGATGCGGGCCTCGAGCTCCGCCGGGCGCCGCAGCGCCTCGCCCCAGGCATGGCGCTTCTCCGGCCCGACCTTTGTGGTGGCGTCGATCGCCAGCCGACCGCCCAGCCCGATTCGCTCGCTGGCGAAATCGAGCGAATCGAAGGGGGTGTCCTCCAGCACGAACAGGTCGCGCTGGGGATCCACCTGGGCGCTGATCGCCCAGATCACCTGGCGCGGATCGCGGATGTTGATCGCCTTGTCCACCACCACCACGAACTTGGTGTAGGTGAACTGGGGCAGGGCGCTCCAGAAGGCCATCGCCGCCCGCTTCGCCTGGCCCGGGTAGGCCTTGTCGATGGCGATCACCGCCAGCTTGTAGCTCAGACCCTCCATCGGCAGGAAGAAGTCGACGATCTCGGGGATCTGCTGCCGCAGGATCGGCGTGTAGATGCGGTTGAGTGCAATGGCGAGCATGGCGTCCTCCTTGGGAGGCCGGCCGCTGAAGGTGGTGAAGTAGATCGGATCGCGCCGTTGGCTGACGCACTGGATGCGCACCAGAGGGGAGTCTTCGACGCCGCCGTAGAAGCCCATGTGGTCGCCGAAGGGGCCGTCGGCCAGCTCCTCACCGGGCGTGATCGTGCCCTCCAGCACCACCTCGCTGTGGCTGGGCACCTCCAGGTTCACGGTCTTGCACCGGGCCAGCCGCACCCCCTCGCCGGCGTAGAGCCCGGCGAACAGCCACTCGCTCAGCTGCACCGGGATCGGCGTGGCCGCCGCCAGCACCAGCAGCGGATGCACGCCGATCGCGATCGCGATCTCCAGGGGCTTGCCCAGGGCTGCCGCCTTGCGCAGGTGGCGCGCCCCACCACGCACGCTCAGCCAGTGCACCGTCATCGTGTTCACCGACTGCTGCTGCAGCCGGTACACCCCCACATTCGGGGTGCCGCTTTCCGGATCCTTGGTGATCACCAGGCCGAGGGTGATGATCCGGCCGCCGTCGCCGGGCCAGGGGCGCAGCAGCGGCAGGGCATCGAGATTCACCCGCTCGCCCCTGAACACCTGCTGGCGGCAGGGGGGGGTGAGGTCGAGGTCGCTGCGGGCCCGCAGCAGATCCCAGGCGAGGCCCCCGTAGCGCTTGAGCTCGCTCAGTCCCTTGGGGGGGCGCGGCTGCTGCAGCAGCGCCAGCTTCTCGCCCAGGGCTTCCAGCTCCTCGGCGCGCTCCATGCCCAGGCTCCAGAGCACCCGCTCCTGGGTGCCCAGCAGGTTGATCGCCACCGGCATCGTGCTGCCGATCACGTTCTCGAACAGCAGCGCCGGGCCGCCAAGAGCCAGCACCCGGTCGGCGATCGCCGCCAGCTCCAGGTCGGGGTCCACCGGGGCGCGGATGCGCCTGAGGCGGCCGCGCTGATCCAGCAGCTCGAGAAAACCGCGCAGATCGCGGTGGGCCTTGGCGGCGGACAACGTCAGGAAGACGACTGGGCGCACTCTGGCGCGTCAGTTGGGCCGCCGCTCGAAGGCCTGCCCGTCAGGCGAGGGTGCAGAGCGGGCGATCGGGTTGAGGGCGTGGCTTGGCCGTGAGCGGCAGCGGATCGAGCAGGCGGCGCCGCTCCGCCCAGTCCGGCTGCAGGGAATCGAGCATCGCCACAAGCTCCTCAGCGCGGGCAGGAACGCGCAGGTGGGCCGGCTCATGCTGGACGATGCAGGTGTGGCAGGCGCGATCGCCGCTGCCCCACGGGCGGCTCATGGCCTCAACAAGGAGGCGGTTCATCGGAACACCCCGGCGTCGCTGCCAGTGCTCCATCAGACCTGCTGCCTCCTGCCTGAGCTCTTTGCGGTACCAGGCCGTCAGAACGCTGCGGCGTGTCTCCCAGCTGGCCCCAGCGGGCATGGGATTCCCGCTCCAGCACCAGCCCGGGGCTCTGGCGCGGTTGAGCGGCGAGGCAGGCCTGCTGCCCGCGGATCCAGGCAGGCTTGCCGATGGGGTGGGTGCGCACATGGTCGGGGCTCCTGCCCTGCGGCGCGGAGATGCGCACGGCCCCGTCGGGAGGAACCACCGACAGATGCCGATTGTTGATCGGCTTGTGCGTGACCTCTGCGGGCATGGTTCCGGCCAGCAGTTGGCGGCGGCGGCGCAAGGCCTGGAATTGCTGCCAGCCCGGCAGGTTCAGGCCGGCGGTGGGGAGGGGGTCGAGGCGATGGTCAACGACCGCTCCCTGTGGCTGGGCACCCGCGCGCTGGCGGGCCACTTCCTGCCGTCGCTCGGCGCGGGGATGGCACACGAACCGCAGCAGTGGGAGGCCGACACCCTTCGCCATGAGGCCCGGCAGGTGGTCGAGCGTCTGCAAGGGCGTGGCATCCGCATCGTGATGCTCAGCGGCGACAACCGCCGCACCGCCGAAGCGGTCGCCGCCCGGGTGGGCTCCGCGAGGTGATCGCCGCGGTGGCCCCGGTGGGCAAGGCCGCCACGATCCGTGCGCTGCAACAGGACTGTCAGGTGGTGGCGATGGTGGGCGATCTGCTGCTGGCTGGCAACGACCTGGGCGCAGTGGTCACCGCCATCGCCTGTCGCGGGCAACGATGCGCAGGATCCGCCAGAACCTGCTCAGGGCCTTTCTCGACAACAGCCTCGGTTTGCCGATCGCCGCGCCTGGCTGGCTCAACCCGATGGTCGCCGGCGCCGCCATGGCGCTCAGCTGCCTGCCGGAGATCGTCACCTCCTCACTGCTGCGCAGCTATCGAGATCCCGGATCTGAACCAGGGCGATTCCAGTGGCTATGCAGAGGCGGGTGTGTGCTCCGCTCTGATCCAGAACGGTTGCGATTCAATGCGCCCACCCGCTGTTCCGTGTGGTGTTCATAGAGTTAAACAATCGTCTGGACGATATCGATGACCCCATCCCGGATCCATGCTCAAGGCGACCGTTGCAGGCCGTACTTCGGGCCCGATCAGCATGCCCCATCCGAGGGGCTTTTCCCCCTGCATCGACTGTCCTCCATCTGCTGCTCGACCGGCGCCTGCCGAGAGGTGGAGTATTGGCCGATGGGGTGCCCACAGGAAGGCTGGTTGCAGCTGGATCGGAATCCAGAGACTGCGGCGCCCGTGGATCTGGTGGCGTTCAGCAGCAGGGGCGTCACGGTCGCCCTCTCGACAGCCGTGTCACTTCAGCAGGGCACCGACGGCCAGTTGATCACCCAGGCTCATGGCGCAGGGCTGAGCCAGCGCCTTGTTCGTTGCTGCTGGCAGCGCCCCCATCCCCAGGATCCCGAGCGACAGCTTGCTGGGCTGCGCTTTGCCGTTCAAGGCCAGCCATGACCGGATCGCCAGGAGGTCAGGCGACTCCGCTGTCCGGACGGCCTTGACGTGGTGTCTTGATTGAGGATCGGTTCTGTGGAGGATCTTCCACTCACGAACAGACGCAGGTGCAAGCTCCACAGCCTCATCGGGGATCTCCTGCCCCGGAAGGAAGTAAGCCCAGCGCCGTTCTTCCTCGCTCTCCAGTGGCATCAGCTCTGTGAGGCTCACCTCCCCCGCCGCCCGCTTGGCACGCCAGTCGATGCGGCGCTCCTCCAGCCGTTGCAGGGTGCCATTCGTCTGCACCTCTGGTGCCCAGCCGTTCTTCTTGCAGAGCGTGAACCACATCAGGCCGAGGCTGTTCTGCAGGATCCACTCCACCATGTAGCGCTCGGTGAACATCTGGGGTTTGCTGGCAATTTCATGCAGCTCGATCTTGCCGCCGTCGTTGATCTTGGCGTCGAGCCGTTCCCGCTCCGGATCGTTCCAGTATTGGTACACCCAGCCGAGTGTCATGTCATCGGCCCAGCAGCTGTTGTCTTCCTTGCAATCTTCTTGTTGTGATGCCTCTTGCTCACGATTCTTGGGCGCGTCTTTTGTTGTTGTTTTCTCTGATCCGTTGAGTTCCGGTTTATTCAGCTCCTCAATCACCTATCGCAGCGTTGCCGGAGGAATCGGAATCAGATCGCCGATCCCTGCTGAGCCAAACAGGCCCGGCAGGTCTTCCGCCAGCTCCTCAACCACGAGCTGCAGCAGGAAGCCGAAGCCCTCGCTGGGGTCATCGCGCACGACACCCCGGGCCAGATCCCGGAAGTCCTGATCGGCGGTGCTGCCCCAGCCTCCCTTGATCAGGGCTGGCTTGCGCAGCGGCTGGCCGGAAGGGCCAGGTTCCTCCATCAGCCGCAGGATCACCAGCCGGTTGAGCAGCGTGTAGGCCGCCTGCTGTTCGGCCTCCCGCAGGAAGTCTTCCCGCTGCCGGCCCATACCCCCGGCTGCCTGGGCTCGCTTCTGCTCTTCGAGGCAGATTCCCAGGCGCTGGCGCCTGGTGCGGGCGGCTTCGTCAAGGCCGGCATCCTGAATCCGCTTCACCGAGAGGCGATAGGCCGACTCCGTCGCCAGCCGCAGATCGTCCAACAGGCGCTGCCGCAGCCCGCGAATCGTGCTGGAGAGCGCCATCTTCGCTTCGGGGGTCATCATGGCCGCATGCTCCAGCCACGGAGCGCGGCGGGCAGAACCCGAGGCCAACGTAGCGCCTGGTACGGTGAAATGCCGTACCCTAGTGAGTGTTTGCCTGGTACGGCAATGGCTGTTGCCTCCGATCGTCTCGATCTGAAGCTCTCCAGCGACGACAAGGACCTGCTGATGCAGGCCGCCACCCTCGAAGGCATGAGCCTGGCCGCCTTCGTGCGGTCGGCCGCCAAGAAGCAGGCCAGCGAGGCCATCCTGCGGGAGCGGCAGCTCCAGCTCTCCCAACGGGATTTCGACGCCTTCCACGCCGCCATCCACGAGCCGTTCCTCCCCGCCCTCCCTCTGGAGGAAGCCTTGCAGCGGGCTCGCTCCCAGGTGAAGCGTGCTTGAGGAACGGCGGCTCGATCCCGGCCGCCACAACCGCAAGGCCTTCCGCTGCGGAGTAGAGGCCCTCGACCGCTTTCTGGCCCAGCAGGCCGGCCAGAACCGACGCCGTGGGTTCGGGGAAACGTTTGTGTTGGTGGACGCCGCTGATTCCGCCAGGATTCTCGGCTTCTACACCCTTGCACCGGCTCAGGTGGAGCGGGTCGCCCTCAAGCCGGATGATGCCGCCCCTCTTCCCCCCTACCCGGTTCCCTGCTTCCGCATGGGCCGCCTGGCACTGGATCTGAGCTGCCGGGGGCAAGGCCTTGGATCCCTGCTCCTTGCTCTTGCCGTGGAGCGTTGCCTGGAGGTGCGCCAATCCATCGGTGGCTTTGCCCTGCTTGTCGACGCCAAGGATCAGGCTGCAGCTCAGTTCTATGCCCATCACGGCTTCCGCCGGCTTCAGGATTCGCCCCGATCCCTCTATCTCCCGCTTGGCCCCCAACGCGATCGCGGACTGGACAGTGCCAGCCGTTGAAGCGATTCACAGGATCCGCACGCGGGTTCCCTGTTGCACCAACGGCAACAGGCGGCTTTCGATCTCCCGTGCCAGCGCCCGCACGTCCTCCTCGCTGTTCAGCTCACGGTTGTGCAGCCCCAGGTCCACCTGTTGCGTCAGCTGGGTGACCTCGCCTTGATCCACCAGCAGCCGATCCAGCGTCTCCACCGCCTCCCTCTCCGCCCGCTGCAGCCGCGCCACAAACGGATCCTTCAACTCCTCCAGGCTGGGGGCGATCGCTTGCTCATCGGTACCTACCACACAGGCGGCGAAGGGTTTGAGCACCGCATGGCTCTGATCCGCGCCCAGGGTGCTGAAGCCACGGCAGCCGCGCACTCTCTGGCGGCTCGCCTCCAGGTGCTGCTCCTGTTCCAGCAACAGCTGTCTGCGTTCACTGCGGTAGGCAACGCGGATCTCCTCCAGATCGCTTTCCAGATCGGCCAGGCCCCGCCAGGGTTCCGGGCTCTCGAGTTTCTCGCGCACTCGGGTGGCAGCGGCTCCCACGTTGGTGGCCTGGATGCCGAGGCCTTCCAGCTGGCTGGCCATGCGCGTCACCACCGTGTGGGCGTCCCGCAGGGCCTCCACGCTGGCGTCGTTCACTTCGGCTTCCAGCACCTGCAGGGTGGTGAGGCCATCGCGCAGGGCGTCGAGATGGCGCAGCACCACCTGCACCGTGGGGCGCGGGAGCCTGGGATTGCGTAGACACTGCTCCAGTGCGGTCTGCAACCTGGCCAGGGCGGCAGGTTCCTCGAAATCGCCGGGGAGGCGGTTCAGCCGGGTCTGGACCTCACGCAGGCGCTTGGCCAGTTCGTCGAACAGCTTGCAGATCCGCGCCCGGTCCTGGCGACTGGTGCCCCCGTCGCCGCCTTTGCTGAAGCGCGCCTTGCGGAAACTGCGGTCCTTGTCGAACAGGTCCTGCACCCCGGCATCGCGGCGGGCGGTGATCTCAGGGCCTGTTTCCGGTTGGATCGCGATCTTGCCGTCGCGCAACAAGCCCGCCACACAGGCCTTCATCACATCCGGCGCATAGCCGTAGGGAGCGGCCCCCAACTGCTTGAGCAGCTCGCCGCCTTCCAGGCCGGGGTCGTCTTCAATCGTCTGGAGCACCCGCCGCGGCATCTCGCCACTGCAGGCGGGCACATAACGGCCGGTGTCCAGCTCCAGGATGCCCAGCCCCTCCGGCAGGAACTTGGTGGAGGCGCCGGTGAGCTCCGGCTGCAGCAGCTGGTTCAGCTCCGTCGGCAGGATCTGAATGGCCCGGAAGTAGGGGTAGAGCAGGGGCAGGGCCTGGGTACCGGCCGCCAGCAGCGCCGCCCCGAAACTCCGGCCGCAGTCCCTGGGATTGAGGCTGCGTCCCTGGAAGAAGAGCGTCCCCTCCATCCAGTTCTGAGCGATCGTCTGCTTCAGCTGGGGGATCAGCGCATCGCGGCGGGTCTGCTCATCGAGCAGCAACCTCTGCCGCGCCGGCGCCAGCGACTCTCGCCGCGGCTGCTAGCGCTGGATGATCGCCGTGGAGCGATGCAGCTCCCGGGCCAGGTCTTCCACCGCCTCGCTGTTGCCCGCAATCCACAGCAGCCGTTTCTTCAGCTGGGGATCCTCCGCCGAGCGACGCACCCAGCTGCTCTCCACCCGCTCATCGAGGGGCAGGCAGCGCAGATCGAGCGTCAGGCAGGCGTCGTCGCGGGGATCGAGCAGCTGGGCGTCGATGGCGTAGCGGCCATCCGAATAGCGCACCTCCCAGGGGAAAGGGCGCCCCTCCAGCTTGGGCCGTTCGGTGCCGGAGACATCGCCCATCAGCCCCTTGAGGCTCTCCTGCAGTTGCTTGCTCAGCTCCTGCCGGCTGAAGGGGAAATCCGCCCGCTCCCGTTCCCACTCCTCCCCAGCCGAGGACTGAATCTTGAAGCCCGTTTTCTCCGAATACCCCAGCAGGTTGCGGCGGCGCAGCTCCTCCAGGGCCTGGCGCACCGCCGCCTGCTGGTTGCCCCCCTCCATCCGCTCCGCCAGGCAGCGGGCCACCAGCTCCTCGGTGGTCGGGTCGGTGTCCTGAATCAGCTCCAGCAGGGCCACCGCCTTGGCGGCCCGCAGCATCAGCTCACGGCCCTCGCCGCTGCACTGGATCTGGATGCGGGCCATCGAGGCCTGGGTGTCGGCATCGAGGGCGGTGTACTGCACCTCATACACCCGATCGAGGCTCACGAGGGTGCCGATCGGCTGCTCCGCCAGCTGCTGCCGCCGGAACAGCTCACCCAGAAGTTGCAACAGGCCGCGGATCGCCTGGTCATCCCCCTGGGCGCGGCTGGAGCGGGTGCGCAGCACCGACGTGATCCGCAGGATCAGCTCGATCTGCCCCGGCAGCAGCGGGTACACATCCACGAACTCGTCGGCCGTGGTGTCCTCGCAGCCATAGGCGTAGAGCTTGAGGTCGGCCCGGTGGCGATCAAACAGCTCCCGAACCGCTCCGGCAGGAAGGCTCCACTGAACTGGCGGTAGAGCGAATCACTGAGCTGCAGATGCCAGTGGCAGATCAGCTTCTGGGTGTCGCCCCCCATGCCCTTCCAGCTATGCAGCACCTGCAGCGCTGCAGGAAACGCCTCGTAGCGGGCCCGCAGATTCGTCAGCAGCTCCCGCAGCCGGGTGAGACTGCGGAGGCCGAACCAGACCGCCTCAAAGGCAGCCTCGGCCTGCATGGACTGCCGCGAGCCACTCTCCGCCCAGAAGATGCGCGAGTTGGCGGTCTCCAGCGTGCACTTGAGCACCCGCGTGTGAAGTCGGCCCTCCTCCCTGGGTCGTGCTGGTGGCTTGGCAGCTGGGGTCTGGCGGGCCTTTGCCTTCCGCGGCGCCGGCTGGCCCGTCGCAGCTGGCTGGCTCGCTGCCGCCCGGCTCGTTTTGCTGGCGGTCGTCTTGCTGGTGGCCGCCTTGCTCATGACTTCACCCGGAAGTGCGGCAAGGGGTAGCTGTCGGCCAGAGGCGCCAGCGCTGCCACCAGCTGCGCCACGCGGCGGTCCAGGCCGGCGGACATGGCCCCCTTCAGCAGGCGACCGGTGGGCACGGCCTCGGCCTGCACGGGGCCATGGGCCTCCACCCATCCCTGGAACTCATCCTTGTCCCAGCTCTGGTGGAGCGCGCTCCCGAGAACCTCTGCCAGCCTGGGCAGGGCTTCTGCAGGAGGAAGGCCGCTGCGCTTATGGAACTGCAGGCGTTCCTCGATCTGCTCATCCAGCTCGAACCCGAAGCGATACAGGGTCACCAGCTGGTCGGGATCGCTGGCCTTGCCCCGCAGCTCATCGTCCTTGCGGCGAGCCGCCTCCCGCACCGCCTGGAGCACCGCCCACGGCCACGTCCGTGGCAGCAGCCGTTTGGGCAGGTCTTCCCCGCCGTACTCCGACACCAGATCTGTCTGCCACCAGCCCAGTCGAGGTTCCTCCCCGCCCTCACCGGCCCAGGCCACAACGATCTGGGCAGTCAGGGCCTGATCCAGATCCGAGCTGGCGATGGCGGCACCTGAGCCGGGAGCGGCGAGGGGGGCTTCCAACCCGCTTCCTTCAGCAGAGGGATCCAGCTCAAGGAGGCTCACAGGCGGAGGGAGGCTGGAGGGGTGAAGGGATGTCGCGCTTCTGCTGCTCCGCCTACCTGGCTGCGGCAATGCGCAACGGTTTGGTAGCAAAGGCCGGCGCCCTCCGGGCTGGAAGCGACGCGAAATGATGCACGTAGTGCATAATTTTGGCCGGGGGTGGCATCTGAGCCTGCGTTCTCAGCGAATCTTCTGCGGCCTGGAAATGCCGAGAGCGGTGGCGATCTGCTCAAAACCCTCTTCGTTTTGGAAGGGGTGGATCTCGTCTTCCAGTTTCTTCAGTCGCACTTTCTCCCAGGTTGTGCTCGGCTCGTGATGCTCTCGAATGAAGACCTGCGAGAGGGTGAAATACTCAGGTTCTCGCGCCCCTGTACTGCCATCATTGCGTCCATAGAAGTTGCCAATGTTCAAGAAGACAACAATCAAATAGTCGAAGGCATCCAGGCTTTTCTCCTTCACGGGGAAGCCACGATCACAATCCGTCGCATAGCGACTCTTCACCTGGACGCGAATCTGCGCTTTCTCCCCCGGCCCCGGCTGGTGACGGGGATCGGGATGAATGCAGATCAGGTCATAGCCTTCATTCCCCGGTGGGGCCTTGTAGGTGAGGATGTTGCGCCGCATCAGGTGCCCCATCACCAGGTGCTCGGAGCCGGCAGTCACCACAGGCAACCTGAGCCAATCCCTGCTGCCCTCCGCCATCACCTCTGCTGCGCCAACTCCTCACTCAGGGTGCAGCGCCTCACTCCCTGCGTCAGCCAACAGGCGAACGACACAGCCAGGGGAACTCGAACACGGGGCGACTTCCTACCGGCTCCCGCAGCGTGCCCCAGGCGTAGCGCAGGATCGGTGGCAAGGGCGTCCCTATCCGGCCAGGATCAGGGCCTGGCCCGATATCACGATGGATCAGTCCTTGCAAGGAGCTGCCTCGGCCGTACGCACCATTGCTCTGCAGATGCTCGAGGAGCGTGGCCGTGGAGCGGTTCTGGTGGGGGTCGCCAGCGCGGCTCCTCCTCGTCTGGCATCGGCGGCGTGCCGCCACCGACGCCAGCCAAGGAGGCCTGAGGGAGAACAGCCACAAGAGCCGCAGCACCAACGGACGACAACCATCGCCAACCGCCACGAAAACCATGAGCAGCAACAGGCACCGCAAGCAGATTGAAACCACTCCGACGACTGAGCTCCAGAACAGCCCTGGGGTGGCTCAGTTTTCGGTGTCGGAAGTGGCTCGGTTTTCAGTGTCGCTTGACACGGCACTCACCACAATCGCCTGAATCATCCGCTCGCAGCCCATATCAGCCGTCTCCCTGAACATCAGCAGACCGTGGTTTGTACCGCCTTTGCACACCAGGCACTGGTCCAGCCAGTCGCGCACCACCTTCTTCATCTGCAGGATGAGATGGGTTTTGGGCAGCTCATCAGGGTTACCTCGTACTGCTGCTTCTCATCGAACAGATCCTGGGCACCGATCCCCAGTGATCGCTGCTGCACCTGCTCGCCCTTTCCGCCACGCTTCCTGGGTTGCGGGATGGGTGAGTTCAGGCGCGACTCCCGCCGCGACTCGACAATCTCCCGGGTCGGGATGCCGTCCTCCAGCTCCCAGTGCCGGGTGGGGCGCTCGTAGGGGGAGTTGAGGATCGGATCCTCGAAGAACCGCTCTCATCGCCCTGCCTCCGGCTGAAGGGCTTCCGGGTGCTGGGCCCGGCGGGCGGTCATCGAGGCAGCGCCTGCAGCGGCTGGGTCGGCAGCGGCGGGCCCGGCCTTGCTGGAGCTCCCAGTCTGCCAAGCGGATGCGGGCGCGCCTCCGTGCAGGCGTGGGCCCTCACCCGGCGAAGCGGATGTCGAGGCTGCGCAGATGGGTATGCAGGCCCGCGTCCTGGATCGGCAACAGCAGGGCGGGCTGGCCGCTCTCGTTCACGTGGGCGTGCCAGAGGCCCGGGGGGGTGATGAAGGCGCCCCCGGGTTCCCAGTCGAACCGCTCGGGGTTGCGGATCGTGCCCTCGGCCGTGAGCTCACTGCCCGCCAGGGTGTAGCAGCCCGGGGCGCAGTCCACCACCAGATCCAGGGCCACCGACTGGTGCCGATGCGGCGCCTGGGTGGCTCCCGGCGGCACCAGGCCGAACATCGCCCAGAGCACATGGGTCACCGTGCGCGTGGCCGGCAGATCGGCATTGGCCAGCAACAGGCTCAGGCGGTTGCTGCGCGCGCTGGTGGGATCCACGGCCAGAGCTTCCAGCTCCTGCTTCAGCCAGGTGGCCGGGTAGTGGGTGGCCTCGAAGCGGGGCCGGCTGGGCTCCACACCCAGGTAGGTGAGCAGAGGTGCGTCGTGCACCCAGAAGAGCACGCTGGTGGCTTCGGCCTCGAGCAGCGGATCGGCCCCGGCCGGCAGCACGAACAGATCCCCCTCCGCCCATTCCAGGGCCACGGCAGGACTGTCTGGCGCGGCGCCGCGCCGGCAGCGCCCCCGGCCGGAGAGCACATAGAACAGTGAACTGGTGGCGCGGGCGGCGGCCTTGACGCCCTCACCGGCCTCGATGCGCACGAAGTGGGCCGCCAGGGCCGGGCTGGTGGCGGGCCCCGGGCAGCCCAGCTCGCGGCTGAGATCGAGGGCGATCACCGCGCTCGGGCCGCTGGTATGGAGCTCCGGGCCCCAGCGGCGCCCGGGAATCGGCTCGGTGAGACCGCGGCGCACCGGGTTGGCGGCCTGGCGGTAGTCGAACAGCAGGGCCTTGCTGGCGGCGGGGGCCTGGGTCATGCCATCACCTCGGTGCTCAGGATGTGCACGTTATGGACGATCGGCCCGCGCTGGGCGGGGGCTCCCACCGGGCCCCGCGCGGGGAATGCCGGTGGAGCGGCCGGCGGCGCGGCCGGCGGGACCGTTGTGGTCGCTGCCATGGTCTTCGGCCGGGGGATCAGCCGCCGGCCACAGCGGGGACGATGCTCACCTCATCGCCGTCGCTGAGCGGGGTGGCCTGGTTGTCGAGGAAGCGGATGTCCTCGCTGTTCACGTAGACGTTGAGGAAGCGGCGCAGCTTGCCCGCTTCATCGCAGAGCCGCGCCCGGATGCCGGGGTAGCGCCCGTCGAGGGCCTCCAGGAGGCCCTCGACGCTGCTGGCCTCCAGCGCCACGCTCGCCTCGTTGTTGGTGAATTTCTGCAGTGGCGTGGGGATCAGAACCTGAACAGCCATGGATGGGCGGGAGAACGGGTGGGGCAGGCGGAAGGGGAGGGATCGGGAGCCCGGCCAGGGGCGATCGGTCGTCGCGGCCCGTGGCTCAGCCGGCGGCGTGGGATGCCTGGGCCTGCTGCCAGGCGGCCTTGAAGCTGTCGAGCTGGGCTTCGATCAGCCAGGGCTCACCGATGCTGGAGGCCACCGCTTCGGTGGTCTTGAGCCCGTTGCCGGTGATGTAGGCCACCGTGGTTTCCTCGGGATCGATCCGGCCCTGCTCCACCAGCTTCTTGAGCACCGCGATGGTGGTACCGCCCGCGGTTTCGGTGAACACGCCCTCGGTTTCGGCCAGGAGCTTGATCCCCTCGATGATCTCAGCATCGCTGACGGCGCTGATGCTGCCGCCGCTGCTGGTGGCGATGTCGATGGCGTAGGGGCCGTCGGCGGGATTGCCGATCGCGATCGATTTGGCGATGGTGTTGGGCTTCACCGGTGTGATGAAGTCGCGGCCGGCGGCGAAGGCCTGGGCGATGGGGGAGCAGCCCTCGGCCTGGGCACCGCTGAAGCGCACCGGCTTGGCTTCCGCCAGACCCACCTTCACGAATTCATCGAAACCCTTGCGGATCTTGGTGAAGAGCGAACCGGAGGCCAGGGGCGCGACGATGTGATCGGGAAGCTGCCAGCCCAGCTGCTCGATCACCTCATAGCCCAGGGTCTTGGAGCCTTCGGAATAGTAAGGGCGCAGGTTGATGTTCACGAAGCCCCAGCCGAAGGTGTTGGCCACCTCCGAGCAGAGGCGGTTCACCTGGTCGTAGTTCCCCTTCACCGCCATCAGGGTGGGGTTGTAGATCAGGGTGCCGAGCACCTTGCCCAGCTCCAGATCGCTGGGGATGAACACGCAGCAGTCGAGGCCCGCATGGGCGGCGATGGCGGCGGTGGAGTTGGCGAGGTTGCCGGTGGAGGCGCAGCTCACGGTGGTGAAGCCCAGCTCGCGGGCGCGCGTGAGGGCCACGCTCACCACCCGGTCCTTGAAGGAGAGGGTGGGCATGTTGACGCCATCGTTCTTGATGTGAAGGCGTTTGAGCCCCAGCCTTCTGGCCAGGTTGTCGGCCCGCAGCAGGGGGGTGAAGCCCGTGCCCACATCGATCGGATCTCCCTCGATCGGCAGGAACTCGCGATAGCGCCAGATTGAAGCCGGACCCGCCTCGATCGTGGCGCGGCTCACCCGGTTGCGGATGGCTCCGTAGTCGTAGACCACCTCCAGGGGCCCGAAGCAGACGTCTTCACAGACGTGGCGGGCAGTGGCGGCATAGGCGTGACCGCACTCCTTGCAGCGGAGACCCGTGAAGGTGGCGCGGGAGAGGGTGGCGGTCACGGAGCGGGTCGCGATGAAGCGAGGCTATCAGCGGCGCCACAGGGCTGACAGAAAACCAGATCTCGGCAGTCGGTTATCCACTGCGCTGCCGAGCGCCGGCTACCCACGCGACGGTCCCCGGCCGATCGCCGCACCCTGCCTACGCTCACTGCCTGCCCCTCCTCTTTCCTCCGTGCCATCCCGGTCGAAGCGCATCGCGATGCTCCTGGTGGTGGCACTGGCGTTGCCGCTGCTCCTGATCCTGGGGGTGTCCCGCCTGGCGATCGAATGGCGCTGGTTCGCCCAGTTCGGTTTTGAGGGCGTTCTGCTGCGGCGCTGGCTGCTGCAGCTCGGGGCCTTTGTTCTGGTCTGCGGACCTCTGTCCGTGCTGCAGCTGCAACAGCTGCAGCGCTGCTGGCGCCTGAGGCGGAACGGCTCCGGCAAGGAGCTGCCGACGACCCCCCTCCTGCGCCTCGATGCGCCTGCACTTGTACTGACGCTCGTCGCCCTGCTCCTGGTTCTGGTGCTGGGCCTGGCCTATCTGCTCGTGCAGGCCCGCGAGCTGATCACCAATCCCTTCAGCGGCCAGGTGCTCAGCGGCTTCTCCCTGCTGCTGCGCATGCCGCCGGCCCTGCCGCTGGGTCTGGCGGCGGTTCTGGTTGTGCCGCTGCTGCGCGCCCCGCTCACCACGCTGCGCGTCACCCTGGCGGCTGCCCTCGCCGGCTCGGCCACCGCGATCGCCCGGGGTTGGAGTCTGTGGCTGCCGGCTCTGCTGGCGGCTCCGTTCGGAGAGGGAGATCCGCTCACCGGCCTGGATCTGTCCTTCACCGTGCTGCAGCTGCCGGCGCTGCAGCTGCTGCTGAGCGTGCTGTTCGCCCAGGGCCTGGTGGGGCTGGCGGCCTGCCTGCTGGTCACCGTGAGCGAAGGCAACAGCCTCACGGAGCTGCGCTTTTCCGGCCTGAGCCGCCAGCAGCAGCGGGTGCTGCAGCCCCAGCTGGCGGTTCTGGCGATCGTGGCGTCCGTGAGCTCCGCCCTGGCGCCCTTTGATCTGATGGTGCAGGGCAGCGGCGTCGCCTCCGGCGCCGGCTTCGTGGATCTGCATGTGCGGCTCCCCCTGCGGCTTCTGCTCGCGGCCCTGCTGCTGCTCACGGCGATGGGGCTGCTGGCCTCGAAGTCGGCAGGCTGGCTGCGCAGGGGCGCCCTGATTCCCTTGGCCGTCACCACCGCCCTTCTGCCGCTGGGGGAGTGGCTTCTGGCGCCCCTGGCCCAGCGGCTGTGGGTGCAACCGCGGGAGCTGGCTGTGGAGACCCCCTACCTGCGTCGCAGCATCCAGGCGACCCGCAGAGCCTTCGGCCTGGAGCGGGTGAAGGAGATCGTGCTTGCCCCCAGCCAGGGGATCCGCGCCGAGGATCTGGCGCAGGCGCCGGGAACCATCGACAACATCCGTCTGTGGGACAGCCAGCCCCTGCTGGCCGCGAACCGCCAGCTGCAGCAACTGCGTCTGTACTACCGATTCTCGTCGGCCGCTGTCGACCGCTATCCCCTGCGGGATCAGAGAAGTGGTCGTGACTTCAGCCGGCAGGTGCTCATTTCCGCCCGCGAACTCGACAGCGCCGCCCTGCCGGCGGGATCGCGCACCTGGCTGAATCGGCACCTGGTGTTCACCAATGGCCATGGCTTCACCGTCTCACCGGTGAATGTGGCGGGAGCCGACGGACTGCCGCTCTTCTTTGTGAAGGATCTGGGCCGCAGCGGCAGGGCCCGCGGCCTTCCCCAGCTCGGTATCAGCGACGAGGCCGCCCGCGAGGTGCTGCCGGTGGGTCGGCCGAGCCTCTATTACGCCTCGGCACCGGCGCCCTACGCGATTGCCCCCACCAAGGTGCGCGAGTTTGCCTATCCGGAGGGGGAGATCAATGTCTATACCCATTTCGATGGTGCCCTCGGCGTTCCCCTGGCCACCCCCCTGCAGCGCCTGCAGGCGGCCATCTATCTGAGCGAGCCCCGCATTCTGTTCACCGGATCGCTCACCGAGCGCTCGTTGCTGCTGTTGCGCCGGCAGGTGAATCAGCGCCTGGAGGCTCTGGCCCCATTTCTGCATTTTGAGAGCGAGCCTTATCTGGTCACCGCCCGGGTTGGCACAGCGCCTGGCTACCGGAGTGAACAGCACCAGTACTGGCTGCTGGATGGCTTCACCAACAGTCGCACCTACCCCTACAGCGATGCCAATCCAGCCGGGCTCCGCTATTTTCGCAATCCGGTGAAGGCGGTGGTGGATGCCCACGACGGGCGTGTGCATCTCTATGTGAGCGATCCCACTGATCCGGTGCTGCGCACCTGGCGACGCGCTTTCCCTGAGATGTTCAAGCCTCTGCAGGCGATGCCGCAGCCCTTGTTGCGACACATCCGGGTGCCGATCAGTCAGTTCAATATTCAGACTGAGCGACTGCTGCGCTATCATGTAACCAATGTGCGTACCTTCTACAATGGTGATGATGTCTGGTCGATTCCTTACGAAATCTACGGCAACAGCAATGTTCCGGTGCGTCCCTATCACGTTACCTTGCAGCTTCCGGGTCGGCAGGACACCGAGTTCGTGCTCCTGCAGCCGTTCACACCCCTGAAGCGCACCAACCTCGTGGGTTGGCTTGTGGCTCGCAATGATCCTCCCCATTACGGGGAGATGCTGTTGGGCCGCTTTCCACAGCAACGCCTGGTGCTGGGTCCGCAACAGATCTCGGCACTGGTGGATCAGGATCCAACCATCAGTTTTCAGTTCGGTCTCTGGAATCGGCTGGGATCGCGCCTCTTCCGGGGCAACCTGCTTGTGCTGCCGGTTGGGGAAGCGCTGCTGTATGTCGAGCCGATTTACCTGCAATCGAAAAGCAACGACCTCCCCACTCTGGTGCGCGTGGTGGTCACCGACGGCCGCCGCTTCGTGATGGAGAAGGATCTGCGTCAGGCTCTGGAGCGCCTGGTGAGCGATCGACCGGTGGCTGGCACGCCATCCCTACCCGCGGCCAGTCTGGGCAATGGGTTGCCGCAGGGAGCGTTGTTGCCTTGATCCGGTGGCTGAGCCTTCCCTGCTGGCGGGAGCCGCCAGCTGATACAGACAAAAAGGGCCTCCGTTTGGGAGGCCCAGGGAGTTGCGAGTGGGGGTGAGCGTCGATCAGGCGGCAACAGCGGTCTTGGGGTCGAGTTCGCCCTTGGCGTAGAGGGTGGCGTAATAGTTGATGTCACGCTGCTTGATCTTGCTGGCGTTACCGGCGCACCAGAACTGCTGATAGCGATCCAGGCACACCTGCTTCATGTAGGCCCGGGCCGGCTTGTTGAAGTGGCGGGGGTCGAAGTTGGCGGGGTCCTTGAAGGCCGCTTCGCGCACCGCCGCCGTGAACGCCAGGCGGTTGTCGGTGTCGATGTTCACCTTGCGCACGCCGTTGCGGATACCTTCCTGGATTTCTTCAACCGGCACCCCGTAGGTCTCGGGGATCGCGCCGCCGTACGTATTGATCATGTCGAGCCACTCCTGGGGCACGGAGGAGGAGCCGTGCATCACCAGATGGGTGTTGGGGATGGCTTTGTGGATCTCGGCGATGCGGCTGATCGCCAGCACCTCACCGGTGGGCTTGCGGGTGAACTTGTAGGCGCCGTGGCTGGTGCCGATGGCAATGGCCAGCGCATCCACCTTGGTTTTGGCCACAAAGTCGGCAGCCTCAGCAGGATCGGTGAGCAGCTGGCTGTGGTCGAGCTTGCCCTCGAAGCCGTGGCCGTCCTCGGCCTCGCCCATGCCGGTTTCCAGAGAGCCCAGGCAGCCCAGCTCACCCTCCACGCTCACGCCGATGGCATGGGCGACATCCACCACCTCCTTGGTGACGGCCACGTTGTACTCGTAGCTGGCCGGGGTCTTGGCGTCGGCCTGCAGGGAACCATCCATCATCACCGAGGTGAAGCCGTTGGCAGCGGCGCCGTAGCAGGTGGCCGGGCTGTTGCCATGGTCCTGGTGCATCACCACCGGAATGTCCGGATAGGTTTCCACGGCAGCGAGGATCAGGTGGCGCAGGAAGTTCTCACCGGCGTACTGGCGGGCACCACGGGAAGCCTGCAGGATCACCGGAGAGTCGGTTTCATAGGCCGCCTCCATGATCGACTGCACCTGCTCCAGGTTGTTGACGTTGAAGGCAGGGATGCCGTAGCCGTTCTCGGCAGCGTGATCGAGCAGCAGCCGAAGCGGAACGAGCGCCATGGGAACCTCTCGGGCGGGAGATGGAAACTGGCGCTGACTTTAGGGGATGCCCCCGAGCGGCCCGCCGGGGTGCCATGAAAAAAGCCCCGCCACAAGAGCGGGGCAGAAGCAACGCCGGCGGCACGGGCGCGGGGCCCAGCTGCGCGGAGTCAGTCGATCAGGTGCTGCTTGCGCAGGGACTTCACGGTGTAACCGTTCTGTTTGGCGGCACGCCGGGCTTCATGGGCCTGGCGGGCCATCTGCTTGGCCGCGGTGATGGACATGGAAGTGCCTCCGAGGGAATCCGGATCGCGGGGCGGTCCGGGTGGATGGCGCGTTGCTTCGGGTGGGCCGAGGGGCTGCCCCTACTTCCGCCAGCGGGGCGAAGCCCCGTGGTCAACGATGAGTAAACAGTAGCGGTTGCTACCGACTTCCAGGGTTCAGGCTGATACCAGGTTGCGGTTCGGTCCGTTACGGGTTGCCGATCCCGGTGGTTCACGCGCCCGTGCCGCCCCGGGCGAGGTCGCAGCAGCGCTGGCTGGTCACCGCCTCGGCCAGCCCTGGCACCATCGGCCGTCCCTGCCGCGCGGCCTCCGCCCACCAGCCCAGCAGCCGCTCCACCGGTGCAACGCGCCCGTCCTCCCAGGTGCGGGGGAAGGCGAGGGCGGGGTCGGGCTCGATCACCCGCAGGGGTTCCCCCGGCCGGGCGAACCACAGAGCGAACCCGTGCACGTAGTCGGCCTGGTTGGCGGAGCCCAGCACGGCCGTGCCCTCGCTGCCGTAGATCTCGAGCCAGCAGCCCCTTCCCTGGCGTGTCACCGAGGCCAGGCTCACCTGGGCCGGCACGGGCCGGCCCAGATCGTCCTCCAGCTCCAGCTGCACCAGGGCGATGTCCTCGGCATCCACCCTGGCGCTGCGGCCCGGTTCACCCGGCAGGGGCCGCTCGCCGATGGCCGTGCTGAGCTGGGCCCTGAGGCTGCGGGTGGGGCCCACGAGCCAGTGGAGGATGTCGAAGGCGTGGGTGCCGAGCGCGCCGAGCACGCCGCCGCCCGCCGCGGCGCTGGAATACCAGCTCCAGGGACGCGAGGCATCGGCGCGGCTGCTCATCAGCCAGTCGAGCCTGGCCAGCCAGATCTCGCCCAGGCTGCCGGCCGCCAGCAGCGCCTGCAGCTGCTGGAACAGGGGCACCGCCCGGTACTCGAAGTCGACGGCGACGCAGCAGCCCTGACGAAGAGCGAGCCGCTGCAGATCCTCCACCTGCTCGGCCGCCAGCGCCACCGGCTTTTCCAGCACCAGGTGCCTGCCGGCCTCAAGCGCCCGGCGCGCCAGCTCGAAACGCGGGGCCGGCGGGGTGGCGATCACCACCGCCTCCACGGCCGGATCCGCCAGCAGGGCGTCGAAATCGCTGACCCCTGGCAGGTCAGCGGCCGCGCAGGCTGCGCTGAGTCGCTCCGGGCGGGGATGCCAGAGGGCGACGGGTTCGGTGCCGGGGCAGCTGCGCAGGGCCGGCAGGTGCACCGTTGCACCGAAGCCGAGGCCGGCGATGGCCACCCCCAGCGGTCGGGTGGATCGGGCGGCGGGCATGGGCGGCGCGGAGTTCAGCTCAGCAGATCCTGCCGGGCGGCGCAGGCAGCCTGGATCACCGCGTCCACCAGGGGATCGGCCCCTCCCGGTTGCCACTCCGCCCGCCAGCGTGGAATCCCGTTCACGGAGGTGTCGCGGTAGAGCCGCTGCCCGCAGTCGATCTCCATCACGTAAAGATCGGCGGCGAGCGGCCGGCTGGCGTCGCCGTCCGGGCCTGCGGGCTGGAAGCGGCTGAGCACGGCAACCGTGCCCTCACGGGTGGGACGCAGGCTGCCCGCATCCCACCACTGGCGGCCGGCGGCGCTCGCAGGCACCTCCTGCCAGTTCACCGGCCCGGCCCAGGCGGGCGCGGGCAGCCAGGCGGGGGCAAGGGTGAGGCAGCTGGCCAGGAGCGTGGCCAGCAGCGATGCGATCCGGGCCTTCATGCTGTCGCCGCCAGCGGCGGACGCAGGCCGTGCGTGCGCAGCAGAGCCGCGAACGTGGAACGGAACGCCGGCCGGGGCACAATCGCATCCACGAAGCCCTTCGCTAGGAGGTACTCCGCCGTCTGGAATCCTTCCGGCAGCTTCTCCCGCAGGGTCTGCTCGATCACCCGCCGGCCGGCGAAGCCGATCAGGGCCTTGGGTTCCGCCAGGATCAGATCGCCGAGCATGGCGAAGCTGGCGGTCACGCCGCCGGTGGTGGGGTGGGTGAGCAGGGGCACGTAGAGCAGTTCGGCCTGCCGGTGGCGTTGCAGGGCGCCGGAGATCTTGGCCATCTGCATCAGGCTGAGCATGCCCTCCTGCATGCGCGCCCCGCCGGACGCACACACGATCAGCACCGGCTGACGCCGTGCCGTGGCCTCCTCGATCAGGCGGGTGAGCTTCTCCCCCACCACCGAGCCCATCGAGCCACCCATGAAGCGGAAATCCATCACTCCCAGCGCCAGGGGCAGGCCCTCGATCCTGCAGAGACCGGTGACCACGGCATCGCGCAGGCCGGTGCTGCGCTGGCTGTCGCGGATCCGGTCGGCGTAGCTGCGCCGGTCCTTGAAGGCCAGCGGGTCGGTGGGGGCCAGGTCGGCATCAAGCTGGTCGAAGCTGCCGGGATCGGCGATCAGGGCGATGCGCTGCTCGCTGTCGATGCGGTGATGGTGCCCGCAGCCCTTGCACACGCTCGCGTTCGCCAGCAGATCCTTGCGGTAGGCCACCAGGCCGCATTCCGGGCACTTGCTCCACAGCCCGTCATCCTCGATGACCTCCTGGGCGTTGCGCACCATCGGCGCCGCCTTGCGGCGGTCGGCGAACCAGTCGAACAGGGACATCGAAGGCAGGGGGCGGGGAGGGGAGGACCGGCCGGAGCTGCGGCGGGGATCCGGCCAGTTAAATCCAGGACCAGTACAGAGCGAGCAGGGTGTGAAAGGGGCCGTGGCCGGCCAGCCACACCACGGCGCCACCGGCCGCCAGGAAGGGACCGAACGGGAACGGCTTCATCGGGCCCAGCAGGCCCACCAGCCGTGCCACCCCGCCGACCAGGGCACCACCGAACACCGCCAGCAGCACGGTGAGTCCGAGCCCGGTGAGGCCCAGCCAGGCCCCGAGCAGGGCGGCCAGCTTGGCGTCACCCAGGCCCAGGGCCGGCTTGCCGAACAGCCGCTCGCCCAGGGCACTGAACAGCTCGAAGCCCACCAGCCCCACCCCGGCGGCGACCAGGTGGTGGAACAGCACGCTGCGTCCCACGGCCGGGCCCTGGCCGAAGCCGATCACGGCGCTCATTGCCAGCCCCAGCACCACGCCGTGGCGGCAGAGGGGTTCGGGCAACCACATGGCGTCGAGATCGATCAGGGTGAGGGGAACCAGCCAGCTCAGCAGCAACCAGCCCGCCCCGATCAGCAAGGCCGGGCTGGGATCCGGTCCCAGGCCGGCCGGTCGGGCGGCGAGGCCCGCCTGCAGGGCCGCCACCCACAGGCCGGCGGTGAGCAGCTCCACCAGGGGATAGCGCAGGGCGATGGCGGCGCCGCAGTGGCGGCAGCGCGCGCGCAGCAGCAGCCAGCTGATCAGCGGCACGTTCTCGAACCAGCGCAGGCGGCTGCCGCAGCGGGGGCAGTGGCTGCCGGGCCACACGATCGATTCCTCCCGCGGCAGCCGCCAGGCCACCACGTTCAGGAAGCTGCCCACGCAGGCCCCCCACAGGGCCACCAGCACGGGGAGGGTGTTGGGATAGGTGGCGATCACGATGGCGGTGGCTGGCTGCGGGAGAGGCGCACCCGGGTGGGCGGGCAGCGGCGGCGGGCCGGGCGTCCGCGGCCACGGATCAGATCCAGGGGCACGAACTGCTCATCCGGGAGCAGCACGGGTGGATCGAACACCACCCGTCCGGATCGCTGGTCGGGGCTGAGCACCACCCCGACCGGGTCGTCCTGGCCCCAGCCTTCACCCAGATAGGCGTTGAGCACGGCCCGGGCCGCCCGCAGCAGGGCCCTGCTGTCCACCCGGTCGAGCCGCAGAGCGGCGAGTGGGACAGCATTCATCCCGAGTCGGCCACGGGGGGCGGATGCCGCTGCGGCCGCGATCAGGAAGGAGGGGCCGGTGCTGGCGGATGGGGTGAAGGAGCTGGAGAAGGAGATCGTTCCCGGCTCCACCGGAAGATGGGCGTCAGCGTAGTCGTGAATCGCCAACTCGGCAGCCGGGGGCGGGCTTCAGCCCAGCTTCTTCTTCTCCTCGATCATGCGGTGGATGATCGGAGTGAGGATCAGCTCCATGGCGAAGCCCATCTTGCCACCGTTGACCACGATCGAAGTGGGACTCGACATGAAGGAGTCGTGGATCATGTCGAGCAGGTAGGTGAAGTCGATTCCCCACTTCTCACGGGCTCCCTTGCGGAAGTGAACGATCACGAACGACTCGTCCGGCGTGGGGATGTCGCGGATCATGAACGGGTTCGAGGTGTCCACGGTGGGGACGCGCTGGAAGTTGATGTCGGTCTGGCTGAACTGCGGGCAGATGTGGTTGATGTAGTCGGGCATCCGGCGCAGGATCGTGTCCACGGTGGCCTCGGCGGAGTAGCCGCGCTCCTTGTTGTCGCGGGCGATCTTCTGGATCCACTCCAGGTTCACGATCGGCACCACGCCCACCAGCAGGTCGGCCAGGGCGGCCACGTTGTAGCCCTCCCCCTTCACGCCCCCGTGGAGGCCCTCGTAGAAGAGCAGGTCGGTGCCGGTGGGGATGGGCTCCCAGGGGGTGAACTGGCCGGGCTCCAGGTTGGTGCCGAGGCGGGCGTTGTGCTCAGCGGCCTCCTCGGTGGAATGGAGGTAGTAGCGCTTCTCGCCACCGCCGGTCTCGCCGTAGCTCTTGAACAGCTCCTCGAGCTTGTCGAAGAGATTGGCCTCAGGGCCGAAGTGGGAGAAGTTCGCGCCACTGGCCATGGCGGCGGCCATGGCTTCCTTCATGGGGCCGCGCTCGTAGCGGTGGTAGCTGTCGCCCTCCACCACGGCGGGGGTGATGCCCTCGCGCTTGAAGATGTGCTCGAAGGCCCGCTTGACGGTGCTGGTGCCGGCGCCCGAGGAGCCGGTGACGGAGACGACCGGGTGACGCTTCGACATCGGCACAGGGAAAACGATCGCTGCCGAGTTTGGCAGGTCGCCCGGCTCAGCTCTCCAGGGCGCGCTGGAGCTCTTCCCCCAGGGCCCGGCAGCCCAGCTCGGTGCAGCCCGGGGCCATCAGATCGCCGGTGCGGAAGCCGGCGGCGAGGGTGCGCTCCACGGCGCCCTCCAGATCCGCGGCCGCGGCCTCCTCCCGCAGGCCGAGCCGCAGCATCATCGCCGCGCTGAGCACCATCGCCAGCGGGTTGGCCCGGTCCTGGCCGGCGATGTCGGGAGCGGAGCCGTGGATCGGCTCGAACAGCCCCGGCCCCTCGGCGCCGAGGGAGGCGGAGGGGAGCATGCCGATCGAGCCGCTGAGCATGGCGGCCTCGTCGCTGAGCACATCCCCGAACAGGTTGCTGGTGAGCAACACATCGAACTGGCGTGGGGCCCGCACCAGCTGCATGGCAGCGTTGTCCACATACAGGTGGCTCAGCTCCAGATCCGCAAACTCGGCGGCGTGGATCGCCTCCACCCGGTCGCGCCAGAGCTGGCTCACATCGAGCACGTTGGCCTTGTCCACCGAGCAGAGCTTCCCCCGTCTCTGCCGCGCCAGCTCGAAGCCCACCCGGGCGATGCGGTCGATCTCCCAGTCGGAGTAGGCCATCGTGTTGAACGCCCTCACCCCCGCGGGGGTCTCCACCCGGCCCCGGGGCTGGCCGAAATACACCCCGCCGGTGAGTTCGCGCACCACCACCAGATCCACGCCCTCGATCACCTCGCGCCTGAGGGTGCTCGCCTCGATCAGGGCGGGCAGGATCTTCACCGGCCGCAGGTTGGCGAACAGCCCCAGGCCGGCACGCAGGCCGAGCAGCCCGGTTTCGGGGCGCTTCTCACGGGGCAGGCCGTCGTACTGGGGGGAGCCGATCGCGGCCAGCAGCACCGCATCGCTGGCCCGGCAGGCTTCGAGCGTGCTGGCGGGCAGGGGGTCGCCGATGGCGGCGATGGCGGCGCCGCCGATCGGCTGGGGGTCGTAGCTGAGGCTGAAGCCGTGGCGGCGGCTCACCGCATCCAGCAGCTGGCGGGCCACCGCCATGATCTCCGGCCCGATCCCGTCGCCGGCGAGCAGGGTGATCCGGTGGCTGCTGGTCATGGGGTACGCCCCGCCGGGGCCCGCTGGCTGGATTGGGGCGAGGCTAGGGCGCGGCCCTGAAGGGCACGGCTCAGGGCTCAGCCGCCGCAGCGCTTCTCCAGCTGGCGCAGGCTGCGGGCCAGTTCCGGCAGCTTGTTGAAGGCGGCGGAGCAGCGCAGCCAGAGGCGGTTGGGGATGGCGGGATAGCCGCTCACCACCTCGCCGGCGGCCACCTCGCCATGCACGCCCGACTTGGAGCTGGCGATCGAGCGGTCGCCCATCACCGCCTTGTTGGCCAGGCCCACCTGGCCGGCGAGGATCACGCCGTGGCCCAGCCGGGCCCCGCCGGCGATGCCCACCTGGGCCGCCAGAGCACAGCCCCTGCCGGTGCTCACGCCGTGCCCGATGTGCACCAGGTTGTCGATCTTGGTGCCGGCGCCGATGCGGGTCTCGCCCACGGCGGGGCGATCGATCGTGCTGCCGCTGCCCACCTCGACGCCGTCCTCGAGCACCACCCGGCCGGTCTGGGGCATCTTGCGCCAGCCCGCGGCGGTGGGCACGAATCCGAAGCCCTCGCCGCCGATCACGGCGTTGGCCTGCACCACGCAGCCACGGCCCAGGTGGCTGCCGGGATGGAGCACGGCGCCGGCATGGAGCTCACAGCCGGGCCCCAGCCGCACGCGTTCGTAGAGCACCACCCCGGGATGGAGGATGCAGCCGTCACCGATCTCGGCATCGGCGCCGATCACCACCCGCGCCCCCACATGCACCCCGGCGCCGATCCGGGCGCTCTCGTCGAGCACGGCGCTGGGATGGATGCCGGGCGGTCGCGCAGCCGGCGGATGCAGCACCTCCAGAACCTCGGCAAAGGCGAGGCGGGGGTCGGCCAGGGCCACCCAGGCGACGCCCCGGCCGCTGAGCTGCTCCCGCAGGGCGGCGGTCTCGTCAGCGGCGGCCGGGATCAGCACGGCGCTGGCGCCGGTGGCGGCGATGGCGGCCCCCAGGGCGCTGCCGGGCTCCAGGAAGCTGATCTGGCCGGCGCCGGCCTGATCGAGGGAGGCGCCGGTCAGAAGCTCGGGGTCGGGGCCCAGATCCCGCGCGGGGCCGGCGCCGGGATCGCGCCGGAGCTCGCTCAGGTGGCCGAGCAGGTGGCTGAAGCGCATGCCGCGAGGGGTCGGGTGGCGGGATCGTAGGCAGGGCGGCCGCGCCCCACCGGCTCAGAGCAGCACCAGCTGGTCGCGGTGCACCACCTCCACCCCCGCCCGGCCGATCAGCCCGCGCAGCTCGGCGCTGGCCAGGGTCGCCAGTCCCCGGCCCAGTTCGCGTCCGTCGGCCGCCAGCAGGCGCACCGCCTCGCGGGCGTCGAACTCGCCTTCGATCGCCGTCACCCCCACGGCCAGCAGCGAGGCGCCGCGCTGACGCAGGGCCCGCTCGGCGCCGGCGTCGAGCCGCAGGGCCCCCTTGGGCAGCAGGGCATGGGCCAGCCAGCGCTTGCGGTCGCTGAGGGGGGTGCGGCTGGGTTGGAACACGGTGCCCAGCGGCTCGCCCGCCAGCAGGGCGTCGAGCACCGCCGGATCGCGACCATCGGCCAGGCGCACCCGGACTCCGCTCGAGGTGGCGATCCGGGCGGCCGCCAGCTTGGTGGTCATGCCGCCGGTGCCCCACTGACCCCCGCCGGCCGCCACGCCGCTGAGCCGCTCGAGTTCCTCCAGATCGCGCACCTCGGCGATCGGGCGCGCCGCGCGATCGGTGCGGGGGTCGCCGGAGTAGAGCCGGTCCACGTCCGTGAGCAGGATCAGCTCGTCGGCGGCCACGGCCACAGCCACCAGGGCCGAGAGGGTGTCGTTGTCGCCGAAGCGCAGTTCGTCGGTGGCGAGGGTGTCGTTCTCGTTCACCACCGGCACCACACCCCACGCCAGCAGCTGCTCGAGGGTGCGGCAGGCGTTCTGGTAACGGCGGCGCGAGGCCAGATCACCCCGGGTGAGCAGCACCTGGGCCACCGCCAGGCCGCGCACGCTGAAGGCGTCCTGATAGAGAGCCATCAGGCGGCCCTGGCCCACGGCGGCGGCGGCCTGCAGAGCCACCACCTCACGGGGACGGGCGGCCATCTCCAGCGCCTGACAACCAAGGCCCACCGCTCCACTGGTGACCAGAGCGAGCGCCTCGCCGCGGCGGCGGGCCCGGTTGAGGCTGGCGGCCAGGTCCGCGATCATCGCGGCGGTGGGCCGTTCGCGGCTGCCCCGCAGCAGGCTGGTGCCCACCTTGATCACCCGACGCATGCCGCCCCCTCAGCCGAGGCCCGAACCCACGGAGGTGCCCACCCAGCGGGCCAGCCGGAGTTCCAGCCTCTGAAGCCGGTCGCGCTGGCAGGGCTCGCCCCGGGCATCGATCGGCTTGACGAGAACCGTGAACAGGCCCAGCCGGTTGCCGACGATCACGTCGGTGAACAGCCGGTCACCGATCAGGGCCACCTGCCCGGGCGGCAGGTCGAGCTCCGCCAGAACACGGCGCAGGGCGCTGCGGCGGGGCTTGCCCGCCGCGGTGGTGAAGGGCAGGCCGAGTTCGGCGGCCACGGCGCCGATGCGGCTGCGGGAGGGATTGTTGCTGAGCAGCTGGATCGGCACCTGCTCGCTGGCGGCGGCGAGCCACTGGCGCATCGTGCCGGGCAGGCTCGCCTGGCGCCGGGGCAGCAGGGTGCGGTCGACGTCGAGCACGAGGGCCCGGATCGGGCGCGAAGGTTGGCCGAGCAGCTCCTCCAGCGGCACCTGGGCGAGGGTGCCGTTCACGGCCCAGTCGGGTCTGAGCAGGCGCTGGAGGGTCGAGGGGCTGGCCATCAGAGCTCCCCCTCGCGCTCATCCAGCTCGGCCTCGATCCGCGGCTGCACCCGTTCGAACTCCTCACCCTCCACGAGCACCGCTTCGCTGCCCTCCATGCGGGCCACCACGAAGAAGGGATCGAGAGGAATGTAGAGGCCGTACTCCTGGTCATCGACCAGGAAGCTCACCAGGAGTTCGTAGGTCTCCGAGTCGTCCCCATCCTCGCTGTCGTCCTCGTCGAGCTCCTCCGGATCGGGCTCATCGAGTTCACCGCTCACGGTGAGCGTGACGGCGGAGCGCACCAGGGTGAGATCGTGCTCCTGAAGCACCACATCGGCCACCGACAGGATCGGTTCGGTGGCGTCGAGGGTGTCGATCAGCTCGGGTTCGTCGTCGCTGTCGCTCAGGCGGAACAGGCACACCGGGGTATCCACCGGCGTGAGCAGGGCGTAGTCGTGGCCGTCGAGCGGGATCAGCTGTTCCAGAAAACAGAGCAGCTGGCGGCCGTGGGCATCGTTCACGAGCACCGTGGGCACGTCGCCGGCACCGGCCATGGAGGATCCTTCGGGGCTCATCGGGGGAATGCTTCTGGCTTCAGGATGGTGCAAGGCCGGGCGCCGCGTCATTTTCGCCTCTGTGCTCATCCGCTGACCGGGGCTGCGCTGGCTGGGGTTCGGGGCCTTCCGCCAGCCATTCCTCGAGCAGCAGGGCCGCGGCGGCGCTGTCGAGGGCGCCGCTGCGGTCGCCGTGCAGGCCCCGCGCTTCGGCGGCGGCCCAGCTGCTGGCGTGCTCGTTCACCCAGGCCAGCGGCAGCGCCAGGGCCCGGGCCAGGCGCTGGCCGTAGCGCTGGCAGTGCTCCGCCTGAACCGTGGGCCCGCCGGAGGCATCCAGGGGCAGGCCCACCACCAGACCCGCCACCCGGCGCTGCCGCACGAGGGCAGCCAGTCGCTCGAGGTCGTGGCTGAAGCGCCCCCGGGCCAGGGCCGGCAGCGCCGACACCGTGACCCCGAGGGGGTCACAGCCGGCCAGGCCGATGCGGCGGCGACCGACATCGAGGGCCAGCATCGAGCGGGGTGGGGGGGGGTGAACGGCCATCGCCCGGCGCTTCAGGGGGGAGACACCGGCGTCGGCAGGGGGCGCCGACGCGGCTGCAGCTGTTCGAGCACGGCCCCGATCCGGCCGCTGGATCGCTGGGCCAGCCCCGTGGCAGGGCGGCTCCAGACACTGCGGGCCATCAGCACCCGCTCACCGCGCTGTTCCGCCCCCAGCTGCTCCAGCCAGGCCTGGCGGGCGTCATCGCGCGCATCACAGCGCAGCCACAGGCAGCCGGCGCCGAGCTGCTCGGCGGCGTGGCGGAGCAGCACTTCGGCGCTGGCGCCCAGCAGACGGTTCCAGCCCTCCTGGAGGGTGAGTTCCACGTCGTGACCCCCGCCGGGATGCTCACCGGTCCAGCGCAGGGCCGCCACCGCCTGGGGCCGGCTGGACTCCACCAGCAGCCAGCCCCGGCCGCGGCTCTGGTCGAGCAGATCCTCGATGCGCCGGTCGAGCAGCTGGCGCAGCTGGGCCGGGCAGGCCGCCTGCTCCAGATGCCAGAACTCGGCGGCATTGCGGCCGCTGAGGGGCTGCAGGCGCAGGTCTGCGGGCAGGGGAGCCCTGGCCAGGCCCGGATCATCCGCCGGCTGCCAGCACCAGAGACGGTCGGCCCGCAGGGGCTGGAAACCCTGTTCGCGCAGCAGGGCGAGCCGGTCGGGATCGAGGTTCGACGCCTGGGCGATCCAGCTGCGGGCACCGCTGGCCCGCTGGATCGCCGCCCGCAGCAGGGCGGCCCCGAGCCCGCGGCGATCGGCAGCCGGGGTGGTGCGCAGGTGCTGGAGCTGCCAGCAGCTGCCACTGCGGTTGAGCCGGCGGCTCACGATCAGCCCGAGGGCGTCCTGGCTGCGCGGGGCGAAGGCCACCAGCACCTGGGGCGCCAGGGAGGGACGGCGCGCGATCGCGTGCAGCAGGCGCTCCGGCAGACCAAGCAGCACGGCCCGCTGCAGCACGGCATGGAGCGGCAGGAAGACGGGATCACTGAGCAGAGGCAGATGCCAACCCGCCAGTGCCTCGATCCGGCAGATCCGGTCGACGGGCTCATCGCCTGGCTCGGGGCGCCATGGTGGGCGGCTCATGGCGGTGGCACGGACGGAGTCCTTCTCCAATCTAGGCAGCCGGTCAGGCCGGGCGCACGAGCACCAGGGGGGTGCGCTCGTTGGCGTTGCCGGCTGGATTGGGGCGCAGCGCCCGCTGAAGCAGCTCCTGGTCGCAGCCGGCGCTGGCCGCGAGCACCTTGACGCGGCCGAGGTCGTTGACGTCGACCACGGCCACCTCCACCCCGAGGCACGCCGCCATGGCCGCGCAGAAGGCCTCCGGCTGGTCGGGGCCCAGCACGATCGTCTGGTCGTAGGGCGGCGTGGTGCCGGTGATGTCGTCGATCAGGCGGGCCTGCTCGCCGGCCAGGCGGTAGAACCAGCCCCTGAGGCCCACCATCTTCAGCGCCAGGCCCACCGACCAGGCCAGCAACACCCGGGCCGGTCCCACCACATCGATCAGGCTCTGGAGGCCGCAGGCCGTGGCCAGGGAGCTGGTGGGGTGAAACCCGCGGCAGAGCTGCCGCGCCAGCAGCGAGGGCTCCACCGTGGCGGGGTGGCGGTAGCGGCCCTGCATCACCGCCAGGGGCGTCTCTCCGATCGTGAGCACATCACCCGGCTGCAGCACCGGGCCGGCGTAGTGGCGCAGCACCTCGGCCGGGTCGTCGAGCACCCCCAGCAGATGGGTGCGGATCGGCAGCACGCGGCACCGCTCCCCTTCGCGCCACCGGGCAGTGGCCGGGTTGGCGGCGCCGGGACGGCGCAGGGGCACCAGCACGCCGTCACGGCGCCACAGGCGTCCGAACGGCCCGTAGTTCACCCAGAGGAGCTCCACCCAGAGGGTGTCGAGGAGGGCCTGGAGATCCGTGCCGGGCTCGGCGCTGATCGTGAGCTCGATCCGGGCGGCGGTGGCCTTGCCGGCCTTCACGATGTAGGCGAACCAGTAGCCGTCAGGCCTGGCCTCCTCGTCGGGATGGAGGGGCACCACGGTCGTGGCGATCCGCACCCCTGCCAGCGAGCCGCGCCCGAGCAGGGTGGGCCGCGCGCTCAGTTCCGGCACGAACACCTCCATGCGCCGGTGTGGATTGCTGATCGTGACGATCCCCCGCACCTGCACGGCCCCGTCCTGGCGCTGCAGCCGCCAGTCGCCGGCCTTGAGCCGCAGGGGCGAGGCCGGCCGCAGCCGATGGCGCAGCTCCAGCAGCAGCAGCAGGGCCAGCAGCAGGCCGGCCAGCAGCGGGAGCTTCAGCAGCGGAAGGGGCACGGCGGCGGCAGGGCGCGGATCGCCGGAGCGTAGGTGGGTCCGATCAGGCCCCCGCCCTACTGTCCAGCCCATGCTTTGGGCTGCGGGTGATGCGCAAGACCTTCGTGCTCGATACGAATGTGTTGCTGCATGACCCGGCCGCGTTCACCCGCTTCGAGGACAACCACGTGGTGATCCCGATCGAGGTGGTGGAGGAGATCGACCGCTTCAAGCGCGATCCCTCCGAGAAGGGTCGCAACGCGCGCCAGGTGTCTCGGCTGCTGGATGAACTGCGCACGCGGGGCAATCTGGCCGAAGGGGTGCCGCTGGACGAGACCAGCGGTGCCCGGCTCAAGGTGGTGTTCTGCCGCAGCGAGACCCTCAGCCAGCTGCCGCCGGAGCTGAAGGCCGGCAATGGCGACAACAACATCCTGGCGGTGGCGCTGGAGCAACAGCGCCTCGAGTGCGTGCGCGGCGGGGAGCCGCCGGTGGTGCTGGTCACCAAGGACACCAACCTGCGCATCAAGGCCGATGCGGTGGGCCTGATCGCCCAGGACTACACCACCGACAAGGTGGACATCGCCGACCTCTATCCGGGGTTCTGCGAGCTGTGGGTGAACGCCGAGCGGATGGACCGGGTGAAGGCCGAGGGTGGGCTGCCCGCGGCGGAACTGCCCCTGGAGGCGGCCGGGATCGCGGCGCTGCAGGCCAATGAGGGTGTCACCCTGGTGGACGAACTGCAGCCCAGCCACACCCTGCTGGCCCGCTACGACGCGGCCGGCGACGCCCTGCTGCCGCTGCAGAGGGCGCCCAAGGTGAAGCTCGGCCGGATCCAGGCGCGCAACCGCGAACAGACCTTCGCCCTCGATCTGCTGCTCGATCCGGCCGTGCAGCTGATCACCCTGGTGGGCAAGGCCGGCACCGGCAAGACGCTGCTGGCCCTGGCGGCCGGCCTGCACGAGGTGGCCGAGGAACGCCTCTACGACCGCCTGCTGGTGACGCGGCCGGTGATCTCGCTGGGCAAGGAGATCGGCTTCCTGCCGGGGGATCTGGAGGAGAAGATGGGTCCCTGGATGCAGCCGATCATCGACAACCTCGACTTCCTGCTCGGCGCCGGCGAGGAACCCCGCCATCAGGGCGGGCGGGGCGGGGGCGGGGCGCGGACGCCGCGCAGCAGCTGGGCCGACCTCAAGACGATGGGGCTGCTGGAGGTGGAGGCGATCAGTTACATCCGCGGCCGCTCGATTCCGCGTCAGTTCATGATCGTGGACGAGGCCCAGAACCTCACACCCCATGAGGTGAAGACGATCGTGACCCGCGTCGGCGAGGGCACCAAGATCGTGCTCACCGGCGATCCTTACCAGATCGACAATCCCTACGTGGACGCGGAGAGCAACGGTCTCACCTGGCTGGTGGAGCGGTTCAAGGGCCAGCGGCTGGCCGGCCATGTCACTCTGCTGCGGGGCGAGCGCAGCGAGCTGGCCGAACTGGCGGCGAATCTGCTCTGATTCAGGGCTGGAGCAGCTCCCGGCTCAGGATGCCGATGGCCAGTGGATGCTCGATCAGCTGGCGGTGGGTGAACACCGGCATGCACAGCGCCGGGCCGAGCGGCAACCGCGCCTCCCAGCCGGGGAACACGGTGATGTCGGTGCGGCAGTAGTAGCTGCGGCAGTCCACCGGCGCGAGGGTGGAGAGGTCGGCGTCGAGGCGGCGCAGCAGGGCGCTGCCACGCTTCATGTCGCCGATGCCGCGGAAGATCCGGCTGGGGAAGGTCTGGGCGGCCCAGGTGCCGCGCTGGGGGCTGCCGACGCAGAGGAAGCGGCGGGCCCGTCGATGGCCACCCAGCAGCTGGATCCAGAGGCGGATGATCACCCCGCCCATCGAGAAGCCGAGCAGGTCGATCGGCTGGTTGGTGCCGAAGGCCGCCTCCACATGGCTTCCCAGCAGGTCGGCCAGATCCATCAGCCCCACCGCCCCCAGACGGTGCGGCAGGTGGGGAATCAGCAGAGGCTCACGGCGATCAGCCAACTCCCGCCTGAGGGGGTTGAACAGCCGGGGGGCATTCCAGAGCCCATGCACGAGGACCAGCGGTGGCATGGGCTCCGGCGCGGGAAAAGGGCGGGAAGGTCGGGCGGGGCTGCGGCGGCCCAGGGCCCCTGCCGCCATCCTCCCCCGTGTTGCGATTCAGATCGACTGCTGGGGCATCGGGCCCCCGGGCTCACCCCGCCGCCATGGCGTCGCGTTCCTGTCCGGGAAGGGGATGCCGTTCCGCTCGAAGAGCACCCGCATCTGATCGCGGAAGCGGCTGCGCAGGGCCTGCTGGTCGCGCCGCTCCTGCATCAGGCAGTTGCGCAGGGCGTCGGAGCTGGAGGCGGCGTTCACGCAGCTCAGGCTGCGCTGCAGGATCGCGATCCGCTCCCGCTGCTGCTGAGCCAGCAGCGCCTTGCGTTCGGGGAAGAGCTGCTGCTGCTGCTCCGGGTTGAGCCGGGGTTGCCGCACCTGCCGGCGCCAACCTTCGGCCGGCGCGTTCTGGGCAACTGCGGGGGCGGCGAATGGGGCGGTGCCAAGCAGCAGGGCGGTGGCCAGGGCCAGGGAACGGGGCATGGGCCGGAGGGATTCAGGACTCGCTCACCGTGCCGTGGGCATGTGACTGGAGTGTGACGGCCATGGAGCGGGTTGTGACCGGATGTGACCGGCCGCTGAGGCTTACGGCGAAGGTCTGCGGCCGTCCAGCGCCGGGTTGGCGGACCCGCCGTTCCAGGCCCCCCCGATGGGCGCGGGCCACGGCGCTGGCGATGGCCAGACCGAGGCCGCAGTGGCCGCTGCCGCCCCGGGCAGGGTCGAGGCGCTGAAACGGCTCCAGGGCCAGATCCCAGCGCTCGGCCGGGATGCCGGCACCGCAGTCCGCCACCGTGATCACGAAGGGCTCGCCGCCGGCGCTGTCGCCGGGGTCGCCGCCGCTGAGCTCCACCCGCAGCGGCGGCCGCCCGTGGGCCACCGCGTTCTCCACCAGATTGGCCACCGCCCGGCTCAGGGCGGTGGGCTGAACGCGCCGCACCAGGCTGGGCAGGTCGAGCGTGATCGGGGTCTCGACGGCGGCCAGCGCCTCACCCACCAGGTCGGCCAGGTCAACCTCCAGCGCCGGCTCGCCGCCGCTGCCGGCGGCAAAGGCCACGAACTGGCCCGTGATCCGGCTGATCGCATCGAGATCCGCCTGGGCCCGTTCCGCCTCGGAGGCCGCCAGAATCCGCCGTTCCGCCAGGGCCAGGCGCAGCTGCAGCCGCGTGATCGGAGTGCGCAGGTCGTGGGCCAGGCCCGCCAGCATGGTGCTGCGCTCCTGCCGGCTGCGCTCCAGCCTCTGCACCATCGCGTTGAAGCGGCTGGTGAGCTGACGCACGGCCCCACTCCCCTCCACCGGCACCTGGGCGGGCTGCAGATCGGGATCCAGCGCGTTCACCGATTGGCGCAGGCGGGCCAGGGGGCGCCGCACCGCCAGCTCCAGATAGAGGGTGGTCATCACCAGTCCCGCCGCCAGCAATCCCATGCTCAGCACCGGCGCCTGGGGGGGCCAGATCCGAACCCGCGGCAGCGGCGCGAACAGCCAGGCCGGCTCCAGGCTTGTGGGGATCTCCACCCACACGCCAGCGCTGGGAGCGGCCCGAACCACCATCCGGGGGCAGGCATCCAGCTGGGCGCAGAGTTCCTGGTGCAGCTGGCGCCCCTGTCGCTGCAGGCGCACCGGCACCGGCACCGGGCTGGGCTGCGGCGGTGGTGCGGGCCGCAGCTCCACCCCGCTGATCGCCGTCACGGCCTCGCGCGGATAGCGCTCCAGGGCCAGGTCGGTGAGCCTGAGCGTGAAGGCGGTCTCGGCGCCGAGACGCTTCAGGCTGGCCCGCTCCAGCCGTGCCGCCATCAGCAGCTGCAGGGTGAGCACCGTGCCCGCGGCCGCCACCGATCCCGCGGCCGCCAGCACCAGGCCCAGCAGCGATCGCCGCCAGCGGCGGGGGCTCATCGGCTGGCCCTGCCATCGGGCACGAACACGTAGCCGTAGCCCCACACCGTCTGAATCCAGCGGGGCCGGCGTGGATCCTCCTCCAGCAGCCGCCGCAGCCGCGAAACCTGCACGTCCATGCTGCGTTCATCGGTGTCGCTGCCGGGACCCCGGGCCAGTTCGATCAGCCGATCGCGCGAGAGCGGGCGATGGGGGTGGCTGGCGAAGGCCAGCAGCAGGCTGAACTCTCCGCTGGTGAGGGCCACCGGCTCCCCCCGGCGGTGCAGCTGCCGCAGCTCAGGCAGGAGCGTGTACGCACCGAAGCGGATCGGTTCCCGGCCCAGGTGGGGCGAGCCCGGCGGCAGGGGGCTGCGCCGCCGCAGCACCGCCTCGATGCGGGCTGTGAGCTCCCGCGGCAGGAAGGGCTTGCCCAGGTAGTCGTCGGCGCCTTGCTCCAGCCCCAGGATCCGGTCCACCCCGTCCGCCCGGGCGGTGAGCATCAGCACGGGCAGGTCGTCGCCGCGGTCGCGCAGCCTGCGCAGCCAGGTGAGGCCATCGTCTCCCGGCAGCATCCGGTCGAGCACCACCAGGTCGGGGCGCTGCCGGCCGAGCCAGGCCTCGAGCTGCTCCGTGCTCTCGAGGCAGCGCACCTGATACCCCTGCTCGTGGAGAACCCCATCCAGCAGGTGCCGCAGTTCAGCGTCGTCGTCAACCACCCAGATCGTGGGGCCCGGCATCGGCTGCTCCCCTGCCGGCTCAGACCATCAGCCCGGGCCGCACGAGCCGATCGAAACTGTCGGCATCGATCGCCCCCAGCGCCAGAGCCGCCTCGCGCAGGCTCAGGCCGTGCTCGTGGGCATGGCTGGCGATGGCGCAGGCACGGTCGTAGCCGATCGCCGGGGTGAGGGCCGTCACCAGCATCAGGCTCCGCTGCAGCAGGCCCTCGATCCGGCGCTCGTCGGCCCGCAGTCCCTCGATGCAGAAGCGGCGGAAACCGTCACAGCCACAGCTGAGCAGGTCGATGCTCTCGAGCAGGTTGCGGGCGATCAGCGGCTTGTAGACGTTCAGCTCGAAGTTGCCCTGGCTGGCGGCCAGCTGCACGGCGGTGTTGTTGCCCATCACCTGCACGGCCACCATGGTGAGGCTCTCGCACTGGGTGGGATTCACCTTTCCCGGCATGATCGAGGAGCCGGGCTCGTTGGCGGGGATCAGCAGTTCACCGATTCCACAGCGAGGCCCGCTGCCCAGCCAGCGGATGTCGTTGGCGATCTTGATCAGGGAGCCGGCCAGCACCGTGAGTGCCCCGTGGCAGGCGGCCAGGGCCTCGTGGCCGGCCAGGGCCTGGAACTTGTTGGGGGCGCTGCTGAACGGCAGTCCCAGGCGCTCGCCCAGGCGCGCGGCCACGGCCTCACCGAAGCCCGGCGGGGCGTTGAGCCCCGTGCCCACCGCCGTGCCACCGATGGCCAGCTGCCGCAGCTGCGGCAGTGTCGCCCGCAGGCTCTGCAGGCCGAGTTCAAGCTGGGCCACGTAGCCGCTGAACTCCTGACCCAGGCTCAACGGAACGGCATCCTGGAGATGGGTGCGGCCGATCTTGATGATCCCCGCAAACGCCTCGGCCTTCGCCGCCAGGGCCGCCGCCAGCCGCTCCAGGGCAGGAAGCAGCTGGTGATGCAGCGCCAGCGCCACGGCCACATGCAGGGCGGCCGGGAAGGTGTCGTTGCTCGACTGGCTGAGGTTCACATGGTCGTTGGGGTGCACGGGCTGCTTGCTGCCGAGCACACCGCCCGCGGCCTCGATCGCCCGGTTGGCGATCACCTCGTTGACGTTCATGTTCGTCTGGGTGCCGGAGCCCGTCTGCCACACCGTCAGCGGGAATTCGGCGTCGAGGGCACCGCTGGCCACCTCCTCGGCGGCGGCCACGATCAGGGCGGCCAGCCCGGGTGCGAGGAGGCCGCGGGCCAGGTTCACCTCGGCACAGGCGGCCTTGAGGTGGCCGAGGGCATGCACCACGGCCAGCGGCATGCGCTCCTGGAACGGAAAGCAGCGGATCGAGCGCTGGGTCTGGGCCCCCCAGTAGCGGGCGGCGGGCACCTCAACGGGCCCCAGGCTGTCGGTCTCGATCCGCTGGCCGGGGGTCGTCGCGACGCCCGGATCGCCGGGCTCGCCGCTGGTCATCGCTGCACCACCTCGGCGTTGAGCTCGTTGAAGCTGCGCAGATCGCCACCGGCCCGATCGGCGGGCAGGGCGATGCCGGTGGCCTGGCTGAGGGCGGCGTTGATCCGGCCGAGCGGCACCGGGCCGCTGGCATCGAGGAGCACGGCGGCGTCAGGGCCGAACACCACCACCTGGGGCAGCTGGCCCGACCAGTAGTGGGCGGGATCCTGCGGCCCCCGTTCGGGGCGGTTCTGGAGGGCGTCGGTGGTGAGCGGGATCAGCTCGATGCTGTTTCCCCACAGCCGCTGCAGCTCCGACACCACCGGCGCGAACTGCTTGCTGGCCGCATCGTCATCCAGATAGAGCACCAGAACCGCCGGGCGGCGGGCGGCCAGGGCCTCGGCCAGGCTGCTGCGGGGCGGCACCAGCGAGCCGTTGCCGGCATAGAGAGCGAAGATGTTGCCGTCGTAGCTGTTGTCGGTGAGGGCGCCGAAGGCTGGAGATGCCGCCAGGCAGAGCTGCAGGCCGAGGGTCAGCAGCAGGGTGAGCAGCGGCAGCACGAGGGCTGCCAGCAGCGGCAGCACGAGGGCTGCCAGCAGCGGCTCCACGAGCGCTGCCAGCAGCGGTTGCCGGAGGCTGGCGGTGGCGGTGGCGCGGGGCAAGGAGGCGGGGCAGGTTCAACCATTGTGGCCTCGGCTGTGGCCTCAGCCCTTGCCGAAGCTGCGGCCCATGCCCTGCATCACGCCGCGCCCCACCAGCCCGATCGCCCGGCCGATCACCTGGGTGAGCAGCACCACCACCAGATCCCCCAGACCCTTGAGCAGACGCCGCAGCTGCGGTCCCACGGCATCCCGGGTCTCCAGGGCAAGGGTCACCATCTGCTGCAGCCAGCCGAGCTGGCGCAGCTCGGAGTCGCGGGGTTCCAGGAGCGTCACCGGCTGGATGCGTCCGGCGGCCAGGCAGAGGAGCCTGCG
>Ga0315900_10000800_pt1 | contig 52114 bp, 49 predicted proteins | sample LakEriMetagenome_FD_203521 | JGI IMG/M metagenome (GOLD analysis project Ga0315900, IMG submission 203521) | Freshwater fungal communities from buoy surface, Lake Erie, Ohio, United States - Buoy 12 MA114 | ecosystem: Environmental > Aquatic > Freshwater > Lake > Lake biofilm | place: USA: Lake... | reverse complement strand
TTTTAGTTTAATATAAAATCTTACGTGGTCAAAAAATGTGAAAGGGTCAATATCTCCAAGTAGAGATTGTTTGAAAATTTCAAAAGAATTATCCAGTTCTTTTTTAGTAAAAAGTTCAGGTAAAAAATATTCAGAATGTTGGGAATAACTTGTTTCAAAAATTTCTTTTATGAAATTATCATTTTTAGTTTTCAAATAATCTAACCCAAAAAGAGAAACTACTGAATTCCAAGTATTAATATTAAAACTATTAACTTGATGTAACACCCTTTTTATTTTATCCCCACTCAAGTTATGTATTTTCATTAGGGCATCAATGTATTTGAAATCGTTTTTTTTATAGTCAACTTTTTTAGGTTGTATTGGAGAATCTTTAAACGATAACCAGTTGTTTGGTAATTTAACCCCTCTTTTATCTAAAATAAATTTATATAGACGGTCCTGACTATTAATATCCATATAATTCTCCAATCCTGGTATGTTCTGTAGGAATAAATTGAAAAGATTGAAAATATCATCTTTAGTGAACAAATTATATTCCGATAAATCATAAGTTAAAGTATTAAAAAAACCTATGAATTTTTGGATGGGGGAATCACTAAAATTAGATATTCTTACTTTTTTGTAACACTTTCTTTTAAGGTGGTAGTTTGTAATTTCACCATGATATAAGATATTAGTTTTTAAGTTATAGGTCACATACCTACACATTGTACTTTTCTTGAAGAATTTTTTCCCAACTCTTCTTGAATTTACATAGTGAAATAACTTCATAGAAATCTTATCATCATTTTTTTCTAACTTGATGATAATTCTTTTAAATAAAACTTCTGAACACAGATTACCATAATTTTTTTCAAAAGCTTCTTCTGTATTATCTTTTTTATTTAATAGCCATGATAATTTTAACTTATAAGGATTAACAGGTAATGTAGTATCAATACTATTGTAATTATAATACAATGAGGTATAATAGTTTCGGTAAATTTTCTCAAAAAGTGTGGTCATAAAAAATGGGACTTTACGTCCCACAAAAATAAGATTTTTTTTTAGATTTTCAAAATTAATTTAGACATAAAATTCCAAATTTTGTTTTTTGGAATGCCTGATTAATGGATTTCATTTCGTATGTTGACACCGGTCCTTGTTTCAACTCAACAACAATATCTATTAGTTGTTTTTGTGTCGGAATAACTTCACCGTTTTCTTTAAAATTTTTAATACAAGTTTCTTTAACCTTTTTGTAAAAATCATCTTTTTGAAGTTCCCCAATTAATGATATTAAATCATTGGGATTCTTTTCAAAGAAAGAAACCAATTGGTTCATGTAAATGTCAACTTCAATGTATTTCATAGTATTATTTTTTACAAAAATAACAAAATTAAATCACATAATAAAATCCACCACCCTCATCACTCAATTTTTCTCTCAACACTTCAGGTATTTCAATGTTCGGGTTACTATCTTTCAAATTAATAAATGCCAAATTCTCTAAATTAACAATAGATGCCGGTAAACTCTGTAGATTAGTGTTAGATGGTAACGCTAAGAAGTTAAGTCCTTTCAAGTTACCGATTGACTCAGGTAAAGTTCTAACAATATTTTGTAACATCAATGCTTGTAAGTTAGTAAACTGACCCAAACTTTCAGGAACATCTATCGCAATATTTTCTTTAGATTTATTGTTAATTAATAAATGTTGTATCGTTTTTGGCATAGATTCAAAAAGTTCATCAAATCCATAAAGTGCCACAAATTTACCCGCTGAATCGTTAGGATAGTTAATTTCAACTTTATCACCACCTTTGGTAACCAATCCTTTAGCAAATTCAGGTTTAAAACTTTCTTTAAGTTCAATCATTGGTCCGTTTAAAAGTTCAGTTAAATTTACATGTCTATCAAGCCTATCCATAAACTGACTTGATGGAAAATGGAATTGATATCTTTCTTTAGGTAATCCAGTTCTTTTTCCAACTTGTCCATTATCATCATTTGGTAACACAACATAAAGAGGACCATCTTTAATATAACCATTGAAGAACGTCAATCCAGGTCCTGAAGTACACCATCTTGTTTCATCGTTATCACTATCTTGATAACCCCCAAAGAATATTGCCGCATTTTTTCCTAACTCAGTTTTATCTTCAATTTTAATCAAAGTCCACTTTGGACCTCTGAAAATAATTTCACTACCAGGATATTCATAAGAAATTTTAGCTTTTTCTTTTTCTTCTTTAGATGCTTTAACTTTTTCAAGTTTAAAATCTTTAACTAAATCAAATAATTCACTAACTGTGATTTTATTAATATCTCTCTTATCTTGAGGTAATTGATTTTTAAATCTTTCGTATTTTTTTAAATCATCAGTTGTCTTATGAAGGTCTTCCAAGAAAAGACGTTGGTATTCTTGAAATCTTCTTTTATACTCTGGATTATCTTTTTCAATTTCTCCTTCTTCACCAGTTATTGGTGCCGATACAAAATTTTTCAATAACCACTGAGTGTACTTACCAACTTTAACTTTATCCATATCCTGAATACTGATTTCATCAATATCACCCAATCCTTCAGGTATTCTTGTTGTTGGGTCAGCAAATATAATTGCCTTTAAAGTTTCAAAATCCATGATACCTTTAGCTCGTCTACCTTCAGCACCTTGAGCAGGTTTAGCAGATGGTTTAACTAATTTGTCATATAAAATTTGAAATCTTGAGTTCTCTAAAATTAGATTTGATAAAAGTTGTGTAAATCCTCTCATTGTTTTTTTCTTTATAAATATCAAAAAAATTAAAAATAATTCATAATTAATAACTCCTCACCCATATTCTGGGTTTTACCTTTCTTTGCTGCCGCCGCTTTAGCAAATTCTTTCTTCTCCCATTTATATTCTTCTTTTGGGAACCACTCTCGCAAAAGTACGAAATCATAATAAGATAATGAAAACTTTCCTTGAATATTTTTTAAACAATCCGCTAATCTTTCATGGTCTTCTCTATCAAAATCATGGTTTGAGTAATAGTTTTCAGTCTTCCAATATGGTGGGTCAACATAAAAGTATGTTGTTGGACTATCAAACTCTTTAATAACATCTTCAAAATCACCTAATCTAAACTCCGATATTCTATTGAAATGTTCAACCCACTCAGGTTTAGATAATTTATCTCTAAAGGTAAGATATTTTGACTTATACTTACCTTTCAAATCAATAAAACTTGATGTCTCAGGTTTTGAACCACTGAAAACCTGTGTTAAGACATAAGCATACTTCGCAGCAACACCATAATCAGGATAGTTAATTGTTAAACCATGAGAGAAAATTTCCTTTTGATACTCATTAAATTGTTCTTTATAAACTGGTGGTGTTACCTCCACCCCTTGTTGTTGACACGGAATGTTATTAATCGCAGATAACAGAGTCTCAGGGTCCTGAAGACACACAAACAAGTTATAGTTCAAAGGATTGAAGTCGTTATAAACAACTCTTTTCAAATTAGGATATTGTTTTAAATCCATGTTGAAGAAACACCAAAACATACCACCAAACGTTTCAACATACGTTTCCATATCTGTCGGGTAAAATGGAACAATCCACTTACCAATCTTACTCTTACCACCAATATAACTAAGCATACTTTTTTCGTAAAATATAATCCTAATCTTGGTAGATATCAACCTTCTTCTCTTTCTTACGGGAATAAACTTTACCTGACGGTACAACTTTAGTAATCATATTCCGTCTCACAATTTGAGCAACGTGACGAAGATTAAGTGGTAGTGATTCTTGTTTCATAGGACAAAGATAAATAAAAAAGTATAACATTGATAATGAAAAAAAATAAATTATAATTTTGATTACAAATTATCTAAATTATGGAAACTGAAAAAAAAGAATGTAAATCTTGTAAAAATGCGAAATCTATGGTTAAAAGTTATAAAGGAACTTTATTATTTTCTTTGTATTTTTTATTCGCAGCAATTTATGGTACAGTTAAAATTGTTGAAAAAATAATTTCCTTGTTTTAATTTTTACCTTTCAAATTTAACAAACATCTTAACGTACAAATCACCATTTGGTGTACCTTTAAACCCTTTTGATTTCAATCTTAAGGGTTTTGACGTATCAAACACTTTTGGTAAATTAACAGTAACATCACCATCAGGATGTGGTATTGTAATTGTATCTTTTTGTATCTCTTCTAAATTCAAGTAAGCATTATAAATTAAATCATTTAAAGATTTTTCGAAATTATTAACCGATACCATTTTGATTTTCAAAATTAAATTCCCATATATTCCTTTATGGAAATCACCTTTACTTTGTAATTTAAAAAATTGACCTTCATCAGCCCCTGATGGGATATTAACAGATATAGTTTCAAATTCAGAAATAGTACCATTTCCATTACAAGTATTACATTTTTTAATGAGCTGAGACCCTTCACCATTACACACGTCACATGTTTGTCTTACCATTTGAACAAACATACCATTACCCACCCTCATAGTTATAAAACCATGTCCTTGACACTTTTGACAATTCTTACGTTCACCACCAGTTGATGAACATGATTTGCATGAATGTTTTCTAGAATAGTTTATTGTTTTGTCAGCTCCATGATATGATTCTACAACAGTTAATTCTAAATCAATAACTTTATCAGGTACCGTCTGCCTTCTTTGACCTTGATTAAAACTATTAAATAAATCCTCAAATGGATTAAAACCACCACCTCCCATATTCGAGAAAGGGTTGTTTTTTTGATTATCATATTTTTTCCTTTTTTCTTCATCTCCCAAAATATCATAAGCCTCAGAAATTCTTTTGAATTTTTCTTCATCCCCACCTTTATCAGGATGGTGTTCAACCGCTAATTTTCTATAACTTTTTTTTATTTCATCCGCAGTTGCGTTTTCTTTAACACCTAAAACATCGTAGAAACTTGATTCGTTCATTTACTTAATATTTATAAATTTTATTTTTTTGTAATGGATTATAATTTTCAAATAGTACTATTCAAAAATAAAGTAAAAAAGAAAATAATCAATAAGTTTAAAACACATAAAAAGGCAAAAACTTTTTTTGAAAACCTTATGATTGAGAGTGATGAGGTTTTATTTCCAAAAAAAGTTGAGGGTGGTCAACATTCTAATTTTGAATTAGCAATTTTAGAAAAAACTTCAGGTACATTTTTACCAATATTTTTAAAAGATGAAATTGGTAGACAGATTAAAGTTGAGTTAGATGATGATAATTTTATGATTACCAAAATTTTAAGTTACAATATTGAAGAGACTTTTGTTAATTACCAAACAAAAGAAAAAATAACAATACATCAATTTATAAAATCTTATTTATCCGAATCAGGTATCGTATTGATATCAAAATTAAATAATAAAATTGTGGTACAAAATGATGACGATTTTAACTTGTTTACATTTAAAACCATATCTGATTCTGAAAGATTTATAGACGTTCTAACACAATATTTGATGGATAACAATAAACAAAATTGTTTATTGGTAAGAGATACTTCAACCATTCAAAGAAAATATCTATATAATATTTTAGTTGAAAAAGGGTTTCCTAAAAATTATTTACTTAGACATTCAACAACCCATCCCGAATAAACACAAATTCAAGTCCTGAGATATCAACTCTAAATTGGTTTGTATCAAAATCATTATTACCAAAATTTAATTTTGTTGCAGTAAAATCATGATTTGATAATTCTATTAAAATGATTTTTTTACCGTTTGGGAACATATCATCAATAGCGTCCGTAAATAATGCCATTTTTTCAACTAAATTGCTAACACCTTGAGTATTCTCCGCCATATACTTATTTTTTTCTCAGTTTTAGGGATGATATCATCTTTTTTGAGTTTTTTAATTTCATTAATAAACTCTAACTTTTGTTTATCTAAATCTTTTTTATCTTTATCAATTTCACTCTGATACCATTTCAGACTTGATTGGCTCTTCATCGTCATTCAATTTAAGTTTATTTTTAGGGAGTTGGAATTGCAAATTTTTCAATGAATTTAAATTTTGTTTTTCAAATATGGTTTTTAATTCATTAACTTTATCTTCGAACAATTTTTCTTTCATTTCAAGTTCTAAATTGTAAGAAATAATGTTTTTAATGTTATCTATTATTTGATTGACATCATCTTCATTTATTTGACTAACAAATGAAAATAATCTCTCATCAGCGTTTTTACTTTCTTGTTGTAAAACGTTTTCTTCGTTCACATATTTTTTTAATATTTTCCATGTTTTTGGAAATTGTACATCAAAACTCAAATATTTTTCAAGTTTTCTTACTGATTGTAGATATGGTAATAGTTGTGAAAATTCTTTAAATAAACTCATATTAGCTAATTAAATATGTTATAATGTATGATAAAAATACCCCAAAAAATATAAGTTCCCTACTACTAATCACCATTTTTGATGGTGGATTTTGTAATAGGGCACTTATAAATTTAAACCCTGTCCGTATAATATACAGTGTTGAAAAAATAAAAAAGAATATAAAAATATTATTAATATTAAGCATTCTCGTCTTTTTTTCTTTCGTCCAAAATTTCATTTCTCAAAGTTTGTAAAAGTGACTTTAGGTCTTGAGCAATTTTTCTAGCTCTTGTACCGGCACTTTTATTTCCTTTGAAGAATTTTGTAGCGTCTACTGAAAGTTCTTCGGTCAATGTTTTGATTTTTTCTAACGTTTCCATTATAATAAAAATTTATGTTTATTGTAACAATATAATTGTAAGTTTTTTTAAGCCAGAGTAAATAAAAATCAAGATTTTTTACTTAAATGTTTATCTAAAATTTTATAGATTGTTGAGACCATATCCAAATCAGATTTTGTGAATGGTTTATTTATATCAAATAAATCAGTAAAAAAATTTGTAATTGATTTTCTTATCTTCTCGTCTTTTTGAGTATAAAAGATTTCGTCAAAGAATGATTTGAAATAATCAAAGTGTTCACCTCTATTTTCAAAATTTAAATCTTCCTTAATAAAATTGTTAACTATTTTATCCCAACACCATTCAAAATGTTTACTATTGTCTTCATCAGACATCACAATTTTTGTCTCATTCGGGGAATCCTGTTGACCCAAATATGTTTCAACTATTAATAAGTTTAAAGAATGAGAAAAATCTGAAAATAAATCTAGTTTCTCTTGAAAGATGTTATTAACCTTAAACCATTTTTCAACGTCTTCAGGTTTAACAGGTTGTGTTATATAATTAAAAAAATTCTCCATAAGAAACTCTTATGGAGAAATTATAATCATAGTTTTTAAAATGTGAATTATTGAGTTTTCTTATTGTAACCCATTAAATTTTTCATTCTGTTAAATTCTTCAGATAAAATGTTATTTTTCTTGTCTTCAGTAGATTCAAGTTTAACCATTAATTTATCAGTCGCATCTTCACCTGTCTTATCTGTAACAATTGGTTGAGCGGCTTTGTTATATGCCTTTCTCTTAATCTTAGCTAACATATTGTCTTTTCTAATCTTGTTTCTTTTCTTGTTAACATCTGATTTACCAGTATTAGCCCAATCAGGATTATTACCTGTTTTAGAAGAACCTTCAACATTTGCAGACACCCAATCTTCATTAGGATGGATTTCATCATAATCTATATTCTCAAGTCCCGCAGCAGTTAAATTATCTGTGTAATCCTTAACAGCGTCAGATGGAACATATGCTTTTTTAGACATCTTAGCTAATTCTCCATTACCTTTAGGAAATATTTCAGGGTTTGTATCATAATTACCTTTTGAACCATCTTTTAAGTAATCTTTCATTTTCTTAGCAACTGATTTCAAATAGTCATCATTTTCTTTACCCGAACCTCTATGAGCTTTTTGATAAACATCTAAACCTTTTGTATTAGACTTTTTAAATTTTGTTTTTTTATCTTCTTTAATGATATTTTCTATTAAAGCAACTAATTCATCTTCAGTTAACTGTAATGATTCATCAACTTTTGATTTAGCATCTTTAGCTGCCGATTTCATAGATTCTTTTTTATTACCATCTTTATCTAAATCTAAGAAGTCAGGTTTACTACCTTCTTTTGTTTCTTTTTTACCTTTTCTCAACATTTTGAAATCTTCAGAATCAATCTTGTTGTTTTTATTCTTATCTAACATTTTTTGTTTACCGTAAAGAGCTTCTTTCATTTCTTCAGTTAAGAAATCATTCTTCAAGTAGTTACAAGATTCTTCATTATAATCTTCACTTTCAGTGTCACAAAATCTTGATACTCTTTCTTCATAAGCTGAAGACATATCTTGGTCTACACCCTCGTCATCTTCCATATCTTCTTCTTGAACATAGTCAAATGATGACCCTGCAGGTCTGAATTTAGTATCTTGATGAATATTCTCATCCATTGAGGTCTTACTCCACCCACACTCAGTACATTCACCTTCAGATAAAGTTCCACCACATGACTCACAAGCCATACCCATACCTTCTTCTAATTCTTCGTACATATTTTCATAAGATTCATAATCCTCTTCATCGTCTTCAAAACTAGACTTTCGTCTTTTCGGTACATACATCATGTCATCTTCATCATCAAATCCTTCTTCATCGTCAACAGTAATATCCATTGGTTCAATCATTGGTTTTCTTAACATGTCTTTAACTTCATCACTTGTATAGTCTGAAAAATTAAGTTTACCAAAACGAGGATGTGAATCTTCCATACCTCCCAAATCTTCATCCATACTTGATTTGATTTTTGATACTAAGCTGTCTGCCTTCTCATTTAAAGTTTCGTTAATTAATTTTGAAACTAATGAATTGATGTATTTGTCTTTAGAGTTTTTCATTTTTTTTCTTTATAAATATCTATTATTTTAGCTTTTAATTAAATCATATTCGTAAGCTATAATATTTTTTACAACATCTTCGCTAATATTGTATTTTTGACTTACGTTAGATATAACTTTTTTTAAAGTTTCATTTTCCCATATATTCAATGCTTTAATATCACCTTGATTACAATATGGAAACTTTTTACATTTTTTCTTAACCTGAACAAATTTACCTCCAGGTATTTGTGTCTTAGAAGCACCTCTCCAATCTTTTTTACTTTTTGATTTAGCCCAAATTGAATTAGTTTCGTATGAACCAGCAGAACCTGAACCAGTCGCTTCTTTGGTTTCAATCTTTTTAGGTTTTTCAGAAAAACTTCTTTTAACAAAATCACTATTAGGGTCAAACCCTACGGGTGCCATAAAACCTCCAGCAGAACCACTACCCGTAGCTTCACTTTGTTCTCCTTTCTTTTTTTTACCCTGACAATGGGCCTTTTGTGAAAATCCTTTAGGATTATTACAATCTATACTTTTTTTATATTTTTCAGACCAATCTTCATCTAAATCTTCAACTTTAGAAACGTGTTTGTATTTTTTCTTTTTAATAAATGGGTCACTTAATGACACATTTGGAGTCCCAAATTCATTTTCTCCTTTTTTAAATTCATTAAAGTCAGGGTCATTTTTTAAATCTAATTTGAATTGTTCTTTAGCCCTTGCGTTTTCATTAGTTGTTGATTTACCTAATGAAAACAATTTACCAATTGGTTTATCCATTTTTACGTTTCCAATTAAATTTTTTATTTTATTTTTTTGTATCTTTCTTTTAACTATTTTTTCTTCACCAACTTCTTGAGAAACTTTATTTATTACACCGAAAGCCTCAATTGCTCCATCAGAACTAGAAGTTATATCAGAATTCGAAAATATTTTTTTTTTCAAAACGTCTGTTAAATTTATATTTTCTTTTAATTTCATGGAATTAAAAAGCTATTATTAATAATAATATTAATCCTGTTGTTGAAGCAATTGTTCCTCTTCTCCACCACACAGATTTATCATTTGTTGTTTTAATCTCATTTTGTAAATCGTCAGTCATATTAACATATAACCCAATTTGTTTGTCTTTTTCACCAATTATTATTTGATTGTTTTTGTCTTTTTCTGTTAAGATTTCAATCTTACTATCTTTTTGTTTTTCTCTATCTTCAAGTAATGATATCTTTGAATATAATTCTTGATTCTCTTGGAGACACCCTTCTAATTTAACTAAATCTTTAGCAATCTTTCTAGCAACTTGTGAACTAATAATAACTTTAGTCGTATCTTTAGCTCCCGTATCTACCTGTGAAAAACTTATTAAGCTCATCATTATCATAATGGTCAACAGCATCAACTTTTTCATTTGTTTTCGTTTTTATAATGTTTATGTTGTTATCAACTAATTCAATTTCCTGAGTAATTTCTGTGATATTTGTATCAAGCTCAGCCAATTTATTATCCAATTCTTTGTTAATTAATGATACTGAATCAATTTTAGTTTGGATACTATCTATTGAAGTTTGGTATTTTTCAATATCAGTCTTTATCTTATTTGTTGTAACAATATCATAAACAAAAAGACCAATTATAATTAAAAATAAAATACTAACTATACTATTATTCTTCATTTTCTTTTTTAGTTTTCTTTCTTGATGCTAAAATTTTAGACCATTTTGATTTAAATTTTTCATAAAAAACTTTTAATTTTTCTAATAATTCCAAAAAACTTTGGTCTGTTTTAATCATTTCTCCATTAATATACATTCCGTTTTCTTCACCTATCGAAAAGAAAAAATCTATGTCAAAATCTATAATTTTACCTGACCATTCAACATTATTTTTGTAAACGTTCAATTTATTAAAATCAACTAAGTCAGATACTTCCGCAACAAACTCATCCATTGTTTCTTGAAACGCAATTTTTTCATCAGTAGTTAACTCTAATTCAGATTGTTCTTTACCGTTTAAAACTAATATCCCCCCAGAAATTCTATATGCCTGAGATTTATCTTCTTTTGTTTTTACGTCATCGTCAATCCTATCTACAACTGATTTTGTTATATTCATTTTGTCAACTACAGATGAACCTTCAATACCGACTTGTTCACTTATAATATTATACTTACTTTTAATCTCTTCATTTTGTAAATTAGACCATGTATTTGAAAGCATACTTCTTGACGCTTTCAATAATTTTTTTATTTCATCATGTGAATTGTTCATCTTCTATTTTTTTTATAAATAATTCAAAATCAAAGGAAGGGTTCACATCGGTAAAATAATTATAAAAATTACTTCTTGTAACAACACCTTTGAATTTTTCTATTCCATTTATTTTTGTATTATGTCCTAAAACATTTTTTTCAATTTTCGTATTTTCAAATATCAAATTACAAAGTTTTGCTAAACTTTCAATTTGGTATGTAGTATATGGATGCCAAAAAAAACGTTCTCTCCATTTTCTTTCAAAAACTTTACCTTTATAAATATCACCAATCCAGTTAACGTAATGATTATTCAGAGGTTCTTTATTTAACCAACCCAAATTTTCTAAAGAAATTATTATCGAATTTTGATTTATTTCTGAATTTTGGAAGAATTCACTATAATCTTCATTTTCAAGTAGATGAATTACCCTACCATCAGTATCCACAATGTAATTAGGAATTTTAGAATAAGATTTATTAAACCTATATTTGAGACCAGTTAAATAATTTTCTAACTTTGTTGATGTATGAGTTAAGATAATTTGTTTCTTATTATAGTTTTTACCTATTGATTTGAAATTATCATATTTAATTATATTTAACATCAATCATATAAAAAAATTAATTATTCTTACTGTAATGTAATCTTTTTTTTTGATTTGATTCATCAACATTTAAATCTTCATTTTGATTATTATTTTCATCAATGTTTAAAGTTTCTGTAACCTCATCATGTACAATTTCTTCTTCTATAATTTTTTTAAAATCAACATCTGTAATTTCCTCTTGGAATGAATGTTCAATTTCAACTTGCTGAGGTTCTTCTTGTGTTATCTTTAATTTTACATCTTCAATATATTTTTCCTTATCTTCTTTTACGATTTCATCATTATTTTTACTACTCTCATACTTTGTAAAGAAATGTAACGATGTTAGTGAAATTATTGGGAGTAACCCACCTTCTAAAAATGCCAACCATCTTTTTTGTGATATAATATCTGATGGGTCAGAACCTAAACCTTCAAATAAAGGTCCTGTTAACTCAACCCAAGATTTAAATAAATCACTATTAGCATCAATCTCTTTATATGAGAAAAAGACATTCCCTATCATTTGAATTAATGTTATGAGACCAAACATAAACCAAACACCACCTTTAATCTTATTAGTAGCAGCAACCAAAGCGGTCATCGCTCCCACCTCAATAGCTATAGATAAATAAACCGCCCAACTAAATGGATTCGCAATATCATACCAAGAAACAACGTGTGAAATAGATATTCCAGCAACTAAAAAAATAGGAACTAAAAACATAGTCCTGTTTGGATTATTTTTTATCCATTCCCAAATTTTACTCATTTTTGTAAATCTTTAATATTTTGTTTAACTTTCATATGAAGTTCCATTAGTTGTTCACCTCTGTCTTTACCTGAAATGTAATTATCGTAATCAGTGTGAACTTTGATTTTTTCTAATCTGATAACTTCTGAGATATTATTGATTGTATATTCTTGACTCTTAATGACGTTACTTAGACTATCTATTACTTTTTCTTTCTTAATTTCAGTTTTTTCAAGTTTATTTACTTGTCCTGATTTACTACAAGACCTAAAAAAGAAAATAACAAACAAAGCCGATAATATATACAACTTATATTTTTTTAACAGTTCAATAAAATTTTTCATAATAATTTTTCCTATAAAATAAAAAACCTTCTATCATAATAAATAGAAGGTTTTTCTTTTTTCTACAAGTAGTCAAATAAAATTGAACTCTCATTCCTTAATTTTCGAAGAGCCTTTTCTTTAATCTGTCTAACTCTTTCTTTAGTTAAGTTAAAATCACCACCGATATCTTCTAATGTTCTTGGTGTACCTGATATCCCAAAATAATCTTGGATAATAACCTTTTCTCTTTCATCCAATATATTAAGGATTGTCATCAATTCTGATTTAAGTATATCCTCATTGTTAAAATTGGCGTCAGGCATATCCGCCCCTTCATTTTTAAGTATATCTACTAAAGTATCACCCTCTTCATTGATATACATGTCCAAATCAATAATTGACGGTAAATTTTCAAACCTATCCTCTAATTTACCACCTTTGTTTTCAACTTCTTTCTTAGCTCTTTGTAAATCTTGAACAACATTCACAGGTAATCTAATTGTTCTTGAATTATCATTCAAAGATTGTAAAATTGATTGCTTAACCCACCAAACAGCGTAAGAGATAAATCTTAGATTTTTTGACCAATCAAAATTTTGTATCGCTTTCATTAAACCTAAATTACCTTCAGCAATAAGGTCAGGAAAATCTAAACCTTGATTTTGATATTGTTTGGCAACTGTTATCACAAATCGTAAGTTACCCTCTAAAAGTTCTTTATTAATTTTTTGTCTTTCTTTTTCTGAAATGTCTCCGTCAAGTATTATTTTGGCTAATTCTTTCTCACGTTCAGGAGTCATTACTTTTATTCTACGAATATCTTTCAAGTAATGTTGAATTTCTTCTTGGTTAATCGGTATTGATGAGTTTTTTTGTTTCATATTTTTATTTTGAGTATTCGTTTAAAAGGTTTTTTTCATATTCACTTAAAGAAGATAAACCACTGTTAGATATTTTATCTAAAATATTATCAAGTGACGGCTCTTTTACTTTGTTAGTCAAACAAAGGTCAACGTCTTCATCTTCTTCGTCAAATATAAGATTTTTTTCGATTCTATCTTTAAGAATTTTCAAAAATTCATTATCAGTAATAATATCATCATCAGTGCCAAATAGGTGAGTTTTTGTGATGGAGTCAAGTTTAACTGACAATTTGTCAGTCGTGTATGGTAAAAGGAAATAAATTATTTCAGGATTACTAAATAATTCATCAAGGTTAGATGTAACATTTTTTAAATTTAAATCCGTATCAAACGTAAACACCGCCGCAGTATCACCAAAATAAAATCTAACGGAATCACTTCTCATTGAGTCACTCAGAAACTTCGCGATTTTCTCAACAAAAACTTCTTGATTATCACTTTTACCGAACAAAAACAAGATATACTTCATAAATATTTTTTTGCTAATATACGTAAACTTATTGAGTTACAAAACTAATGTTATCAATTTTCTTAATTTTAATCACATTATCAGACCAGTTAGTTACTAAAGGATTGTGAGTTATGACAAAAATCTTTTCAAAGTATTCTTTAATTTTTGTAAAAAACTCAGAAACCATATCTAAATTATCATTTGATATTTTACCGAAAACCTCATCAAAAACAATAATATTTGGTTTAGGTAAAGAACAAATCTTACTTAAAACCGCTCTTAATGCTAATGACGCTATGGTTCTTTCATAACCTGAACCTGAGGCCATTAATTTCTCAACTTGAGTGTTATTATCAATCATAATGAATTCCACTTCATTTTTATCACTGATTCTAATCTCTAATCTAAAATGTGAACTATCTTCCAATAATCTTTGTAATTCAGAATTTATCAAAGGCATCATAGTTTTCATTATAATTTTAGAAATTCCATTTTTACCAAAAATCTCTAAATATATTTTGTAAATTTTCTCTTTTTCAGATTCTTCTTTAATCTTAACAATTAACTTACCATTGGATTCATTCTTATCTTCAAAGTTCTTTATTGTAAAGTTATTAGTATTAATTTTAACTTCAATACCTTTCTTTTCAACCTCAAGTTCATCTAATCTCATACCCGCTTTAATTAATTGAGAATCAATCTTAGTATTTTCGGAAATCTTATGTTGAATTTCTTGATATTTGATAAGTTTGTTTTTTAAATTTTCAATTTTCAAATCAAAACTTTCAATACTCAATTCATATTTTTCTTTGATTAACTTGTTTTTTTCATATTCATCAAAGTCTTTCTTTAACTGAACAAAAGCCTGTTCTTTGACATTCAAATCTGTCATTAACCCCTCAATTTGGGTTTTATGTATGATAAGTCCGTCAAGTTCAGCAATTCTTGTTTGGGTAATCGCCGCATTCATTAATTCAATTCCACAGTGTTCACATTTGATTCCACCACTTACAGAACTCTTTAACTTTTCAATACTTGAAATGTTTGTCTCAACTTCAATTTTTTGTTTATAATAATCTTTATATTCTTCTTTAACTTTATCATGTTGGTCCTCATGATAAAATTGAGTAGGTTCGATAACTTTAATTTCGTTGAGTTGATTTACAACATTAGATTTTTGTAAGTTAATTGAACTAATTTCATTATTAACCTTATCAGGTTGTAGTAAACTAATTTCTTTATCAATATCAGTAAATTTACTTTTCAATAAATTATCCCGATACTGTTGACCCTTACCGATTCTATCAATTACATCACTTAAAGATTTATCAAGTTCTGAATTATTTTCTTTAATTAACTCAATTTTTTCAATGTTATCTTGAATTTCATTTTTAAGTTGTTCACTGTTATAAACATTGGATAACATTGATTTTGAAAACTCAGAATAAATCTCTTTAGCGGCTTCTTCTTTTTTCTTTAAAAAATCTAACCCCATAAAACGTGAAAGGACTTGTCCACGAGCTGTAGGTTTAGAATCAATTAAATCCTCCAAATTAGTAGCAGTAGTAAGAATTGTCATCAAAAAATCTTCCTTTGAGCCAATGGATGTTTTAATAAAACTTTCGGTTTCACGTCTTTGTTCACCTGTAAAATTTTGTAAACTTCCATCAGATAATTTTTTGAAAAAATCTAATTCAGTTTTCACATTCCATTCATTACTTCGTGATAATTTTCTTTCTATCTTTCTAACGATAATGTAATCTTCCCCATCAATTGTGACCTCACCTTTAACAATTACCGAGTTTTTATCGGTAAATCTATTAAAGATTTCTTCAGCCTTTGTGGTTTTTGTTGTCTCGTTAAAGAATAAGAACAATAATAAATCAACAGAAAGAACGGTCTTACCACCAAAGTTAGGCGGGTTTGATTCAACAACTGAAATACCATCACATTTATCAAAATCAATTTTCTGACCTTCACCATAAGATAAGAAATTTGAAAACTCAATGTTTTTAATAAACCATCTTTTGAATGGTGTTACTTCAGTTTGATTAAGGATAAGTTTACTATCAACCGCATTATCCAACTTTATTATATCATCATATAGACCCTCATTTGATTTAGAATTGAGGAAAGATTTAACTAACTCTAACTGATAATTTTTATCTAAAATATTAAATGAAATATCAACGTTATGAACTGACTCTTCATCAGCACTTTTTGTTTTAGTAATTACGTTAATATTTGTTGACTGATACTTCTTTTGAAAGTATTGTCTAACACTTTTTATTTTTTCTTGTGTAAAATTTTCAGCAAAATCCTCCCATACAACTTGTATATATGGGTTGTCAAGCTTACTCAAATCTAAATCATGAGTCATATGTAAATAATTTAAAGTTGGGGGTGGATTAAACAAATCCATTATTAGTCATTTTCAGAAACGTTGTTTGTTTCAGTTTCAGCTGAAAATTTACTTTTCATTTCTTCCAATTTTTCTTCCATCAATTTTGTATATTGTTTTTGGAAGTTTGTTTTGGCGTTAGTTAAGTTAATGTTTCTTTTCTTAACTCGCAATCTGTGGGTTTTTGCTCCACCTCTTTTTTTAGATACTGGCATATATATTTGGTTTTAAAATTAATCTATTTTAGCTGGTCGGTTTACCTCAAACCATTCAATTATTGCGTTCAAAGCCCATACTGAACCTGATGCTAACATCCCGTCAAAAAATATAGACAAAAATTCGTTTGTATCAAACAATTCTTTCACAGGAGAAAAGAATATTAAAGATAGAAAAAATCCAACCCATGTACTTGTACACATGACACAAGAAATAAGACCTGATATAAACTTACCCAATCCCTGAAAAGGTGCAATTTCATTATCACCCCATTTGTGAATGAAATTTCTTTGTTTATTAAAAATGGAACCGTAAACTAAAATGTTAGTCATTCCATATGCAATTAAAATCCAAGCTAATGTATTCATATTATATTTTTTGGTTTAAACTGGAACCTCGTAAATAATGAGCCGGTTGACTTACGTTTGATTCCAAAGTTTTTATTTTATTTTCTAATTCTTCTATTTTTTTTGTTTTATCAGAAATTTCCGACCTCAATATCATTAAAGTTTCTTGTAAAAGTTGTGTTTTATTATCTTTAACTTCGACCTCAACAATCTTCTCAATCGGAACTTCTTTTATTATTTCTACTATTTCTGGTTGTCTATTTTCCAACTGTTGTATTTTTAACAACAGTTCATTTATTTGAGTATCATCCGAAACTTTAATTATTTTTTCAACAATTATTTCAACAGGAACTTCCCTCACAACCTCTTGTATAACAATCTTTTCAACAGGTATCTCCTTAACAACTTCAACAGGAACTTCTTTAATTACCTCAACTTCTTTGATGACTTCAACAGGTATTTCTCGAATTACCTCAATTTCCACCTGTTTTTCTTGTTCTCCACCTATAAGTCCATACTTCCTAATATCAAACCCTTGTTTAAAACATTCCTGAATAAATTTATTGATATCTGTAATACCATTTAACATACAGAAGTCATAAATTTCTTTATTATTTTTTATCTCAACCGAGTACATTTAATAATTTGAAAGTTTTTCAGTTCCGTTAACGATATCCTCAAAAGATTTCATTTTAAACGAAAGGAATGGTTTAGGGTTTTCTAAATCTACAAATTTGTAAGTATCACTTGTCACATCATATATACCATATCCGTGTTTCTTAATGGTTTCTCCATAGTTTTGTTGGATGGTTGAACCAACCATATATGCTTTCTTACCACCAGGAATATTAAAAACTTGTCTTTTATGAATATCCCCACAAAAAACTAAATCACACCCATCAAATTTATCCGATTCAAATCCTGATTCGAATTTATATCCAATATCTGTAGTTAATCCTTGTACTGGTCCGTGAAACAATCCAATTTTTACTTTATCGGATTTTTGAATATCGGGTGGTATGTTGTGGTCCATAAGTGAGTAAACAACCCATTCAATATTTTCATCAGAATAAACACCTCTATTTTTATAATAAACAATGTTATCATTTTGTAGTGAATCAATGATTGGTGTTAAAGCATCTAACCTTGACATATTATTCTCAAGAAAATCATGATTACCAATAATCAAAACAGTTTTAGAGATTTTAGAACATTCGTTTAAAACCCAAGATACCATTTCAATTAATTCAGGTGTCATTTGGTTTTTTGAGTGTACTAAATCACCTGTGAAAACTATTCTATCAGGTTTGAGTTCAGTAAACTGATTTAACATATCTTGAACAATACTACGATAAAGTTCATGGTCTTTAAAAAGACGAATATGTAAATCTGAAAAGTGTACTACTTTATTTATCATTAGTGAATAAATCAAAATCTTCATCAACATGTCCACAATCATCACATCTGTAAGTTGGGAAAGGGACTAATGTATCCTCACTATTTCCTGTTAATAATGCAGGTACTTTCTTAATCAGTACTACCTCTTTAAAGAACTTACTACCACATTTACTACAGGTAACGGTAGGTTGTTGCTTTAAATCAATTTTGGGTCTTAAATCTAAACTATCCATACTATTTTTTTATTAATTATAATACTTTTATTTCGTTAAATCAACAAGGTCAATTTTGTTAATCAATTTTGGTGAAATCCAATTCTTTTTATAATCCTCAATAACACCTTTTTTAGCATATCTGTTAACACATGGTTTACCAGTATTATATTTTCCCAACGCTCTCATCCAATTTTTTGTTTTCCTGTAATTACTTGATAGAATTTTCATGGAAATCATGACATTTAACTCTAAAGAATCTCTTAGTTGTTTTTTTGTAACGTTAAACCCCGCATAATGTGATGCGTATTGTGGCATAATCTGCATTGGACCTACCGCACCCGCTTTAGATGTTTTATTATGAACATATAGTGTATCATGAGGACCTCTATAAGTTGTTTCCATGTAAGCAACATTAAATGCGATATTAATTGGAACCTTAAAAGAGTCAGCATAAAATGTAATTGCGTCATACATTCTTTCAGCATGTGTCTTTGGTTTCACAGGTTCAGGATTTGGTCTTTCAAGATTAAATGAAGCGTTAACAACAAGAACTGAGAGAGACGCAATTAATAAAGTGTTGAAAGTTTTCATAGTTATTATTTTTTTAAAAATTTACAAATATCCATTTCTAATACTGTGGTTAATGTTTGTTTCGGTATACGAAACTCTTCATAATCACCATCATCTTTCAAAAGTACAACTATTCCACCGTATATCCTAATTTTTTCATATTTGGTTCCCTCTAACATCTTTAAAATTAACTTTCCGTAAAGTGGAAGTTGAATAAAATAGTGACCCAAAGCATTATTCGGTAAATCAACAAATGGAAACTTCATTTTTTTGGTAAAATAATTTTCTTCAAAGTTTTTCTTTTTATTTGTTTTCCAGTCTGTTATTATTAAACCAATTTCATCACCTGTTTTATTTGGTATTAACCACACTTTATCGGGTTGTCCAGTATAACCTAAATCAGGGTCTCCTAAAACAATTTCGGTATCTAACAATTCAGCACCTCTTTCTATCATTAGTTTTAAGTAATTTTTTCCCGCAGAAATCATACTATCACCCTTCAGTATTTGAGTAAAGTCACAATCAAAAATTGGTTGTCTAACTGTTTTATAGTTACCAAATAAACCAATAGTATTTTGTTCTAAAAAGTAGTGTACCCGACTACCCATATTTGTTGAGTATGTTCCAGCAGCTTCCCACTCCTCAATCAGTTGTTGTTTAACTACCGGGTCTCCTTTTGATTTCTTCTCAGCAATCTCCTCTGTTGGGAATTCATCATAAAATAATTTCATAACTTTTGATACTGATGGGAAATCACTTCTAATTTCACCGTCTTTATTCTTCATGAAATATTTGTGGTCTTCCTCTATGAAAGTCAAATCAATTTCATTTCTTCTGTTTTCTAAAATTTCTCTGATTTCAACCGCAATATTTTTTAAATTCATTAATCTTTAATTTCTATGTAAAATTTATCTATTTGTCCTTTTAAGTCACAAACATCTTTGTCTTTTGGTAGTTTTACAATCTTAATTCTACCGTACAACGAACCACCATTTAATTCTCTATATAATTTAACTGTATCATTAAATGCATCACCATCAAGAGCAAGAATAATATCACCTTTAGCCTTTTCATATATTGTTGTAAAAAGTAACTCACTCAAATGTTTACCCAACATTGGTATACTATTATCTAAAAAAAATCCGTCAAAAACCCCTTCAACCAAAAAAATATCTTTTTTCCAATCTATCAAGTGTTCATTGAAGATGATTTTATCTTTCTCAGCTTCAGGATTTTTATATTTTGACTTTGTTGTTAGATTCCAACTACGAGCAATATAATAATTTAGTTCATTTTTCTTATCGTAAGATGGAACAATTATACGTCCCATATGAGAACCTTTATCACAAAAACCAATATTATATTTTTCTATGATTGTATCATCAATACCTCTTGTTTTCAAATAATTGTAAGCTTGTAATCTCACTGGATATCTTGGGTGAGAATCTTTAAATAAAGTAAAACTTTCAGGTAAAACAAGTTTTGGTTTTTCTTTTTTTACTTCCTCATTTTTAAAAAAACTTTGTAAATTTTTACTTGTTTTTTATTACCATACTTTTCAACTAATCGACCTAAAGGACCTCTCATCCCACTAGTATCACCACAACTCCAACATTTAAAAACGTGGTCAAAATAATTTACTTCCAAATTACCTTTATTCCTTTCCTCATCACAAACGGGACAATTGAACGCTATTTGACCTTTGGATTCATAGTGTTGTTTGTGTTTTCCAAATAACTCTGTGAGTAATTCAACAATTATTTCTTTTTCGTCAGTCATAAACTATAAGATAAGTTAAAATAATAAGTTTATCAACCTTCACAAGTTTTTGCTTGAACTTATATTTATTGAAATAATATTATAAAATGCCAACAACTATCACAATAAACGGTATTTCGGGTACAAGTCCGTTTGATATTTATCTTTGCGATAATCCTATAACAACTTGTATTTACATTAACACTATTTCTTCAACCCCATATAGTTTTGACGTACCGATTATTTTAGATGGTCAAGACGATTTTAACATAAAAGTCATAGATAATAATGACTGCGAAACAATAACAATTTTAACCCCGTAATATGCCTTTAGTTTGTGGAATTAATTATTTTTGTATATCAGGTACTGAAATTACTAATGTAGATGATAACTATGAATTATCAGGTTATTTTAATGGTGAAGAATATTGGTCAGGAATGACAAATGGGAACTTCATTTATTATGTAACCGGAACTTCTGAATATTGGTGTTTATCATCTTCTTTAGGTGGTAGTTGTATATTATTTGGGGCTAGTCCATGTATTTCTAATTGTCCTGACTTGTGTAATGTTTATCTTTCAACAGGAAATTGTCCAAGTCCAACACCATCCCCAACAGTTAATTGTGATGTTTTAGATTTTACCGCAATTTTTGATTGTGAAGTTTCTCCAACACCAAGTAACACTCCAACAGAAACTCCAAGCCCAACATTAACACCAACACCATCGGTAACAAATTATTGTCCATCAATTGGTATTAATGTGAGTATATCTGCATATACTCCAACACCTACATCAACATTAACTCCAACACCTTCAATCACTCCAGAAGTAATTTATTATTGTAATTTTTCAGGAGACGTTACATTCACAACCGTTGACTCAGTAATTCTTTGTCCAGGTTCTAAACAATTTCAAGATTGTAGTAATGGTGTTATGTATTATACAACATCAGTCGTTGAAACTCCGTCAGGTGTGCCGCTTTCAACTTATATGATATTCGAAGCTATTGTAGATGGTGTTTCAAGATGTCTTTGGTATGTCGGTCAAAATGATAATACTATCGGAGGAAACATAATTGACCTAGTTTCGGGTCCATTAGGATACGCAAATTTAAATGAATGTAATCTTTGTGTACCTCAAATTTCTATGTCACCAACCGCTACACCGACATTAACACCAACACCTTCAGTTACACCACCACCAACTTCATTACCGTCAACATTATTCTACATATTTAGAAATTGTGCGGTTACCACTGAATATATTGTTCAAACATTACCAAGTATTACAACAATACCTTTAACTGTTTTAAAAACAACAACAGGTGATTGTTGGCAATACTTAACTAGTGTTCCAAATTTTGTTGGTTTACCACCTGGGTCTTCATATACGTTCTTTTTAGGAAATTATTTTACCAGTATTGAATCGTCTATATTTAACACTTGTGGGGATTGTTTCGAAAACATACCTGTAAGTTCATCACCGACACCAACACCAACTATTACACCAACTGTGACAACAACATCAACTGTCACTCCAACACCAACGGTAACACCAACTATTACTAAAACTCCGACTCAAACACCAACTGTTACTCCAACAATATCGGTAACACCAACAACAACTATTACACCGACTGTTACTAGTACAAATACTCCAACATTATCAGTCACGCCAACTGTGACTTTAACCCCTACAAACACACTAACCCCGACACCTTCAGGTTTACCTTGTTTTGATGATTGTTCAACTTTCGTAGCCTTCCGTGGTACAACTACTGGCGGTCTCGGTTTTAACGTACAATCATACAAACAATCATCTAATACGTTAACTTTATTTGGTAATTTTCCAAACAGTTATAATGATATTGCGAATTCAACAGATAAATTATGGTTACTTAGAGCTGATAATGTAACAATTGAGGAATATGACATAAGTCTTTGTCCTCCGTCATTTGTGTTAAATCGAATTATTACTTCACCTGTAACATTAGGTTCTCTTTTCGCATTTTCTAATACAGTATTATATAGTACAAACCTTGGGGTATCACCGAATAAAATTGTATCTTTAAACATTACGTCAACAACTGCAGTAGTTACTGATATTACAACACTACCACCAACTTATTTAGCTAACAAAGATATAATGGTAACAGATACGAGTAATATTGTTTTAGTTGGTACACCAAGTCCAAGTCCATCTCAAAGAGTTTTACAATATAGTTCTACAGGGGTACTTGAATTTGACATTAATATTACTTCAGGAATGCCAGGAAAAACAGTTACGTCAATATTTGAAGAGTCGTCAAGAATCTATTTAGTAACAAACGATAATTCAGTGTATAGGATTAGTAACACATCTCCTTACGCTTTGTTACCACAACCATCGATGGTTGGAACCACTGGAGCAAATTTTGGGGCATCTCAAGCCAAATTAAAATTTGCACCATTCTGTATACCTACTAATTTCATATAATGAAAAGTATTACTTTAACAAATATAACAGGTTTAAACAATCCGTATTCAATCTACACATGTGATGTTTATGGAAACAACTGTGTTTTGGTTTCAAGTATATTAACATCAGTACCCCCAAGTATTACAATATTTTTACCACCATCTTTCGATACCTCACCATCGGTTGGTATTTTAATAGTTACTTCAGATGGTTGTGATAGATTCGAAATTTATGATTGTACACCTTCTCCGACCCCGACACCACTACCAATTATACCTCCGTATTTTCAAGTGGTTAATATAAATGGAACTAATCCACTTATTATAGAAGCAAGAAGTGCCGCGGTAAGTAGTTTTGACATTGATTGGGGTGATGGTTCTTCTTATTTAGTTAATTTTACTAATCCCCCATTTCCATTCACATTTGCAGATTATTCTTTTACACATACATATTCATTGAATACGTTTACCGCAACATGTGAGAATTTTCAACTTTCATCATCTTTGTCAACAGATTATATAAGAGAGATTAAGTTATCTAACATTTCAGATATTATTGAGAATAGTTATACTTTTAGTGCATTTACTGCGGCGACTGATATTTGGTTATCAGGTACAACTCTAACTGATTTTAGTTCGAGTTTACCTAACTCACTTGTTGATTTTTATATCTATAATACAAATGCTCCAGGGTCTCAAAATTTCCAATTTAGTCCTACAACTAATTTGGCAACATTACCAGTCTTTAGAGAACTATTAATTCAGAATACTGATATGTCAGGGTTTACCTACAATTTTTCAGGAAGTAGTTCATTTAGAACTTTAAGGTTAACAAACAATAATAGTTTAACTAACTTGAATGTGACGGTACCAACTGGCTCAACATTCCTTGAATTATACATTGTACTTAATACATCATTACCAATACTTAATGTGACCAATAATTTATCGGGTTGCACAGGTCTTGAATTAATAAATGTTTTTTCTAATTCCTCATTATCAGGATGGACATATACATTACCAGTATCTGCGGAAATTGCCAATCTTAATGGTAACAGAATCCGTAATTTTGATATTGATTTATCGGCAAATACGAATTTAACTAATTTAGATTTAAATAGTAATCTCGTTTTAAGTTCATTTACAAATACAATATCGGGATGTACATCATTAACAACATTAAGATTAGACAATAACAATTTAACAACATTACCACCTATATTTCCAAATAGTATTCAAACATTAAGATTGGATTTGAATGACATAACAGGATATACAAGTAACTTCCCAACAAGTTGTGTGACTTTTAATATGAGTGATAATGGACCTTTACAATATGTTCCACAATGGACTGTAGATTTAACAGGTGCTACGTCATTACAAACTTTCAGATTAGATAGTGTTAGTTTATCAGGATGGACAACACAATTCCCACCATCAATTAAAACAATAAGTTTTAGACAAAATAAGTTAACAAACTTTGATTTTAATTATACTCAAGGAGCAACATCAATAGATTTATTCGTCAACGAATTAACTGGAACAACAAATCTTTCGGGACATACTTCTCTTGTAACTTTAACTATTAGTAATAATAATTTCATAAATAGTACACAAATAATACAAGGTGACTTCCCATCAACTTTAAGAACATTTACTTCCGTAGGTAGTTCATTATTAACAGGTTGGACATCAACATTCTCAGCAATGACCAATATATTATCAATCAATTTTGCGAGTACCGGTCTTAAAACTGCGGCGGTTGACTTTATATTAGATGACGTAGCAACTATCGCTGTATCCAATACATTGTACAATCGAACATTGAACCTATCTGGTACTCAATCCCCAACGGGAGGTTTAACTAATCCTGATTATTTATTACTTACAGGCCCACCATATAACTGGACAGTAACGATAACCCCATAATATTTTTACCAAATATTTTCTTGATTCATATAACCTAAAACACAAGCGTAAGCATCAGTTTGGTCAAAGTTTTCTTTTTTAAGAGTATTGTTTTTTGTATATTGCCACTGAATTTGTGGTTCTTTTTTTGCAACTAAATCCCAAATTATTTGTTTTTTATCACAATCTTTTGAGTAACCACCAAACAATACCATTTTATTCTTATCGTTTTTTTGAACTAATTCAGGAAAAGCAAACTTTCTTGAGTTATAGGTAGAAATGTAATCAGGAACTATACCCAATACATCATAAATTTGTTTAGTAATTAAAGTATTAAACCTTAATAAGGTTTGAATAGTATAAACGTTATTACTATTTAATAGAGGTTCTTCAATGATAACTTTAGTGATACCTAAATCTTTATATTGTACTAATTTTGTTTTGAAAATTTCACTTTTCAAAATAAGTTCTTTAATTTTATTTTCCTCTTTTGGTTTTGGGACAGGTGAAACATGAGTTAATTCTAATAATTCTTTTGTTTGTATATCAAATAATGCCCATCCTATTGTGCGAGTTGATACGTCTAATCCCAATACTTTTGGACTTTCTTTTAATCTATTTTTACTCATTATATAATTTAGTTATCCTTTTATAGGTAACAAGAATACACCTATCGAATATTATTTTATATAAAATTCGTTAAAATGTTAGAATTGTAAAGACATTTAACTTAAAGAAATTAAAAATCAAATTTAACTAAAAACTGTTGGATACCTGTTCTCAAAATTGGTGATTGCATTTTAGAAACAATCATTAGATTTTTTTCAGAATCATAAAGTCCAATTTCAGTTATATAAGAATTATTTCCAAATGTCCAAGAAGGATTTTGGGAAGTTTGAAATTCCGCCTGACCTAAATTAACTTTATATTTCATTTCATAAATTGTGGCTTGAATATCAGTTTCTAATGAACCATAAAAATAATACTCGTCTCCAAAGTTTAGAGTTACTCCTGTTTGTCCAACTTGCGGTAAATCGATATAATTATCTAAATTGTAAGTTGGTGCGGTATCATAATCATCTTGTGTTACAACAAAAGTTGTTCCCGTAAGTCCTGATTGTGTTATATATCCATTTATTGTTGTAGCTGAAAGATATTCGGTATAATCAATAATTTTCCATTCAGCAGGATTTGGTCTAGCATCTCCTTCAACTTTTTGTACTATTAATTGGAATGAGTCTCCTATAAAACCAGTTAAAGTTAGTGGTAAAACATTAATGTAATTTAAACATTCAAATTCAGGTCCAAATCTAACCGCGACATTTTGTTCACCATATGTATTACAATTAATTTTAGGTCCTTGAATTTTCACATAATAATTACAGTGTAATGATTCTGTAAATGCACTACTATTACTAAATCTATAAGTAACATACAAATATTCAGTATCTCCAGTCAAAATACCATTAGATACTGATTCATTCCCACATGTATTAGGTGTAACTAAAGAAATTTTAGGTGCGGGTAAAGTCCAGTTTCTATTTGATTTATAAGACATTGCCGCTATTATTTCTTCATCATCAATTATTACTATTTTATCATCAGGAAATACTTTACCAATTCTATTAGGATAACCATTTGTGTTTACATTTGTATCCCATAAGTGATAATAACGTAACCCAGGATTATTCATATCCGAATTTTTTTTAGACTCCATATAATGAACCTCAAACAAATTTAAATTATCAAATCCAGGTGGGTCAACCCAAAATGTTTGTCCACTACAACAAACAGGTGATTTATGCCACATTAACCATGGAATATGTAATTTGAAATTTCTTGCTTGACCATAAGTGTCATTCTGTATTGATTGTGAATATGGTTCTAAAGCAAATTTTTCACCATAAAAATTATCAATAGTTTGATTAGTATAATGTATTATAGCTATCGATTTTTGTTCTTCAGGTGTTACAATAACTTTTTCAGAAAACGAATTGTAATAGTAAACTGAATCGGTATCAGTTTGTCCTGATGAAGAAGCGTAACCAAAATACTCTTTTGACCCCAAGTATTCAATAGAACCAAAATTTGTATAATCTTGATTTGAGGTTGAGATTAATCCTGCTGGACTTTCTGACCATGGAATATTCATATTCCAAATTTTAACATCAAATTGGTCAGTATCACATATTGATTCAAAATTAATAACATCATCTTTCCAATGTTGTCTTGGTGTTACACTATCATATATTTCAAACATATCTGATGGGTAAATTAAAATTCTACCATAACAACCAGGTAAAAATACACTATAATCAGGAGTTGGTCTATCTAATTCAATTAAACTCCCACAAATTGAAACAATCTTATAAGTTAATATAGGATAACAGTTTGTAATTTGAGTAACACACTCAGGTAATGGAGTCGGTGTACAATCAATTTTTGGTGTTGGTGATAAACATACTGTTGAAGTAGGAGTCGGTGTTGGTGTAGACGTATTACATGGGTAAACTAATGTTGATGAAGGTGTTGGCGTAGGAGTTGGAGTTAAAACACTTGTTGAAGTAGGTGTTGGAGTTATTTCACAATAACAATTATCTAAACCATTACCATCATAATAAATTGTGATAATATCACCTACTTTTGGCAACCTTACAATATCAGTATTACAACCCGAATATATTAAATCTATAAAAGTACCACCACTTAATGTCAACATATCAACAACATAGTTCGAATTAATTACATAAGAGCTATTTGTTCTCGCACTCCAATCTATTGTGGTAGCGGTTAAATCACCTGTAAAAAATCCTCTCATAGCAGCTCTGTTGTATATTGAACTGACTGAAGAATCCATAAAAGGTATACCATATGTATTACCTTTATTTCCTTGAACAAAATATGGATATTTTACGTACTGTTTATTAGTCTCAGGAACAAAACTTGAATTTTGTGAATTGTAGTTTGGTTCTAAAACCATTGTATTATATTGGTTATAACTACTTGGTAAAGTATTATAGGATACTTCACTATCACCAATTTGGAAATAAGAAATATTAAAATTTCCTTCTGATAACTTCAATCTTCCAGCGTCTGTTAGTCTTGAATTAATTAATCCGGATGTATTTTTGAGTATATATGTCATCGTTAATAAATATATAAATTTTAAAAATTAAGTAACTAAAATACCACAAGGACTACATCCACTAATATTTACATTAACAATTGAATATGATTCTTGTGATTGTCCCAAATAACATGAAACCTTTTCATTTTTATTTACAGTAGTATTTGTCGTTATTAAAACAACATCTCCATATGACATAGTTATATTATTCCAATTTTCAGTATTTGCTGAACTGTAAATATTATAAGAGGTACAAGTGATGTAAGTATTTAAAGTTTCACCTGTCGCAAAAGATGTTGAAGTGATTGGAACTACTGAAGAATTTTTTGTAAGAACGCTACTTGTTGTGATTGTTGCAGAAGTGTAACTTGGGGAGGTTTCAAAATCATTAGTATGAACCAAATCAAATGTTAAAGTTGAACCGCTAGGTATAGGAGGTGAAACTGTAACATTTGTATAATATTCTTTTGTTAATATAGTACTTGTACTTGAAATGATTACAAATGATGTACTTAAAGAAACATTATATATTGTTTTGTAAGGTAAATTATTCAATTTAATAACAGAGTTTACTGTTTGACCACTAGCATCTTTAGTCTGAACAGGATATAATCCAGGATTTAGTTTATTAAAAATAGGAACACTTTTAAAAGATGTACCACCATCAATAGAATAAGTGTAAGGTGAAACCCCACCTTCAGTATTAATAACTATGTTTCCATCAGAACCATTAATTGGGTTATTTTTGGTAATACTCATTTTTAAAACACCTGTATTACCACAGGGGTCATCGGTACTATAAAATTCAAATTCATTAGAACTTACATCCCAAATACCAATAGGTGAACCATCAATTTCCGCCTCTACAGTAATACCTACGACATTTGTCATACCACTTGTCTCCCATTTATCAGTGGTAGTATTAAAATAAATTAAAAAATCACCTGGTGTAGAACATGGTAAATCACCAATCCAAGTTTGAATTCCATCTATATCATATGATTCAGTTAGAGTAATGAATTCTTCACCACAAACTCCACTAAAAAACACACAAAGTTCAGTAGAAAAACACTGACCTTCAACTACTATTGGTTGACCGCCTTGTCCAACATAATACCATCCTGTAATTGGTGGATAAACCGGATTATTATTTAATACCTGAAATGAACTTGTATAATTATTTAATGACCATCTTTGATTTATATCTGACCATGTAATACTATAAAGTCCGTTATCACTAATATAACTTGGTTTTCCATCAACAAATACACTTGTTTGAAAATGAATTAGTGAAGACTTTAAAGTCATACAAAAATCACCAACTATCGGAACAGGTGTTGGCTCAGGTGTTGGCTCAGGAGGTGGTGGTGTAATACCAGGAATCACACAGTCAACAGTCTCTGTAAAATCACCATAATAATCAGTTACAGTCGCTTGATATGTACCCGGTGGGAGATTATATAAATATTGATTTATATTTTCGTTCATAAAATTTGTATTACTCCAAGAAATTACATAAGGTGGTGTACCTCCAGAAATAACCAATGTTGCGGTACCATCAGATAAACCATAAGAAGATATATTTGTAGTAAAACAATCTAATCCAACAGGGTAAATAGTAATTGGTTCACATTCATTTTTTAACACATATACCACACCACAAGGTGTGTCCGCAGTATAAAATGGTTCAGGTTCATTTCCAACTTCTTCAAAACAAATTTGATTTGACCCAAGACACTCAATACATCCATTATACTGAAAATATGTTATTGGTACATCATAAATTGGATAGATAGTCTGAGTAGGACTACTAATAACCTCAGCACAACAATTAAAAGTTGGAGTAGAAACATAGTAAACTTCTCCAGGTATAAATGTACCAATACTTGTTGTTAAAGCAAAATTATTATTTGGATTAGTATTATCTTCACAACATAGTTTGAAATATATTAAAGATTCTATACATGGGTATTTAGATATACAACTACTACATGTAGATATAAAATTTGCATCTACGTTATCTGACTTATCTAAATTATTAATAGGGAATGCAACAACGGATTGTAAAGGATGTATTGTAGTCGCAGATGTTTCTCCTGTTCCTATATATTCAAAACAACCTGTTAAATAAGTATTTGGATTATCAGAAGATACTACTATCTCAAAAGCAATTGATTCATTTAAAGGAGAAAATTCATTAGTTGTTAAACCTGTAAAAGGAGTTAACGCCTTATTAGTTGTTGAATCGTAACCATATATTGAAAAACTTTCACTTCCACAACATGAATCAAAAATCATTAAAGTATCATTATTACTTGATACAAAATCAACAACAATAGTTGGTGATGGAGAAATTAATCCAAAGATAGAATTTACAAAATATTTGTAATTCGGTTGTATATTAATAACTTTGGTATTTGATGTCGGTTCATCTACAAATGAAAAACCAATATAATCAGTAGTACCAGTATTTTGAACTTTATATATCATTTTTTATTTTTTTAAGGTCCACATGCAACACATGAAATATCGTAAAATATGTTTATGGATATTTTAACATTTACATCCACAAATGAGATTGTTTGGTCACTACATCCCGTACTAATAGTAATTTTATTACCAACCAAGTCTATTGAGACACTATCAATACCAGCAAAACCTAATATTAAATTTTCAATGGTGGAAGTAACTACGTTATCTGCAGGAAAATCACCTAAAGTAGTACCAGTATAAAATGATGTTTGAGCTGTTACACCACTTACTTCAACAATAGCAGTAAAAATTGAACCATTTAATATACAACCATAATCACCTGAGGTTAAATCATAAAAACCTTCAATGAGCATCTGTTGTGGTCCTTTTTTTGTTACAACTCCGTTATAAGCAAAAGTTTCACTACAAATACCAAATACACCATAATTAGAAATAATATTGTAACCTTCTAAAGTTATTTCTCTAAATAATGTACAACCATCACTGTCAGTAATTGTTACTGAATATGTACCAGCACTTAAATTTGTAATAGTTAACCCTGTTTGTCCATTTACATTACTACTCCAGTTTATTGTAAAAGGTGGATTACCTTCTGTTATAAAAATGTTAATTATTCCGTCATTATTCCCATCAGTAGGATTTGTACCATATAAAATAAAATCAATTGAGGATAAATCAGGAATTACTATATTTTCATTTTGAGTACAACCTGTAGCATCTGTAACTGAAACAACATAATTACCTGAATTTAAATTTGTAAAAAGATAACTTAAATCAGTAGTCGTAACCGATTGTCCGTTCAATTGATATAAATACGGGGCGGTTCCACCACTAGTAATTGTAACTTCTACTTCACCATTAATTTCATTACAAGTTGCACCAGTTATTGATGTTGTTAAAGTAAAACTATCCTCGGTTGTAATTGTTATAACATCATAATAAACACAAGGTCCATTATCACTAATTTCTAATGAATAGATATCCGCAGGTAAATTATTGAAGATATAATTTGGAGATGAGCTTGTTGTTGAAATAACTGTTCCTGAACTTCCTGTTATACTGTAAATATAATCAGGGGTACCTCCTAATAAAACTATAGATATACTACCTGTATTGTTACCACAAATACTTTGAGTTGTAGTTACCGAAATCAAACTAAAACCTCCGGGTGTAAGTACACTTGTTGAAACATACGCATTACATAATCCAGCGTCTGTTACAGATACACTAAAATACCCTGAGTTCAAATTATTAAAAGTATAACTTGTTGAGAAAGTTACAACACTTTCACCATTAGTACCTGAAAAATAAAATGGTGCAGTACCCCCTGTTACAGTAACTGTAACTGAACCATCCGCTAAAAAACATGATGGACTAATTGACGTTACTGATGCAAATCCAATATGAGGTACGGTAAAAACAGTTGTTCCACTACCATATGAACATCCAGTATTATCCGTCACAGTCACACTGTAAGTCCCGCTAGTTAATCCTGTGATTGATGGTGATGTCTCACCATTAGACCACAAATATGAATATGGTGGTGAACCTGTTAATCCTGTAATAAATATTTTTCCAGAATCCGTTGTACATCCAGCATCATTTACAACATAAAAACCAAAGTTTAAAGTGGACGAACTTTTAATAATACAACTTTCACTTATTCCTTCACAACCACCTCCATCATCAGCAATCACATAATAAACCCCTGGTTCTAATCCGTTAAAAATAAATTCATTGGTAAATGAACTTCCGGATGATATATACCCATTTGTTGTCTCATATAAATAAAAAGTAGGATTTGAATAAATGTTTTGGGTATATGCCGTCAAACTTCCATTATTTAATCCACAAATTGTATTAATTTCATGTGATATTGAAACACAAGTTCCTGATGAAATATACAAACTAACAAGTACTGAAACCGAAGGTGAACAAGAATCATAAACTGTAAATGTATATGTACCAGCAGATAAACCATATTCTGAATAGTTTGTTACACTTGGTCCAAGTGGTATTGTTGATGTTATTGGATAATTCCAAACAATTGTATAATCAGGAGCCGTTCCGACTATATCTAATGAAAACGCTCCTGATGTGGTTGATTGACAATCACCAGTGACACTTAATATTGTTGACAATCCACAAGATGACATTAATTACATAAAATATTAAAGTTTATTCCAACGTTCAAAGTAAAATCAATACTTTCTAATGAACTTCCACAATCATTATTAAAAATGATTATTGTATCTTCACTTGTTAAATAATAACTATATCCCAAAGAAGATAAACTATCTAACGCTAAAGATAGTGCAACGTCCCAATCAATTTGACTTGGTGTACTTATTCCTGGGGTATCATATCCTAAACCATTAAAAAATAGTTGTGTAACAACTGGGGTTCCATCAAATCTGATGTCAACATACCATTCTGATTGTGTAGAATTTAATACACAATTATTAGTTGTAAGTCCTATCGATGTTAGGTAATCTGTTAGTAAACTACCTAAAACACCTCCAAAACTTTGAATTTGAGAATCAACGTTCCACGGATATTTGTAACATTCAACTGACTGTATTGGACAATCAGTATCATATATATTAGTAGTTAATTTACAAGGTTTACAAGGGACTGCAACTAGTTTACAACCTTCTTGTCTTCGATACACAAATTTTTGTCTGTGGAAAATTGAGTTTTCATATTTTACACCTGTATTCCATAAAGTTGTTGCCGGAAACATTTGTTCAACCAATCTTATCCAATAATCACCCATCCCAACAACATAATCTATCATTGTTTTATATGTGAAATTATCGTTAGGTATATTAATTGTTTGTTGTGATTCTAAATATTTCCAATAAATCGATTGTAATGTTGGATATCCACTTGTTTTACCATCAGTTACGTATTGTCGATTTCTAACATTTATCATGTTCTGCCAAAAAGTTTGAGCGAATTCAAAAAAAGTTTTTTGTTGTGGTTTAGGATTAATTTCAGTCCAATCAACCCCACCTCTTTCAGGATATCCAGAATTTGGATATGGGTTACATTTTGTTGGTGGCACATATCTCAATCCTTGGTATGGAATAGGATAATTATATTGTCTTGACATATACCAAACATCGTAAGCTAATCCCTGTGATGGGTTTAAAAACAAATCAACATTTTTTACATTTAAAACTAATTTTTCATTATCCACTAAATATCGAGCATTTATACCTCCATCTAAATTAACCCTCAATCCTGTTTCTTGGTTTGTCCAACTTTTATTATTGTCAACTATTGGTCTTAAATTATAACCTAATGACATATAAGGAAACTTTCTAAAACGATTTAAATAAATTTGACCGTATGAAAATGGAACTAACTGAGTTTGAAAATTTGGATTTGCTCCTGTAAATACTGAAGTCGTTAAATTAACCTCTTCAGGGGACCTGTGTTGTGGTGTTGATTCAAACCATCCAGCACCAATTTGAAAATAATAATTTGGTGTTTCAACAGGTGCTTCAGGATATCCTTCAACATCCATAGGAAAATTATCAAAAGTTAAATTAACATCTGAAAATTTTGTTACTGTTGTTGTACCAGTATATGACACACCAAAAATTGTAAATACATTTGAAGGGTCTAAAACAGGTAGTTCTTGAGAATATGTACCTCCTGAAATTTGTGTGTATTGTTCAGAAAATTTACCTAAATTAATTCTTTGGTCCGCCAAATAAATAAATTCATTAAATTCAACTAATGCATCAGGTGCCCCAATTAACCTCATTAAAGTTTCAACTGATTTTCTAGTACCTTTTGATTTAAAAAGAAACGCGGAATTTAATATAAGATTTCTATAATAATTGTAATTTAATTCATCAGGAGTTGATGATACAGGAATACCAGAGTACTGAGATTCATCATAATTTGTTTGACCAAATACAGATTTCAAAAATTGGTCATTTGTAATTGGTGAAATGTTTATATTCCAACCTAATGTTTGTGCTAAATTTTTTAGTAATTGTGATGGTATGTCATTTCCGGTATTATAATGTACCGAATTCATATATGCTAAAGCGTTTATAAACTTGTTTGTTTCATCAAAACTTCTACCATATAATTGTAAAACTTTTTCTGTTTTATGGTCCTGAGTATCAAATTCTTTAAACGCTCCTGTCGTTAAAAATCGGGTTATTAAATTTGTTTTGTATGAATCAAATTCTTCACTAACATCATTTAAACTTTGTAGGTAATTTTGAAAACTTCCACTAACAATATCTAAATTCCAAAAACCATCTAAAGGCCAAGTTATACTATTATTTTGCACAAAAAAATCACCACTATCCGATAATTTTGGTATTTTAAAAAGGGCGGTATAAATTGGTTTAATACTTCTATTTAATAAAAAATTCTGTACTTCATCCAATTTATTTTTAAAAACTTTATTAACTTCTTCATCATTTGGTCTCACAACTAAATTATCATAAACATTTGTTTTACCTGAAAAAGGATTTCCTTGAACAAAAATTTTAAGAGTACCACTACTTAGACTATTCGTTGGTATCATACCAGTCACATTAAATCCCTGACCAAAATAATATAAAGAATATTTTCTAAATTCGACTGTCATATTTCTTAATTCAGAAACAGGAATTTCTAAAAGAGATAAATTTCTTGTAGAATTAGTGGTAAAATCAATACCAAAAGGATTTCTTATTCGTTTTATATCCAATTCAAATGATGTTTCATCTGTAAATTGATTATAACTTATATTAAATGCGGTTGTACCTGTCGTATAGTTAATACCATAAAGATTCGATTCAAGTGCTGCCGGAAACTGACTTATAATTATGTTTACAGAAGAAGATATTCTTTTAGACATTGAACCGTATAGAACAAAATTTGTAACTATACTTAAGTCATAATTTGGATAAACTTTAAAATTTTTCTCAAAAATTGCCTTAGATTCAGCAATAGTATTAATCCCCAAACTTTTTAAATTTATGGGACCAGAAAAAGTACCAATTTCAAAAGTCCTATTAACTTTTTCTGCAGTTCCTACTGTAAATTCAAAATTACCCTGTGTTAGTCCACCACCTTGTACTAATTGAAATCCAACTAAATTATCAGAAAAAGTACCTTCCCCTGAAGCAGTAATTGGTGGACACTTATATTTTTGAACAGCCATTATTGAGTTATGTTTGAGAAGTTTTTAGTAAAATCGATGTTATCTCCTCTATCTTGTCTTACTTCGAATAACAAATTATTAAATTGGTCTCTTATTTCGTATAAATTGTATTGTTTATAAATAACATTAGAAGTATTATAGAGTGTGTAAATACCATCTTCCATAGATTTAGTTTGGTTACCATAAAGAGCAATTGCCAAAGTACTAAAGTCATGTTCCGCAATTTCAACATCCAAAGTTATCGGATTAAAAAATGTATTTGTTATTATTATATTCTGATTTGGTTGCCCAATATATGGTAATGCGTTTGGCTTATTAGTTGGTGCGGAAGATGGTGATAATGTACAAAAAATTAAATTTGTATTATTATCTGAGTATCTATATCTTATAGCTTTAGCAGTTGTGTTAGTAAGATTTTGAACCACAGGTTCACAAAAAAAACTTGATGTAATTATTCTGAAAAAATTAGGTATTTTTGTCCCGTCAGGATTTAAATATTCAATTCTAAACCCAACTAAACCTTGGTTAATAAACTTATTTCTATATTCGCTAGGTACAGAATTTAAATCAATAACTAATCCTCTAACATTTGGTAAAGCGGATAATACTCCACAATCCAATATAGTTGTTCTTATCTGTGCTGGCCTCAAATAAACAGTATATATACCAATCCTGTTAAATTGTTCAGCAGGTAATTTTAAATTATATAATCCACCTAAAACTTCTATGTTTGAATTACCTCCAGTATTCGCATTATTAAAATATGGTCTTAATAACGCGATTGAATTTAATTTTGTTAAAACAAAATTTTCAGTTTCATCTCTCGATGGGGTATATAATAATAATATCTCAACATCTTCAGGTGAGACATCAGCTGGTCTTAACGTTCCATAAGTTCCTGTAGCCATATTTAATTAAACAATTTTTCTTTTTATTATAAATATTGAATTTATATTTTTATGACGTTAAAAAATCTATATCCATAATCCATCAAACTTCCCATATTATTAACCTCACCAAGTCTTTCAACATATTCCAATGCAGAATTTTTACCTCTTTCGATAAAAACATTAGATTGTACTTCAGGTTCTGAAATTACATTTAGTAAAACTTCATTTTTTGTAATAGCCGAACATAATAGTTCATATGTACATCCAGATGATTCAACAATAAAAACTGTTTGACCATTACTATAATCATAATAAGTTATATCATTAAGTGTATAAGATGTGTAAGAACCATCAAATGAAGGTCCCCACCAAACGCCAACTGAACCTGAACTACCAGTTACTTGATACCCCATTTTGTACTTACCCGCATCTAATTCTGATTTTTTACCATAAACTTGTAAATCACCCATACTTGAAAAAGTATATCCAGTAACTAAAAATGGAATTGTACCATACTCACAACAAGGAGTTTCTGTTTCACATATAGAATCACCAGTAAAAATATAATCATACATTAATGGTGTATTCGACCAACTACCTCCTGCCGGAATAAAAAATGCAGTACCATAAGGATTATCAATTACAACATCTGTAAATGGTACATATATTGTTTTTTCAATCACATTATATCCCCAAGGACTCATTCCTGACATAGATATTTGGTATTCACCATCCTGTGAATATGTGTGTGAATAATAATTAGGTGCAACACTTGTAATTACTTGAATAGGACTTCCGTCACCCCAATTAATTTGATAATCACAAAATTCTAAGAATTTTTTAAATTCAATATCTGAAGTATTAAAAAAATAATAAACATACGGATTTAGTGTGTCAGCACTAAATAAAAAATTAATCATTACATCTTTTTGTGTAATTAAACCATCAAAAACATCATAAAAACCAATATCTACCGCAGTTTCACTTAAATAAATAGGAATAGTTAATCCAGTTAAAATGGAAGCACCATCTGTTCCTCCTGATAAAATTTCAGACATACTTTTATAAACAAAAGTATAACCAGTAGTTAAACCTGAAATAGTTTGTCCACTTACATCACAACATGGGTCATATGGTAAAGTATTTGAATATTCTCCTTGTACATATTTTACAAAAAAAATATCATTACTAATAACCTCAGGTGAAATTCTAATACTATAATTTATCTCATCCATTTAATTTTGTGGATTTACATATTCATACCAATTTATAGGTTGTAAATTATCACCTACTCTAAAATTTGTTAAAACATTATAAACTTTATAACTATAATTATTATAATCTAAAACAACTTTATAATAGAAATAATCTTCAGGTTTAAAAGAAAATCTATCCCCCGGTAAATTTGATTGTGGTTCAGTCATCATTTTTACAAAAACACCTGATTTTGCATCAAAAAATTTAGCGGTCATATAAAAAGTACTAATATCCAATACCGTTCTATCTCTTAACCAATAAAAATAAAACCCTTCATTTTTCTTAATATAATCTAATTCAAATGTTGGTTTTTTTATAAAAACATTATTCACCAAATCTATCATAGGAACTAAAATACTTTCATTTTCACCTTCCGTAACAGGTAATATCACAGTAAAATAGTTTTTTTGAGTTGCCGCTTCTTGTGTATCATAAAAATCCAATTTAAAAAAAGATTTTGTAAATTGATTTACTAAAAAATAAATTTCTTCACCTGAAAATCCTTCAGTTATATAACTATCATCCCAATCAGTCGAAATAGACGTTGGTATATCCGTTGGGACCCCATTAAAAAAATAAAAATTATAATAAATTTTTGTAACGTTATCTTCCCCATAACTATCATGTGCAAACCTGTCTATTTCATAATCTAATGGTGAACCAATGATTTCTTCTATCACAGTATTTTCGTATTCCTGAATACTATCTAATCGTCCAAAAAAATCCCATTTTAGTTGTATTGGAATATCAATGAATTTATTATTCGAAATAGGAAGTGTAAATTTATATTTATTACTCACAGTCGTCTATAATTGGGTCTATAACATTATCAAATACCCTATAATTTGTACCTTCGGGTATTATCTTAAAAACTATATATTTAAAAGGATGGTGTTTATTATTAATAAACGGAAAATCAACTCCACTACCATCAACATCTATGAAACCATAATCATATAAATCCTTCCAAACAAAAACATTTCTATTTTGTGAAAACTGAGCATAACTAGGAATATCAGCAACTTGACTTGGTAAACCATTTTCTAAATAAGAAGAAAATGTTCGTATTTGAACAGATGTATGTGGTTTGTAAAAATATCCGAATTGATTTAAAGACGTTAAATTATTAGTACCAATATTAAAAAGATTTCTATTAAAAGTTATTTTATGATATAAATCTGAAACAACTCTCTCGGTCTGTTCAAAATCATTCCATTCACAAAAATCACCATCTATTACATCGCCAATACTAAGTGTTTTGTTATAAACAAAATTGTATGGTACACCATTAGAATCAACACCGTATTGTGTTGACAAATTGTAAAAATTATTAGGTATATTAGAATCAGAATTAGAATTAGTATAACTCCACCAATTACTTGGTAATTGTGTTACCGGATGAAGAGGTAAATTAAATTCCCAACCCTGTCTCATTCTATAAAACTCTCCACTACTATTTTTTTCACCTAATGTCCAACCAAAATAACCTTTCCATACTGTAGTAAAAAAAAGTTCACTTATAGGTCTCATTTGATTATCAATCATTCCAAAAATATCTATATCTTTTTGAAAACTTAATGTATAACTTTGGGACCCTTCTTTTACATTAACTTTAGGTTGACCACTATTTGTGTATTTAGATTTAAGAAATTGTTTTTTATTACCAAAAATATTTTGTTCAAATCCGGCTTTAACTAAAACTTGTTCATTTAAATTGGTTAAAATTTTATTTCTTCTAACATAGTATTTTGAAGTTGTTTCCGATAAATTATCAGGATTTAAAACTCTTTTAAGTGTACCATTCACGTTATCTGCAAATGTTGTCCCAAGAAATCCAGGATTTAAAATGTTAACAATATAGAATTCACTATTAACATTACCATTTCCCAAAGAATCTACTTGAAAAATGTTTTGACCATTGTATGATATACTTAACCTTATAAATTCACCGACATTTATCCCATGTTTAACTGGACATACAAAAGAAACCACGTTTAAACCGTTTAACGTTGTATTTTTTATAATAAACGGAATTCCATCAGAAACAACCCAATTTATAATACTTAATGGATTAGAATCCATCTTAATATACGCTTGCATAATTTTATTATAATCATTTTCATAAGCGTAACTTATGAAATTATTCCAATTATATGTCGAAGCACTTTGTGATGTAAATGGAATGTGTCTAAGTGGTGGAGTATAAGAAGAATCATAAATAGTATAACCTGTGACATCATTATCGGTTCTTATGAAATCAAATTCAAAATATTGTGGAAAACCATATAATGTAAATCTATCATTTTCACAAAAATCTATAGTGTTTTGATTCAAATCAACATATAAATTATTATTGTAAGGTAGATAATTTGAAAATCCTGAATATGAATTACTAAATAATACTTGAAACTTAGCGGTTGGCCTAAATAAAGTTGAGTTTTGTCGTTCATCAACAAACAGTTGTTGTAAATTTAAATTTACATTTCTATCAAATTCCGTAAATTCTTTCGTCAATTGTTTAAAAGGCACTTTTAAAGATAAATCAGTATTTGGTGCCGATTTATATCTAAGTGAACCTAAAACTATTCTATTTTCATTCCCCATTATTCAAATGTAATAATATCAGTTTTTATCCATTTTTCTGTAAATAAATCCCAACTACTTTTTCCTCTACCAGCACCAAAGTAAAAATAATATGGTGAACCTTGTAAGATTGTTCTTCCTATTCCTCCAGCTTGTGGTGGTTGAGCACTATAGTTTACTTGAAGTGTTACCGGATTAAATGAAATGATATTAGAAATATAACCTCTAAAAAATCTCGATTGAGATTGGTCAACTGGTTGCATATTACTATGAAGTGGATTCATTCTATCAACTTCTTGATATTTGATTGTTAAAAATGGAGTGTTTACATAAAAATTAACCGCCCATTCATTTTTCTGACTACCAAAAATACTATCAGTAGAGTTACCTTCAAAATTAGGAAAAATATTCCATCTGTAAAAAGGTACACTTTGACTTTTTGAACCAAAAACATCGTAAGCACAACTATTACTAGGTGACTCAAAAGAATTTAAAATTTTTCTTTTTGGTGAAATATAATCAGTTGTTTGTAAATTACTTTTAAAGAAAACTCCAAAAACCGAATTTAAACTATTTCCGTTTGAAAAATAAATTTCGTTGGGGTTATTATAGACAGAAGTTTGAAATTGTGTAACACCTAATTGTGAATTAATCTGTAACATTTGAACATAATCAGCGTCCATTTTATTATTTTCTCTACTGAAATAATAAAGTACAGGGTCGGTTACTGCAATCGGGAGAAGCCCCGAAATTGCTTGTAAAACTTGTCCAAAAGCAGTTGTCGCTATAAATCTGTGAATTAAATACAAACCTAATAGTTCACTAGTGTCTTGATATGTTGTTGTTTTTAGTTTATCTGAAACATATCCACCATATTCATCACTAAATATTAATTCTTCTAAATAATCAGTTCTAGGACCTAAATCAATAACTGTTGTTGGAAACATCAAAGTTTTTGAAGTATTTGAGTAATATTGATTAGTAATATAATTTAATCCTGATATATTAGGGTTAAATCTACCAATAAACCCGTATGAAGTATTATATGGAGTACATCTATAATAATGATTATTAGTATCTATGTCCAAAAAAATAGTATGTTTACAATAACAATTATATGGTGAGTTTGGTGGTAATTCTCCAGATTCTTGGTTACCAAAATTACTTGTAAATAAAACATTATTTGAAAATGGGAATGCAAATAAACTACCGTTGAGCCAACTATTTGTAAACACATGATTAAATATTCCATAACAAGCTATAAAGCCTTGTCTAACTCTAAATGACCATTCAAAAAGATATTTTATATCACTTAAAAGAGAAAGAATAGGATATCTTACTAATGTATAACAACCATTTTCAACAATGAGAGCTGGAGGAACACCAAGAGGATGTATTGTATTACATGGATTATCTGTGGGTAATACTTGTATATATCCATCAGAACTTTCTTGATAACAATCCGAAGGTACCGCACCCGCACAAGTAAATGAATTAATCGCCCCATCAAAATTACTTACTGATGAAGATATATCGGATAAATCCTCATTATAATCAACACTATTACCACTAAAATTAGTAACTTGGAATTCGGCACTAAATGGTAAAGAAACTCCATTATCCGAAACAATTTTAATATATAAATTTTTATTAATGAACAAAGGGTAACTATAATTACCATTATTTTCTTGAATGGTTGATGTTGGTAATCTATCCGACCTCATAACCATTCTTCTTTCATTTCCAATATTATTCAAAGTGAACGTCATTGTTGATGTTGTTGAATAACTTTCTGAAAAATAATAAATGTCAGCATAAGCCGGAACTAATGGATTTGAAAAATCAGGTGTTGACGGAAATTCTAATATAGGTGTTCCGAGCCAATCCACATAAAATGAATTATTGTCATTTAAATATAATAAACCACTACCTTCAACAATTTCATTTAAATAATATCCTCGGTTTCTACCATATCCTAAAGTTGAAGGGGATTGTGTATTAGGATAATTATACTGTAAATCAGGAGTTGGTGATGATGATGGTGGTGGAGTAGTTATCCAAATATTTGGTGAAGATTGCGCCAAATAATAAAGTTCTTTACAAAATCCATTTGTATTGACAATTTTTAAACCATAAGATGATGACGTACTCGCTTGAATTGGTGAATTGGCGGTGTTATTATTATCAATTTTAGAATAAAAATAAGGATAATTTGTCTGATAATTTTGAAATAATGTTGTATCTGGTTGAAAATGAAAAGAATCATAAAATAAATGAATACCACTATACGGGTCTATAGTTGTGTTATCTAATAACGGACTATGTCTTACATTTTTAAAACTTCCTTGTACAGGTATATTTAATTTTAAATCTTCCTGTATGACATATGAAGAGTTACCCCAAGTTGTTAAAAAATCGGTATTAAATCCATATAACCTACTTAAATCTATTTGACAATTTACTCTCGAAGAATTAGGGTCAACTCCACGAACTACAAAAACAACAATTTGATTTAAAAAATCAGTAGCACATGGTGAATGATAAGATGTACGGGTTTCCCCTTGAGTATCATTCAGTTTAATAATCACATTATAATTATTTAAAAATCTATTAGCAAATGAATCTGGGTTATTAGGGTCACTATTATCAATAAAATTTTGTACTGTTGATTTATGTATAATTTGAAAATATTCAACATCTGTTGGGAATTTTAAATAATTTATATCGTTTGAATCTTGATTAATAGTATAAATTGTCGAATTATTACCCGAACCATCAGGTTTAGCCCAAGTTAAATTAACGTTAGTTTGGTAAAATTCAGTCTCACCAACAGATATAAGAGTACCTATTGGGGTACCTGTTACAGAATTATTACCATAACTATTTAACGGACCTTCATATAGATTTGGGTCATTTGATTGTTCTAAATTTTGAAATGAAAGTAAATTTCCAATTGATAAATCCAAATCACAAACTGGATTTATAACTAAAGCAACCACATTATCTAAGTGCCATTGTGTGTTTGGGTCATTTTGGTTAACATCAAATGAAACTTTAATTCTATTCCATCCACCTCCAGGATTATCTCCACTTTCATCAAAATATTTCGCCTTAGTATTAAATAAATTAAGTCTTTCAGGTATTGTTAAACTTGATGTGAAAAAAACATTATTGTCATCTAATTCTTGTAATGTTGGGGCATGTGCGGTAGCACTTCCATTATTTTGTGATTGATTACCTGAAAATAAAAATTTTACATAACTAGGATACGGTAAACAATTTTCAAATGTAGATGGTGAGTAAAATTTAGATAAACACGATACATTAGTATTATTTAAAGCGTCTGAAACACCAGGTGCATTTGATACATCCTCACCTGTTGAATCTGAAATCGAACAATCGCAAAACTCACATTCTCCAGGTAAATAAAGTGGTAAATTTAAAGTAAAACCATCAAAAAGTAATTCTTCTAATTGATTTCTAAATTCAGTTAATTTATCACACGGTTCATTTAAAAATCCAAATGGAGATACTCCCAAAATTTCAATACCAGCAAGTTCACAAATTATAAATTGGATAAAAATAACGAGTGCTAAAAATAGTGTTAAAATAGCTTTTACAATGTGAAAAACTACTATAATTGGAAATAATATTATTGAAATTATTCTTAGAAAATAACTCGCTAAACCATATAACGCACTCGGTCTATATTGAACATCCGTAGCCGGTGGAGTATTTACAGGACCAACACATTCAGAACTAGTAATTTCTTTAATTGCAATATATCTTTTGTTGGCAGGTCCTTTAGCATATTCAGACATAAGTTGTGATACTGAATATACTTTATTATAAGACATTTCATAAAATCTATCCTCACATTTTATAGCTTCCTCAACCATTTGTAATCCAATTGTTGTTAAATTACCATTACTAGCCCTTTGACCATAATCTAACCAATCTAAACTAAATGCGTATGAAGCCTTTGCGGCTTTATAATACCCATTATCCAAACTAACTGAATCTGGTGGATTACAGTTAGTAATAAAAAAGTTCTCAAGATATGTCGGGTCTGTATAACCATCTGAAAAAGGGTCTTCTTGTGCGTCCCATCCCCATTCTTTTATATTCGGAATTAAAAAATAGGCTCTTCTTACAGAATCTGATAAATTTGGTGGCTGTGACCACTTTACTTTGAATCTATATTTAGCCTTTGTCGGTAACCCTATTTTAGGGTCAGTCGAAATACTTTTTTCACCATATTCATTAGTATATATATAATCCAAGTTCATAGGTAAATTAATCAACCATGCACCATTTTCGTCAATACATTTACCACCTTGTTCTAATGTGTGTGATTCTAAAATTGGTCTTCCATTAGAATCTCTGTAAATGGTTTGTCTTATCGCTAAAATTTCCCCAGGTCCTGTTGTTAATGCACATTTATCCCCCAAATTTTTATTTACCTTACAATTTTGTTTTTGAACATATTCATCACTATTTGAAAAAATAGACCCTAAAAATATTGCACAAGGTTCAATCTTAATTCCAAACTCTTCTAAAATATCAAAGTCAGTTCTTGTAATACCTAAATTACAAATTTCAGGTTGTCCCCACAAAGGTTCAACCTCTACAGTTCTATTTATTGTTAAAATTTGAGGTAAATCACTTAAGTTATTTGAACTTTTAAATTGTGTACCATTAACTTTTCCTTCTGTTGTATTACTTGTACGAATTAAATCTTGAGGTGATAATGAAAATTCACCAATATCTGATAAATCAATATCAACATGTAATGTTTGATTCCCGACTGGTACTCCAAATATCATATAGTCACCACTTTCATTGGTTTGAACACTATACTTATAATATTTGTCGTATACTTCTTGAACTTGAGGATTTGTTAAAACATCTTCTCTCGTTGGGAATGTTCCTGTTGGTACGTGACCTCCATGTTGTTGTGTATATGGTAAAAGATTATATCTAATACCATCATCATTTAATTCCGATAATGTCTTGTATGGATAAAGTTCAGTTGTTACTAAATTAACTTCATCCTCACTTGTTAAAGGTATAAAAATAGAAACTTTACAATTTGGTATACCATACCCATTGTTAGCAGTAATTCTACCAACAATTACCCCATAATCTGAACATTGTCTAGCGTAAATGTCTGATTGTAATATTTTTAAAGATAAAATTTCAAGAGATTCAAACTCTTGTTCTAAATTTACCTTAATTGATTTATCAACACCAACTTGTGTTCTAATCCTATATGAATTTGACATTATATCTTTTTTTTGATAAATAGTTTATTACCCAATTTTCATAAAAAGATACTAACTTATTATAATAAATAAATTATCAAGAAAAATTAACAGTAGATAAATTTTTAACTCTTATATTAATATCTTTATTTGGGAACCGAATTTGATAGGTTTGACTTGGTTCTGCAAATATTGTATCATCAACTGGTTGTATTTCTTTAGTTGTACTATCTGAATACGATTGAGATGTTTGAGAAGACGAATATTGACCTCCGACCTTATTAAAAAATAAAATATTAGTAACAGAGATAACTCCATTTTCATCTTGTATATATCTTCTTAAATCAGAAATATATATGTTTTCACCCATGTTTCTAACCGCAGGACTAAAAAATTCTGATACAATATTAATTATCTGAGATATGACACTACCTTGATTTTGACTATTGTCTAAAACAACATCAACTGTAACCGATAAATCAATCACATTAGCACTTTCAATAGAAATATAATCATTAATCATTCGATAATTTGATAGGTAATTCGCAACATTATTTTTTAATGTATTAGAAATAACTTCAGTCAAAGTTCCTGTATTATCAAAAGATAACATTTTTATTTTTATTTTATTATTATCTTCAACAATCGCAACCTTCGCTGGTGCTCCAAATTGTGAAGGCATATTTCTTATAATAGATTCATAGTCATTTACAGTAACCGCTCTATTTTGAGCCGCAAAATTATAAGTTACATAATTTCGTACTTCTTCTGTTGTAGGATTATTTGCTCCTCCGATTGCAGCAGTTACATTTGTACAACGTAAAGAATTTATTACTGAAGTATTAATATTTTCTGAAGGTCCATTAACATAAAAAGAAACTGTACCAATTTGTGTTATTACATTAACACCTAAATTAGTTGATGTACCTCCACCAACACGATATTGAACAAATAATGTTGTATTAGATTTTAAAGTCGACCCTAAAGCAAAATTATTTGAATATTTGTACAGATTTAGTTGATACCCATTTCGAGCAAACTCTCTTAATTGTTCATCAGCCGATTGTGTACCTCCACCAAAAGTCATCTTTAAAAATCCTTCAGGTGTAAATTCAGTAATAAATTTAGTACTTGTTTGTAGATATCTACCTACTTTTACACCTGGATTATCAGATACTTTTGTAGGGTCTTCAACAAATACTCTATCTTCAGCCAAAGCTTGTACTTCATACCATCTATTATCTAAACCTAAAAATTCTTGAGTTGTTGGTACATTCGCATATTGTGTTCCATCTTTTAATAAAACACTTGTAACACCTAAAACATTTTTATCAGGTAAAAACAATTCATAAAATGGTTTTACATCATTTGCTGTAATAACTCTTTTGTAAACTTTAGTTAATCCGTTAACAACGGTTTCTCTTTTTACAATAGTATAATTAATTAATGTATTATTAGAATCAAAATTAGGAATTTTTAATCTATTAGGATAACCTTCAGCATTTGTTGGTGATGCAAAATCAATATCATATACAGTTTCAAAAATTTGTCCAGCACCTTGTGCTTGAGACCCTCTTCTAAGTATACCACAGTATCTCAAATCTTCTTTATCCCCAAAAGCCGGAACTGTAATAGAAAAATCAACTAAAGCCACTGAAGGTCTTTGACCCGGAATTTTTAATCCGTAAGTTCTAGCGATATTATAAATTGATGATTTTTGTTGAGCGTATTGTAATACAGTTTCTTGTATACTTCTATCAATATTGAACTGTAAATTATCAGTTACCGCAGCGTTTAAATCTAAAAGTGCTGAGAAAATAGATGCATCATTGAAATTATCAATTAATTCAGGGTAATAAGTTCTTGTAAAATTTATTAACTCTGTTCTGATTTGTTGAAAATCTCTGGTTGTATACGAAATTTTTTTGTTAGCCATATACTATTAAATATTAATTATTATAAAATCACTCGAGCCGAAAACTGTATTATTAACCACATAATCTATTTTGATTTTAGCAGTGTGTTCTAACTGTGAAATTCCAGGAACTCTATATTCTCTCTCATCATTATCATTTACTGTTGTACCTTTATTTTCCAAACCTTGTGACGCATCTTTTATTTCAATATTTGTAATGGTAATATTTGGTAAATACATTTCAACAGAATCACGTATTTCAGACTCAATATCACTAAAAGTAGGTCCGTCTAAAGGTTCAAAAATAAATTCGTAAAGTCTAGTACCAAAATCAGGTAAATAATATCTTGAACCCTTTCGAGTTAAAATTAAGTGAATTAAACTTGACCTTATTTCTTCATCATTTGTTGCAGATAAACTTAAATAATTACCATATAAAGAATCCCTAAAAGGAAAATTAATACCGTATGTTGTTCCTTGAGCCATATCAGATAAATACCAATTAAATTAAAACTACAAGTTTTCCATTTATTTTTTTAAATTTGTTATTTTCCATATCGTATTTTAAATGTTTTAAATTTTTTAAAATTGACTCATTTATAGGATAATAAGGTAACTCATAATTAGATTTAATAAATGAATTTTCATATTTATAAAATCCAATTTTATTTTTCATTAATTTTAAAATCTTTATAAAATTTATTATAACTTTTTTTATATGATTTTTGGGTCTCATCATTTTCATCTTTTGTATACTGCCAATTCCAATATAACTTCTCATTAGGTTTAAACCCATAAAACTCATGTACTTTTTTTTGTACATCTGTAACATTTTCACCATTCCAATTCTGACCTACACATATAAAACCACTTTCAATATTTTCAACTGTGTTTTTTTCACCTAAAGTGGAATGTCTATTTTGAATCCAAGTTAATCTTTCTATTAGATTTTGATAAAACATATTAGCCTGACCCCATCTAACTGAACTAAAAAATAATACAACATCTGATTCAAAAAGTTCTTTTGAAACCTTCCATAATTCATCTGATTTATTATTTAAACTCGCCCAACATCTATGATTTCCCGATGGATTTTTTTTATCATCTTTCAATAACGACTTTAACACTCCACAACTATTACCTTCTTCTCTTGATACATTCCCCTCACAAGGAAATATCTTTAATTCTGATACATCCATGAAAACACATTTATCACCAAGTTCTTCTTTAAGATACATTGCTAAAATTTTGGACTTTGGTGTATCAATATTATTCTCATCCCAATTGAATCGGTTTGAGCAACTTAATAAAAGTACTTTTTTCTTTTTAGAAAGTTCTTTTATTGTTTCTTTTAGAGCCTTAAAACCATCCTCTTGTACCATGTTTTCCAAGAGCATCATTTTTCGTATCTTTTCAATTTCTTCTTGTATTATATTAGACATATAGATAAATACTTGTTAAAATAAAAATCCCGACCTAGCTCGGGATAACACATCGGATTTTTTAAGAAGAACATCCAAAACAATCAAAGTTACTATTTTCAGGTTTGTCTGGTAAATTCATATAACTGTAATCTACCGTTGGTGGTTCAGGAGTTGGTTTTGGTTTATTAACTTTTGAAGTATCAATTGCTAAGTGTTTTGCTCCTGTTGAAATTGCCTTTGTTCTAACATAATAACAAAGTGTTTTCAATCCTTTTTCCCACCCATAAAAATGTGATGATGAAATCTTGGACAAAGTTGGGTTACCCATATAAATATTCATTGATTGTGATTGGTCAATAAATGGTGCTCTGTCAGCCGCCATCTCAATCAAGGATTTTTGTGAAATCTCCCAAATTGTTTTATACTTTTCAATCAATCTTTCAATTCGATTAACTTTAAAATTATATCTTTTATCTTCAGGGTCCAAATAATTCAAGAAGTTAATTCCTTGTACCGACCCTTCATTCATAATGATTTCGTTTTTCAAATCTTCAGACCAAATACCAATCTTTTCAAAATCGTTAATTAAGTATTTGTTTACAATCATAATCTCCCCACCGACAACACGTCTGTTAAAGATTGCCGAGTGAGCGGGTTCTGTCATTTCATATGAACCTGTAATCTTAGCTGAAGATGCTACAGGCATTTGAGCCGTGAATAAAGAGTTACAAACACCATATTTTTTAACATTCTCTTTTAGAACATCCCAAGACCATCTTCCTGATAAATCATTGTTATTTAAACCCCACATATCAAATTGGAATACTCCTTCTGACATAGGTGAACCCTTAAAGTAAGCGTATGGTTCATATTTACCATCCATACACAATCTGTTACTTTCAGTGATTGCCGCAAAATAAATTGTTTCAAATATTTCTTTATTTAACTTACGAGCTTCTTCAGATGTAAAAATATAATCCATTAAATAGAATACGTCTGCAAGTCCTTGAGTTCCAATAGCGATTGCTCTTTGATACAATCCACCTTTACGTCCTTTCTCAGTTGAGTAGTTGTTAATGTTAACAACCTTGTTCAACGCTCTTACAACCTTACGTGTTTCTTCATATAACCCCTGAAAATCAAACTCTTTATCTTTAACGTAGTTCTTTAACACCATAGATGATAAAGTACAGATTGCAGTTGTGTCTTCATCAGTATACTGATAAATTTCATTACAAAGATTTGATTGTTTGATAACGCCAATATTCTGATGGTTTGTCTTTTTGTTCGCACTATCTTTAGAACATAGATATGGAACACCTGTTTCAATTTGTGATTCAATAATCTTATTCCAAATTTCTTGAGCCTTAACTTTTTTACCAAGACCCATGTTTACCGCCAACTTATAATTTTCTTCATACTCGTTACCATAACTTTCTTGTAACGGTTTGATACCAGCCTTTTTAATGTCATTAGGACAAAACAAATACCAATCATCATTATCCTTAACCGCTCTCATAAAGTTGTCGGGAATCCAAAGTGCTGTAAACAAATCACGAGCTCTCAATTCTTCAGCACCTGTGTTCTTTTTAATCTCCAATAAATCCATGATATCTTTATGCCAAGGTTCCAAGTAGATTGCCGCAGAACCAGGTCTACGTCCTTGTTGATTAAAGAAACGAAGTGATTCGTTAACAATCTTCAAATACTTTAAAAGTCCACCAGCATATCCACCCGAAGATGAAATACGACTCTCTTTACTACGAATGTTAGACATTGATAGTCCGATACCCGCAGCGTCCGATGAGTACGTTGAGATGTCTCTCATAGTGTTCAGTAATCCCTCACGAGAATCTGAATCATTATAATGAAGTACACAAGACGCCAATTGCGGTGTTTTAGTTCCAGCGTTAATCATAATTGGTGTTGCCGGTGAAATTCTTTGATTTGATAACGCTTGATAATACTCAACCGCCTCTTCAAATGTATTAGTAACCCAAAGAGCAACTCTCATATACATATGTTGAGGACGTTCAACTACTATACCATCCGATAACTTCAAAAGATACATCTCAGCAAGTGACCTCCAAGCAAAATAATCAAAGTTATAATCATTATCATGATTAATAACATCATCAATGTTAGAAGGTCCGTATGACTCAATGGTTTCCATTAATTTATCATTGATAATTCCTTCATCATGTAACAAATGCATAGTATTTGAGAAACTTGGGTCAGTTTCTTTATGATAAGATGAAATAGCAACTGATGAAGCCAATCTTGAGTAATCATGATGACTACCTGTAAATGCTGCCGCAATTTCATAGATTAACTTATCTAATTCTTTTGTTGTAATAATACCTTCAGTTGGTACTGAAGTGATAACTTTAATAAAGATTTCATCGGAGTTGACACTCAACCCTTTTGAAGCTCTTTTAATACGGTTATAAATTTTCTGTGGATTAAATGACGCATCATCTCCACTTCTCTTTTTAATTTTAAGTGACATCATAGTTCTATAAGAATAATAAATTAGAAATCGTCAGTAAAGGACAATGTTTCGTTCAATTTAGC
>Ga0315900_10000796_pt1 | contig 52250 bp, 47 predicted proteins | sample LakEriMetagenome_FD_203521 | JGI IMG/M metagenome (GOLD analysis project Ga0315900, IMG submission 203521) | Freshwater fungal communities from buoy surface, Lake Erie, Ohio, United States - Buoy 12 MA114 | ecosystem: Environmental > Aquatic > Freshwater > Lake > Lake biofilm | place: USA: Lake... | reverse complement strand
TCAAACACGGTGATGGTGCCGACAGGATCCGTTGAATACGGTGTGCACAAAAACGGATCTGTTTTGATTCCTGGATACGCAACACAGCTTTGCGTGTCCCCCTTGTAGGAAACAGTTATGGTCACGCTGTCTGGATAGCTTGCAATCCCATACCATGCGGCAGCAAGTGTTATTGTAGTTGACTCTGTCCACTGTGATTCTTCAAGCGACTTGTCAATTTCAACGCATACTATATTCTTGTAGTCCGTGATTGAAAACGAATTCCAATACATGTATGGTGCAGGTCCAAGCGATTCCTGACACCACCAGCCTACCGTATGGTCCAAAAACGATGTGCCCGTTTCCACAATATACGGAGCTGCCCAGGTGTAAAGTATCTGCATTTTCCCATCGTCCACGAGTAATTTAGCCTCGTAACAGTTTACCAGCAGCTTATCTTCATCACAATTCGTGAATAAGTACTTAGTAACCATAGCTAGGAGGAACAAGAAACTGACTGACTAGGTTCTGTCGCAATCAAGTTTCTCCATTCGGGGGAGGCGGCCGCCGAAGCATCCACAGTCACCGTTTTATACTTTCCCTGCAGCTGTCCGCCCGACAACCGCAGCCCTACGATTACATCCACGGTGACACCAGAGCTACCAGAACCAGCGCTGCCGCCAGCGCTGCCGCCAGCACTGCCGCCAGCGCTGCCGTCAGTGCTGCCGCCGCTGGCGGCGCTGCCAGAGCCGAAGCTGCCAGAATCGCCGTCGCCGCCGGAGTCGCTGCTGCTGCCATCAGGGCAGCATGTGTCGTGCAGGATGATCGGACCAGAGTGAGCCTGGCTTGTGATGCTGCGCCATTTTCCAGCGCCCATGTCCGTGACGTGATACGACCCGATGTAATACACCTCTGCCACGCCGGTTTGCCGCAGCGTTCCCACGAAATCAGTGCCCTTTTCGATGCCGAGGCGTCCCTTCTGGTTGGCGTCGCGAATGATCTCGTAAGTCACGCCGGGATCTGCGGAGACGGTCAGGATCAATTTCTTCGCGCCGGACGCGCCTGAGCCGCTGGTAAACGATCCGTCGGGAGTGCACGCCGCGTGAACGACGACGTGGCCACCGCCGGCCGCAATCGCCCGGTCCGTGACTTCCGCCGGTGTGATGCCATCGGGATCGTAGAGCGTGGCCTGGCTGAGCCCCAGCGGATGACACTCCGTCTCCGACTTGCCGACGACAGCCATCGCTGGCCCCGGCAACGAGAGAAGGTTGTCCGTGAACGTCAGCATGAAGTTGTGCGTGTCGCGGCATTCCAGCAGCGTCAGCAGCATCGTCTCCAGTGTCTGATTGGCCTCCCCAGTCGTCGCACCTTCCGTGATGACATCCAGAGTGGGGCTGCCTCCCCACGGTTTCTGGTTGGGCTGCGCGCAGGTCACGATGTGACGCGGCCACGCGATGTGCGTGCAGTCCAGCCGGCCCAGCGCCGCGTTCCTGGCCTGCTCAGCCAGCCCGTGCGGATCGAGGGATTCCGCGACTCCCTCCGCGCAGTGATAGAATCCCCACGGGTCAGGCGTAGCCACAGTGTCGCCCTCCGCCGCTTTGTGACAGGCCTTCACTGTCCCAGGCAGCCAGAGCGTGTCCGGATCTTCCTGGACGCCGTCCGAAGCGGGTTCCGCCCACTGCTGCCCCCACTTCAACAGTCCGCCGTATTTGAACCTGGCGGGCATGCCTGGGCCGTGCCCGTCGTTCGGGCCTGGATGCACGATGGCCGCAGCTGTGCCCATGTCTCCGCCAGGGTCGATCACGTTGTCACCGAGCAGCGTCAGCCCGCAGTCATCAAACTGATCCGGCGAGAACACGATGGTGCCGCCTGACAGCGCGCACGCGTCAATGGACCGCGTGCTCAGTTCGAGGATCCACTGATCCCTGAACAGTTCGTGCTGCGTCTGATTCGATTGCGTGCCGGCCAGATAAGAGGCGGTCGTGGAAGCGAAGTTCGGCGCCTCGTTGATCAGGTTCGGACGATCGTCCGGACGCGGCTCGCAGCAGGCCATCTTGCACGCGACGAACATGCACGACAGCGCGGACTGACACAGCGTTGCGAGATCCGGCCACTGAAAATCTCCCTCGTAACCGTTCGCGACGTTCGGATACTCCAGGCTGCTGATGAGTCCACGCGGCAGCACGTTCGTGGGGACGGACCGCGTCAGGTCCAGCTTGACGGCCAGCGGACTTCCGCCAGGCGCATCCAGAATCGACTGCGCATCATCGGGGTCCGTTTGGTATTTGCCGGAGATGTCGACATCCGACACGGCGCCGCCCTGCTGGGACAGCAGCCCGTAAGTCTGCTCGGCGTCGCCCTGTTCATCCACGGAGCACGCGCACTGGTGCTTCGGCGAAATCCAGCTGCACGCCAGAAAACCAGCGCCATGCAGCGCGGCCTGCGCGTCGGCCTCCGCCTCGGTGCTGCCTACGAAAAGACCAGGCCAAACCCACACCTCGAACGCGGGGTTCACGTCGAGCGATTCCGTCGCATCCCCCAGATCCTGCAATCCTTTGTTGCAGCGTTCGTAGGCCGGCCCGCCGAAGTCGACCGGGTCTCCGCCGCGCAGCTCCTCATACATCGCCTGCCTTCCGTCTTCGTCGTTCTCGCGCATCACCGCAGCGGCACGCAGCGCCACGGCCTCGGAGCCGTAAGTCTCCGTCATGCACGAGATGACCCGCGGACGGTTCGGAAAAAAGCAGTCGAGTCGCGCCGCGGCCAAGTTGTAGGCGATGGCATTCGCTTCGTCCTGCGTGCGCGCCGCGGCGGTCGGCGTGTTCGCCGGCGTGACGGCGGTCGTGCGCAGGACGCGCATCAGGTTACTCCCGACCTGGGACCGCAATTTGAACTCCTGCCCGTTCAGGTCGTTCAACGCGATCGACACCAGATCGAACTCGAACGACTGCCACGCGGACGGATTGTCTTCGCCGCCCGCGGTGCCCATGGCGCCCGCCAGCGTCTGCATTTCACTCGTTGCCGGATCGATGCTCGGAAGCGGCCACTCGGTCGGCCAGTCGATCAGCGTCGTCTCGTCGAGTATCCCCGCGGTGACGCAGGTAGCAGTCTGCTCCGTGTTGCCGACCAGACATTGCAGGGCGAAGGCAGCGTAAATGGCAGCCAGATTGTCCGCGTCTACCTGGCTGACCGTGGACTGATACCCTCCCGCAGCCACATACTCATACGCAACGCCCGGCTCGGCATAGAGAATCTCGTAACCGGGATCCTCGGTGTCGCACACGACCCACATCTCGCGGTTCCTCCATCCGCACACGATGCTTGCTTCAGCGGTCGCCTGGGCGATGTCGTCAGCCAGGGCCTGTGCGGCGACCAGCGCCTCCCGGATTTTCGTGGCGAGCAGCAGCGGCACTCCGACGAGGGCGACCAGTCCGTCGTCAAAATCCCCGAGAGTCGCGCCGCCGGTGCCGTTGATCGAGTCGATCAGATTTGCCGTCACGTAGGCCTGCAGAGCCGCGCTGTATGTTGCCAGCCGGAACAATTCGGACTGCGCGATCGCAGGCACGAGATCGTCGGGCGGCGGTAGCATGATGTCATCCAGGAACACCTCCTGAACCGCGGCGCCGGCGTCCACGACAAACGGATACGCGGCCCCGCTCAGCTCGACCTGTCCCTCTTCGCACAGCGCTGTGGCTTCCTGGCTGTAAACAAGAATCGCAGCCGGCAGCAGATCAGGATCTGCAGGCACAGCAGGCGGCAGGTTCGGCGGGCTGAATACAGCCTCCGGCGTCGCCTCCGGATCGTCGCACTTGCCGGCTGGCGCCGCCGGAGTCGTGTCCGGGGTGAGTGTGCCGACGTCCGCCGCGCAAGGCGTCGCGCCGCGGACCCGTGCCCGTTCTGCGAACAGACGTGCGGCGCTTGATGCTGAGGTGTCCTCGGGTTCCAGTGGCATATCAGCTGAACTTTGCGTGGCTCAGACGCACCTGCGTGAACGAGTTCATTTGCTTACCGGCGCGCAAGTCCACGCTGTGCGTAAAGCCCTGCACGAACGCCGTGAATTCGGTCTTCTTTGCTCCCGGCTTTTCGTCGTCAGCTCCTCGAATTCGAAGTATCACGCGCTTACCTAGATACTTGGTCAGGTTGAAATCCAGCGGAATCGTCATGCCGACGGATGAGTGTGCAAGCTGCAGTTCCTTGAACATGAGCTCGCACATCTCAGTCATGACGCGAGACGACGCCGCATCGACTTTGTTCTTCTGCGCCGCGGCGGCGACCGCGGCCTTCGCGCGCTGGGCGAGGCTCAGATTCACCTTGGCGCCTGGATCTTTCTTGCCGTCCATTTCGCTGCCGAAGATAGGGACGCCGCCGCCGCGCAACAACCAGAACGGAACTGCTTCGTGCTGGATGAAGCCCTGGAGAAGAGGATCAGGCGCAAAAGCGACCGCAGACGGAGTCCGACCTCCTTTCTCTTTTCGCTCCCACGGCGGCGCCATGGCATACATGACCACCCCACCAGGTTGGAGGATGCGTGCGCTGCCGTCCGCCACGCTGAAACCCGACACGCTGACTTCCATGACGTCGGTCGTGTCAGCCACTTTTTTGTCCACGCGTTCGAAGTGCCCGAAGCCTGCGAACGACGGCACGTAATACATCTGAAAGCTGGACATGAGCGCGCGGGCCTTGTTCCAGAATCCGGGCATGCGGGCGATCAGCACGTCATGCACGCTCTTCGAGAGATGCTTGGCAATTTCGCCGTGCGCCTTGAACGCGGCCTCCCAGCTCTGGAACTTGACGTCGCTGTCTGTGAGCATCTGCCGCCACATCCTGAGCGGTCCGTTCGTGTTGATGCTGTGCTGCCTGACGATCTGCTGCCTCTCCATCGCGCGATGCTGAATGCTGGCGATGGTCGCCGCGTAGTTCGAGACGAGAAGGTCCGTGATCGCCAGTATGGTCCCCGGCGCGTCCCCATTTCTCGCTGCCGGAACAGGCTTCAGCAAGGGTCCGGATTCTACGCGCTTACCGTCCGGCGTCTGGGCGGCATACAGCCCGGTTCCGTAGATGCTCAGGTCCATGGCATCCAGCAGCGCCGCCTGTCCGACAGTCGCGAGCTTTTCAGCCGTGCTGACTTTCGTCAGCTCCAAGATCGGGGACGAAATAAAGCCCGAGTAGTTGACGGAGCCGCCGATGCCGTCTTCGGCGAACACCTCGAAGTCCGGCGTGGTCCGACCAGCCAGACGTGCTGTCTGCAGCTTGCCGATGCGCGCGATGACCTCCGGCGCTATCGGCGTCTTGACGGATACCTTTCCGGAGGTCTCGGCGACGTTCGCGCTGACCATCGGAAAGCTGTTCACGTCGATCTCGAAAAGTAGTCCCTCGGGGGACACGTTGTCCCCGTTGATGCTTGCCGAAATTTTCGCCGTGGTCGCCTTAGACATGGAATCCGATGGGTGAATCAGGATCGACTGGCGCCTCGGTCATCCCGACGAGCCCCGGAGCGATCGTGTAGAACGTGTCCAGCGGCTCGCGCGCGTCGACGCTGTCGTGCGCAGACACGCTGTAGCCCGCCTGTTCTTCGGTAGTCCACTTGAGCATCCGGCGGATAATCGCCAGGCCAGCCATCCCGACCCTCATGGCTGGATTTGCAGGCGAAGATTCAAAAGCGGCCAGCGTGCCTTCGCTGTTCATCAGCAACACCATGGCGCGGTCCTTGCGAAGTCGCTCCGCGGTGTCGACAAACGGATAGCGGGTCGGCGCCAGGCTCACCGACACGGAGTCGTCCGATGTCCACTGCGTCACCTGGAAGTCTGCGAAAATTCCGTATAGCGGCGCGGCGGCGACGCTCAAGCGGAAGTCGCCGCCGTCCAAGCTGGTCAGCGTCGCCGAAGATGTCGCACGGATGCCGTTGCTGGTCCGGATATCCACAGCAGTGTCTGACGTCCGGGTGATGGAGAGGCTGTTGAATCCGCGCGCGCCGGCGACCGAGCCGTCGACGTAGCCATCCGCGTGGTCCGAACGTCCGAGCATCGGGGCCGAGGTAACGATCTTGCGCAGCGCAAGCAGTCCCGGCACGAATACTGCGGCGACGTCGCGCGGCATCTCGCGCAGCATGGCCTTGGACATCAGCGACGCGGCGTAGACCGACAGCGCGTTGAAGTCGTCACCCAGCGTGTCCAGCTTCAAGAAGCGACGTGCGTAGGTCACCTCAGCCGGCGTCGAGTTCACGACGTAGTTGATCGACGTGTTCAGCGCCGGATTGGCAAAGCCGGTCGAGCGTCCGGTGAGCAACCACAGGAAAAAATTGGAACGAATGTTGATGTTGGGTAGCGCGCTCATGCGACGTCGGCGGTGACCATCTGGATGGAAAACATCTGAGTGTTGACCCTTGCTTCGGCCGTCTCCAGACGCAGACCGACTACATAGGCGTCGATGGCCGAGGTTCCAAGCGAAACTCTCACCGGCCCACGCTTCTTGCTGACTCGATTCTCATCATACCACTGCAGCAGTTTCGTCAGCTGCAGACCGCGGGTGCTGGTGTTACCGAGCAGCAGGATACCAGCCACGGAAACGTCGTTCCAGGCCGTCCCGAAGAGATAGAGCACACGCCTGTCGTCCAGCGTGGTCGTCGGCTGTACGATCTCCATGAAGTTCAGCGGGACTCCCAGCACCAGAGCCCTGGAACCGGGGGCGTCGGGGATCTTCGGGTCCAGCGCGTAAAACCCGTTGGACGGTCCAGCGAACGCGTGGACCCACCCCTTGCAGTCTGCCAGCGTCGTCGAGGATGAACCTCCCGTGAACGCGTTCCCGGTGAGCAATGACGCGCCTTGCAGACTTCCGATTTGAAGAGATCCGGTGAGTAGTGCCATGATTTTATTTGGGATCTTTTCTGACTTCGCCTGTCACCAAGATGTTGCCGTGCACGACAATCTGATTTGTGGTTGTGCCGCCGTTTTCCTCGACATCCTGATTTATGAATTTGCGCTTGGCAGCCTCCAGCTGTTTTTTTGCGTCAGCGATGAGCACGTCGTGAGGCTTACCTTTATCATCCTTGAGATCGAAGGTCGTCTTCCCGGCAGCTTCTGCCTTCTGGAGTTGCTTCAGCTGCGCGTCGATCTTGTTGACCATCTCCCCGCCCTCGTTCAGATGTCCAAGTGCTTTCATTTCATCTTTGGTGGCCATACCGACCCGCTTGGTCATCGTCATTATATTGTGGAGTCCGCCGCCTTCAAACTCGGCCTTCTCCCCGCCCGGTTTGAAGTTGCCCGCATCGAACGCTGACAAATCCGGCGCTTCGCCTTTCGCGATTGATGTCATGAGGGAAGTCTGCAAGTTGTCGTCCAGACCCATGGCCTGAGCGAGCATTTTTGCGGCGCCCTGACGCTGCCCAATCTTGTTGAGCTCTGCGGCGCCGGACTCCTTGGCAGAATCCGTTATGGCTGTCATTCCGCCCCTGCCGTTCGCGTCGAGCCCCAGCGTAGGATCACCAGTCAGATTCATCCCCAGGTATTTTTTGTCTGTCTGCATCAGCTTGATGGCGTCGGCCCGCAGATTCTTATCCGTCACGGTGGCAGCCATCAGATCCTTCATATTCTCAAACCCCATCGCCTTGGAAATATCGATCTCCTTGCCGTGCACCTTGGACAGCTGCGCCATTCCTTTTTCGGTCAGTCCATTGCTGAAATCAATGCCGGTCTCGTATTGCGAATCCGCAGCGACGAGCTTGCCGTCCTTGTCCAGCACTTGCGGCATCTTTATGCCTTCTTTTTTTATGGCCTCGAGCATCAGCACCATCGATTCGGGATCGCTGACGCCGCCTTTCATGCCCCCAGTCGCAAGCGCCGTCGCGATGCTGTTGAACGAGATGCCACCATCCGCAGCAGAGAGCCGCCGACGGGAGGACCCCGCTCCAAGCATTTCGAGTCTGTTCTGTCCCGCCTCGGCCTGCTCAAATACGGACATGCCGGGCTCGTAGTTGGCGTCGTTCAGCATGCTCACGGACTGGCCGAATGCCTTCTCGTCCTTCACCCGCCCGTTCTTGTCGAAGAACTGGCTCATGAACTTATCCGCAGCGGCGCCAGTCACGCCGGCCTTCTTCAGGACGTCGCGCTGCATACTCGCGCGGTCCGCCCCAGTGATCAGATCCGTTTTGGACGGCTTTCCGTCCGGGCCGATTCTGGCGGTCTGCTTGGACAGGTTCAGCATCTCCCCCAGCCCGCCGGTCCCCAGGTTCTTCAACATGGTCTCGCTGACGGCGTCCGCGTCTTTTACTCCGTTGCCCTCCAGGTAATTGGTCAGCATGTCTGTGTCGATGGCATCCAACCGTTCCGCGGCTGCCTGTTTTTCCATGGCGCGAGCTTTCGCAGGGTCCTTGTATGCCTTCGCCAGCATGCGTTTCCCGGTGAGCGAGGATGTCAGCTCATCGAAGCCCGCTTCATTCCCGGGACGTCCGGCGGCTGATGCCAGCAGGCTTCGCATCTGTTGCTCCAGATTGTAGCGCGTCCCTGGGTCCTTTTCGCTGTCGAATTGCTTCAGCAGATCCTCGGCGTCCTTGCGTCTCGCTCCGGACAGATTGTCCATCCCGCCCCTGGCCATAGTCATCCCCTGATACTTGTCCAGGTATTGCAAGCGGCCCTCTTTCTTGTCTTCGTAAATTTCCTCGAAGGTCTGCGAGTCGGCCATATCCACGCCGAGCGATCTGCCCAGCATCACAGCACGGTTGGACTGCTGGTAGGCGATGGCCGAGTCGCCCATGATCTGGTTGTGGATGTTCGCGTTTATTCCGGTGACCAACGAGTTGTGCCGCCCGTCCGCTCCGATGACGCCAGCCACTTGCCCGCGCATGGACGCCTGCATGTCGCTAGACCAGTCCATGAACGCACGAGGATCTATGCCGCTGATCACTGCTGCACCGCGCAGTTGCGCCACCTGGGCGGATGCTTGCGCCGCCTGCTCTCGGTTGGTAATTTTCATGCCGGAAATGGACTCCAACTTCTGCTGCAGTTCCGGCGCCGACAGCTCCTGGTAGACGTCCGCGAGTCCCGCCAGTCCGGCAGTGATGTCCTTCACGACTTGTCCGACGCGTCTGACCTCGTCCTTGTTCCCGATGAGCGCGTCGGGCGACTTGATCACCGCCTGGACTTCTTTCTGCAGCTTTTTGTCCCCTGTGGCGTCTGCCATCGCCTGCAGTTCTTCGGCCTGCTTTTCCAGTGAGAGGTTCTTGTTGACGCTGAGCTTGGCCAGCCCAGCCCGCAGGTCGGGACTCACGGCGTTGTCGGCCGCGGCAGACAACCGGGTCTGCAGGTCGGCGTTCTGCTGCAGGTGCGCGACGTGTCCGATGCCGCCGCGCTGTGCGAGCGTCTTGAACACGCCGGAAACTTCCTGCGAGTTGAAGCCGTGCATGCGGCTGGTGTCCCCTGTACCGCCATACATGTCGCTCATGATCTTCTTCATGAACGTCGCCGAGACATGCTCAGCGACGGCCCCGGAACCGCCTACGCGCCCGATCCCGTATTCTCTGCCACCGGATCGTCCGGTGCCGCCGATCGACATACCAAAGCCGCCGCCAGCCACGCCTTGCGCAATGTTGGCCGCTGCGGTGATCGGATCCCCTTGGCCAATCATGCCGGTGGTGCGCATCAGCATGGCAGCATCCATCGCCATCTGCCCAGATGTGGACTGGAACATTGCGCGACGCACCTGGTCGGGGCCGGCGCCGGACATGCCATGCTGGAGGCGCACGATCCTCTCGGCTGCGGCCAGCGCGACTGGGTCGGTGAGCGCCGCGGCGCGCGCCATCTGCGCGGTCATATGCTGGTTGCGTATCCGCTGATGATGCTCCGCGGCCGTCGGCGCTCCGCCGGTGCCGGTAGGTCCGTAACCAGTCCAGTCTATTGGGGTGCGGTCGTAAGGGTTCAAAATAGCGGTTTGGATTTCTCCTCGGTGTAGTGAGCGTCGAGCGCGGAGAAGATACCAGACTTCTCTGCAATTTGGTAGAGCTGATAAAGGGACACCTCGTCTTTCGTGCTGCGCTTGAGTTTTCCGGCGATTTGATCAGCCACCTTGTAGATGTCGAACATCCGCAATTCGCTCGCGCGCACCAGCCGCGCGTTCGACTTGTTGATCGCATCGTTCAGCCCCTTCTGGTTGAGCACCGGGATCAGTGCCAGGTCCGCCGCGATGGACGCCTGCATGTTGCTGGCGATCATCTCGGACGTGAGTACCTCGATCACGATGTCTTCCGTGACGACGGAACGCTGACCGAATTTATGAGCAGGACGAAGAAGGCCGCGCAGATACGCGACTACCATCAGTCGGTAGCGGCCCCAGTAAAAAAAGATCGGTTTTTCCAGTTCTGCAGGCAGACCTTGTATTTGTATTCCGCCGTGCGGATCGCATCCAGCAGCATGCGCCAGCGCGCCGCGCTCATGCGAAAGAAAGGCTCAAACGAGTCGTGCTCACGCATCCGCTTCCGTATCGCGCTCAGCGGAGGCATGCCATCCACCCAGAAATCCGACCACGCAGTGGGTTCCCCATTGATCGCCCGCACTTGATACCACGCGTGCATCTGCTGGAACGCCAGCAGCCACTGCAGGTCGCTGTCCTTGTCAATGTGCCCGTCGCGGCCCCACTGGTTGACCGCGGCTGATGCGCTGGTGGTGAATTCGTCCGGCGCCATGGCGATCTGCACCGTCGCCTGCAAGCCATCCAGTTGGATGTCGAAAATCAACTCGGTGTCGTGCATGGCTGCGCGAACGAACGCATCCCGGTCTGCGCCCGTGACCTGCACCTTCATGTCCCCCACTTCCAGCTGGAACCTGCGCTCCATCTCATCCTGCAGCCGGTCCGTCGCGCTCATCATCATGTTCGGATTACGCAACTGCGTGACATCGTCTGTCGGCATCGGAGGCGGCGCCACACCGTCCTCTTTCTTCTTCGCGTCGATCGCGTCCTGTTCCGGCTTGTGATCGAACGGATCCACACCGCCGAGCGGGAGAGTTGCCTTCAGCTGCCCTCCGTCGACGACCACTTTGGGCGCGGTCGGATCTTCTGCCTCGTCGACGCGCTGAGAGTCCGGAGCCGGATCCTCTACGACGGTTCCGAAGATACTCTGAAATGGTGGCGATTTAGGATCTGCTGGTTTGGTGTCTGCTGATTTGTCGGACATGCGGTTTTGTGTTTAGGGTTGGACTTCTTCCTGACGCTTGAGAGTCTTCATGACAGCATTCGTCGTAGGGCGCCACTCAATGTTGACGTCGTTGAACGATGACGCCGCGCTGGAGGACGGCACGTGCAGATTCTCGCCCGTGTCCGATGCGCGGTAAAGAATCTCGTGATACCCGAACCCGCCCGACTCGCGGATGCGCGTTCCGGTCACAGGCAGGCGCAATCTCCAGTCCGCGTAGCCAGGACCTCCCCATCGGTCAGGCGGTCCCATGTCGGCATCGAGGCGCAGATACTGTTGCGTCAGCGTCTCAGGCACCCCTGCGGCGGTTTTCTCGCGGTTGTTCCAGACATACTCATCCCGAGACGGGAAGCCCCACAGCGGGCCGCCTGCGGAGCTAGTCCACGCCAAGTCCGGCGCTGCGGATGAAAGGGCAGCAGCCTCAGCCAGCAGTATCCGCTGCGCCACCGACGCTCCAGCAGGCGTCGCCGGCGGCGTGTCGTCCACGAACGCGTCGATGTGATTCAGATGGTTCTTGAGCTGCAGCGTGGGCTGCGAATCCGGGATCGGAATGATGGGTCCGCGCTTGGGTCCAGTGATGCGACTGCCTTTGATGTCGTCCGCTTGCAGATTCTCGCACCACACCAGTCCATTGCGCAGCACCAGGTCCGGGCTGATCGGGCTCGATCCCACGATGACCTCGCTGGAACTTGCCAGGAGCGTCGGCGTTGCGATGACCACCTGATTGCCGCCCGCCACCCTGACTGTCGACGAAGACCGTAAGTCAGCGCCCGTCTTGCCCCGCAAATCGAGGGCGCCGTTCGTGGAGACCACCAAGCCGTCCGAGCCGTCCACGACGACAGCCATCCCCAGTTCTGAGCGATACGCGGAACGGCCGGCCGCAGCTTCGCTCAGGATGGCGAACCCGTGCTTTTCGCCCTGCACCCTCCCGGCTACTTCTGGCACAGGCATGCCGAGCGACGCCGGCTCGGGTGCGTCCCCATCCTTGTCGGTGACCGCATTCGAGCGGAGCCACAGCGTCCCTTTCTCGCAAAGCATCTTCAGCCACGCGTAGCTGTGCAAAATGAGTCCGCCGAACGTCGCAGAAATCTCGATGCAGCGGCGGGCCTTCATGTAGATGCTGCCGCCAGCGACCATGCGAATGTCGCCGGCCGCTTCGATGTCGATGTGCTTCGCCGCGCTGATCTGCACGTTACCGTTGCTCATCACGACAGACGACCCGTAGCCGTCGTGCGTCACAATGGAGCCATCACGCATGATCGTGAAGCAGGCGTAGGCATCGTAGTAGAGAACCTTCTGCTCCGGGTCTTCGCCCGTGCCCCCCGGCGTGTAATTGGCCCGGCCGTTCGCTTCGTCGCGATCGCTCTCGAGATTTCGCCAGTCGGGCGTGGGCGACGCAGCCTCCGAGGGGATCGCATACTCAGTGTCCTGCTGCAGCATCCGCGCGAACGCATGATACCGACTCAGCCATCTTGAATAGCTGCGGATGTGGTAGGCAGCCTGATACATGTCCTTCTCGTCGACAGGCTGAATGGCGGACGGCAGCTTCAAAAATGCCGCCGTCAGTTTGTCATACTCGCGCGCCTTGGTAATCGCAGGGTCTTCGTGGTGGGCGATTCTGACAGGCACCGGGATGCGCGTGGTGCGCTCGATGCGGATGTCTGCGACCGACTGGATGATGAGCGATCCGTCGCTGTTCCGGTGTATCCAGTTTTTGCCTGCGCCGGATTTGGCTGTGCTGGCACCGAGCGACACAATCGCCCGCGGCGGGTCAGACACGAAGCTGTGAATGAAGTCACCGGCGAACCCCAGAAATTCCTTGAAACGCATGCGCCCGAGTCCGGTGACGCGACGCTCTTCCAGCTTCGTCCGGTCAACCTCGTCGCCGTTCATCTCCGCGAACGGCTCCTTCTCTTTTTCGATCCCGAGCACCTCGTGCCTGTAAGATGACCAGGACCGTTCCATGGTGGGGCGTCCGTGATCGTAAATCAGATCCTCGCCGAGCCCGCTGATGTGGCGATACTGCGCGGAGATGACGCGTACCATGTCGTTGATCAGATGACACTCGACGACCGCTCTGTCGCTCGCCTTCATGCGGATCAGCGTGGTCAGGAATTCCAGCGCGATGCCGAACATGTTGGAAATCTCAACCTCGCCCTCGATCATGTCCTCCGCGTGATCGGACACGACGTTCCCGGTGACTCCCTCCGCTGCGTCTGTCGCCGGCCCCCACAGCAGCGAGCGGCCGCGTGCATTCAACCAGTCGACGCTGTGCTCCGGCAGCACTTGCGTGATGAACGTCGGGGCGCCGTAAGCGATCTTCACGCGAGTCAGCGGCGGCAGGTTGCACCGGAGCTGCAGGCCGAACAACCCTCCCAGCACTGGCAGTGCCAAGCGCACTCCGCTGATCTCCTGTCTTGGATCCTCTGTCGTGACGTGATACGTGCCGTCGATCTCCCTGGCCCGCACCGTGGCCGTATAAAGCGCGCCGGGGGTGAGACGCTCGGACATGATGGCGCCAGTGGCCTGCGCGGTCCTCGAAGGATCTACGTCTGGAAACCCGTCCCCAGGTTTTTCTGTGCTTATGGCCATATCGCGAAGCTACGTGTGCCGCGCGCTTTTGTGCAAGCACGCAAAAGCGCGCGGCCCCCCGACCGCGCGCTTTTCCCTTGCTTCCAACCTAGATTGATCAGGCCGTGCGCATGCTGGCGGTCCTGATGGTCGCGCCCTGCGTGATTGTCTGTCGTCCTGTGGAGAGGTTTGCAGTGAGCTGCTCGACGATGGCGCCGCTGAAGAACAGCGAGCCCTTGCCCTCGAACTGGCACTGCCCGCCTTGAATCTGGATGCTGGCTGTGTCGATCTTTCCGCAGGCAGCCTGCCAGTCGCGGAAGAATCCTTCGGAGCCGACGAGCGAGCCCATGGTGATGCCGCCTTGCGGGCGACCCGGCAGCCAGAAGATCTGCGTGGATCCCACCTGAGTGATCTCCTCGATCTGCTGCCTGTATGAGACATCCACCGATTGAACGAGCGAGTTCTTGCCGCCGCCCGCCTTTACGGAGATTCGGGCGAAGTCGGAGGACGCGATCTGTCCGCTGGTTTTGATGTTGTTGTCGTAGCTGAAGACATCCTTCATGGTATGGTGTGGTGGTTGAGTTGCTGGCTGGGTTTAGGTATTGTCGGCGCTGGCGAGCACCTCGGCCACGTCCACGTCGATGTAGTGGTTGATGCCGTTGAGCGGCAGCGGCACGCGCAGCTTGACGTAGGTCATCAGCGTGTCGGCCAAGTCGCCGTCCTGGCGCACGGTCACTTCGCCTTCGTTGCCCTTCTCGTCGAAAAATGTCATCACGGGCGGTCCGATGTCGACGTTGGCGAGCTCGACCTGCGTGAAGTCGGTGGCCAGCGCCTTGAGCTTGTCGTCGATTTCCGCGATGGTATCCGGAGTGGCATTGCGGCGTCCGACATAGAGCTTGAAGGCGTCCTTCTCAGCGTAGCCGAACTCGTCCACGATGACGCCGACGTTGTCCTCGTATGCCAGCGCGCCCTCTTCGGTGCCGGTGGTGAGCTGATGGCGGATGAAGACGTCGCCGCCTTCGGATTCCTGCGTGACGATGAAGGTGCCAGCCGATGCGACTCCGTCGAGATCCGCGGGGTCGAATGACGTGAACATGGACGGCGCGGCTTCCACGGAGGTCACTTCGGTCATCGTCAGGCCCTGCTGCGGCAACAGCGCGCAGCGGAGGCCGGCGATTTCGGCCGCCAGGAATTTGGCAGGAAGAACAACGGTGACGCCGTTCTCGGTGACAGTCGGATTGTCGCACCAGACGTTGCTGATGCGGCGCGAGCCGAGTTTAACGCTGCGCGCCTGGACATAGAGCGCGGTGTTGGTCGGCGTGTCCGCGCGCGTCAGGATGAGGTTCGAGTTCGACACCGTCAGCACATCCGCGGCATCAGTCAGCACTTCGAAGTCGGACAGCACTTCCAGAATTGTGTAAGTCTGACCAACGGATTGCAGCGTGATCGTGGATCCCACGTCCGTCGCCGCAAACTTCCACGCGCTACGGAATGCTGCATCCAAAGTCACTACCGAGGATGCTAGGTCGCCAGTGCGGTAACCGCCGCCGGTGAGTGCGCCCCACTGGACGTAAGCGCCGGGTGAGTCGGTGCCGATGTAGGCACGCCGGAAGTTCTTGTTGAACTTGTTCGACATGGTCGTGCAGTGGTCACGCAGCAACTCCATGACGGCTTCGCTGTCGGTCATGCCGGCGAGTGCGTAGACGCGGTCCGTAGTCTGGATCTTGCGCAGCGCTGTCGTGAAATCCGCCACGGTGTCGCCACCGGTGCGCAGCGCGTAGACCACGCGATTCTGATTTCCGGTAAACGCTTCGAGCGTGCCGCGCCCGAGCCAGTTCTCGATGCTTGTCTCGCCGACCTTCGGGACGATATCCACGTCGCGGTTGATCTCGATCATTGTCTCCCCGGCGAGCGGGATCACCAGTGCCTTGAAGGACAGGTAGACGGATCCGTAGCCGCCGGCAAACGGGCTGAAGTCTGAGCCGTTGCGTCCTGTCGCGGTGCTCGGCAGTCCCAAGTCTGCCGCGTAATCCCAGTCTGCCGCGTTCGCAACGAGCGCAGCGTCAACGCCCGCTGTGTTGGTGTCGTCCAGCAGCCCGCTGTAGGGTTGGAACACCGTAGTGGAGGTGAACGTGATGCTACTCGCGCCGCCGGCCGCTACGACTTCCGCAGACGGCACCGCGGGTCCGTCCAGCAGCAGGCCGTCGAATTCCGTGGTGGACGCCGCGGCTGCGACGCAGTCGATGTAGAAAATCTGACCCTTCGCGAAGCCGCCGATCGTTGTCGGGTTAAAAATCAACCCCGAGGTTCCGATGTCCAAAGCCGAGCCCGCGATGGCGTCCGTGTATGCCACTGTCGGGTCTCCGCCGGTCACGTCGTAGACTTCCACGTCGATATCCGTGGCGCCGCGTTCCGTCACCTCGATCGCGTAACGGCGGTCCACGGTGCCCGTGTAGGTGCCGGTGACAGCGAGTTGTGTGTTGGTGTTTGGCGCGAACACTGGCTGCAGGATCACGCGGATTTTATCGCCGGCGACCATGGCGGATGCCTTCGTGAGAATCACGTCGGTCGCGCCCACGTAGCCGACGGTCGTCAGATCGATGGAGAATTCAGTCCCACCGCCGCCCGCCGCAGACGTCACCGGACTCGGCGTGGTGATGCCGGTCGCCAGGGAGGTGACATTGAACGTAGCGACGGTGTTAATGCCGCCGACGACGCAGGTGAAGTCCAGCACATCGCAGAGCTGGTAATCGCTGCCCACGAGATACACCTTGCCGGCGCCCTTGAGCATCGCGACGTCGGTGGCGTGAATCGTCGGCGGTGTCACCACGTCCAGCCCGGATGTGGTGTTCGCGCTGACTTTGACCGCCGCCGCGGTGGCGAGGGTGACCGGGTTCAGCAAGCCGACAGCCGTGTCGTCATACGAGGACGCCGTCACTTTGCCAAGAAGGCCGACCACCTTGCGGCGTGTCGTGCCGGTGGGTGTGCCGCCATCCCAATCGCTGGAGATGATGTCACCGACGCTGATCGGGCGCCCGTCCAGCCCGGCGTTCAGCGTGCCAGCGCCAGCGAGATCGTCAGCCGGACTACGCAGGGTGCGGAAAGTGGTGTCGTTCTCGTCCAGCGTCCAACCGTTCGGTGCGCCGGTGAACGTGGCCACCAAAGCCTGCAGCCCGGAGCCATACAACGCCGCTGTGGCGTTCTGCGGCTTGAGCTTAGTCAAATCCAGCGCCACACCTTTCGTGTCAGTGTAGAGGTTGTCTGTCGCGCCGGCAGAATCGAAGTCGAGATACGCACCGGAGAGATCGCGCCCATCGTTGAGGTAAAGGCTGAACTGCGGACCGATGACGATTGGATTCCTGCGTGACGTGGTGCGCACAGCAGTCTGCCTCAGGATCTGAGTGATGGTGTCTTGAGGACGAACGTATGGAGTGATCATGGATTGTCGGCTTGGTGGTTAATTCTCGGCGGTTAAAATTTGCGAAATCATTCGAATGCGATGCGATTCCAAAGTGCGAGTGACGGCCATACTGTAGGTGATCCGCACGGCGATGGCAACTGTGTAATGGTCTTTCGGCGAAGGTTTCTTCTCCTTCGGTCGCTGCATGCTCACGACTTCGAATCCGGTGGCGCCTCCGTTGCGTGCCATCACCGACCCCATGGCCAGCAGCACGCGTGCAGTCAGATCGGCCAAGTCGTAAGCGTCCGACGCGTTCTTGGCCACGTGATGCACCTCGTAGTCAGCAACGGCTTCCTTCGTCACATGCGACCCGGCCAGGTCCTGCGTATTGCCTGCGTGATTGCCGATGCCGACCTTGCTGAAAGTTGCCTCGGCGAAGCCGATGAACACACCGGGATAATTGTCGGCTTTGCGATCGTCCGCGTTGTGCGTGAACTCCACCGCCAGCTTGGACTGCTTTTCGTCCGGATGCCACACGAAGCACCGCAAATGATCGAAGCCCATGTAGTTGGCGGACGACGCGTAGTGCCCACGCAGGAACAGCAGCAGCATACGCCGGAACGCATCCGCAGTGGGAGGTCCCGACAGGCAGTGCAGCAGCGACTCCGTCGTCTCGACTTCGTGCCCTGAGAATGAGCTGAGCAATTCGGATTGGCGATCGTTCATGGCAGGGTGTCCGGCGTCCAGTGAGCAATGCGGCGATATGCCTTGGTGTCGATGACCGGCAGCGGAAACTGGTATCGCTCGTCCGACTGATTCAGGTGCTCGAGCGTCGCGTTGTAAGCGACCGGCAGCACACTGCGGAAGCGATACGGCTTGATCTCGTCGCTGATCAAGTAACGCATGTCCGTCGTGGGATCCACGAGCATGTGCCCGCGGGCCGGATGCGGAAATGCCATGAGCCGGGCAGAGACCTTGAGCGTGTCTGCCGGCGAGAATTCCTCCGGATCATCCTTCAGCCCCTCGCCGTGCGCCGTGATGCTCATCCACGTGAGCACCGGCCGGTAAAAGCCGCCCTGAAATGCCATGCCGTAGGAACGCAGCGCGGGGTCCTCGACCGCGCACTCGCCTCCCTCCTTCTTGCCGGTGTCCGGGTCTGTCGCCAAGGACGGCGTGCCGAACTCGCGCGGGATGCAGTGCCACACAGGGAACCCGTTCACGACTCTCATCTGCGTGAATTCCTGGTGGATCATGGCGCGGATGATGCCGTATTCGCGACGCGTGATGTCGCCCATGATCTGGAACGGCTCGGACAGAAAATCACCGACCGACGCGATCAGCAGCAGTCGGTAAAATCCCTCGGCCGAGCCTTTGTTCATGAACAGCGTCGCGTCCTGATACACTCCCACGCCGGAGGCAACCGGCGCGTCCGGATTGAGTTCCTTCCATGTCCCCTGCGTGCCAGTGGGCGAGAACGCGGCATACACGTTCCCCGCGGGCGCGTCGGACGCCATCTCCCAGGTGATCGCAGCGTTGCGCGTCCCGTGGTTCGGATAGATGCGGACGTTGCGGAATACGCTCATCGCGTCGTAGACAAGCCGAGACTGTCGATGTGTTGCGCGGCCTGTTCGTATGGGTCAGATGACGTCTGCGGCGCGGTCGGCGCGGTCGCCCCTGTCGGAGCTGGCTTCTCACCCTCTCCCGTTAGATAGCCGCCAGCCATACCTCCGAACCCGGCAGTCATACCGCCGGCAAGGAGTTTACCGCCTACCCCGGCTCGCTCCACGGCTTTTCCGGTTTGCATGGCTTTGATCACGCGGGGAGTTGCATTGGCCGCAAGACGAGAAGCTCCTCCGAAGAAGCCTTTGGCGGCTGACGCGACGCCTGGCAGAAACGACAGCGCCCCCCATCCGAGGTTGCCGACGCCCGACCAGAAGTTGCCGTTCGAAAAATCCTTGACCGCCTTGTAGCCGTAGTAAGGGACGCCGGTGACAGGATTCGAACCGGCGGCCACATCCAGCGCCAACTCGCCAGTGTCACCCCATGTCCACCCTTTGCTGGGGGCACCCGGCGCGACGGGCTGCGGCGCGCGACCAGGCTGATACATCGGCGCGAACGGAAACGGCTCCGTGCTTGCGGCTTTCACCATCGGATCCAATAGAGCAAATGGCGTCGGTGTCATCCTACGGCCCCCCATGCGCCTTCGAGGTTGGCGGTGACCTTCAAGTTCGTTGCGGCTTCCATAAATTCCGCCTCCAGTTTGTCGCGCAGGCGTTCGAGGTTCTTGAGCAGCGATCCCTGCACGCTGGCGTTGACGCCGCCGGCAGCGTAATCGAAATCGTTGACGCTCACGTTGCCGTGCCACCGGCGGTAGAGCGCCCACGCGATACCGTCGAAGAACACCGAGGAGTTGATCGGTAGTTTGTCCGACGTCACCTCGAAGCCCAGCGGGCGGATGGAGTTAAATTTTCGCGCGCACTTGCTCATCGCCCACTCGATGTCAGGATCAGTGAACGCCAAGTCTGCGAGCACCAGGTGGTCCTCCGCCTGGCGATCCATCATGTCCTCCCGGACGTCAGCGATAGTGATGTAGCTGGCCATGCGTCAGTAGGTCGGGAAGAAGTCCCTAGTCAGTTGCTCGCCGGAGCGCGGCGGGTGAGTTCGCGCGGTGACGTTACCGCGCAGCAGCTTGGCTCTGTCTCGCGCCAGCCTGGAGTTTAACTCGTGCCGGGCGAGACTTTCCTGGAGCGGCCCGATCCGGCGGTCCATTCCGCGCTGCACAGCGCCTGAATCGGCGAAAGGACCACGCCAATCACCTTCGCTGGCGGCCGCGGCCCACCGCCTCGGCGCGGCCCACCACGCCGTGCGTTGGTTCTCCAGATCCTCCTTACGCTTGGCGATCTGATCCATCATGCCTCGGCTGTGATCCTCCTGCATGTCCAGGCGGTCCACGGTGTCGCTGAATTTTTTACTGTTAGCTGCGTGAGACCGCTCGAGCTCCTTCAAGTCGTAGTAGTCGTTTGCGCCGGCCCGGATCGTTCCTCCGTCGAGCGCCTCGCGCAATTTTGCCATGCGACCAACGGCGCCGGCGCGCTCCTTGTTCATGGCGAAAATACCAGGCTCGTACTCGCCAAGGCGGTTCGCATACATCTTCTCATATTCGCTCGCGCTGAGACCGCCGGGGGGCAGGAACGAGTCTGCGCCATATCCGCCCGTCAGCATGTCGTCCTTGTTCCACCACTTGGTGCCTGCGTATGTGCCGCCAATACCTCCCGCGAGGAGGCCCATACCGCCGATGAACGGATGCCTGGTCAGGAACGAAGGTTTGACTTTTGACGGGCCGACCGCCGCCCCAGCCGCCCGACCCACGCCGCGCAGGGCGCCCCAGCCGGCTGTGGCGGCTGCGATAGGCGCATCCCAAAGCACCGCCCTGCCCAGGCGTCCCATACCGCCCCAAAATGGACCTGCCGACTTCTCCATATCCGCGTGCGGAATCAGCATCGCACGCATCTGCCCGGGGAACGAGGCAACCTTCGCCAGATATCCGGCGGCGAATGCAGGCCGGGCATCTAGCTCCTGGTCGAGCGACTCGCGCTGCAACAGCTGCGCGGCGGCCTCCTTGCTTAGTCCGTTCTCGAAGCAAGTCGTCAAAAATGCAGTAACAAATCGCTGAGTCATGGGCTCTCTCATGTGGGAAGGCTACTTTGAAAATCGGCGCGTGGCAATGCGAAAGGAACTTCGACGCACAAAAAGAAAGCGCCGGCTGTTTCCAGCCGGCGCTCCTTGTTGAATGGTGGAGGCGATCCTTACGCGATGCCAGTCATCGTGTAGGTCAGCTTCTGCACGCCGAGGGTGTTGCCGATCGTGAGACCGACCTGCTCCTGGGCACGCATGCGGATGATGTCGTACTCCTTCTTGATGGTGACGGTGATGTCTTCGAGCATCAGCGCGTTGCCGAGGAATTCCTTGGGCGCGAACTGATACATGACGCCGTTTGCGACGAGCCCATTCTTGATGGTGCTGACGAACGGGACGCCGAACATCTCGAACTTCTCGAGGGCCTTGAGACCCTTGCGGGCCAGGTCCTGCGACACGTCGCCGCCCATCTCCAAACGCTCCCAACCGAGAAACTCGTTGGCAGTGCGTTGATTGACGAGGACGACACCGATCGGCAGCTGGCGCTCAACGAGGTAGCTGACGGCGCGCTTCAGGCCCTTGCGGGAGAATGTAGCGCTGGTCATCGTGACGTTCTGGTAGGCGCCCGGAGAGGCGCTTTCCACCGTCGCGTAGGCCGTGGCACCACCCACGATGCGGTCAATCTCCGTAATGAACGAAGTGTCTTCCGCCGTGTGGATGTCACGCAGCATGTTGTCGTTGACGATCTGCCGAAGGTCCGTCTTGTAGGTCCGGAGCTGGTTGATGTTCTTCGTCGCTTCCTCGGTCGTGATCACCGACAGGAGCACCACATACTTCTCCGCGCGATACGAGAAGGAGTTCGGGGTGTCGTTGTAGGGGATGACGCGAGCAGGCGGCGAGTCCGGTTCGAGTTCGTACCAAACTCCGGGGAGTTCCGAGTCCCCGAAATAATCGAGGTCCTCGTTGGTAATCATGTCGAATGACAGAATCGCGCGCTGGAAGCCCTCCTCCCGGATTTGTGTCCGGGTGGCCTTCGAGGTCGCGGTGGATGCTTTCTTCACAACGCCGTCGTCCGATGAGAGGACGTCGTCGATGAGTTGCTTCCTGATGAGCAGGTCTTTTGCAGCTTGTTCGTTCATGGTCGTTTGTTACCGGTTGGGGTTAGGCTGCTTTGATCTGCCCATTGCGGGCCGTCTTGAACTGGAGCACTTCGGCGTCTGCTGCTGTCGCCGTAGGCAAAGTCTTGCCCACATACGGGAGCGAAGCATCCGAGCCCGTGCCGATCTTGGTCACGTAGCCGATGATGTAGTCGCCCTCGGCTGCATGCGTCACGAGGCCGCCGACCTTGATGGCGAGGGGCTCGTTCAACACGTAAGCGCCGCCGCTCTTGTCGAAATATCCAGTTTGGACTTCGTAATCGTCGGAGCAATCAAGCCCAACGATTCCGCCGGCCGCCTGCACGTCGTGAGAATCCTGGTCGTGGGTGGCGATAAAGACGGACAGGGCTTCGACGGTTGCATCAGCGTCGACTGCCTTACGGAACGCGCCGGCGGTCGAAACCGCGTTGACGAGTCCTGTGTCCTTCACTATCACCATTCCAGACCGGATCGCTTCACCGTCGATAGGCGGGGCGAGAGACGACAACTTGACAGGTTCCGTGGGTTGATTCCCGCGGATGATCTGTAGGGGCACTCGATCGCGCGAATAGCGCCGATTAGTTCCGTATAACATGTCGTTGTTTCAGGTATGTGGTGTTTTTGATCCGGCACCTTAGCCAAGACCAGCCTCAGTGCAGCACCGTTCCCAAAGGTCGGTTCTGCTTTCGGATGATCCGGCTTCGGTCCGGGTTGTGGCTGGCTTATCGACCAGGTCCCCGTCCTTGCCGAACAAGTCGACGTAGAGCGGAAACACGGCCCTGGAGGCCAGCTTCTCCAGAAACTCGAGCAGTTCAGCAGGGCCGGCCTGCTCGAGAGATTTTGCGAGGTCCTTTCCAGTGTTGTCCTGGAAGGCGCCTGTCTTCATGAGTTCCCTGGCGACTGCAGCGCAGCGAGCGGACGCCACTTTCACCAGGGTCACTGGCTCGGGGCGGCGCTGCGCGAGTTCTGCAGATTTCACGGCTGTTTCAGCGAGGTCGATAGCATCATCGACCACACTGAGCATCTGCGTGAACGCCTGGTTGTTCATGTCGTAAATGAGTTGCGAATGGGTTTAGACTGCCGCTTCCTCCGGGGGAGCGGTTTCGGGCGCGGCACCTTCGCCGCCGGACGTCGCTTGAACAGCTTCGAGGATGTCCTTCTCGGTGATCTGACCGCTGGCGAGCATTTCCTGCAGCAGCGCCATGATCTCCTCCTCGCTGAGGGATTCGCCGCCCATCGGGAGCGCTCCGTCGGCTGGCGAGGCGCCATCGGCTGGCGGCTCAGCACCTTCTGGGGCTCCGGCTTCGTCGGCCGCGGCCATGAGCGCCGCATCGTCCATGCCCTGCGCGTAGGCTGCCTTGAGCAGCGGATGATCGAATGACGCGAGCGTCTCCTGATGCAGGGCCGCCTGCTTGATGATGGCGTCCGCGTGCGCCTCGGTCACGCCAGCTTCCAGCAGGCTCTCATGAATTTCGTGCACCTTGCGTCCGAGATCGTCGTAAGCGGCGTGCTTGATCTGTTCACCCTCGCCGAATACGTGCGCGGCCTCGATGGCTTCGAGAATCTGCGCGCGGGCTGCGTCCTCGCCTGCCTGCTTCTCGAGGAGGTCATGCGCCATGCGGATGCCCTCGTCAGTGCTCACGAACACGCGGGCGATTTTGCACAGCACTTCCGTGCTGAGGTCCAACGAAGGAGCCCCGGTGCCAGCCTGCTTCTCAGTCTGCTTCGCAGGCTGCTTCTCAGTCTGCTTCTCAGGAGCGGACGCAGCGAAGCGCTGCGCGAGCGCGGAATTCGACTGAACCAGCGCGGCGCGGATACGCGCGGCGCGTTTGGAAAGGTTTGCGGCTTTCAGCGTCGTGCCGTCTGCGGGCTGGTCCGCCTTCAACTCCGCTTCGCCCGGATCCTTGGGGACGCTGGCCTTGCTCGCGGTGATACCGCCCTGGCCGTCGGCGACGGTCATGCGATCGGGGCTACTGGCCGGAACCTGGGCCCCTTTGCGCGCCGTGCCGTCTGCCGGCTGCAGGCGCTTCAGTTCAGCTTCGCCGACGTCCTTTGGGACGCTGGCCTTGCTCGCGGTGATACCGCCCTGGCCGTCGGCGACGGTCATACGGTCTGGTGCGCCTTCTCCGGCTGCGGATTTCTCGGCTGCGATCTTTTCCGCATACTGGCGAAGCGCGGCAGCCACTCGGTGTTGATTGGGTTGGGACATGTTAGTCGTTGGTTTGTTGGTGTGGAGGCTTTCGCCAGTGGATGTGATCTTGTGGTGAGTATGTAGCAAAAATGGGCGGATGGCAATCTTTATGCGCGACGAATCATCAAACTCGCGGCGAGCCCTCGAAACAGTGTGCCGGCGTTGACGTCCGGCAGGTCTTTGATCTGGTGTGCGGCTTTCACTAGGTAGTGTCCGTAAGCTTCTATCAGACCGCCGTAGTAGTCGTCGATATTTTTTTTGAGGCCCGGACGCGCAGCGATGCTGCCGCTCTTGATGATCACCACGCGCATCGCACGATTAGCTGCCTGACCTGTACCCATTCCAAGGTCGCCGCCAACCTCGTGCATGAGACGATCGATGTTGTCCTTGCCGGGCGAGAAGGAGCAGCCCGTTTCGTCCGGCGCCACAGCGTCGGCGACATCCTCGCCGCACGCGCAGCCGCCGCTGTGCATCATCCCCGCCAGCAGCGAAGGCAGCTTGATTTCAGCAGCGTCGCACAGCGCCGCATTCTTCTCGATGTCGGCTATTTTCTGTCCGGTCACGAGCGAAGCGAACGTGTAAAAATTGATGACCATGGCGCGCTTGGCCAGCTCGCCTCCGGCGTTGCGGAAGTCCACCTCGGCCAGTGTGTCTATCTGGTCGGCTGAAAGATCTTGCGGCGCCAGCTTGCACAGTACTTCCCGCGTCGCCGCGTCAGCACGCTTCACGAATTCATCAGCCGCGGCGAGCTTCTGCAGTGTGAGATTTTCCCACGCGCTGAACGGCACAACGCGCGCATTGCCGAACTGAAACGCGGCCCATTGTGCACCGGTAATGATCGCGTCGCCCGACGCAGCCTTCGCCATCTCGCCCTCCGGAAATGTGTAGCTAAGGTAAGTGGCGATGCGGTCAGCGCGTCGTTTGACTTCGCTGATGTCGAAGAACTTCACGTCGTCCTCGTTACGGGCGTAGGCATACTTCTCAAACCCATCCACGAACCGCAGCATGTTGTTCTTCAGATGGCTGCAGTAGTCCTCTGTGCGCTTGCTCTTTTTCTTGCAGCACGAGCACTCGTCATGAGGGAGGCGCATGGACATCGACCAGGACAGCTCCTCGCCGGCCTTCGCCTTCTTATACATGTCCGGCGCCTTGTCCTTTTCCACCCAGGCGATCAACTCGCCGCGGTGCATCTTCGGATTCACCCGGGCCAGTCGGACGGTGCCGATGCCCTGAGTCACGGGGTTGCGATTTTTGTGCTCGCGGAATACGCATCCAAATTTTTCGAACGTGCCATGGTGACGGCCCAGCGATCGCCGGCTGGCTGAGTCGCCGTTGCGGTTCGGCCCAAAAGTTTCTTCCTCGCCCATCGTGATCAGATGCACGCCAAACTGATCATCCGGAGGCATGTGCTCCTGCATATCCAGGCGCGAGATGACGTCCGACGCCGACTTCGTAAATCCACTGCGACCCCGGTCGCGCTCGAAGAATGTGAAAGCCTTGCCGTCGGCTGCCCGCAGCAGCTCCGCGTGATCGTCCGTGGCGAAAGATTTTTCGAGTTCGCGTTCGATGTGCATGGTCAGGCTTCGGAAGTCTTGTTGGTGATCAGCGCGCCGATGATCGCCGGAATGCCGGCGGCCGCCAGTCCTATCGCGCCGCGTCCGATCGCGCGCGGCGTCGACTGGCCCAGGATGCCCAGTCCACGGCGTCGCACGGTCGACAGAGCGCCTTGCGCACTCTGCGCCTTCTCAGACGAGAGTCCGGCGCGCTCCAGTAGTTTGCCCACGCTGCCCTCCGCGACGTTGGAGGATGGGAGACCGGCCATGCGGCGAAGCTGGTCAGCTTGCGGTTGCTGCGCGGTCGGGAGAGCGCGGATGGCATCCGCGATTTCGTCCGCGCTCGCGGTGTTCGCCCAAGCAGTGTCCTTGTTCAGCAGCGGAAGCAGACGCTTGATGTAGTCATCCGTCGAGCCGGCCCCGATGACAGAGCGACCGCGCGTCGCCGCCAGTGCGCCCAGGCCAGCCGAAGCGGCGGTGATCGGCGAGAACGCCACGTTCTTCACTGTGGTGGACAGCGGCCCTTCGTCGTTGGGTGCTCCTGACAAAACCTTGGAACTGTCGGACATGTTGCCCACGGTCTTCTCCAGCCCTTTCGCTCCCAGGTAATGCGCGCCGCCGGCCAGGCCTCCCGCGATTAGCGCGTTGCGCAGGATGCGGCCCAAGTAGCCCACGCGGCTTTCGCCCGAATCAGCGCGCCGCCGGCCCGACAGCGCACCGCCCGCGATCGCGCCGACGCCGCCGGACATGAGGTAGGGAACCAGCGATTTGAAGGCGTCCGAGTTCAGGTAGCTCGCAGCCTGATCGCGCAGATTGGTAGGTTTGTCAGTCATTGAAATGTTACGCTCGCTTGTTGCTGTCGGAACGCACCAGCGACAGCGGACCGGCGCCGCCGACAGTGTAGCGCGATTTCTCGTTGATGTCGGAGAGTTCGTCCGCCTGTTCGCTGTTGCGGCGGATTTCAGAAAGCAGCTTCTGCGAGTCCAAGGTGAGCCCTTCGTAACTCACTGCCTCGCGCAGGATCAAGCGCAAAGCAGCCATGTCACCCGCGAGTTGCGGGTTCCTGGCGGTGACCGAGTTGTAGATCTCCAGCACGACTTTCGGGTCCGCTTCCTTCAGCACGGGGTCTGTACCGATCAGTCGGCGAATGGCCATTGCGCGCTTGATGTCCTCCACGGACACATCAGCGGAAATCTGCGCCTTGTTCAGCCGCGGCTTGGACGTGATGCCGGTGATCACTCCTTCGGCTTTGTCCGAGGCAGCCTGCGTTGCTCCGGCTACTGCGGCGACTGGCGTTCCGAGCAGATCCATCAGGCTGATGGACTCCTGCTTGTTCCCGGGATCGCTGGTGCTGCGCTTGTCTCCAGTCGGCTTGTTGTTGTTGTCGCCCCCGCCGGCGCGCGGCGGACCGCCAGATCCAGCGGCGGGCTGTGCTGTTGTCGAGATCGACGGAACCTGATCCAGCGACTTCTGCGCGGCGTCCACCTCGGCCTCGTCCGCCTTCTGAAGTTCGGGGACGTCGAATATAGCACGAACGTCTGCATTGCTGTCCACCGGGTGAGGCACGACCGTGGTGCCGTCGCTGGCCTTGGCGGCCATCTTGATCAGCACTTCCAGCGTGCTGGCGGCCTTCGCCAGTTCTGCAAATTTTTGCCCGAGCGCGTGTCCGATGTCGTAGGCCCGCTGCGGCACGCGGACGTCATAAGCAAACCGCAGCAGCTTCGTGCGATGCGGTGCTGCGAACTTCTCCATGAACGCGCCGGCCGCTTTGACCGCGGCGGGCGGCTGATACTGCAGCGCCTCTTGTTCGAACTCGGAAATGTCGCGCTGGAAATGCCAGTCGCCAACACGCGGCGCCGCTGTAAAAATCTCACTGGCGAGTTTGGACATCTCGTCTTCGAGATCAACTTCGAGCGTCAGCAGCGCATCCTGCAACTGCTCGCGCGACACCGCCTGCTTGAATGTTTCGTGCACCTTCGCCGGCTGGTCAGTCACCTGCGCGGCTGCCTTTTCCAGATTCGCCTCACGCCTCATTGCGGCGACCAGGTCGACAGTGCGCGGGTCATGCGTCGAAAAAGAATGCGGACCGGCCGCTGCCTTCTCGTGATTGAGTCCGGTGGCGTAGCCGACCACGAGCGTCGGAACATCCACCAGCGGCACCGTCTGGCCGCGCGCGTCGTCCGCGGCGTGATCGATGTAACTGACGGTGCGGAGAGTGTTGTAAACCTGGGCGAGCTTCTCGAGCTGCGCAGGCGGCAGATCCTCGCGAGTGGCATACTCTGTGAGGACAACCTCGGCCCCGCGCTTCTCGATGTCGGGCACGAGATTCACCACGGTTCGAACAGCGGAATCATGCGTCATGCTGTAACCATATCCGTTCTCTTGCGGCGTGTCCATCACAATGGAAGGCTAGACATCCACGTAACCGCCGCCGCTGTCCGCGACCATCTGGTCCAAGACCATCTCCTTGTTCATCGACAGCGCCTGGCGGAACGCCTCGCTGTAGATCGGGACGATGCCTGTGAGTGTCGGCTCCTCCTTGTCCGCGCCGCTTTGGCGGGACGCCGCGAGCAACGTCAGCGCGCGGCTCACGCCGACGTTGCGCTGATTCAGCAGACTCGTGTGCGCCAAGATGAGACCGTTACCCATCAGGAACCGGGTCAGCTCGGATTCGCGATCGTTGCTGGCCGCCAGCTTCCGCAGATACGTGTGGTCGCCGATCCCGGACAGATAGGCCGTCAGGTCCATGTCGCGGTGGTTGTAAGCCACCCGCTTGATGAGGTCCTCGTGAGTCGAGTTGCGCAGGTAGTGCTCGTCGAACTCAACCAGGCGCGTGTTGGGATACACCTCCTGGGCGAGATACAGCGCGTCAGACCTGCGATCGATGACGTTGAAAAACAGGACCTCAAACGCGTCCAGCGTGCCCACCGACACCCCGGTCTTCAGCGAGACCTCCCTGAGATGTGTTTCGGCGTTGGCATCCGGTCGGAACGCCAGCAGCATCGCCTTGAGGTGCTGGCGCAGGTTTGGGGCACCGTTCACGAACTGTGCGAGATGGTAGGCTTCGACGACGTGTTGGTCGTAGTTTTTCCACGGATCCATGCGCAGCAGATACGCCTTGTGCACCCAAAGATCGCGCCCTTGCAGCAGGAGCGGAAACTCCATGCCCCGGTTCGCGAACTGCAGCGCGATATACCAACCGTAGTTGGTCTGGATGTATTTCGCCAGGAACCGATCTCGCGCGGTATCGTGCAGCGGAGAGAAGCGCCGCTGTTGTCCCAGCAGCCCAGCCCGCTCGATCTTCGTCGTCCACTCCGGACTCATCGACGCAAGCAAATCAATCGTGTAGGCGTTCACGGTGTCAGTTTTCCTGCGCCGAATATTGATCCGGTTTGAACTGCTGCAGCATGCGCAGCAGATTTTCGCCAGCGCGGGTCGCGAGTTCCGCGAGTTCCTGCTCGAAGTCGATCAGGTCTTCCTTGCCGTAGATTTCCTCGAAGTCCGCCGGCCGGTAGCGCAGCAGAAACAGAGTGCGGAAGTAGCGGTCCACGCCGGCCTCGAAGTCCGGGATGTAGAGCTTGATCTGATCGACGATGCCGTGACTGGTGGTGGCCATCTGCGACACAGCGCCGTGGTCCAGGATGTGCGGCATACCGTACTGACTCGACATCTGCGCCAGTTCCTCGGGCGAACTGTTCATGATCATGTCCATCGGCAGTATCGACTCGGCGGTCTCCGAGTTCTTGCTGCGTGGTCCCTGGTAGGTGTCGCCGTAGCGCGACTGCTGGTCCGGGCGGCGCGGTGTGTAGGTGGAGAGAATCTGCTGCTGCGGCGTGTCCAGCTGGACGTTCAGCTCGGGATCAAAGCTCTGCACCCACTGCTCCATGCCCTCCGGCCTGGTCAGGTATGCCTGCTTGGTGACGGAGTCGAAGATGCGGTAGGTCACGTCGCCGTCGACAGCCTTGTTGAGAATCTTGCCTGCGACATCGGTGCGCAGCGAGAAGTCTTCCGCCAGTGCGAGATGCGCCTCCAGCCACCCGAGGTTGCGAGCCGCCTTGAGCAGCGTGCCGTCCTCGCGATGCTCCACGTCGAATGTGGGCCCGGCCTTCGGACGCACCGTCACCTCGTTGGCGGTCGTGATGCCGCCGGCCGTGCGCATCCACTGCTCAACGCCGGCGGACGACATCGGGAACCGTGTGCACTTTGGCTCGACCTTGCGGACTCCGTTGTCGTCACGCTTCACGTCACAGTCCACTTCCAGGAAGAACGTCTCATCGCTGAGGTATCGACCGGACGTGTCACCGCGACCAGGCGCGTAGAACAGCTTGGTCTGGTCGCCATAGCCGATGGAGATCGTGATCACGGAGCACTCACCGTCCTTCGCAATGTCGGCCACGTGAAATGGGCGCGAGATGCTGAGGTCCCGGGTGTCGAGCGCGACGTAGCACTTCCCGGTCGAGATGGCGTCGCCAGTCACTGCCTTGGCCTTTGTGTCCTGGTCGATCGTTTCGTCGCCGAACACATCCTCGCCCGAGGGCAGCCTGAACAACTGCTTGTCGCTCGGGAAGTAGGCATACTCGATTTTGTCTGCTGAGCCGCCGCAGGGCGACGGTCCGCTGTTGTCGAAAAGCAGGTGGTCGCTCTCGCGCAGCAGGAGTGCTTCCTCCGTGTCGCCATTTGCCATGAGCAGTTGCACCTTACCCGGGGACGACAGTTCCTTGATGGTGCCGTCGCCGACTTCCTCGATGACGGTGTTGACGCTGTCGGCGAGCCGGTGGTCGACCAGGTCGTAGCCTTTGTCGAAGATGCGCTCGCGCTGGGCCGCGGATTTGGCCAGCTCCGGCGTCAGGATGATCGAGATTGCGGGCCTGGGGCCGGACGCCTCCTTGGACATCCAGCCGTTCACCGTCTCGAGCTCCTCCTTCGTGTAATTGGATGCGACGGCCGCGGCGACGCCCGGACTGTTGCCGATGAACGCGGCGAGCTTCTCCAGTGCCTCGGGGCCGTGCGCGTCGATCACCAGCGGCAGCAGCTTGCGCATCGGCGCGTCATCCGCGCTGTGCAGCATGAGCTCCCTCCAGATCGAACCGTCGGCCGCGGCCTTGACGAAGGCGTCACGGGCTTCGGCCATTTCAGTCGCCCAAGTGCCGCCGGTGTATTCGACGAGGTCCTCGCAGGATGCTGCTTTGGTCATCTCGAAATCTTCCGCGGACGCATACTTCACCCGCTGCGGGTAAGCGAGGCGGTCCATGTAGGCATCCGCCTGTCGATACCGGTTGCGGTCGACGGGCTCGCCGGCGCTCTCGTGATTGCCGCGCACCAGGTATGCGCACCAGTCCTCGGTGAGTGGGACGAAGCGTTTGACGTCCGTGCGGTAGAGCATGTCGGCCGCCTTGATCTCGCCGTTGACGAAAAACACCGGGGCGTAGAGCAGGTTGCTGTTCACCCGGAACGCGAAGATGCCAACCATCTTGGTCGCCTTCTCGTTGCGGTGCACGATCTCGAAGCCGAGCCGGAACGGATCCTGGAACAGAATCTTGGCCTTGTTGGCGACGATTGCGTAGCTCTGGTCCATGAAGGACTTCTGGACAGCGCCGTAGTCGACGCCCTCTTGCGAGGCCGCCTGCTTCCACTGGTAGTTGGGGTCGATGATTTCGGTGGTCATGGTGTGTAATTGGCGGGTCAGAACAAATTGGTGCTCCCGGGGTGCTTCTCTCGATGCTTCCTTGCTGCCTCGATTATTGCGTGCTGCTTGTCGGACATCTGAGCACCTCCGTTTCCTTGCTGTTTCTGCTGTTTGAATAATTTGTGTCTCAACTGCTCCAATCCGGTGACCCCGCCGACGCCAATCGCGCCCATACCGACCAGATTACCAGCCTGTCCTGCGCGACCGAGCGCCTGCGGCAACGGTGTCATTTGCGTTCCGCGCAGCAGATGGGCACCGCTTTCTATCATATCCCCAGGAGCGCGCAAAGCGCCGTGTCCAAAGTTGAGAAGCGCCTTGAGGATGTTGCTTCCTGCGCCTGCACTTTTACCCATTCGCCGATGCTCCACGCCGACAGTCGGCACCATCGGATCCAGGTCCGCGTAATCCGAGATCGCGTTGCTTACGGCCGCGCCGCCAACACCGACCCCGCCGCCGATCAGCGCGCCGACCAGTGCGCGCAGCAGGACGGACTTCTGATCCTTGCCGCCCAGCGCAGAAGGCGCTTCAACAGCTGAAGCCGCGCCCAACATCGCGCCTGGTATCGCGCCGGCCAGTCCACCCGCCGCGAGTTTTAGGTTTTTCCTTCGCTGCCTTACTTCTTCGTAGGAGCGTGCGGATGCTGATTTTTCGAGCAGTGCGAAAGGTGTCATGGTGTGTGAATGGTAGTCGGTTTTACGGCGAAGGGAAGGTTGACGTTGATCAAATGTAGTGACGGTTCTCGTTCACGTCATACTCGTAGTAGTTGGTGTCGCCGCCTTTTTTCCAACTGCGTGCGATCCCACTGAGGAACCCAGGCTGAAACCGGCGTCCGTTCTGTTGCTCCCACGTTCCGATGGTGCCGGGTAGTTGTTTCTCGATTCGGTCGGCCATCAGCGTCGGGTCCATCTTCAGCGCCATGCGCTCGAATCCCGTCATCTTGTCCAGTCCTCGCTGTATCTTGGCCTGGGCGCCTGCGTAGCCGCGCGTGCGGACGCTCTGCTCGTCGTAGGGCTTGTCGCGTAAAATGGAGTGCCCCAGCATTCCTACTCCAATCGTTGGAAACAGCCACGGAAACACGTTGGAGAAAACCTTGCCGAAACTGCCGGACTTCCGCATCAGTCCGTGCATGCGCCGGTCCACGCGGTCGTTGATCAGCGTGTCAGGATCCTCGAACAGCGACTGGATATACTTCAATTTGGACAGCGGCTTGTAGGGCTTGCTGGAGTATTGATCCGCCAGGTCCGCAGTCGCCGCGTCGTTCTGGCGAAGATACTGCCGCGCCAGTCCGGGGCGAGTGAGATAGTCAGAATCCATCTGCCCAAGGGACATCATGTCGGCCCCGGCCCCGCGCGCGCCGGTGAGCACGTCCTCCTGCAACCTGGCCCGGTTTCCTGGTCGGTCCGCGCGATACGCCGTGATCAGGCTCGGCGCCGTCATCAGTGCCCCCAGCACTGGCATGGAGGCATTCATCGCAAGGTTCGATCCTGGTACGTCGTATCCGGCGAATCCCGCCGCCATCCCGCCAAGGCCGTAGCCCATCAGCCCCTTGTTGAACGTGGTCATCTTGTCCGTGACCGGGTCGTGAAACAGGCGCGACGCTTTCCCCCAGAAGCTGCCTGGTTGTGTCTTCGTCGCTACGCGCTTCCAGAGACCGTCGCGCACCAGACTGTGCAGACCTCGCAGAATTGTTCCGCCGGAGGACGACTTGGTCATGTCAGCCTCGCTCGCGAGTTGGGCGAAAGCAGTCATACCCGGATGGCTCAGATGGTCTGGCGCAGTCGGGCCAAGATGGATGCCTTGTTCTGCTCGAGCATCGCCTGCAGCGATGCGGCCGACGGCTGCTCGCCCTGTCCCCTGAACACATTCAAGATCCTTCCCAGGATGCCGGGATCTTGCGGCGCGTTCTGCTGCGCTGCCTGAATGCCGTAGTCGACGCCGGTGTCGAAGCCCTTGCTCGTCCCCTCTTCCAATCCGCTGTTGCGGCCCATGCGGTTGCTGCCGTAGAGCGCGACGCCGCCTGCGCCGGCGCCGAGTCCCAGTTTAACACCCGGCGAAAGGCCTTCCCTCTCTATCTTGTTCAGAATTTCACGAGCTTCCGGCGCTGCCTTCGCAGCAGGCCCCGGCAGCGCCTTCGCCACAGGATTCGGAAGCATCGTCATCTTAATCTCGGGTCCTGCACTTCTCGTCGCGGCGCTCACGGCGGGTTGCCCACGTTTCGCAACTGCCGACCCCACCCGTTTCAACACCTCCAGCCCGCCTGCTTCCTTCTGCATGTCGAAGCACGCGAAGGGCGTCAGGCTAGCGCGCTTCGCGAGCACGCGGCCCATCGGCTTCCTGCGTTGCGTGGCCGCATACTGCGCGGGCGAGAAGGTGTTCATGCTGTCCGTGCGCGCGTTCGGATTAGCGCCGCCCATGCGAATCATATTCTGTATGCTGGCCATATCGCCCTTGTTACCGACCCCGCCGAATTTGGATTTGGTGGCAGCCTCAAATCGCTTGATGTGTTCAGCCGTTGGAGTGAATGCGCCAGCCGCGGGCGGCTGCGCGGCCGCGGGCGGACTGCCCGCTCCAAGCGACAGACCATTGGCTGGAGCGGCGCCTGCATTCCAGAGAGACGAGCCGCCAGCCGCGGGCGGCTGTGTGCTGCCCACTCCGAGAGCCGCCATCGCCGGGGAAGCGGGCATCGCCGAAGCCGGCATCTCCTGCGCTCGAGGAGCCGGCGGGAGGTAAGAACCCGCAGATTGGCCGGCGATAGTCTCGGGACTGTCGCTGTCGCTCTGTCCACCCAATACGGACGCCGACATTGGCGCAGCGGGCTGGCCGGCGGCGGGCGACGCGCTTGGTGCCGGCGGTGTCGAGGCGCTGATCTGCGGTATCCCAAAGAATTGCCCGACCGAGTTCGTGATTGCCTTCCCTACCGGGTGGTTCTGCATGAAGCCTTTAGCCACCTGCTTCATTTGCGGCGCTGCTGGGCCGCCCACAGCGCCGAGCGCGGCGTTGCCTGCGCCGCTGATTATCTCGCCAGGGCTGCGCATCTGGTAGTTCTTGTTCGCGAATTCCTGGGCGTAAGGGCGCAGCGCGTCTCCAATGCCAGTGGTTGCAGACTTCTCCAGTGCTGCGAACGCGGTGCGGCTGCGTGAGGAATAAAACGGCGAGGCGTGAGGTGTGCGCATAAGATAGTGGTGGGGATATTACAGAGACATGGGCGACATGACAACTCAGAACTTTCCAGTCGTCTGAACGTACTCGCCGAACCCGCCCTTGCCCGCGTCTGCTCCGAACGCAAGTCTGGGCCCGAAGTGATAGTTCTCGGCCACGTTCGTCTCATCGCCGCGCTCCAGCGAGCCGCGCAGTTGACTGGACAGGTAAGACGTACCCAGCGACGCGAGCCAGTCATCGGAGTTGTGCGAGGCGACGCGCAGCCGCTGCATCTCCGGGCGGAACCACGGCTGTTGCGACGACACCGGCACCTTGGTCACGCCGGCGCTCTCCAGATTCTTGGCCATGCTCGGCGTCAGCTTTGTGCCCACCGTGTAGTGCAGCGCCGGCGCCTGCAGAAATTTGCCGACCGCCTTCGCCGCCGGCATCTCCGCGGTGTCCTCCGGCGGACGATACTTGGCGAGGAACTCGCTCTCGTGCACCAGGTCGTCCGGCAGCCACGGCGAGTCCTCGTCGGGGTCCTCGATGAGATAGTTGTCCAGCGCGGCGCGTGTGATCATCTCCACATTCCTGGCATCTGGACTCTGTCCGGAATCACGCAGCATTTGGGACAGGCGCGTCGCGTAATACTTGCGCCCCTCGCCGAGCCCGCGCAGCCGGACGATGTCGGCAGGATTCACCAGCCCGTCAGACAGGGTGTCGCCGGCCTCCACGCGCTGTCCCACTTTCACGGTCGGTTCAAATCCAGGCAGGGCAAAATGCTGCGTGCCGTTCACGTTGATAAACGTGCCGCCCTGCGGAGCGTCTTCGATCTTGTCCACGGTCCCCTCGTTCTCCGCAACGGTCGCACGGTCTTTGAACTCCTCCGGGATCGACAGAAACTGCGTGATGTAGTTGAGGCCGGAGAATGACTTCTTTCCCTTGGCCACGCCTGCGGTGTGCTTCACGTCCAAGGCGCCCTGTACGATGGGTTCGTTGATTGCGGCGGACGCCGTGACGGTAGCAGACTCACCAATGGACGGGAACTGTCCGTCGGCTTTGACGCCGACACACTTGGCGCACAGCCCGTGCGGCGCGCGGCAAGTCAGCGCGCTGCGCACCATGATCGGTTTCTTCTGCCGCCGCAGCTGCGCGAGCAGGTGCTTGTCGATGACAGTGCCGCCCGGGATGTCACCGACGCCGCGAGCCAGCACGCGTCCTGTCAGGTCGTCGTCGGTAGCCTCGGCGGCCAGTCCGTTCGTCGCGCCGCAGTCCTGCGTGGTAATGTTAAAATCCAGGCCTGCCTGTGTGGTAATCTTGAGCAGGTCGCCGCCCTTTGCGGTCGCTTTTTTCGTCGATACGACCGCTGTGCGCGCGCCGTATGTGCCGGCCAGTGTCTCCGCGGGCCGGACACCGTCGCCATAGCTGTTGCGCACGAACAGCGGGATGACACGACCTTTCGCATCCTGGAAGGCACCCGGCGTGGAAAGGATTGCCTTGAGATTGCTGGCCTTGCCGCGCGCGCCGGAGGCCACGGCCAACGCGAACGCGTTGCGACTCTTCATCGCCGCCGTCATTGTGTCCTTCTCGATCAGGTCAGAATATCGGGTGAGGATCTCGCCGCGCTGCGCTTCGAAGTCCTCGGTCGGCAGCTTCTGCTTGCGCAGTCCAGCAAGCTCCGCGTCCATCTTGGCGTAGTAGGATGCGGTGTCGATGACCTGCCGCGTGTCGGCGGGTCCGGTGGTGTAGCCCTGCCGCCAGCTCGCGCGGCGTCCAAGGTCGCCCAGTTGTTTTACGATGCGCGGGAATTCATCCGGGTGGTGCGCGGCGACCTCGGCCATGATCTCCGACATGCCGCGCTTCCCCAGGTCGTAGGTGTCCTTCTGCATCTCCGGAGGTAGGATTCGTGAAACGGCGAAATCGACAGCGCGCATCCCGGAACGATACCCGCGAATGTCGCAAGCGGCAAGGCTTGACCGCGCGAAGATTTTGCTGCCACTTGCGCACATGGTCACGATATCCAAACACATCACCGCTCTGCGCGAGATCACAGCACACGGACTGATCAAGCTGCCGCAGATGCTGCAACTGATCATGGCCAGCAGACGCATGGGAGGGTGGACCATGACCGACATCACCAGCGTCACCGGCGCCAAGCCGTCCGCGGTCACCATGGCAAAAAACAAACTGACCAAGGAAGCCCTCATCGTCGAACATTCCCCGCAACGAGACCGTCGTATGACAAAGATCTACCTCACGAAGCTGGGACGCGAAAAGGCCGGAGAGATGTGGGGCGCATTGCGTGCGCTGGTAGGTGCGGAGAAAGCCATCCGCCTGTTGCGTTCTTAGAAATCCTCCGCGTCAATGACCGAGAGAAAGTAAGGAGACGCAGGAGCGCCGGCGAAGTTCAACCGCATCGTGCCTGAGATGCAGCGCACTTCCTGAATCACCACGCCATTGGTGATCGTCCCGTCGAAGCCTGGATGCTCGCGCCAAGTCGTGTCGCCCGCGTGTTTGAATTCCAGCTTCGGAATATCGGCCACGTTCGTCAACACGATGACCATGAGATGACCTTGCTCCAGGTAGGTGAGGTTGATCTGCTGCAGCTGTCCGGTGTATTGCATCATGGCTTTGAGAGCGTAGGGACAACCGGTAAAATATGCAACCGCAGATTTACCGACCCTCCGAGCCCAGGCTGTGCTGCACCTCGAGTTCGTCGTGTCGTTGGACGCGCGCGGCGCCCAGGCCGTGGGCGTGACAATAGGCGGTAAAAACCGGGTCGCCCGGAATCATGGCGCGGATGAGGTTGCGATGATCGGTGAACACGACCATCGCGAGACGACCGTCACCGTCCAGAACCTCGACTGCTGCCGTAGCGGGCACAGCCTGCGACGTCCCGTCCCGGTTGCGGATGCGCACCATGTTACATTCCCTGCTGCGGGCCGCTGAACATCTGCGCGAGGCGCTGCTCGAGTTCGTCGAAGCGCGCCATGCTCTCTTCCAGCTGCTGCTTCATTCCCTGCATCTCTTTCTCGTGTTGCTCGCTGCCGGCCGCCAGTTGCTCGATCACGCCGATGATCTCTTCGAGCATCTCGGGCGTGATCGGAGACGCCGGAGGAGGCTGCTGCTGCGGAGGCATCCCGCCCTGCATCATCGACGGGTCCATCGGCATGCCGGTGTTCGGATCGACTGGCATACCCTGCGGAGGCATACCACCTTGCATCATCGAAGGGTCCATTCCTGGAGGCATACCACCTTGCATCATCGAAGGGTCCATTCCTGGAGGCATACCCTGCGGAGGCATACCACCTTGCATCATCGAAGGGTCCATTCCTGGAGGCATGCCGCCGCCTGGCATCGGCGGCGCGGCCATGAATGCTTCTTTGCGAATGGTTTCGAGGTCGGCCCGCTCCTGGCGCAAACGGGCGAGGCTTTGTTTCATGCTGGCGATATCTGCGGACATGAGTGGGAGTTTGGCAGAATCAGCAGCGCTCGTCAATCGAAGTAAAAAATCGGAGCACCGGCGCGGAGTTGCCCCCGCGCCGGTGTCGATGATTTTACGGCACGATCGCCGGTCCGGTCGCGGCTTCGGTCGCCTGCTTCTTGGCGACGGCCGCGGCGAGCACTGCCTGCGCGGCTTCGATCTCCGCGTCGACCGCGGCAGCCTGCTGATCCGCGGCAGCCTGCTGATCCGCTGCGGCGCGCGCCTCGTTGAGCAGCGCCGCGGTTGCCGCCACCGCGGCGGGGTCTGCCCGCTGCAGTTCCGCGATCACGTCCGCGATGGCCTCGCGCTGCTCGCGCTGCGTAGCGATGTAATCGGCGCCCGATTGCATCTCGGCACCGAATTCCTTCATCTGGCGCTGCCACCCAGTGAAGTTGAGGACGCCGACAGCCTCGAGGGCATTGCCGGCCATGGCGATGGGAGCTCCGAGGCAGATGCCCCCGAAGCGGATTAGTGAGTTGATCATGGTTGTTGGTGTTCGTGTTTGTGCGTTGGGCGGTATGCCCTCAGCAACTTATTATGACACGCCAACCGCCTGAATTGCGGACTGCTCAGTCCTTGTTCAGCTTGCTGTAGACACCAGCGCCGGCAGTCCCCAAGCCGGCGAGTCCAAGCAGGGCCCCGACTGTTTTGAGCTTGGGCGACAGCTTCGTGCTAACCGCCGAAAGCAGCGAGCCGTAACCTCTGACGCTGTTAGCCTGCAGAAATTTCCGCAGCCCTTTGCCCGCCATAAACGGAGCATCGTCGGCATTGACGCCGCGCATCGTCCGCCGCTCGCGGTAGAAAAACGGAGCCAGCTTATCGAAAGTACTCCCTTGGACTTCGCCAGCTTCCAGCCGCTTGAGATAAGGCTCGAACCGCTGAAGCATCGACACGTCTTCCGGCGCGCGGGCAATACGCAGCGCCTCGTCGGCCCCCATGACTCTCGATACTTCCGGAGTCAGGCGCAGTTGCGGATCTGCAGCGTGCGACAACATCTCGCGCGACAGCAGCGCACGAGGCGTCTTTGCCCCTTCAGCGTAGTGCGCCTGGTTGTCCATGATTGCCCAGCGTTTCTTCTGATCCACTATGTCTCCCATACCGAGTCCAACCTTCAGCGTAGTCTTCCAGTCATCCGCCAACGACGTCAGCGGAAACCTGGAAGTAAGCACGTGCGCCGGGACGCCCATGATCCGCAAGTTCGACATGGCCTTCGCGGCGTCAGCATACTTGTCCACGATGCCCAGGTATTCCCGGATTCTGGGCGCGTCGGCAGTCCAAAGATGATCCGGATATTTCTGCGCGTAACGTCGCGTCGCGTTGACGTAGTCACGAGCCAGCGGTCGAATTTTCGCAAAAGAACGTCCAGTGTCGTAGATGCCTGCGCCGAGCACGGCGGCGCCGCCACCTGCGCCGATGGCGACGTTGTCTCGAGTATTCGTCGCAGCCGCCTTGTTCAGCCGCAAGTCGATGGGCGCCTGCGCCGTCTGGTTGCCTCCAAACAATTTCGACAGCAATGCTCCACCACCTGCCAGCGCGCCGGCGCCGAGTGCCAGTTTACCGGCGCCATGTCGCAGCGCCGCGCTCCGGCCGGCGCGCAGCTGGCCCTCCAGCAGCGACTTGAACATGCCGCGACCGCCTTGAATGTCCTGCAGCGTCAGCGCGGCCTGCTGCGCGCGTCCGCCTTGGAGCTGCGGCAGTTCTTTCAGCAGATTGGCGAACCCGTCGTAATCGCCAGACTGCAGCGTCTTTACACCGCGCAGTTCGAGATAGTCACGAATACCATCCAGTCCGCGGCGGACGACGCTCTCCCCTTTTGCGTCCTGGAACACCGAAGGGTTCATCCAGTTCCTTGCCGCCGATTCAGCCAGATGCTGGTCGGCGGGAAGTCCCTGGTTGATCATCGCCCGCAGTTTATTCTCGAACCCATGAATGCCTCGGTCTGCGATCAGATCCGACTCCGACCACGGAACATTTTGGCGGGCCTTGAAAACCTGCTCATCGTCGATCAGCGCGATCGGTGCGCCGCCGTGAGCCAGAGCTTCGAACGGACCAGACCCGCCCATCCCCATGACGTGCAAGTCGGAGTTACCGATCAGCGAGTTGAACCCGGACGGCCCTCCAGTCTTTGCAGTCGTACCTGGAACGATGAAAATGTTCTTCTGCGGTCCGCCTGCGTGTGCGATCGCCGTTTCGCGCGCCAGATTTGGACCCTGGCCTCCGACTCCGACAATGACGTAATCGTCGAGGTTGTGACCTTTGGCCTTCAGCGCTTCAGCAACCCACCGCGCGCGGGCGCCGACAGTATCGCCGCGGGTCGCGCCGGAGACTGTGATGATCTTCTTGCCGCGGAAGGTGTCGGGCGTGATCCCCTGGAACCCGCCGTGTTGCGTCATGTGCTGCGCCAGAAATTTCGAGTAGGCGTCGCGGTCCATGAGCGGGCTGAGATTTTTCGTCTCCACCAGCGGGTGTGCGCGCCCCATGTAGTGCAGCTTGCCGCCGGACAGCACATGCGACGGCCCTGGGTCGAAGTTGCCGTAAGTCGCCGCGTGCGTGTCGCGCAGCCCGGAAATCCGGCGCGCATCCCCAGTCGCCATGTAGCCCGTTGCGTCGTTGCGTCCATCAGGTTGGAATTGCAGAAAGTTTTCGAACCGCTGCCGAAAATAAGGATCCTGCTGTCGCACATTCTCCCCCCGCAGGCGATCCATCCAGCTTGCTCGCGACGGCGTGATGTCGTGCGCACGCTCTGGATCGAGCAGGCCCCACCCCGTGTCGATGCCAGTCAGGAACCGCTTCCCTTTCATGGCCTTCGCCGCCTCGTTTGATAGCTTGCCCTCGTAGGAAGTCACCGGGGCGTCGATGACGTTCATCCGCCCCAGAAAGTTGTCGCGATTTTGCGCCTTCAGTTCCTCCAGTATCTGCCGGATCTGCGCCGCCGGCTCTTTGTGCCCGCCTCCCATAGGAGCTGCGGCGCCGTAAGTCACCAGCACGTTGCGGTTGTTCAGGTCCGCCAATCCAGAACGACCCAGCGCGCCACCGAGCCCGAGCATGCCAGCGCCAGCGATTCCGGACGACCATGGATTCTCGGAGGTTGAAGCTTGCTTGCTCATCGGTTTCGGTTGTGCGACGTTGTGATACCTGAGCACGTCGGGGTCGACAATTCCTTTCGGCATGTGCAGCCGGAAGCCGGTCGGGATGTGCGTCACACCCACGATGCCTTTGCCGTCGTCCGAGTCGATCGCCCAGTCATTCGCGTGCCGCCTCATGTTCAGCCGAATCAGCTTGTGCTTCATCGCGTAGTCGCCGGCGTCCGAGCGCTCCTTGGCGGCTCTCAGTGCTGGCAATGCCGGATGCGCCTGGCCCTGCTTGAACAGGTCCAGCATTCCCTGTATCGGCGCCGCAGGAGGCGGAGGCAGCACCGGGATTGCCGGTGGCGCGACCAGCCCTTTGAGCATGTCCTGGATCTTCTGCTGCGGTAGACGCGGATGGATTCCCGCGCGCACGACATCGGGGTGCTTGAAGAAGCTCCGCTGCAGCGTGCTCGCCGTGCTGTCGAACGGCCTAGCAAGCATGTCCGCCATGTCGCCCGTCAGTCCTTCCGTCTTGATGCGGCGGAGAACATTCCACGCCTTGCGCAGATCCAGAGCGGCGGACTTCTCGACGTCTTCCTCATCCTCTTTTTTACGTCGCCGGCCGGAGATCCAGCCGCCTGCCATGCCCGACAGCACGCTGGGCAACACCCCGCCCGCAAGGTAGGTCGACAGCGCACTCAGCAGGTCCTTCTTCCCCTCGGCGCTCAGCGACCCGTCGCCAAGACCCTTCAGGTGCTTCAGCGCGTGGTAGCTGGCGCCCGCCTCGGGGCCGACCGTTCCCAGACTGGACAGCAGGCCGATGCCGGTACCATACAGCCCGCCCTTCAGCGTGCTGCCGCTCGCCAGGCCGGCCGCCATCGAGCCAGCGGCCGCCATCGGCGCCACCCATCCCTGGTGAGGGTAGATGTGCCGCTGCAGGAAGCGCAGCATGCCCGGGGTCTCCTCGATCTTCGCATGCCCTGCCTCGTGTCCGATGACCGGCGCTCCGGCGCGCTCGTTCGCCACCATGACTCCGCTGCGCATCAGCCGCTGCAGCTTCTCCATGGCGCGTCCGTATTCCCCCTTCGTCGTCGGGGTGCGCGGCGTGACATCCCGCAACCCGGAGAATTGCCGCATGAACTGCAGCCCTTCCTTCTCGGTGTCGGGCTTGTAAAAAAATGCGTTGGCCGTCCCATCGGCGTCCGACGCAAGCATCAGCGGCTCGGTGCCTGAGATGCTTGCGATCGTGCCTGGCCACTTGTCGACACCAAGCGGTGGAGTATTCGACACCTCGCGCACCGCCCAGTTCTGCGAGGCGCTGCGTCCGAGCGATCCAAGCAGCGCAGCGGCGATAGTGAGCGGGATGACCGGGGAGTTGCGCTGTTCGGCGAATTCGGCCTTCTTGTGCATCTGGCGGCGGGCCTGTGCCTCCTCGTTGTCCAGTGCGCTCACAATCCCTGACATCGACACGCCCAGGAGCGGGTGCAGTCCGGACGCGGCGAGATGAAACGCGTCGCCCGCTTCGGCGATCGAACTGTAGCCCTTGTATTTGCGGTCCCGCATCGTCTCGTAGGCGTTGACCGCGCCGAGCCGGTTGCTGCCGCCGAACCAGCCCGGGTTGTCCAGCAGCGCCTTGTCGTCCAGCTCGCGCAGCCGCTTTCGCTTATCCGTGTCGTAGGACTTCTGGATGCTCCGCAGCTCCAGGTGTCGCAGCAACTGCACGATCGCGAGCGGGCCGAGCATCGCCGCGGCGCGCACCGGTTTGGACTGGTCTGCTGTGTAGGCTCCGCCGACGGCACCGAGGCCCATGGCCAGCAGCTGCGTGACCCGAGGATTGTCGACAAGCACCGAGGGGTCACGACCCACCCTGGCCGCCATCACCTGGGCCGCGCCGGCACGACGGGCCCCCGAAGGCATCAGCGGAATAAAGTCCGCGAGCAACGGGCCGATTCCTGTTCCTAGCGATTCGGGAGTTTGCGACACTCCGGGAGCGTAGCGGGATTGTGCGGCGAGTTCAACCACGTAAAGAAGAGCGACACCGCCGGCTCCCGCTAAGGAGCCGGCGGTGCGCAAAACGATTATTCGCTTGTGACCGCGAACGTGGTCGGATCGACCCGGATATCCACGATCCGCATGTCCGCCATGACTGGCTCGTGCTCCACGGTGACGCGGAGAGAACCATCAGGCGCCTGCTGAATGAGCAGTTGCCAATCCTTATACTTCACGGTGCGGCCGATGCGGCGCTCTCTGCCCTCGGCCATCATACCCTTGTTTGGAGTGTTCATAGCAACTTATTATGACGCACCAGTCCGACGAATTGCGGTCAGGCAAACATGCTGGCCATCGGCCGGTAACGCGCCAGGCGGGCCTCCTCCAGCTTCTTCTTCACCGCCTCGTAGACCTCCGGTGCAACGCCCAGCTCACCGACCGCATGCTTCGCTGAGTTATGGGACAGCCACCATATGTCACCGCTCATCACATTGGTCTGCAACGCTGCGAGGAGCGCGGCAAAGCAGATGATCGTCTGTTCGTCCGTGGGTGTCGTCCGGGCTTCAATCGGCCCCGGTTCCTGCACTGTCAATTCACTCATGTTGTTTCGCGCGTTCGCGCAGTATTCGATTTCGGGCCTCGTTGAACAGCGGGCGACAGCAGCCAGCGCCGAACGCCGGGCTGACCTCCCAGCTCGGGTCCTTCACGATCTCCTCGGCAATGCCGCAGAGATTGTCCGCCGTCAGGTGCGCGCACTGGCTGCGCTCGGCGTTCCACTTGCCGAACCCGCACGGAGCGACCCGGCAGCACTCCCCGCTGTTGACGCACTCGCGCGCGCCTGGATACAGCGGGAGCTGTTCAATAGCCACGTGGGTGCGGAGGTGGCTCCCCGCGCTTCCACCAATCCTCGTCGCTGGCGGTGTCCAGCCCCAGCAGCGTCGGGTCGGTCTTCGCGATCTCGTCGTATGCTGCCCGCGCCTCCTTCTTGAGCGCGATCTCCTGCGTGTCGGAGATGTAGCCGCCGTAAGAGGCGAACCACAGTGCCCCGGTGACGTCCACGCCGACGACGTGGGCCGATCCAAACGCCATACGGCCTTGCGGCGTCGTGACCACCAGGTGCAGGAACACCTGCTCCGGCTGCTCCGGATCGGTCAAGTGCCTCGTCGCCGTGATGTCATACTCGAGCGTGCAGAACTCGGCCATGAGCGACGCGCCGTCCACAAGCTGGAGCGGGCGCAGCGCGGTCATGTGGTCCTCGACACGGGTGATGTCTCGCGCGGCGTCGAACGGGCGCAGCGCGTCAGGGGGCGATGGACTGACGTATTTGGCGATGTTAATCATGCTGGTATTGTAAGCCGATGCTCGGCGTTGGAAACATAAAATGAGGGTTGCAGCGGGGCCGATGTCACCACCGGCCCCGCTGCGTTGATTTACCGCTCGAGGAGACTGAGGTGACCCGCGAGGGCCTCCATCGCCACAGTGACGCTGCCGCCACTGAATTGGTTGAATGCGGGGCGGAAGAAACCAGTGCGCCGGTTGACGCCGAAGCGTCCGCCGGGGCAGACTTCCGCCCATGCGGTGTAGCGGCCGGCGAACACGCCGCGCCTGACCGTGGTGGTCATCTCCACCCGCTCGCGCGCGTGATTGACCGTGGGCTTACCGTCCTGTCGGACGTCCGCCTTCCGGTCGCGCCGGTCGACGAACGACGTCAGACCGGCGGAGATGAACCGCACAGCTGCGCGCGCGCTGGCCACGCGGCGGCGGACGTCGAGGTCCGCCGCCGCGTAGACCTTCGCGAACGCGACGGCGCCGCGCTCCTCGGGGGAGCGGCGGAGCAGCTCTTCTTCGACGCGGCCGCGCAGCGCGTCGAGCTGGATGTCATCCAGTTCGCGCACGCTGCCGCCGAGTGGTGACGGCGCCGACGGGTCGACGCCGTCACGCGGCGGGTTGTCTTCGCCCGGACGCTCGTCCGGGTCGAAGTCGTTATCCTTCGGGTGGACCGGCGGGTTCATGACCCCCGGCTTGTTGGATTTGTGAGTTGGTGTGTTCACAATTTCTTATGACGCACCACGCCTCGGAATTGCACCGGATCAGCCGAAACGGCTCGCCGCCTTCACCATTTGCCCCGCAAACGGCTTCTTGTGGTCCCCGTCCTTCAGCCACTCCTTGAACTGCGCGAGCGTGCACGTAGTCGACGGCATCTCCGGCCATCCCCGCTGGTAGTTGCTGCGATACAACCGGACGCCCTCATCCTGGCTGTCGCACCCCAGCACAAATTTTGACTCGTCGTATTTGCCCCCGAGATACTGATCGATCGCGACCACCAGCTCGCTCGACTTGTTGGGACCGACGAACACGTCGAGGTGATCCCCGTCGATGGCCTTCGGACGCACGCGCTCGCCCGACTTCCCGCCGGCCGCGGAGCGAATGTATCCGTAGGGGCACGTCAGCACCGACTCCCATTTTTTACCTTCCTTGGTGGTGCCGCGGCGGATGCTGCCCTTCTCGTTCTCGATCGTGATGTCGATCCCGTGGAAATCCAGGTGCCCCATTTTGAAATTTTGAGACGCGATCTGAGCCGGGCTGGGGCTCCGGTGTGCGTGGGCGAACCGGCGGTAATGCGCCAGCTTCTCGAACGGTGTGATTGCGGCGATGGCCGCAGACTTGAGCATACTCCCCGGACGTTGAAATGGCACCGCATAATTCGCCGCCGCATGTGCCCGCGCAGACAATACGCGACCAAGCAACCCGTTCGACATGCCAGGATACTGCTGCCGCAGAAAGTCACGCGTCGCCGTCAATCCTTCGCGATCTTTTTCCAGCATGTAGGCAATCGGTAACCTCTTAGCCTGCATACCGCCGAGCGAAGCAGGCAACCCCGTAGCTCTCAGATGTCCAACCAGTTCTCCAGGGACTTCATCCAACGAGCCAATTACCGGGCCCATAGTAGGACTCAACATGGCCGACAGGCGCCGGCGAAGATAGTTTGAAAACTGCGGCTCCAGATTTTCTTTTTGATGCCCCAGCTCGTGCGCGAGAACTCCCATGATTCCAGGTCTCGCCGGCGCTCCAGGGTCTATGGCTCCTCCGCTTACGACCACGCGGGCGCGGGGTCCGGCGACCCTGTAAGACACCCGACCGCGATGGATGCGCCGCGGTCCAAGTCCTTCAAAATAAGAATGCGCAGAGTCGAAATTGCCGCGGCTTGCCCACCCTCCACTCTGGTCGTATTTCCGGGACGCCAGCAGCTTGATCTTCGGCGGTAAAAGCTGCGCATCTCGCAGATCTTTTGTCGACTTGTTTGCTACGCGCAGCAGAGGATGTGGCGGCGTTCCTTGCAGCTTAAACCGAAGCTCTTGCAAGGGCGTGACGCCTGCCGTGTCCTGCAGCTTAAACAACTGCGCAGGAGAAATTCCGATTCCTGGTTCGTAATTCCGCGCCCCATTGTAAAGTCTCCACAGTCCCGGCGCTTGCGGACCGAACGCCTCCTGCAGCGCTGGGGACAGATTCTGATGCACAGCCGCACGCAGGTTGCGCGAAGTCTGCGCAACCGAAGGTAGAGCAAGTTCGGGTATTCCGAGTCTTTGTAGCGAGTCCTTGCCGAGCTTTCCGGCGCGCAGCAGATCAGTCAGACGGTTGGCGGTCTTCTCAAGTCCTTTCGTGCCAGACTCCCGAGCCGCCTTCCGCTTGCGGTAAGTCTCACGGCGCGCGCGCATGCCCTCCTTGATCTTGTCGTCAGCCCAGCTGTTGCTCTCGATCTCCTCGTCGCTCAGCTCGCGGCGGTCCACGATGCCGTCGCACTCGGGACAGTGTTCATCGTAGTCCCCGGAGTCGAAGCCGGCCTTCCATTCCTCGTCGGACTCGCCGTTGTGTTTGCGCCGGGGGCCGCCCTTCTCGACGAACTTGTGGTCGCAGTGCGGACAGTGCTCGTCGTATTCCGTCCGGGGTTTGCGGACGGCTTCGGCGGCGGACTTCTCCCAGCCCTTCGACTTGATCATCGGGCTCCCGTAGCAGCGGCACGTGTAGATGTCGGTGTCCGACGCTTGCGCGCAAGGGCACGATCCGTCCGCGGACTGCTTCTCCATCTCAGGCGACGCGCCGAACACCCGCAAATCTCGCGGCATCGCCTGCGCGAGCGCTGTGCTGTAAGCGTGTGAGTTTCGTGTCAGTCCCATTTGCCGAACGTGTAACAGACAATGCCGATGATTGCCACACCTGAAACACACGCAATGATCAGACACGCCGCTTGCACGCTCGCGATCATGAGTGGTTTATTTGGGGGCGGGGGTTGGGGCGGGCGGCAACGTCATCGCATCGCGCCATTTCTTCAGCGCCTCCATGTCCAGCCAGATCTTCCCGTAATCCGCGTCGAGCCGCACCAGCGCTGTCCGACTCTCCTTCATCAGGTTGACCATGCCGGGCTCCTTGTCAGTGCCGAGCAGCAGTTCCTTGAATTGGCGATGCTCATTCTGCTGGTCTCGCTTCGCCACTGCGTTGTCGATGGTCCAATTCCAGGTCTTGTATCCGATGACCACGACAGCCGCAATGGTCGAGACCACCTTGAAGGTCTTGTCGGTGACGGTGAAGCGGAATTGGGGCGTCTCCTCGGGCATTCAGATTACAGCGGTGAGCGGTGGACGGCCGGCATGCCGGCAAATCCACATGCCTCACGGATGGCGAGCAGATGCTGCTGGAATGCCGGACCAGGGTCGTTCTTCCGCTTCGTGATACGGTCGTGACCGGTCACGTCATGCACTCCGTAATGGGAGGCCAGCATCTTTGTGAGCGTCAGCACCGAGGTGATCTGCGAAGGGTAGAAAATCTCCCACTCGTCGCCGCCCTCGCTTTTCCCGAACCAATGAGGAGCGAGCATGGTGGCGAAGCCGGGGACATTCTTTCGTCCCCACCCGAACGCTCCCTTCGAGTCGCCCAGGTTGGCGATTTCGATTCCGATGGCTGCGATGTTGCCGGAGTGCCGCGAGCCGTCCGTGGGGTCAACCCATTGGCTCGGGCCTGCGTGGTAGGCAATCTGGTTGCAGGCCACGTGCTGAACGATCGTTCCGTCGCGGTCCACCGTGAAGTGCGCCGAGACGCCTCGCGACTTCATCACGTCTACCGCTCCGTCCACGTCCTTGATGAAGTCGCCGTTCAGATCTCCGTCCCCGTCCGCGCCGCCGGTGAAATGCTCGACGATGAAACGAGGCTTCAGCGGACCGCGCGGAGGAAGCGGCTGACGCCAGACGCCGATGAGCCAATGATCCGCGCCCATGTTCAGTCCGCCGGGGACCAAGATCGCTGGAGGTGTGGTCGTGTCAATCTTGGGAGTTTCGTCTCCTGCAATCGCCGCCTGCAGACGACCCTCCGACAGCACGCCCCACTTTCCATCCACGTCCACGCCCACGAAGCCGAGGACGGCCTGCACGAGCTTGATCGTCGCCCTGTCCGCCTGGTTGAGGGCCGTGCGTGACTTCCGTCCGAAGTCGTTGTCGATTTTGAATGCGTAAAACCCCGCGTCCTTCAGGATCTGTTGGATGCGTTCGATCTTGGTCATGATTTTTTTTCGGTGACTTTTTGAGCGACCTTTCCGCCGAGCATCAGGCCGGAGAAGGTGAGCAAGGATCCTGGAATCTCGGGCAGGCCCGGCTGCGCGAGGCAGACGATCAACCAGGCAAAGATCAGCGCGGTGAACCACAGGACCATGCAGAAGCGCATGGCTGAGACGGCGCCGTCCTCGGACAGCATTGAGAGGATGAATTTTTTCATAATTAGATGAGTCGGGTGATGATATAAAAAAGTCCGCTCGATGCCGCCACGCCGGCGGCCAGGCAGATGGCCATGCGCACCGCCCACAGCACCCACGATGGCTTGTCCTTGGTGATGTTCTTGGTGGCGAGGAAGGCGCCGAGGAAGGCCAGCCCAAACAGGACGGTGAGGACTGTGTTGCCGAAGACCTTCCAATTGCGCAATTGCTTCTCCAGCTTCTCATTCAAATCCTGCATCACCTTGAAATTCTCCGCGGCAATCACGGCAGCGTCGCCGGCCGCCTTCAATTGCGCAGCGAGGAGACCTGACTTCCCTTGCAGGCTCAGGATCGTCCCGGCCTGGTCGATGATCGTCGCATTCAATGCCTCCCGGCCCGCGCTGATCGCCTCCGTCACCTGCTGGAGCTGCTCGAACTGCTCGATGGGCACCATGATGAACCGCGGCTTGGGCGGCTCGTCCTGGCAGTAGGCAGCCTGCAGGAACCCCCATGCGAGGATGGACCAGAGGAATGCACGAACGGAGTTCATTTGGATTTGGGGCGCAGGCTGTTCAGGATGGACTGCAGGATATTGATGTCGTCGCCCAGCTTGTCGGAACTGGCTTTGAGTTTCGCATTGCTGCGCTCAAGGGTGCCGCCGATTTTCAGGATCTCCTTGCCGCTGCCCCGGGCCTCGCCGATGTGCTGGCCGGTCGCGGTGATGGCGCGGTTGGAGACCACGGGCGCCGTGGCGCAGCCGGCGAACGCCAGGCCGGTCAACATGGAGAGAAGGCGCAGTTGCATTGGGTGACGCTGCCGTATTATCGGCGGACTGTCCAGCCTGGAATTGCCTTGCCCGTCAGGGTTTCACCGCACGCCGCAGTTCCTTCAGATCCGCGCGTATTTCCGCCAGTTGGGTCTGCTGTGCAGCGACACTAGTCCGCAGTTCCGAGATGGCTTTATCGTTTTCCCGGTCGACTTTCTCGATCCGGGCGTGCAGTTCGGTTTGCACCTGTTTCGCTTCGATGAAGTCGTGCTGCAACCGGGAGACTCGTTCCCCCGTGACCGCATGCCCGGCCCAGAACGACAGGAAGCCGGAGAGGATGCCGACGGCGATGCCGAGATACGCAACGGTTTCTTTTTTGCCGTTGGCGTTCGTCCGCATCTCCCGCAAGAGTTGTAGGATTTCTTCATTTCCGGGCATATTGTCCAGGTAAGCAGGCTTTTAGCATGACGATGCACTCCGTTCGATCACCCTCGACGAACTTACGTTCCATGCTCTGCGAGAAGCGGATCACGTTTTCCTTTTTGCGGGAGTAGGGTATTCGCTCGTTCCATCCGAGCATCGCGACGGGTTCTCCGTCGCGGTAGAGCCACCAGCCCTTCGCCTTGATCAAGATCATCGCGCCGGTCGCCTGATCCTTCGCACAGAACGTATCGTTGAACACGGCGCGCAACTCCTTGGATTTGTCCACAGAGCGCCGCACCGTCCCGCGGTCATCGTCCGCCCACAGCATCGCGTCGAAGCCCTCGTAGGTCGCGGGATACTGGCCGCTCGGCAGACCATACACGCGACACTGAGCATTGTTGCCGTAGAGTTCGCCGGTCTCGATGTCCCACCACCAGTAGCCGCGCCCGGTGACGTAGCCCCACGCGATTTTCAGTCGCATGAGCCAACGCCTCCACCAAGGCCACGGCAGGAGTCTGGCGGGTGTGAACATCGGCGATTACGGCTTCACCGTTGCGATGAACAGTGCTTCGAGGCTAGCCTTGATGTCTGTGCCGAGCAGTGAGAGCACGCGGGCTTCCACGTCGGCCTGCGTGTAGTCGCCAGCCGCGTCGTAGGCTGCACCATCCCAAAGCGTGAGCTGCTTGTGGAATGGATGAATGCGGGCGGTGGCGAGTTTCCGTTTTTCGTTGTCCACGATAGTCAAGTCGAGTTCCGTGAGAGTGATCGGCTTCTGAACTCGCTCCTGCGCGGGCTCGTTACCACGGGCGGGGCGATAGATTGTGGGCGGCTGGACTGTGACGGGTGTTTGTAGTGTCATGGTTGTTTTGGTTTGGGTTTACTGAAAATTAAATTATAGCAGGCCGGTGCCGAGGATGTCCATCTCGGGGAATTGGAGGGTGAGCGTGCCGGTGATGTAGGTGGAGGTCGCGTAGTCGCGCCAGTTGGTGAATGCGGCGGCGTGCTGGCGGATGATGCCGTTGCCGGTGATGATGCCACCGAAGGCGTTGTAGCTAGTGTCATTGAAGGTGACGCTGCCGGTGATGGTGCCGCTGTTGTTGTTGCTATTGTCGTTGAAGGTAACATTTCCGGTGATAAAACCACCAATAGCGATACTGTCATTGACTATTACATCTCCCTCAATGTAACTGCTCATAGTGGAAGCGCCGTTGAATATGACATCTCCGTAAATTGTCCCTCCAAGGTGTCCTCCATAGGAAGAAGAAGAATTGAACACACAGTTACCGTAAATTGCAGCACCGGTCCAAGTGTAGCTGGTGTCATTGAACTCCCAGTTCTGACCTGCTGTATTAAACACCCAATTAGTTGTGTCCCCTTCCCATGATTCATTACCTGCCAAGGTGAACTTGACTGGCGTGAGGCTGGTAAAGGTGACGGTACCTGAAACGCCGCCTTGCTGTGGGTTGAAGAATCCATTGGTTGCAGTGGAAAAAGCTGTGTTGGTGAACGATGCGTTGCCGGTGATGGTGCCGATGTTGTAGCTGTTGTCGTTGAACGTGCAGTCGCTTTGGATGGTGTTGTTGTTGTTGTTGTAGCTACTGTCGTTGAATGTGACGTTGCCGCCGGGATTGAAGTTGGCGTCGTTGTAGCTACTGTCATTGAAGGTAATATTTCCGCCGATGTCTGAGCTGTCGTTGTAGCTACTGTCATTGAAGGTGATATTACCACTGACAGATCCGAAGGCGGTGGTGCTGCTGAAACCGTTGAACACCCATGCGAGTGGGCCTGTCCATGTGGAAGCGTACCAAGGCCATGATTCTGAGCCTACCAGAGTGAATATGGCACCATTTGGGAAATTCACGGTGCCTGAAACGTAGCCAAACCTCAGCGGGCTGTTAAATCCAGTGGTTGCATAGGAGAAAGCGGTATTGGTGAAGGTGACGTTGCCGATGATGGACGCGGAGTCATCAACGTAGCTGTAATCGTTGAAGACGCACGTTCCCGAGATGGTGCCGGAACCGTGGTATTTGGAGTCGTTGAAGGTGCAGTCGCCGACGATGACGGACCCGGATGCTGTGCCGCTGCCGGAACCATTAAAGGTGCAGCTGCCGTTTGCGATGGTGCTGGCGCTGTAGCTGGAATCGTTGAAGACGCACGTTCCCGTGATGGTGCCGGAACCGTGGTATTTGGAGTCGTTGAAGGTGCAGTCGCCGACGATGACGGACCCGGATGCTGTGCCGCTGCCGGAACCATTAAAGGTGCAGCTGCCGGTGATGTTGTTGCTGTTGTAACTGGAATCGTTGAACTCCCATGC